>WBZO01001530.1_pt1 | contig 35441 bp, 30 predicted proteins | sample 5204261 | NCBI WGS metagenome assembly WBZO01 (sample SAMN12412400, study PRJNA552823) | activated sludge metagenome | isolation source: activated sludge from anammox sidestream of wastewater treatment plant... | place: USA: North Carolina | collected 2017-09
CACTCAGGACTGAAGCGGTGGCGTCCGACGCACTCGCGCTGCGCGATACGTCGGATCACCAGGCCGCTCTCACGAACTGGAGCTTCGAGCAGCTCGCCGGCATCGCCGCCGCGCCGCCGAAATACCTCCGGACGTTGCCCGCGGCGATCGCCTCCGATGCGATCAACTGCGGGTTGCGTCGTCAACGTCGCGAGCAGCACCAGCTCCTCGTGGACCGCGACGAACCGTGGACCGTCCACGCGGTCACCTCTCCGAGGTACGCGAGGGTCCATCACGACGAGCTGGCCGGCCGGGTGCTCGATCTCATGACCCAGCACCCGGCCTGGTCCCTGCCGCCCGGCTACAAGGACGGCGTCTTCGGCGCTGAACGGGTTCCGTCCGGCGCCTACTTGGGAGACCGAGACATGTTTCTGTTCCTCGTGGACGGCAACCGCGATCTCGACGACCCGACCGATTCGTCGCATGCTGGCTTGTTCCGCGGATTTATTCTCCGGAACAGCGACGTCGGTGCCGCCGCCCTGACCCTGGATGTGTTCCTGTTCCGCGCCGTCTGCGGCAATCACATCATCTGGGGTTTCCAACACGTCGTCGGCTTCCGGCGCCGACACGTCGGAGCGTCGATTCAAGAGGCCTGGACGGCATCGCTCGACAGCGTCCGGACCGCGCTCGACGCCGACCCTGCGTACGATCGCCTCGTTCTCCTGCGGGCCACATCCCAGGAACTCGGGCCGACGCGTGACGCGGTTGTTGACGCGGCTGTTCAGCGACTCGAGCTGTCGCGGAAGCAGGCAGCGGAGGCGTACACGCTGGCGGAAACGTTCGAGACGAATCCCCGTTCGGTCTGGGGCTACGTGCAAGGGCTCACGCGTTTGAGCCAGCGCACACCCTGGCAGGATGGCCGATTCACCCTCGATCGCGCGGCCAGCCGCCTCCTGACCACGGTCCACTAGACCCGGTCATTCGCCGCTCGGGCACAGCCCCGCGGCTCTTCCACGCACAACGGGCGTCGGCACACGCCACGTCCTTCACCCGCCCCTCGCGACATCCGTCGCGCAGGTGGCCGCCTTCGCTCCCAGAGCCGGGCGCTCTGCCGGAGGTGTCTGCCATGCGCGACCGATCCACACACCGACGAAGCACGAGCCCACAGGAGCCGATCTGGAGGCCGGAACGTGTCCAGGTCGATGACTGGCGACGACACGGCCGCCTCGATGACCTTCGCGCCCTGGCGGAAGGCGTGGGCGGCCTTGTGTTGTCGCGCGAGCTGCTGCAAGCGCTGCTCGAAGAACTTCACATCAGCGACGACTTCGACGCGCTCGTCGGCCGTGTGGTCCGCCTGCCCGTTAGCCAGTACCCACGCCTGCTCGCGATCGCGCTGCTCCTGAGACACAGCTGGTGTCCCCTGGATCTCGCGCGAACAGCCACGCGGCTCGGTCTGTCGCGGCCGGCCTCTCTGACTCCAGACACCCAAACAACACGACGCGACGGCTACCGCCGTCGTGCAGCCGCGCGTACGCCGCTCCCAGGGCCCCGTACTCGCTGAAGGAGATCACATGTCGAAGCACCCACCTGCGCCACCAGCACCTGTACGCGGTCACCGCGTGCGGGAACTCGTGTGCGCCTATCGACCGCTACGGTCACGCGATGGGCGCGTGATCGATGTGCCGACACTCGATCTTGGAAATGCTCGCATCGCTGCGAGCGTCTTCACACAACTCCTCGCCGGAGAACCCGTCGAGGTCTTCGGCGTCGCGTGTCTCTCCACAAGCATCGTCTGCTCGCTTGGCACGTGCTGTCGCGTGGGACACGCGCCAGCACGCTTGTCTCAATGCCGGATGTGTTCGTGCCCGCGTGTCTGACACCTGGCACGACCGCCGTGATGGTCGTTCACAACCATCCGAGCGGCGATCCCGCACCGAGTCCCGACGACGCGCGGCTCACGCTGCGATTGTGTGCCGCCGCCGACGTGCTCGATCTGCCACTGCTGGATCACCTCATCGTCGGTGACCAGCAGCGGTACTTCAGCTTCCACGAAGCCGGGTCGATGGGAGCTGCCACCCGATGACCTTACATCCCTCCGCTTCGATGTCCGGATTCTGTGGAAGCGCTCGACCGCGTCAAGGCTTCGCTCGCTGCGCTCGCCGCTGGCGCGGCCTTGACTCGGCCTCGGCACTTCACACGGAGGGCATTTATCGAAGCGGCGGGAGATCTCGAAGAAAGGAGAACACCCATGACTGAACGGTCGCTCACACCCAACATCACGGTGACGATCGGCCACCACACGCGGATCTACTTCGCCTTCGTCACAACGGCACCGAGCGAACTCGATTCGCCGGCCACCGTCACGCTGCACGCCGCGACATTTGCGGACGTCGTCAGCTTCGCCGCGGAACCGATCACGCTCGATCCATCCCGCGCAAGAACACCCGCGCGCCTGGTGCTCGTGGATGCACTGGAACTCGCATGGCAGCGGGTGAAGTACCGCGGCCATCAGCACCCATTGCTGTCTACGGATCCCGGGCTGGTCGGTCTCAACACGCTGCAGCACTGGCTCTGGCAACGGCTTCAGGCCCGAGCAACCAGCCAGGTCGCGGCATGACTCGCTCTCACTCGTCAGCGTCCACCGCTCGCCGAAGAGGCGAGCTTTTCAGGAGGTCACATCATGGTCGTCAAGATCGTTCCGAACGACAAAGCCAACCCGCCCGGCAAACTCGCGGATGCCGAGCTGCACTTCACCGACGGCGTACTCGAAGGCTTGAAGCTGATCGGGTTTGCCGTGTGGGAGCGGCGCAGCGGCACTGGCCGCAACGTCACGTTCCCCGCGCGTCAGTACTCGGTCAACGGTGAGCGCCGCAGCTTCGCGCTGCTGCGTCCCATCGCGGACGCGACATCTCAGGAGCGCGTGCGCGATCTCGTGCTCGAAGCGTACGCGACGTTCGAGCAGGAGCAAACGGAGGCTGCGTCGTAATTGACACGAACCCAGGCGCAGCCATGAAGGCTGCGTCTGGGTGTCTTCGAATCGAGTTCGGCCATGCCACGAATCGCCAAACCTCGCCCGCTCGAGAAGCCCCGTCGTCAGGCGGCTGGCAACAGGCGACTTGTGTCCCGTGCAGACCCACCCGCAGAGCCGGTAGACGACATCGAGCGCAAGTTCCTCGAGCCAGTTGCCCGATACCTCGCGATCCTGAAAGAATGGTCACTGGAACGCCCTTCCGACGGCACTGGCACCGTTCCGCAATCCGAACTGCCATGAAGAGCCGTGCCCGCCAGCAGCCCGCCGCAAAACCCCAACCGGGCCGAACCGCGGTCATGTACGTCCGCGTCTCCTCCAAGGAACAGGAACAGGGATTCTCGATCCCAGCACAAAGGCAACTGCTCACCGAATACGCGCGGCGCGAGCGCATCCATGTCGTCCAGGAATTCGAAGACGTTGAAACTGCGAAGCGTGCCGGCCGCTCGTCGTTTGGCGAGATGGTCGCCTTTCTCCGCGAGAAGTCCTCGTCGTGCCGAATCCTCCTGGTCGAGAAGACGGACCGGCTGTACCGCAACATCAAGGACTGGGTAACGATTGACGAACTCAACATCGAGGTCCACTTCGTCAAAGAGAACGTCGTCCTGTCGGAGGATTCCCGATCGTCGGAAAAGTTCATGCACGGCATTAAGGTTCTGATGGCCAAGAACTACATCGACAACCTTGGCGAAGAGGTTCGCAAGGGAATGATCGAGAAGGCTCGGCAAGGTCATTGGCCAACTGTCGCGCCAGTCGGCTATCAAAACAACCTCGCGACCCATCGGATCGAGCCCGACCCCGACCGCGCTCCTGGGATCGTCACGCTCTTTGAGTGGTACGCGACGGGCGAGTACTCGCTAAAAGTGCTGACGCGCAAGGCAGCAGCAATGGGACTCACGAACAGAACCGGCGGCACGCCACTGGTCAAGGCCAAGATCCATCAGCTTCTTCAGAACCCGATCTACCACGGGGAGTTCTACTGGCTCGGGCAACTGCATCAGGGTCTCCACACGCCCATCATTTCGCGCGATCTCTTCGCCCGCGTCCAGGACGTTTTTGCCGCAGCCAATCATTCGAAGCACACAAGGCGACGGCACGCGTTCGCTGGACTCGTCACCTGCGGTCGATGCGGTTGTGCGTTCACGGCGGAGACCAAGAAGGGGCAGTACGTGTATTACCACTGCACCGGGTACAAGGGGCCCTGCGGAAACACGTACGTTCGTGAAGAAGAACTCGTTCGCCAGTTCGGCCAGATCCTCAAACAGGTTCGGATTCCTGCCGAGCTCGCCGGCAAGCTGGCGACGGTGCTCCGCGAAAGTCAATCCGACAAGGAGAAGTTCGTCCGGACGTCGATGCTGCGGCTACAACAGCAGCAGATGCTGCTCCGGTCGAAACTTGACCGGGTCTACGAAGACCGCTTGAGCGACGCGATTCCCGACGAACTCTGGACAGCGAAGTCCGGCGAACTACAGGAAGAACTCCGGCGCGTCCGAACTGAAATGGAGCGTCACGAGACGGCAAGCGAGGCGTACGAGGCCGCAGGGCTCCAAATTCTAGAACTCGCGCAAACCGCCTATTCCTCGTATGTTGCGAAAAATCCGCACGAACAGGCGCGTTTGATAAAAACACTGGTATCGAACTCCACATTCGATCGCGGAAGTCTTTCTCCCACCTACGTTAAGCCGTTCGACGTGTTCGCGAAAGGAAGTGAAACTGGAGAATGGCTCGCCGCACTGGACGATTTTCGACACTGGCTCATCCGAGAAGCTGCGTAAACTGGCCTGATTTGACAGGTTCGTCAGGGTTTCGCCAACCAGCGACCGGGGGTCACCGTACGCAGGTTGCGATAGACGGCCTCCAGGATTGCCGATGGCCTCGTCATAGGGCCGATGATCAACGCAGGCAGCGCGAGCGCGTGCTCGCCTACAAAGGCAAGGAGGAGGGCGCGCGTCTCATTGGCGGTACGTCGGGGCGGAGCTGGTGCGTGCTGTGCTCGAGGATGTTGCGGGGGGCGGATTTGACACGAGAACTCCCGTCGAGTAGCTTTTTATCGGTAGGTTTTCTTCGCCCGGGCAAGTAGCGCCGCACTGCGGCACAGTATGAAACCTACCAACACACTCCTGATCGGTAGTCCCCTCTCAGGGCAAGAGGCCCGGTTTCTGCGGACGCTGTGCGCAGATCTCGAACCCACTGGTGCCCTCATTCTCGCGAACTTTCACGCAGGCTCTCGGCAGATCGACTTTGTCGTCGTCACCGAGTCGATGGCGGCGGTCATCGAGCTGAAGCACCTTCCGGAACCAATATTCGGGCAACAGAACGGCCGCTGGCTGATCGAGGACCGATCGGGCAAGCGCGTTCCATACCCAGGACCCAATCCGTGGCAACAGACGCTCGAGCAGAAGTACGCCTTGAGCGACGAGATGCGCCAGTACGAAGGCCGCCGAGGCGGGGATTCGTCGCGCCGGTTTTTCGCCGAGTTCGACGCGTACGTCTGCATCGCCCCACGGCTTCATCCCCGTTCGGATGTCTTTCGCGGCGACAACAAGGTGGCGGTTCGCTCGTACGCGGACGTGATCGAGGCGCTTCGGTCGGGCGCGAAGGCCGCGTCCTGGAGTCGCGCCGACTGGCTCCAGTTCGCCGCCGAACATCTGTCGCTCACGCCGTCCACACTGGACGAGGCGACCGACCCGAAGGCGCTCGCTGCCGCAGACCTCGTTCGTGCTTACGAGTCACGAATCGAGTGTGTATTGGGATTTCAACTCCCTCCACTGCTGCCTGCGACGGATGCACGGAGTGTTGGCCAGGCGCTTATCGACTCGATCCTTGGCAACGACAACCACTTGCTCGTCGGACCGAGCGGCTCGGCCAAGACATTCCACCTGCACCACGTAGCGGTCGCGGCGGCCAGGCACGGTACTGAAGTCCCCATCTTCGTCGAACCGCGCACGTACCGCGGCGGCGATTTCTGGAGCCTCGTCAAGCGCGGCGTCGCGCCGATGCATTCAGGCGACGCGAGGACGTTCCTCGATGCAGTTCGGCTGTGTGGCCTTCGTCCGCTCCTCCTTGTGGACGCTCTCAACGAGTGTCCCGTTGAACATGTCAGTGAGCTGCTGCGCGGGGTTCAGACGTTCGCGCTGCACTTCCACGCTCGCGTTGTGCTGACCTCGCAAGCCGAGATCGATCTGCCCGACGATCTCACACCACGCATCACGCACCTCACCACGCCGGCCGCCGAAGATAAGCGACTGATCTACTGTCACCACGCCAGCATCGCCAGCTCGCCAAACGCTGACTACTTCTGCGAGGCGTTCACGAACGCATACGAACTCACGGTCGCCGGGCGGTGCCACACGACTGGCGCGCCGGCGGTCTCCCGTACTGAACTGTTCGACCGCTACGTGCAGGCGCGTCTGCCAGAGAACTACCACGTCGGAACCGCCCTATTACGAGCCGTCGCGACGGAGATGGCAAAAACTGTGTCCAGCGCCTGGGAGCGGACGGAGTACGAGCGCTTCTCGGAGCGATTCCTGGCGGAACACGGCGGATCGCTCGTGACGCTCGACTACTTGCGTCGCTGCGGCTTGATACGACTGAACGACGGCTTCTTCTCATTCGAGCATGAGCTGCTCGCCGACTATTTCAGCGCCACTGCGATTCACCGACAACACGATCGGTCCTCGGACCTGGCGGCCGAACTTCGGAAACCACGCAATCAACGGTTGGTTGAGCTCGTGCTGCCGCGTCTCACGGACGACGAGACAATCGGCGAAGTACTGAGCGTAGTTGTCGACAGGTTGCTTCTCTCTCGGGTGCTCGATGGTCGCTGCGGCCCACGACCGCGGGCCGTGCTGCTGGCGCACATCGATGCTCTCTTCAAGCGTTCTGCGGAAGAACTGACGAACATCACTTGTAAGTGCTACGTCGCCGATCTGGACGGACGCCGCCGTCGACTGGGTGCGGTAGCCATGGAGGGCCACGGCGGTTGGAACGTCTACGGTGTTCGCCTTTGCGAGTTGGTTGCCCACCACCTGGACATTCCATCTATTGCGCTGCGATTTCTCGACCTGTTGGACGTGACGGAGTGGGCACTGCGCAGGGCCGCCGACGACGCAGCGGCAAGAGATAACCTGAAGCCGAGTCGCATCTGGGAAGAGACGCTTCGCATGTACGGCGGCATCACTCGATCGAGCGGGCCAGAACTCGCATGCACCGTGATGCTGGCAGAGTTGCGCAACGCATCGATGGGCCGGATGTATCCCCAAGGGTTGCCCATCCGAAGCGCACTTCTCGAACGTGCCACGGCGCCATCGGAAAGCCACTTCGCCCTTCTTGCCCTCTTGCAGGAGAGGCGAACCGTTGGCGACGAGGATCTCGAGACGATCTTGGATCTGGTCGAACGAGGGTGGCGCTCAGCCGTCTACATTCTCAGGGTTGACGCGCTTGAGTTTGTGCAGTGGCTGCGCCACGATTTCTCGGCCGACGCAATTGCGCGAATCTGTGATCTGCTGCGTGGCTTCCAAACAGACAACATCTTCGTAAATACCGCTCTACTGGAGACGCTGGCACGGTATGGCGGCTTGGAGGCACCCGTCACGACGGAGAGCGCGCTCGCGGAGATGCGCGCCACGATTGCACCAGACGCCTGGAGCAATCCGGCACTCGCCGACCTCGCGCGCGTCGGCGGCGTTGAGCCAGGCGAAGTCTTGGCAGGTCACGCGTATGGCTGTCTGAGCCGGATCTTTGAGGACATCTTCCAGGGCGCATATTGCGAGGCGTACTACGCGCTGTCGCGCGAAGAGAAGAGCGCGATTCTCTCGCTGGCGGCTACGTCCTCAGACTGCGGCTTTCACTCCAGCTGGGTGCTCTGTGAACTGCTTGAGCACGGCGGCCCCGAGACGCTTCCGGTGTATCAGCGGTATGCGTCGACAATCGACGGCCAGTCTTCCTTCGCTCAGGACACGAGCGCAGCCTTCCTTCTGGCGCTCGAGGGTTGTGCGAGGTTCATGGACACACCACCGCCATACCTCGGTGGCGATACTCCGCCACATCGTGCCTGGAAGATTGTTGGCGAGATCGTGTTCTGGACGCACCGTCAGAGCAGCATTGCCCGAGGGTTGTGGTCGCAGTTCGAGGGACCAGCGAGGCTCGCGGCTGCCGACGTGCTGCATAACGTCATCAGTTGCCGCTGGCAGCTCGGTGAACGCGCTCACCCTCTCGACCTGGTCTCGATGTACCCGGCGGGGGTCCGTCCGATCGTTGAAGATTGCCTCCGAGACCGTGAACGCTTAGCGACCGTGTTCGCGTACGGCGGCTCTCGCGCCCCTGCCGTCATCCTCAATCTGATCAGCATCCTCGGCAGGATCGGCGACGAAAGGAGCGCACGGCTCCTTCACACCCTGATCGACGATGAGCAGTTCGGGGCGGCAGTGGTCAGTGCCCTCGAGTCGCTTCGGAAGCCGATCGGTCAGGGCACCTCGTAAGCACGACTGCCTACCGATGACCAGCCTCGCCGACGAGGGGTTCTTGAGCGATGAGACAACCGGTGTCGCGCAGGCCGTCGAGGGCAGATCCGCGCCCTGGCTGGTGCTGTTTCGCTCGGTCAACGCGCGTGGCAGACAATGATGCAGATTGATCAAGCTCTGACGCCGGAGACGCCCGTCTACCGGTACTTGCCGTTCGAGTCCTTTGTCGCGTTCGTCGAGACCGGACGCACCGTGCTTACGAATATCAATCAATGGGACGACCAATGGGAGGCGATTCTCGGCAAGGTGCCGACCGTGGATGAACATGGAAACCCGACGCCTCCGTCGTACTCATTCCATCAGGACATCTTCGGCCAGTCGTGGACGCTGCTGGACGAATCGGATGCGATGTGGCGGATCTACTCACCAAACAGGACAGGCTTACAGATCAGGACCTCGGTCGGACACTTTGAGCTGATCGGAAACGTCGAGCGTGCGCATGTCGGGAAGATCGCCTACTTCGAGAGCATCACGGATCTGCTTGCGATGACCGCGATGCGGAAATCACCGTTCGACGATGCCCTCGCTAAGAGGGCGGCCTTCCAGCATGAGCGCGAGGTCCGTTACCTCACAAACGGCCAGTTCCTCAAGGACAGGGTCAGTATCAATGAGCCTCGCGTGGCGCTGCCACTTGACCCTGCCGCGTTCATCGAAGGGGTAACAGTCGATCCCAGAGCCGAGAACTGGTATCTGGAAGCCGTCGCTGCATATGCGAACCGCGCGGGACTGCGCTGCATTCCGACTCGTTCGCGACTCTACGAGCCAGAACCACAGCTAAACATCGGCATTAGCCGACGGTGGGTGCCGGTCGCCGATAAACCTGACGGATAGACCTGCGCGGCGCTAGCGGGATGAGCTGCTCGATCACGTCCAGACTGCGCTCACGGTCGCGCGGCGGAACGCCCTTCCGGAGAGCGCATCGTTGAGAGAGTGCGGCTACTCGTCCGCAAGATCGGGATGCACAGCCGGAGACGTGCTCGCATTCTTTGCACCCTTGGAAAAGAACGCCTCCACTCCACCACCTGCCTGCCCGAAGGCGGGTGCCACCGTTCCGAAGTCCACCTCCGTTCCAGTAGCAGCGTTGATCTCGAAGTGATGCGACGCCGGAAGGTTGTTCGGAAGGGCAAGCCGTCCCACGACGGCAAAGCCAGTCGGTAGGAACGGAAGTTCCGACGCCGGAGATGCGTAGGTTCCAGGGAGGAAGTCACCCGTCAGCGGATTCACCCGCCGGTCTGGTGTGAAGGCCGAGAACCGATGGAACGCTCGGGGCGCCTTCAGCTTTACGTGTTTGACGAGGCTGCTCGGCAACGCCCCCGTCACCGGCATTGATGACATCGCTCCTCCGGCCAACCCGTGGAGGGGCGGAATACGAATACTCAGAAGCTTGAACGAGTGCGGAGCGGGTGACATCACGATTGTCTGCCGGACGTCGCTCTTGAGCAGCTCCACGATCCGAATCCCATTCCTCAGAACAATCGCTGGGTCATTGCTCACGCTGAGTTCGACCCCAGAAAGATCAATTGCCTTCTCGCTGTTGAACACGAGCAGCCGCTTCAGGTCTCCCATGACCATGGCTTCTACCAGCTGAAAGCCCATTCCGGTCTCTGGAAGCGCCTCAAGACCCCTTTTCCCCGCGTCGTCGATATTGAACATCTGCATCTCGGCAACGGAAGTATTCGACGAAAGCGGAACGCCGACAATAGAAGACCACTCAGATGGAGTAGAACAGTTCCGACTCGAAAGAGACTCCGTTCACCCCAGCGCTCTCGAATCGAAGGGCGAAGTTCGTCCCTTCGATCGGAAGCCAGTCGTAACGAAGGAGTTCGTCCATCGCCGCCCGCAGATTGTCCGAACGCGCCAGGATTTGCGCAAACGCATCGAACTGGACCGAGGCGATCTGATCACCCTGGTCTACCCATCGCCAATGGTCCCTCGCAATCAACAGGTAGTGAACGCGTTCATAGTCCGTAAGTGGGCGGCTCAGCCGTCGTTGATCGCGGAGGTGGCGCGGCTTGGCGTGAAGGAATGTGCGAATCAGTTGCAGCTGATCGATACCCTTCATCACGTCGGCGTCGCGATCGGGAATCTCCAGCGCACGAAGCGGCTTCCGAATCCATTTCAGTTCAGCGAGCACCACCGTGGATGATGTGTCGTCCGCGATCATCAAATCGATATCGGGATTCCCATCCGGCAGGGCGACGGACTCCTGAAGAGCGTACCGGCTGACCGACGGCCGAAGGGCCTCCAACATTTCCGCCTCCTTCCCCCCAGAGACGACGTCGAATACCTGCCGGCGCCGTTGTGAGCACACTCGCAGAATGTTTTCGTCATGGTTCGCCTGCAACGGGAACGGCGGTGCGACGGCGAGTCGATCATGCTCAGCATGAATCGGAACCATCGGATGGACGTGTAGATCGACGGATCGGCGAGTGTCGAAAGTTAGATCAGACAGTACGCTGGCGCACTTTTCGCGGGTGATCCCGCTCAACTCAGACAGTGCGTCGACCCACGCACTCCTGGCGCGAACAATCACGGCTGATTCCAGTGGGTAGACGCGCCATGATTCTCCCCAGCAAAAGCACAAGAAATCGTGCGCTGACACTAGCGTGACGATCGCGGCATGGACGGCGCCGAACTCGTCCAGCGTGAACGGGCCGAGCGTTAGGTCACCGGCTCGGCGCGTAAGGCCGCGCACCCGTTCATGGTTGCGAGGAAACATCTCCCGCCATAGTTCCCATGCGTCGTCGTATTCGAACTGCAACGGTGAGACCCGCCGGCACGCGTGAAGCGTCGTCTCCATCAGTCGGCGTACACGTGGCGTCTCGACTTGTGCAATCGGCTGCGCGACACCAACTGGTGGCGGACGAAGGCTCGCGTATTGCTGAAAGGCTCGCACTTGGCGATAGCGTGGCGTCGTGTCGCCAGTAAATCGAACCCGACTGGGCGCCACGATCTCCGCTGCATAGAGGTCTTTGTGGAACCCCTGAAAGCAGACCTCAAAGTGGCTGTAGTCGTTGCCGACTGCGATTGCCTGATCGGCAGCTCCTGCAAGTTCCGCGTCCCATTCTCTGGTTCCCGGGCCAGGGGCTTGGGCGTGCTCTCCCGTCCATCTAAGCGCGATTGCTGTTGCGCGACTGAGGTTGGCAAGCGTTGCGCCGGAGGGAGGAGCGTCCGGTGGAAGACCGCGGCGATGCTGCTCAACGCGCTCCGCGGCTCGAACCAACAGCGCCCACGACGCACGGTCGGATGGGTAGTTCAACAAGCGCAGGGGCCGCCAGCACTCGTCTGCCGTCTTTTCCATCGCATCGAGCGAGTCGATCAGCTCTTGATTTGCGTCTTTCCTCAACGTCGGCATGTTGCCGGCCATGGGCTACGAGCGTGCGAAGGCGAGCAGTAGTCCGAGATCGTGATTGTCCGCTGCCTTGAGCGATTCAATGTAGCGTTTTCGCGTCTCGCCTGCATCCTGCAAGTTCGCGCTGCCCCAGGTAAAACGCTCGCCACCGAGCTGCATGATCAGCAGGTCTGCCATGAGGCGGGAATGTCGGCCGTTGCCGTTTGGGAACGGGTGAATGTGCACCAGGCGGTGATGTAAGCGCACTGCGGTCTCGTCGGGCGGGTACGTTTTGTATTCGATCCACGCTTTCACGTCGTCGAGAAGCTCTCGCAGCGCCATCGGGATCTGGTAGTACGGAATCCCGATGTTGCGTTCGGTGGTCCTGAAGTCGCCGGCCCATCGCCACACTTCTCCGAGCATCCGCCTGTGGAGGTCCTTGATAAATTTCTCGGTCAGCAACTCGCGGCGGCGGGAGAGCGCCCAGTCCTGCGCGCGCGCGATGTTTTCCTGTTCCGCTCTGTTCAGTTCGCGCCGGTATGTGATATCGGACGGAATGAGCGCCTGTCTCTCATCGGGCGTGAGAGGTGTCGCGTCGTCCGGCTCCTCGAAGAGGTCGGCCACCCGCATCAATCCCAGAAGCGCCGGGGACTGGTCTCGCGAATGATGTCATCGATCTGCCGGTCGGTGTCAGGGCCTGCGACGTCCTGGGCCTCAAGCAGCATCGTATGTTCGATCGGGCTCCGCCGCCGCCGCAGGAGGGCACGCGCGCGCGCGCGAATCGTCATCTCGAGGGGCTGGTTCGGAACAAGGGCGTACACGAGGTTGCAGTCCAACGCTTCGGCGACCCGCCGAAGCGTAGCCAGCTCGATGCTTCCTTTCTCTTCGGATTGTTCAAGGTCAACGATGCTCGGTTGGCGGACGCCCAGCCGCTTGGCGAGCTGCGCCGTGCTCATCCCAAGGGCCTCGCGGATGGCCTTTATCCAGCCGCGGCTGGGTGGACGATACCGTTCAGCTGGTCCGAACTCGGCCAGTCGCTCGTCGAGACGGGCGCGGGATTGAGCCGTGAGGCGCGCGATTTTCATAGGTCAAACCCTATTGACAAGTGCGTAAAATACAGGCCATAGCCTATCACATTGATGAACAAATAAAGGCTATAGCCTATCGATAACACACATCTAGATAGGCCATGGCCTATTAATTTTGACGTCAAGGCAAACATTGGCCCAGGAGATTGACGATTCCTGGCTGGTCGGTCCCTACACTTAATTTTCGCCTTGACATATTATGCATACGATGAAGTAAATTGACTCGTGTCGGACCTCGGAAAACTGATCCGTGAGAGGCGCCAGGACCGCAGATGGTCGCTTCGCCAGCTGGGCGAAAAGATCGGCGTGACGCCTGCTTATGTCGCTGACCTGGAGGCTGGCCGCCGTTCGCCCGGCGCAGAGCTCAAGGAGCGAATTGCCGCGGCGCTCGACATTTCGCCGGAGAACCTCGCTGCCGCGGATACACGGTTGAGCGCTGATTTGCGAGACTGGATTGAGGAGCGCCCGCCGCTGACGGCCGTCCTCCGCACCCTGCACGCCTCTCCGAATTCCGACCGGCTAATTCAACGGCTCGGCCGCTTCATCAGCCGCCGGTCGCAGGCGCAACCCGCCAAGGGGTTCCTGATCACATGGGAGTCGGAGCTGCGCGCCATGGCGGCCGAGGCCTCGGCCTGGTCCATCGAGACGGGAGGAGATCTCTTCGGCCGGTGGCATGACCTGCCGACAGTCCTTCTCGCCACAAAGGCGGGACCAGCCGCGCAACGAGACAACACGCACTTCAGGCTCGACGTCGACTACCTGCGTCAGCTGAGCGAAGTCATGGCCGCGGACTGGGCGTTGCGCTATTTCGGCGATTGGCATTCGCATCACCGGCTCGGGCTGTCAGCGCCGAGCGGCGGCGATCGAAAGCGCATCGTGGGCCTGGCCGGCCGCAACCAGTTCACCAACATGGCCGAAATCATCGTCACGCTGGATGGCAGCCAGAGCGAGCCGCTCATCAGGATTCATCCGTGGATCTATGACCTGTCGGGTACCGACGACGCGCCATTGCCGACGCGGGTGAAGGTCCTGCCCGGCGTCAGCCCTGTCCGACAGGCGCTCGTGACGCGACGAGCGCTCGCCGAGCAAGAACTCCATGGGTGGGAAAGGATCTCGCTCCAACGAATTCGCATCGGTGCCGACACCGCGCCGCCATCCGTCGAACCTGCATCTGACGTCGATTCAGGCACCAGAGAGCGCGTGCTCGCGCACCTCGCCGAAGCGCTCGCGCGCGAGAGCGGCGCGCCCATCGAGCACCACACGACCGGCTTCGGCTCCATCCTCGTGGCAAAGATCGCGGAGCCCCACTATTTCGCGGTCGCCCTCGGATCAGTGTGGCCGATGCCGGTGCTGGAGGTTCATCTCCTGAACAGGGTGAACGGCTCAACCACGCCCGTCGAGAGTCCAGCGAGACTGAATGCCCTCGACACTCCGGGCATCGTCGCGGCATTGCGCAAGGTGACCACGAACGTGAAAGGACCGGGGCATGTGGACCTCTGAGCAGCGACAACGTCTAGCCGTCGAACACCAGATCCTGCAGCGTGAAGGATTCGATCAGTTCAGCGTTTACCATCAACCTTCGGGGGATACGTACAGCGCATCAGGGACCGCTAGCTCCAGTTCCGGGCGACGCTACTACCTCTATATTCCTATCCCGTCGCAGTATCCGTTTCAACGGCCACCGCTCTATGTGACCGATCCGGATCCGTTGCGGCTCTTCGACGGAAGCCCTGTCTCATCGCTCGGCGTCTCCCATGCGATGCACACGCTCACGCCGCACGCAGCCGGCTGGCCTCAGATCTGCCATTGGCGCGATGCGCGATGGCATTCCAACATCGTGCTGCAAAAGATGTTTCTCAAGGCGCACATCTGGCTTGAGGCGTACGAGCAGCACCTGGCCACGGGGCGTTCCCTCGCTGATTTCGTTCCGACAATGGCGGAGACCGCATGAGCACAAGTGATCCGCAGCAACAACAGATGATTCGCGAGGCAATGAAATCGATCGCCGAGCGAAGGCCCGGCCGTACCAAGCTGGTGTATGACAAGACAAAGCGCACGATCGTCGCTGTCGCGGAAGGCGCTCAGGCACCGCGAGCGCTAAACATCACCGCGGACGACGCCGATATGTTCGCCGCCTTGACGCTGTCGACCGCGTGGCTGCGCGACCATTGGGACGACCTGACCCGGGATGGGTACGCGCCCCTGAGCCTAAGCAGCTGGGACGATGGCGACGCCCTCACCCACGCGGCCCTCGGCGTGATTCCGGCCGCGTCCTCGGCGACAGGCTGCATCACGCTTGATCCTGCGTTTCAGCTCCCTCAGGGGACGGCGATCGCGATCGTCCTGCAACCTGGCGACGGCGAGAAGCCCGACGCGGCGACGTTTACCTGCCCCGACGGCACCGCCTATCGAACAACAGCTTGGCGCCACGACGGGGACACGCGGCTGCCGCTCGATATCTGCTTTGCCGATGTCCAGCCGGAGCTGGCCACGCGGCGCTCGGGCATTCTCGAAACCACCGTGCTCAAGGACAAGACCGTCGTCGTGATTGGGTTGGGCACCGGGGGCGGCCACGCGGCGATCGAACTTGCCAAGTGCGGCGTCGGTAACTTCATCTTGATCGACAGGGACCGGCTTTCGGTTGGAAATGTGGTCCGCCATCCTGGCGGCATTTCGCAGGTCGGCCGCTTCAAGGTCAATGTCATCCGCGATCTGATTCTTGAAAAAAATCCTGACGCGAAAGTTTCCGCCTACCCGGTTGCGGTCGACTACGACAATCATGGTGACATCAGGGAGTTGATCGCCCAGGCGAACGTCGTGGTCTGTGGAACGGACAGCAGGCCCAGCAAGCTTCTGGTCAATCAGTTGTGCGTGGAAGCAGGCATCGTCGCCGTCTACGGCGGCGCCTTCCGGCGCGCCTATGGCGGTCAGGTCCTGCGCGTCCGGCCGAAGGAGTCAGCGTGTCATCAGTGCTTCGTTGCCGCGATGCCTGATCAGGCGTCGGACGTCGAGATCTCCACGGCGGCCGATGCGGAAGGGATCGCGTATTCCGATCAGCCCGTCGCGATCGAACCGGGGTTGTCGCTAGATGTCCTGCCAATCGCCAATATGGTCGCGAAACTGGCGCTCCTCGAGCTTCTCGCCGACCGCGACAGCTCACTCAATATCCTCAAGCGAGACTTCGCAGCCCCCTGGTATCTCTGGCTCAATCGCCCCGAGCCGGGAACTGAATACGCGAGCTGGCCCCCTTTGAGCGAGAGCATGGATGAAATGACGATTCATCGGTGGTACGGGATCGAATTGCCGCGAGATGAGGAGTGTTCAGCCTGCGGCAATTTCCTGGGTGCACTTGCCGCGAACTATGGGCTTTCTGTCGATGCGCTTCCGGACTTGCCCGTCTCCCCGGGAAAGGATCGCTGACGGTGGAGCTCGCGTCTGACTTCAAGGCTCTTCTCTCTTTGATCGAGCCCACCGACCAGCATGTTGCAAACGCGAAGGCGGCGCACGAAACCGTTCGGCAGCAATTGCGGACGGATAGCGAATTCAAGGAAGCGCACAAGGAAACGTTCCTGTCAGGCTCGTATGCGAGGCATACGGCGATCAACGACATCAACGACGTTGATGTGATTTGCATCATCGACATCGACCGTCTCATCACGGCGCCTGACGTCGTGCTCGCGTGGACGCAGTCGATTCTTGCGAAGTACTACAAGGAGACGAAGCGTCAAGGACGCTCGGTGGGCGTGCAGGCCGCAAAGGGCGTCTGGCTCGACATCGTACCCGCCACGCCGATGGCTGGGGATGATGGACCGCTCTGGATTCCTGACCGAGAGGCCAAGGTTTGGGTGGCCACGCATCCCAGAGGCCAGATCAAGGCGGCGACGGATAAGAACAAGGCCACGGGCGGCTACTACGTTCAGGTCGTCAAGCTGATGAAGTACTGGCGCGATCAACTGCCCACAGAGGCCTCCAGGCCAAAGTCGTACATCCTTGAGAGCTTGGTTCATCGCACCATCGCCTTCCCCTCGTCTCACGCCGCCGGCGTGGTGAGCGTTTTGGAAGGCATTGAATCCTCATACGGCTCTTATCGCGGCACGGGCGTCGTGCCTTCCATTCCTGATCCTGGCTATGCGTCCGTCAATGTGGCGAAGCACTGGGAGCAGGCCGAGTTCAACGCCTTCATGAATCAGGTCAAGCCGGCCGCCGTTACCGCACGCAAGGCGCTGGATAGCAAGGACGAAGCCGAGAGCCGCAAATTGTGGCGCCAGCTATTCGGCTCCCGATTCGGTCAGTGAACATGAGCCCCCGGAAGACATCGAAATCGAAGGCACGCCCTGGCTCGCTGTTGTCGGCCGAAGCGATGGGCGGGATCAATGCACTGAAAGGCTTCGACTTTCAGACGCGTTTCGCGGCATGTCATGTGCCGGTGTGGTTGCTGCAAAGCGCCTTTCATCAGATCTTCTACGAGGGCACGGGCGACATTGACGTCCACTTCCGGGATGAGAGCGGAGAGTCAACGCGAATTCATTTCCAAGTAAAGGACCATGAGGTGAGTCCGGCCGAATTCAGGGAAAGCCTCGACCATTTCCGGGAGCTGGCTCGGGCGCTTCCCGGCGTCTATAGGTGCTTCACGCTCGTGAGCCCGTCGCTTTCCCCAAAGCTGCGACCCATTGAATCCGCGCTGGCGCGCTTCCGCAACGCACAGCCCTTCTACGACGACCCGGCCTCGACGGCGCCTACCAAGCAAGACGTCGACGACCGGCTGCGCAGCGTTGGGCTCGATGATGACGCGATCGCGTTCGTTCTTGCCTGCCTGTCGTTCGAAATCGGCCATGGCGATCTGCAACACGACGAGCGGGCGGCAGAGACCTTTGTCGCGCGCCTCCTGAAGCATCCCGACTATGCCGACAGGCTGCTCGCGGCCGTTCAGCCAGCATTCGCCGAGCTCCTGCGAACATTGCAAGCGAAGCGCGGTCAGGTGCTGAGCCGCGCCGATATCGACAAGATGTTGCGCTCGGCCGTTGCCACGCTGGCGCCGCGAGAGAAGGGCGCCACGCTGTGGATGCAGAATTGGACGCGTGAAACCTTTGACGTTCCCGCCGACTACACAATTGACTGGTCGCGGCATTTCGACCGCAGCACGCGGCGAGTCCCCTCGCCAGAGGTTTGGAACAATGAGCTCCTGCCGGAACTGAAGGCCCTGCGGGAGCGAATACAAAGTGAGCGCGCAGAGCGCCTGATCCGGTTTCGCGGCAAGTGTTCGCTGTCAAGCGGGGTCGCCTTGGGCGCTGCCTTCCCGGCCGTCGGCGGCTGGGTCTTCGAGATGCCGCAGCCGCCGGCGAAGGAGCTGTGGCGTTCCGACGCTGAACCGACTGCAGACTATCAACTGGCAATCGAACTCGCCGATGAGGGCGGGGACGATCTGGTACTGGGCCTGAATATCCGTGGCGATGGCCGCGAAGATGTACGGCGATACATCGCTGAAAGCGGCATCCGCCCAAAGCTCCTCGCCTTCATGGCGCCCTTATCGACCGGCAGTCAGGCCATCGCAGGAGATCGCGAAGCGTGCGCCTTTGCCCGTGCCGTGCGTGAACTGTTGGGAGAGTTGCTCAAGACACACGCAATCGGCCGCACGCGGCTCTTTGTCTATGGCCCCCTGGCACTCGCCGTCTTCCTCGGTCAGCAATTGACATCGGTGGGGGCGTTCGAGCTGTTCGAATATCAGCAGCCGGGATACGTTCCGAGCGGCACGTTGAGTACCTAAAGACTGGACTCGTGGGAGGACCTATTGTCCGAGGACTCAGCCGCCCTAACTCGTTCCGCGGAGCGGTGGACTTGCGACTAACCTCTACCAGAACTTCATCTGTCAGCGCGAGCTATTCAGGCAACGCGTCGCGGAGGTTGAGCCAAAGCCATGTGGCCCGATAACGACACCGATCTCGACTTCTTGAACTTCGGCGGGGTGGCCGGCACGGTTGCCGAGATCATCACTCAAGCGCGAGGTCGTCCGATCTCTATCGGCGTCTCCGGCTCCTGGGGCGCGGGTAAGTCGTCGATGATCCGACTGGTGCGCAAGGCCCTCGTCGAGCGCGCAGAGAGGGAGCCCTCGAGTTTCGTATTTGTCGAGTTCAACGCCTGGCTGTATCAAGGCTACGACGACGCGCGCGCCGCGCTGATGGAAGTGATCGCGAGCGCGCTTGAGGGGGAAGCCGAGAAACGTGAGACCGGGGTCGACAAAGCGAAGGACTTTCTTCGACGAGTCAAGTGGCTCCGTCTGGCGAAAGTGGCCGGCACCGTCGTTGCCGCCGCCGCCGGCGTACCGCCTCTGGCTCTCGCCGGGGAGGCGGTCGGCTTCCTCAAAGGGCTTGGCACTGGTGAGACAAGCAAGGATGCCGTCGGGAAGGTGCAAGACGCCGGTGAGAAGGTCGGCAAGGCAGCAGAAGGCGGATTCTTCGATCCGAAGCAGCCGTCGTCACTGCCGGAGGCGATTCACGAGCTGCGCGATTCCTTCGAGGCGACGCTGAAGGCGCTCGGTGTCACCCTCATCGTCCTGATCGACGACCTCGATCGCTGCCTCCCCGAGACGACCGTATCGACGCTGGAGGCGATGCGACTCTTCCTCTTTCTCGAGAACGCAGCCTTCGTCATCGCGGCCGACACCGAGATGATCAAGCACGCTGTTCGCCGCCATTTCGACGGCGTGAACGATGATCTGGTCACCAACTACTTCGACAAGTTGATCCAAGTCCCGATTCGCGTGCCGCCCCTCGGAACACAAGAAGTCCGCGCGTACCTGATGCTGCTCTTTGTGGAGAATAGCGGCATCGGCGCGGATGATCGCGAAACGATTCGCGCCAGAGTGTGCGAGCAGCTGGGACAGACGTGGCAGGGCAAGAGGGTCGATCGCGCGTTCATCAGCAGTCTCGGCATCAAGCTTCCTTCCGATCTTGTCGGCCGGCTCGACGCGGCCGAGCGGCTCGCGCCGATCATGGCCACCGCCTCCAGGATTCGCGGAAATCCACGTCTCATCAAGCGCTTTCTGAACGCGCTCGCGATCCGAATGACGATCTCAAGCGCGCATGGCGTTGGCGTTGACGAGGCCGTGCTCGCCAAAATGCTGCTCTTCGAACGATGCGGAGAGCCGGCCGCATACGCGGAACTCTCAAACGCAGTCGTAGCGGATGCGCAAGGAAGGCCGACGCTCCTCGTGCCCTGGGAGAAGGCGGCGCACCAAGGAGAGGCGTTCGAGCTGCAGAAGCCCTGGGAGGATCCATTCACGAGGGAGTGGCTGGCGCTGCCCCCTCGGCTTGCGGACAAGGACCTCCGCGGCGTGCTCTACGTGAGCCGAGAGCATGCGCCGCTCATAACGCCGGAGGATCGACTTTCTTCAGAGGGCGCGGAGCTCCTTGAGGCGCTTCTCTCGCAGCCCGACATGGCGGCAGAACTGAAGGTCCGCCTCGAGAAGATCGCCCGAGCCGAGATGGGGGTGATTATGGATCGTCTTCTCGAGACGGCCCTTCAACAGCAGGAATGGGGCGTGCCGCCAATCCTGGACGCGTGCCTCGTCGTCGGCGAGGTCGACGTGACCCAAGGCGCACGGCTGGCGAGCTTTCTCGCCGAGCGCCCTGGAGCGCAGATTAAGCCCAACATCGTACCGAAGATCATGGGCTATCCATGGACTGAAACCGTCTGGGCCCGGTGGGAAGGCAACTCCAAAGTCGCGAAGCCGGTTAAGGACGCGATCAAAGCAAAGCGATAAATATGGGAACGTCCTCATCGAGCAAAGGACCAAAGGGCGGAGTACCGCTCGTGCCGCCATGGGTACCCGACGCTGACGCGCCCGCGCCGTCGCCCGACGCGCCGCCCCTGCCGGATGAAAGCACCGCTCCGGCAACGCCGGCTGCCGTGCTCCCGGCCGCGGCGCCGGGGCCGCTCGCTCCGCCCCAGCGATTCACCGGCGTGCGCAGATCCCTCGGCACGTTTGCAAAGGGCGGCGGTGGTGGCGGCCTGGGGCGAAGTCTCGGAGGGTACGTTCGAGGCTATGGCGGGTCGGGACGCGCGACGCGCCGCTTCGGCGGCACCGCGCAGACCGCCGGGACTCTCTACGGAGCGCTGTCGCCGAGCGAGCGCGGCCAGACGATTCTGCCCGGCGGAACGCTTGACCCTGCAGTTCTGAGCGGTCGGTCGGCCAACGAGGTGATGGATGCGGTCGTAGAGGCCGTACGGCCAACCGACGGTACGCAGGATGCCGAAGCCAGCCGGGTCGCCATCAAAGACGCTCTCTCGGAGCTGCTCACAAGATTTCCGGACGCCGTCCTCCTTGAGCTCACGGAGGCGCAGCGGTTGTTCGCCGTCGAGCGCTACGTCGCCCTAGACGTGTTCCGGCGATTCATGCTCGACGTTGGGAAGACCATCCAAGACAAGGCGCCCACCGCGAAGGCGGGACTGGCTCGACTCAAGGAAGCGAAGGACTACATCAAGGAGACCGTTGCCGCGGCATTCAAGAAGGTCGGTGCCGCCACAGGACTTACGCGGCAGAAGATGGTCACGCTCGCCAAGGATGCTCTCAAGGAGACGTTTAACGTCTTCGAGAGCTACGTGAAATGAGAATTGTGTGCGGGCCATCGGAATTCGCGTTTGAGCCCTTCCGCGGCGGCCTTGATGTGGTGCTGTTTGGGCGCGATCCGTCGAAGAAGCGAGGCAGCGCCGGCGCAGCGATTGGCGACGTCCTTCGTCGTCGGAAACTGGTTCCAGATCCTCGGGCGTTCGATTTTCTCTCTATAGCGTTGGCGGTAATGGCCGCTGACCTGGCAGGTCATCGAGATGCGAGTCCAGATGGATGGACGCGCGAATTTGATCTCGTGATCGCGGTCACGGACCCGTCTTTCTGGACCACGCAGTCGCCAGTGTTGCAGCAGCTGCTTCAATTCCTCACAACCGACCGCTGGCGGCTCGAGTTCGCGCCCGGGGCACAGTATCCCAAGCAGCCGAAGAAGCAGACCCATCCGGAGCACGACAGCATTGTGCTTTTCTCAGGTGGCCTCGACAGCTTCACCGGCGCGCTCGATCTCGTCGAGCAGGGTTACTGCCCCTTCGCTGTCAGCCAATCGGTGCGGGGCGACGCCGAGAAGCAGCGCAGCCTCTCCGGCGTAGTGGGCGGCAACATCGGCCACCTGCAGCTGAATCACAACACCGATGTGCCGAATCCAGAAAATCCGCCAACACAACGAGGTCGCTCGATCGCGTTCTTCGCGCACGGGATTCTGGCGGCCACGACGCTGCGGCGATATGCCAACGGCGATATGATTCCGCTCTTTGTTTGCGAGAACGGATTCATCTCAATCAATCCTCCGCTCACTGGGCTGCGACTTGGTAGCCTGAGCACCAGGACCAGCCATCCAGTCGTGCTCGCGCTCCTGCAGCAGGTCGTCGATGCCGCGGGTCTTGGCGTGCGCTTCAAGAACCCGTACGCGCACTCGACGAAGGGAGAAATGCTCGCTGGGTCACTCCGTCAAGCGGATCTGAAAGCCCATGCGCACACAACCACGAGCTGCGGACGATTCAAACGCTACGGATATCGCCACTGCGGCCGATGCGTGCCGTGCCTTATTCGACGGGCGAGCTTCCACGCGTGGGGAGTCGAAGACAAGACAGAGTACGTCTACGCCGATCTGGCGATCGACGACGCGGATCACGCAGGGTCAGACGATGTGCGCGCACTGGCGATGGCTGTGGCGGAGGTGGCCGATGTCGGGCTTGATGGTTGGCTTGGAGTAGCGCTCAGTTCGCCACTCATTGACGACAGCTCTGAGCTTCGCGAGGTGATCGAGCGCGGTCTCAGGGAGATGGATGCGCTTCTGCAAGTATTCAAGATCAAATGATCGACCTTCATTGCCATCTGGATCTGTATCCGCAGCCGAGCGCCATCGTTGAGGAGTGCGCTCGCCGCAACATGTACGTGTTGAGCGTGACGACGACGCCGTCCGCGTGGAAAGGGACCAGCGCCTTGGCGGCCGGCAACGAGCGCATTCGTACGGCGATCGGTCTGCATCCGCAGCTCGCCCAACAGCGAAAGGGCGAGCTCGCCCAGTTCGACGAACTGGTTCACGAGACGCGCTATGTCGGGGAGATTGGGCTCGACGGTACGCCTGAGTGCAAGCCATTCTGGGAAGATCAGATGGTTGTCTTTGAGCACATTCTCCAAACGTGTGCCCGCGCAGGAGGCCACATTCTCTCGATACACAGCCGACGAGCTGAGAAAGACGTACTGGTTCTCCTCGAGCGCAATCGCACAGCGGGAACGCCGATCCTTCACTGGTTCTCGGGCAGTCTTCGCAGTCTGGAACAGGCGATTCGTCTCGATTGCTGGTACAGCGTGGGTCCGGCGATGCTGCGTAGCCAGAAGGGCCGAGAGCTAGTCGGACGGATGCCACCTGATCGTGTTCTAACTGAGACCGACGGCCCGTTCGCGATGTTCAGCGATCGAGCAATCCAGCCGTGGGACGTAGCAGACGCGGTAAATCGGCTCGCCGAGATCTGGCAGCTCACCGTTCAAAAGGTTGAACAGCGATTAGCATCAAATCTTCGCCTGCTTGTCCAGAACGAACAGCCGCGTTCTTGAAGTCTCACTATTAGGGGTTTCGCCAATTAGAATGTTGGTGCGCGCGCCGGTCTACCATGATGACGACACTCAGCCGGCCAACCGGTCCCTGACTTCAATGAGGAATTCCGAAGGTCCATTATCGAAACGGCGTCCGTACTGATTTCTCGTCCATCCCGAGTAGGTCAGATGAACTTCTTCCTTGGCGCGCGTCAACCCTACGTAAAACAAGCGGCGTGCTTCGCGCCTTCCAGCGTCAGCGGCGTCATATCGCGGCAGTCGACCTTGCTCCATTCCGAACATGATCACGGCACGAAACTCGAGGCCCTTGGCGCTGTGCAGCGTAATTAGGTTGAGGTGATTTGGAGAGCCGCCTTGGCCAGCAAACGTCGCAACAGTCCAGTCAACGAGCGGTCGCCCATGTTCAGACGCTGACAGCACTCCTGTGATTGCCTGTTGCTCGTCACGCAACGTCGGCTCGTTCTCGAATACCAAGTCGAGGCACCCTTCCTTGAACGCAAGCAGCCAATCGCGGAGACTCGCTTCTGGCGTCCGGTGAGATAACAGAAAGGCAACGAGTCGTCGTCGTGCGATCTTGAGGTCGATTCGTCGGCTGGCCAGTCGCACGAAGCCGCGAAAGCGCATGACCAAGTCCGACAGCTGCGGCTCGGCGGTCCGCCACCCGCCGGCACACCAGCGCGCGCAATCCTCGAGCCAACGTGACGCCGGGGTCCGTTGATAGGGTCCCCCACGATCAACGCGCATGTATTCGAGACCCTGTGCTGCTGCTGCCGTTGCGATAACGTCGCCATCGGTCTTGTCGAGATACAGAACCGCGACGTCGCCCAACGTCGCGCCGTCGATGCGCTCAAGCACGCCGTGGACGAGTTCCTGGCAGATGTAGCGTGCCTGATCTTCGATCCCGTCAGGGCGCTCGTAGAAGTCAACCGTGCCGGCTACCGGTACACGCGATTGATAGCCTCGTGCTTCCCCCAACGCGGTTTCCGACGCCGCAATGATGGTTCGGCCGCTCCGGTAATTGAACTGCAGTTGCACGGTCTCGACGCCACGCACCCGCGAGAGATCTCGCAGCAGATCCGGACGAGCGCCTGTAAAGCCGTAGATCGATTGATCGGGATCACCGACGGCAAACAATCGGACGCCCGCACGAAAACATAGACTCTGGACGATGCGATGAATCGGTACCCCAAGATCCTGGTATTCATCGATGACGAGGACGGGGAATTTCGCCCGAAGTGCCCGGCGGATCCATCGATGGGACTCGATGAGCCGGAGCCCGATGAGCACCATGTCCTCGAAATCGATCATCCCGTCGCGGCGCAGCAGTCCTTCGTACTGGTCGACGAGCGATGCGACCTGCGGATCCTCCTGCCAATCCGGCTCACCTCGGTCCAAGTGAGTCCGGCGATATGCATCTACACGCGTGCGCCAATTCGAGGGGCGCTCGTCGACGCCCATCTCAGCGGCGACGGCGCCCGCAAAAAGGCGGTCTTGGTCACTGCTGATGGCAATTCGAAGGGGATTCGGCAACGCGATACCTCCTAGACGCGCGAACGGCAACACGACCTGGTGGAGACAGAACGAGTGAACGGTGCCGACGTAGGCGTTATCGGATGAGTGGACGCCGAGTCGGTCTAGGCGTTGGCGGAGCTCCCTCGCGCACTCGGTGCTGTACGTCAGGCACGCCACACTTCGCGGCGGGTAGACCTCCTCGATGAGGAGCCTTGCCATTTTCACGGTAAGCGTCTTGGTCTTGCCGCTCCCGGGGCCCGCAAGCACAACGCAATGGCCGGTGGAGTCGCTGGCGGCCCGCTGCGGCTCATTGTCGCTGAGTTCTTGAACAGCGCGCCGGTACGCCGGGGTTGCCTTAACGGCAGAGCGCTTGGACATGGTCGATTGCGTCCGCGATGTACGCTGGACAATGGGCGGCCTCCAGTCGCCCGCATAGCCGCTGCGCGAACCGGCCCTTTCCAATCTCCTCGATGTCCTTGAGGAACTGTTCGCAATCCAAGCTGGCTGGGTTCGCCATCCACGCTTCGGCGCGTTGCCTCGCTGTGGGACCAGGGGCGAGTTCAACGAGGGTTTGGCCGATCGGGACGTGAGCTCCCGCCGCGAACAGGTCCGGTTCGCACGTGACCGTCCCAACGAAGAGCCCAGTCTGCCGGGCTCTCGTGAGGAGCTGCGCGTTTGTTCGGTTTGCCAATTGAGCAGCCGGGACCAGACGCCGCAGCAACTCGATCACACGACGATCCCCGGACCGCACGCCGCCGGCGGCGGGATCCCCGTCGGTAATCACCGCGAATGGAATCTGGAGACCTCTTGCACCGAGGAGCTTGACGTAGGGCGCGAAGTTCGTTCCCGCGACCGAGCAAACAGTTATGCCGAGCTCGTCAAGATCAACGCCGCGTGCCTTAGCTAGCGCGGGGACGATAAACAGTTCTGCGTCACCTTCGACGAACACAACACCTTTCGCGAACAACATTTCCCCGCGCGTGACGTCCAAGTAGCGCTCAAGATCAGCGACGTCGGCCGCGTTGAACGCCAGTTCCGCCGTCGAACTGCCTTCTGTGCTTTGAAGGTCGGTTGTCTTCCGCAAGACAACAATCGAGTTCAACGGAGCGACACTCACGATGTGCGGCGAATGGGTCGTCAGCAGTACGGTCATCGCCCGCCTCTCTTCGTCGGCGGCACCTTCCCCTCGCTTCCGAAGAAAATCGCGGTAGACGAGCCGCTGCAGATGCGGATGCAAGTGCGCCTCTGGCTCTTCAATGCCAAGGAATGTATGGTAACGCTCGCCTTCCGCAACGAGCTGATCGAGTTCGAGTGCCTTTAGCGTCAGGTAAAGAAGGTTTGCCGAACCAAGGCTCGCCTCATGGATGCCGCGCCGGCCGCCATCAATGTACGGACGCAATGCCCGTAGCAGACGGTCGGGATCAGTGGGCGAAAATCCCAATGTCGTCTCGATCGCATGTGCTTCACCGACCATCAGTTCCAGCCGATCGTTGATTCGGCCTACGAGCGCGCTCAATTCGGCGTCCGCAGTCACTGCCGCGGTCGCCTCGGTGATGCCCTGTGCAAGTTCCGCAAGGTGGGCGTGGTCAATCTGCGAAGCTACGGCCTCGAGCAGCGGGCGGAGCGGCGAGCGGCGCCAGTTCGCGATGTCGCCCTCGGCATCGCGCAGCGCTGGCATGATGTCGAGTGGGAGGCCTCGGCGAACGTCGTGGCCGACCTCATTTTCGCCACGATCGCCTCCAAAGATGAAGAACTCGTAGTCGGCACTCCGCGTCGGTGCGGCTTCGAGCGTCGAAAGCGGCTGGAAGACGAACGTGAGGCGAGCCGTCATGGGCTCGGCATCGATCAAATGGTCGGCCAGAAGGGCCGTTAGTTGGACATTGGCCTCGAAGTCCATCAGATCGACGGCGATCGTGATCTTGTCCTCTAGCCGCAGCGGCCTAGCCAAACCGTCCCAGAAATCCTCGTCGCGCAACTGCCGCGCCGCATCAGAAAGAGAGGGGTCAAGCACCAAGCGCAAGGCGTAAAGTAGATTTGACTTCCCGATCTTGTTCTCGCCGACGATCACAGCGTGAGATGCGAGACTCACGTCGAGTCGGCGGAAGTTTCTGAAATTCTCAATTTGAAGCCTGCCGATCCTCATATTGTGCCTTGGGAATTTCTGTCAATCTTCCGCTCAACTCTGCTCCTAGACGCGCGGCGTCCTCCGCCCCGAGCGGATCCGGAGTAATCACGGGTGGCACTGTCCCAGCGCCCGGCACGATGACGCTGATCGCGTCCGTCGCCGTCGCATGGCTCTCGATCAGTGTACAGACGCTGCGCACGCGGAAGAGAACGGCGCCGGCAACCTTCAATGCGATGGGCGCAGCGACCAATGTCTCTCAAGCAACACTCGACTTCAATCGTCTGATCCATCGCCAGGGTAGACCTCTGGACAATGCCTTCATAGAGTAATGACTTCAAGTGCGACTACGAATTTGGAGTCTTTTCATTCGGCCGTTTAAGGGCGTATTCTTAGCGGCTATGGCTAAACGTGGGCGTACGACTTCAATAGACAAACTTCTTTCACGACTCAAAGACCTCGACAGCGAGCGCAAGGCCATTGTGGACGGCATTAAAGCCGCAGTCGCGCACATCATGGACGGAGAAGCGCCGCTCCCGCTTCGTGTAAAGAAGGGCAAAACAAAAGCAAAAGCAGCCAGTTCCGTCGCTGCTGACCCCATCGAGATCGAACCAATTCGCAAGAAGCGCAAGCTGTCAGCTGCGGGCCGAGCTGCGATCGCCGCAGCGCAGAAGGCTCGCTGGGCGAAGTATAAAAAAGTCGGAAAATAGCCCATGACCGTTGGTATCGCTTCCAGCGCATCAGGGCCAGCTCACGACAGTTGTTTGCGCAGTACCGTGAGCGGATCCCGATCATGTTTGTAGTACGTCGTCGCGATCCGTTGAGCGCGATCCGTTGAGCGCGCTCCGCGGATGCGCGAGCTTGCTCAGACACCCGGCAGAGAGTCGGTTGACCGCCTCACAGCGTTGGAACACGAGGAATGAGGTTTCGCCACCCGAAGCATAGGCCCCTCATAGTTGATCAGGTCGTCGCGGATGTGCCCGAGGAGAACACGGTCGCCCTTCACAGACCGCGCGCTTCAGCTGTGAAAGAAGAAGTTGGCACAAGGCCCCCCAACTCTCGGCCTTCATTCCCGTGAACAGCGCTGAATCGGTCTACGAGCTTGGCTTTAGACCCAGGAGACTCGCCGGATTGTCCCTTGTCATCAGCGAGAGATCGGCGTCGCTGAATCCCTCACGGCGCATTGTCTCGATGAACATCGCGAAACCATCTGTGTGAACTGGATTGTTGGGTTGCCCAAGGTCCGTAGACATGATTGAGTGGGCCGGCCCTACTTCTCGCATTGCCCTCGCCATTTCAGCCGCACTTGCTCGCGGCCTCTCGCCCAACGTCGAGAGGTAGCAAAATTCAATATAGGCGCCAAAAGACTCTGCCTCTTTCATCTGCGCGACCGTCATCCTCGTGGGGTTGTTCATGGCGTGCGTTATCACAATGTGACGCACGCCATGAGCTGTGGCCTCACGAACCACCAGTAGAACCTCTTCCGCTGAGAGATGACCCGTTCCGAGCACCAGATCATTCGCGGCGATAATCGCCAGCACACTCCTGACGGACGGCAGAAGCTGCCCCTGCTGCACGACGCTGACAAACGGCCGGCGCGCTGCTCCTGGGACCATTTTGACGCTGGCTTCAGAGTCGAACGTCGGCATCCACACGATGCGACCCAGCTTTCCGGTCACTTTCGTCATGTTCTCGACCGCTGCAGGATTGATTCCACCGTTCGACAAGTCCATTGCTATACCGCCAAACACCTCAAGCCCAGGCACAAGCTGTCGTACGATGTAAGCAAGCGACGCCGTCGGCTCATTGTGGCTCTTGATGACAAGTCCACGCATACCGCGCTCTTTGGCGAGCTTCGCGAGTTCGAGCACACCGATCGATCTCGCCGTGTTGTCGGGGCTGCTGTGCGTGTGAATATCAATAGCGCCAGAGAGTCCCGAGATGCCCGATTGGGCCTGTGCACGGTTCAATACGACACCGCCTAGCCACACTGCCACCAGACAAAGAACGACGCGGGTGATTTGGTTTCGAGTCGTCGTAGCGGTACGCCGCAACTCAGAGTGCTGGCAGACGATGTCCATCACGCCAGACTACTTCCCCTCGGTCAGCCGCACCGTTGCAGTGGAACCATTAACCTCGATCGCTGTCCCGAAGGGCCTGGATAATTCCACTAGGCGCTGCAGGATGTAATGGGCCTGCTCTCCATCGACCGGCTTTGGCAACCCACGCGTCCTCAGAAACAGATTTGGATTGAATTCGTTCTGAATGTCCGGATTGCCTTGGCCGATCTTGTTTTGCGCGATCGGCTGAAACCGGATCGACTGCAGCTTCCTGCCTTGAAATTCGACGTAGGCGACCACACTTTCCCAATTGAGCGGTCCGTCGAGCAGAATATCTCGAGGTGGAGCCTGGAAGATAAAATTACCCAAGTCGTAAAAGATCGGTTTGCCCTTGTAGATCTCGACACCATGAATGAGTGGAGCGCCGTGCATCACCACGATGTCGGCTCCGGCGTCGATCTCGTCGTGTGTCCATTTCTTGAGCCATTCAGGAGGCACCATGCGCTCGGGCAGTTCTTCGATCATGATGGTGCGAAAGGCCTTGTCGAACACGTGATTGTGCTCATATACGATCACCATATCGGCCTGCGCGCGTGCCTCGCGAATGCTTCGAAGAATGCGCGCCGTATCTTCAGCGTTTGGCTGCCCATTCATCACGCGAAGCTCATTCACACCAGGATTGGTCGGTGTCGCGGCGGCCCCCTCCCTGATCAGCCCTGATGCCATCGAGATCAGCGCCACTGTGCCCTTTGGAGTCTTCAAATACGCCGGCGCCGCCGCATCTTGAAGCGTACGACCGAGTCCGGCGTGCGGGATGCCCAGCCGTTCGGTCTGTTCGAGCGTGTTGATAATGCCTGGCGTCTTCATATCGAACGAGTGGTTATTCGAGACCGCTAGCAGGTTAAACCCGAAGGCCTGCAGCGCTTCGAGGGCCTGGGGTGGCGACAAGAAACGCCCGTCGGTATACTTCTGCCCTTTGCGCTCGTCCACGACCGTCGCTTCGAAGTTGGTGAACTTGACGTCACTGTCCTTGAGAAGAGACTTGATAAACGGCACTGCCTCTGGCGCGTGCTCACGAATGTCCCCACGGATCATCGATTGCCCGGTCAGTGTGATGGTCAGGGTCGGTGTTTGCGCCTCCAAGGGCATCGCCGCCACCCACAGGAGCAAACCGCACGCGGACGCCCCAAGCGTTCGACTCATTGCGAAGAATCCAGCCATCGATACCTCTCCTCTTCAGTTGCTCATTACCTTGCGACGCAGGTGTACAGCCTGGAAGTTTCAACTGAAGACGGCGGGAATCAATATCACCAATTCCAGTGAATCCATTCCGTCAGTCACTCATTCTGGCGCGATAGCGGATGGTCCTGGCAACTACTGGCGCCGTCGTCGGCCCAGACGACGGGAATACAGCGCGCTACCACTACGAAGACTGAGCGAAAGCGAGGGCGTGGTACGGCGTGAGCAGGACACCGAGTTCCTGTAGACGGCTAATGAGTAGTGATTAGAATCCGAGCTGCACGCAGCTCTTGGCGCCGCGGACTCCATCAGCGACAGGGTTCGCGATCGCGAAGCCTTCGACTTGAACATGCAACGCTAGAGTGGCTATTGGTCGACGAAATCGACAGCAGCTCCGCCACGTGTGATTCGAGCTGCGAACACCAAGGCGCAACCGAACGACATTTGCATTTGCTTCATGCCAAATACGAGACAAGGTAGGTCTCGCTCGCGATCGTTCAATAGCGCAGACATGAGGCACAACCGGTTTAACGAGCACCGCCTACAGATTGTCCCGTAAGGCACGGTGTCTTACCTCGCCCCACAATGAGCTGGCGCGTTGGCTCACTCTCTCGTTTGCCTCAATCTGGCGCTGACACTCTGTGCATCTAACAGCAAACGGGATCGCCCGCAATCGCGCCTCCCCGATCTGTGCGCCACAATCACGACAACGCCCGTACTCCTGCCGTTCGAGCCCGTCGAGCGCTTCGCGCAACATGGCTGCTAAACGCCCTTTCACTTGTACTACTTGGAGCTCAAGGTCCGCATCGGGCCGCTCTTCTCCCTTGATATCGATGATCGCTCTCGTCACTTCCAGCTGTCGACAGATCTCGTCTTCGACCGTCTTAAGCCGAGAGCTAAGCACACCGCGAATGTGCTCGTTCCTAGGGTGCGCTGAGGTTGCGGTGAGTGCGCTATCGTCTCGCCGCTTCCGATGTGAACGTATTCGTACAATCTTGAGTTTTTTTCTCATCAGCGAGTTTCCGATAGAACGCATGACTCCACGCTTCTGGCAGAGCGATGTGCGCTAGTCAGACATGCGAATCACGCTCTCTGGCAGCTTGAAGGCGACGAGTTCGCCGGAATACCCCGCTCCGCTGATCGCAAGCACGATATACTGTCTGCCATCGACCATGTACGTCATGGGCGACCCCTCCTGCGGTGCTGGAAGATAGACCGCACCGCGCTCCTGGCCTGACGCTTTGTCGTAAGCACGCAGCATCGCGCCCCGTCGTCCGGTTGGCGTCGGGCCAATACTCGTCTCACCGGCGACCAGTAGGGTCTTGGTAACGAGCGTTCCGGCATATCCCGGTCGTCCGGTTCTCGGCAAATCGCGATCCTTCAGCGCCGGATGATTCCGCACATTGTCTGGCGTTTCGCCATGCGCAATACGCCACATTACTTCACCCCGATCGAGACTGATGGCCGCGATGATTCCGTACGGCGGTTTCGAAATCGGCAATCCACGTACCTCGAGGCGAGCGCTCGCACCTTGCGGCAACGGAGCCATCCCGCGAATCACGTCCATGTCGGACTGGCCTGCCTTCGGCGGCACCAGCCCGATCGCCGCGATCTGCGAGCTGGATGCGACATAGAGCGTGCGTGTCTCCGGATCGTAGGAGCCACCCGGCCAGTTTGTCCCACCGGTGTTGGTCGGCCGAATGAGTGTTGCCAGCGGCCCGTCCGCACGACTCATCACCGGCGGCGTGAAAATCGGACCAATCTTGTACTTCGAGACGAGCGCGACCGCCTCTGCGCGGAGCTCCGGTGTGAAATCGATGAGATCGTCACTCCCCACACCCTGCACGTCATAAGCGAACGGCTCCCCCGCGCCGTTGAGCGGCACCGGCTGCGTCGGCGAGTACCATTCACCGGGAACATCGCCTCGTGGTACCACGCGTTCCACGATCGGCCAGATCGGCTCGCCGGTCGCGCGGTCGAATACGTAGAGAAATGACTGCTTCGTCGGCTGCGCGACCGCTTTGATCGTCCGCCCATTTCGAACGACGTCGACAAGGATGGGGGCGCACGGTAGATCCCAATCCCACATGCCGTGATGGATGAACTGGTAGTGCCATTTCCGTTTCCCTGTCTTCAGTTCGACGGCGACCAGGCTTTCGGCAAACAGGTTATTGCCAGGACGGTGCCCGCCGTAGTAGTCGCCAGTCGCCATTTCAACCGGTAGATACGCCAGGCCAAGATCCTTATCGATGGAGATCTGGGCCCAGACGCCGGTGTTGCCGGTGTATGCCCAGGAATCCTTCTCCCAGGTGTCGTTGCCAAACTCGCCCGGTGTCGGAATCGTATGGAAGATCCAGAGCCGTTTGCCGGTGCGCACATCGTAGCCGCGCACGAATCCTTTCTCGTTACGTCGGCTCTTGGGATCGGCACCAGACAGATGCGCCGCGCCGACAACGATGACGTCGTTGGCAATAGCTGGCGTTGCATGAAGGCCGATCTCGCCCGTCACCAGGTCCATGACCTGGTCATCCTCCTTCTTGAGGTCGACGATGCCGCTGATGCCAAAGGTCGTCACCGGTCGGCCGGTCGTCGCATCGAGCGCGATGAGCTGATACCCTGGCGTCACATAGACTATGCGCCGCTCGCGGCCATCGGTCCAGTACGACAGGCCCCGCCCACTAAGCTGGCGTGGAGCCGCCGCTCCTCTGGGGCCCTCGTCAAGACTGTACATCCAGCGAAGTTCGCCAGTGGTGGCCTCAATTGCCACCACCGCTCGGCGGCTTCCGGCCGTCGAGTACATGATGCCGTCGATGACGAGCGGCGTCGCCTCGAACTCGTACTCGGGGCGAGGACCGAGATTGGCTGTGCCGAAGCGCCAGGCGACCTCCAGCGCGTTAAAATTTCCGGCATCGATCTGCGCCAGTGGCGAATACCGCTGATGCCCAAGATCCCCCCCGTACGACGCCCAATTTACGTTCCCGCCTTGCCGCTGCGCGCTAAGCCACACCGTACACAGCAGAGCCATCGCCGGCGCGGCCACTCTGGTCATCATTCGCACGTGACGTCGCCTTCGCTCACACATCCTCCGCGTTATTGATGAACGCAACTCCATCCAGCAACCAGGCGGGGTACTGTAGCGAGAGTCCGGGCCACACAGCCATTCCCCAAATCGAGGGACCAAGCAGTACGAGATGTCGACGCCGTATCCACGAACGGATGACGAGACGTCCCTAGATCAGGGGAATAGACGCCGCCTGCAGGCCGCATATCATGAGCACCGCTTTCCAATATGCGGACCGCCGGCACTCGCGATCGAACTTGCGGTCATGTCGGTCCGCGTCAAGAAGAGGACAGACCATGCAGCGAACGCGGTTCGGATGTGGCGCCTTGACGCTAGTCGCCTTGGCGAGTTTTGCCTCGATCAGCGCAGCCCAACAGACGGGAGTGGAGAACGGAGAATGGCGTTACTTAGGAGGAGATGCGGGACACACGCGCTCTTCTGCGGCGAACCAGATCAACGCGTCGAACTTCGACAAGCTAGAAGTCGCGTGGGTCTTCCGCGGGGATAACTTCGGGCCCGGACTTGAGTTCACGTCCAGGTCGACACCGATCTATGTGAAGGGCATGCTCTATACGGTGATCGGCCAGCGTCGCCAGGTCGTGGCGATTGATGCCGAAACCGGTGAAACACGGTGGACGTTCCGCGAACCCGACACCATGCGCTACCTCCGCTCGCCGCGTACCGACTTCGGCAAGGGCGTCGCTTACGCCGAAGTAGAGGGCCGCGGCGTCATCTTCATCTCGACCCCGGCGTTCTTCCTCTGGGCACTCGACGCGAAGACCGGACGACCACTCGAGAACTGGGGTACGACGGTGCCGCTGAAGGACTTTCCGAAAAGCGGCGCGGTCGACATGATTCCAGACCTGGTCAGCGATTGGGAGCCATTCAAGAACTGGAAGGGAGGGCCGTACGATCCGGACTATGGCCTGCCCCGACCGCTCGGCATGATCACTTGCTCGTCTCCCCCCATCGTCGTAAATGGCGTCGTGGTAGTGCTGGCCGGACACGAACCAAGCTACGACCAGACGCGCATCGAGAACGTCCCGGCCGATATTCAGGGATACGATGCCAAGACCGGCAAGCGACTGTGGAAGTTCCACGTCATCCCGCGGCCGGGCGAGGTCGGCCATGAGACGTGGGCCAACGACGCCTGGAAGTTCTCAGGGAATATGGCCTCGTGGGCGCCGGCGGCGGCCGATCCTCAGCGCGGGCTGGTCTATATCGTTACGAACGCCTCCACTTATCAGTTCTATACCGGCCATCGACCCGGTTACAACCTGTTCGGGGGCAGCATCCTTGCCCTTGATGTCAAGACCGGGAAGCGCAAGTGGCACTATCAGGTGCATCACAGCGATCAGTGGAACTACGATATTCCGACGGCGCCTATCCTGATGGACCTGACCGTCAACGGACGTCGCATTCCGGCCCTCATCCAGAACACAAAGCAAGGGCTGATCTTTGCGTTGAACCGGGAAACCGGCGAGCCGATCTGGCCGATTGAGGAACGCCCCGTGGTGCAGACGGAGGTGCCCGGCAACTACACGGCACCGACACAACCTTATCCGACCAGGCCTGAGCCGCTGGACAAGATCGTGCTCAACGGCATCACCGACGAGTTCGTGATGGACTGGACGCCGGACCTCAAGCGCCGCGCCACCGAGATTCTGAGCAAGTTCCGAGTGGGCGGGCTCTACATGCCGCCACTTCCCTACCCACACAACAACCCCTTCACGAACAATGTTGGTTGCGTCGGCGGCTTGAACATCTATCACCCGCCGGTTGCCGATCCGACGACCGGCATCATGTACGCATCGCATCAGCGCGGCTGCAGTGCGCCGTCGTTTCTCGTGCCAACGAATGGGGTCGACGAAGAGAGAG
>WBZO01001536.1_pt1 | contig 35323 bp, 36 predicted proteins | sample 5204261 | NCBI WGS metagenome assembly WBZO01 (sample SAMN12412400, study PRJNA552823) | activated sludge metagenome | isolation source: activated sludge from anammox sidestream of wastewater treatment plant... | place: USA: North Carolina | collected 2017-09
CTGCTCCCCGCAGGCGACAGTCACCCCCGAGGCGACTGTCGCCTTGACGGCAACCCCAACCGTAACATTTACCCCCACCCCCTCGCAGACTCCCACCCCCGAGCCGACGCCGACGCCGGACCCCGCCAAAATCGCCGCGGAGGAGATGGGAAAACTCAACCTGGTCTTGGATACGGATTACACGCTCGCGCCCGACGAAAACGGCAACCTCGCCGCCTTTGACGCCGACGGGGTGAAAATTTACGAACCCGAAACCAACCTATGGAATTCCAACCTGATCGCCAAGATCGTCGAGAACAGCCTGAAAATCACCGGCGATTGCGAAAAAACGCCTTTTCCGGATTCAACCAACATTATGGATGAAGATTTTAGGACTTGGTATGACAATTTATTTTACAGTCGGGCTAGGGATGCCGGAGTAAAACCTCGGAATAATTCAATTTGGGGATTTTATCCCTTTAGGTCTATTCAGGGTAATTGTTGGGGATTTGGTAAGGTAGATTCAAAACATTCTGCAGATATGGAAAGTCCGTCAGATATGAAGCCAGCTTATGTTTTCTTTTATCCGGATAGCAATAAAGAGGTTCAAGTTTTTTGGCTATTCAACCAGGAAAAGTGACATTGGCGTTCGGCTGTGCTATGTTTAGTTCATGAGCCGGTTTAGGGCTATTATACTGTCCGTAGTAGTTTTAATTTTAGGTGTAGCGGTTTTTGGCTGGTATTTTTTTGCTACCGGGGGAGGCGGGCTATACCGGACGGTTGTCAATTACCTGATTCCCGATGTGCCCAATAAGGTTCATACCTGGCTGGATTTTGTGTACAAAGGCGATGACCGTGCTGTTTATGGTTTTTATGCCGGGGGAGATGAAGAGAGCATTAAGATTTGGACTTTGAGCGGTTTGAAGCGGTTTTACGCCAAGGAGCGTTTCAGTACTTATTCTTTCCGGGATACTTGCGCCGTGGTGCGCCAATTACAGCAAAGCGGGGGGCAAACTGGTTTAAATACCGAGGAAGTTTATTTTGATCTCGGCGAGTGGCAGGGTTTGCTGCAGCCGGAAAATCTGGTGACGGTGTGGACGCACGGCAGGGAGGGCGGCAGGATTATCATTGACAAGGCTTTAGCCCGAAGCGGCAGATATAAAGTGTTAGGGAAAGTTGAACCGGGCGTATGCGATTAAGACTGCTATTTTTTGCCATGTTGTTTTCCGCAGTTTTTTTGTGGGGATCCAAGCCGGTTTCGGCGCAAGATTGCGGCGGCAGTACCGGCTGTCAGGTGACACCATATGAATGTTGTGACTGGTATGGTAATGATTATGAATGTCACACATGCTTTGCCGATCCCTGCGACGGGAGTTGCGATCAAAGGGATTGCGGACCTTGCGAATACTGGGCAAGCGGTTGCCATAATTATTGCGAGGGCGGGGAGGAGCCGCCGGGGAGTAACAGGGAGTGCAAAGGACCGCAGAATGTCAGCTGTCCTACTGCTGAGAATGTTGACTGGGGCAGTTGCACAAAATGGTATGAAAGAACCGAGACGATCTGCAGTTTGGGAAACGCCCAGTATTACGACGACCTTAATTGTCAAACTGATCCCGAAGGACAAGAATATTGCAGAACCGGCGTGGTGGTTACCTGCGGCTGCTGCCCGGCGGGGACGGTAAGCACCTTTACCTACTCGCCGGGACCGACCTGGATTGGTCAAAGTTTGGGAGCGGTTAATTTTGACGAGAACGGAGTGCCCGCACATAATTGTTATCCTGGTCAGCGAATTGGTCTGAGTTATGCCTGTAACAGTTATCGTGCCAACAGGCGCTGTGAGCCTAGGGGAGACGGAGTGGCAACATGCGGTTACGGATGCGGCTTATGTCAAGGAGATGATGTAAAAGTATACAGTTGCACCGATCCGTGCAACATGACTTATCCTGCCAATCTTAGTTATAACTCAGCCGCTAACCGGCTCACCTGGACGCCGGGGACGGGCGGCACCACCCAATACTTGTATGTGGGCGAAGATATAAACCAGGTCTATAACCGCTGTCCGGCGGGGTCGAGCTGTGCGGTCAGCGTTTCTCTTGGTTCGGCTGTCAATCAATACCAACTGCCGGGGCTGGACCCGGCAAGCGGTTGGCTTCGATGATCAATTGAACCGCCTCGCGCAGGTTTTCACGCGCTTCGTCGAGCGTTTCGCCCTGTGTATTTGCGCCGGGCAATTCCTCAACATATCCCAGCCACCAGTTCTTGGATTTCTCGAATACAGCAGTAAGATTCATTTCTGCCTCCGCCCAAAATCATAGCGCTGACTTGATGAGCCGTCCCACATCTTCAACCGTCGCAAAATAATTGCGGTAGGCATTAGTTTCATTCAACACGCCGCGCAGGGCGAGGAAGAGTTCGGCTTGCAGGTAGGGGTTCTTCTCCTGCGTCTCTTTCGATAATAGCGCTTCGTCGTCCTCGACGCTCACGGAGAGTTGACCGCCCGCGGCGAGCCATTGCAAACCGATCTGAATCGCGCTCTCCCTTGCGGCGGAGGCGGCGGCGAGTTCGGAGACGGTCGTCTTTCCGCGCCGCTGGTTGAGGACGAATTTGCACAAGCCCGCGAGATAGGTCAGGAATTCATCCGGTTTTTGCTCGGCGGGAGGTTTGGCGAAGACGTAAACGATTTTTGGTTTGACGATCTCCAATGTTTTACGAAGTTCTGCCGGGGATGGGGGAGTTGTATAAATCGTGAGTTCATCGGCTTGTTTCAACTCAAGGCGGTTCACGCCCGCCGATTTGTCGGGTCCCTCCGCCCAGATCAAGGTCGAAGGCTGGAGGTTCAAGAGACTGGATTGCAATCTCAAATCTCTAATCTCTATTCTCTGTTCTCTGACTTCTACATGCTTTTCCTCTGCGACGCGGAACTCCTTGAATTGAAGCGTGACTTGTCTTTGCCCGCGATATGACGTGGCTCTCATTGAGTAGGCGATGTCGAATTTTGCGTCGGCTGGCGGCAGTTCCTCGCCCGCGCCGCCCCACCACAGGAAACTGGCGACCTCTCCATTTTCATCTTCCACGTTCAGGCGCAGGTGTTCTTTGGTCTTGCCCAGCGCGATGGCGGATTTGAGAGTCACGTTGCGCGTGGCGAGAGTCAACTCCGGATTCCCCGCGCCGAACGGGGCGAGCGCCTCCAAACTATCGGCGAGGTGGAGGCTCAGGTCGGAGAGACCCAGCCAGGCGTCGAGTTGAAGCGTCGGCTCCTCGAAGGCGATATCGCCCAACTGTTTTTCAATCGCTTTGCCGAGTCCCTTTCGAAATGCGGGGAAGTCATCCTTTTTGAGCGACATGCCCGCCGCCATGGGGTGACCGCCGAAGCCGAGCAGGATTTTTTTCTGCGTCGCAATCGCGTCGGTGATGTGCAAGCCTTCGATGGAACGCGCCGAACCGCGCAGAATGCCGTCATCCGATTCGTTGAAGAGGATGGCGGGTTTGTGATAACGCTCGACGAGTTTGTTCGCGACGATGCCGACCACGCCGCCGGGCCAGTTGGGATGCGAAAGCGCAATGACCGGTTCGTTGAGCAAATGCGGATTTTCGCGCAGTTGGTTCTCCGCCATGTCGAAGACCTGTTTGGTGAGCATCCGGCGCTGAATGTTCAAACCTTCGATCTGGGTTGCGAGGACGCGGGCGCGGGATTGGTTATTGGTAATTAGTAATTCGACTGCGGGGTTGGCGTCGCCTAATCTTCCCAGCGCGTTCAGGCGGGGCGCGAAGGTGAATCCGATGGTCTCTTCGGTGAGCGAATCGAACGATGCGCCTGCCAGTTCCGCCATGGCGCGCAGACCGATGCGGCTGGTGTTTCGTAATTGTTCGATGCCCTGCTTGGCGAGCGAGCGGGTTTCGTTTTTGAGAAGGGCGACGTCGGCGATGAGACCGAGGGCGACGAGATCAAGGAGGTCGTAATTCGTGATTGGTGATTGGTAATTGGAGATTAATGATTCGGCGAGTTTGTAGGCAACGCCGACTCCGGCGAGATTTCTCAGCGGATGATCTTCGGGAAGAAGTTTTGGGTTGATAATGGCTTTTGCGTTTGGAAGCGTTTCGCCCAAATCGTGATGGTCGGTGACGATGACGGTCATTCCATGCGAGTTGGCGTAATCAATCGCTTCGTGGGCGGTGATGCCGGTGTCGCAGGTCAGCAACAGTTTTGCGCCGTTCTCGATGATCGGTTTGAGAGACTCGATGTGAACGCCGTGGCTTTCCTTACCGCGGATGGGGATGTAGTAAACGACGTTTGCGTTCAGCGATTGCAAAGTTTGAACGAGCAGCGCTGTGGATGTCTGTCCGTCCACGTCGAAGTCTCCCCAGACGCAGATTTTATCCTTGTTGCGCATAGCCAATTGAATTAATTCAACTGCGCTTTGAATATCCGGAAACTGAAAACTCTCATTCCTCTCCGGATAAAAAAACGCCTCAACCTCGACGGGAGAGTGGATTCCCCTGCGGAGCAGAGTCTGCGCGACGAGGGGAGGCAAGCCCGAGCCTGGATCGAGCGGCGTCGAAATGTCCGCGAAAGAGGCGGGGATGTCAACAGGTTGGGGCTCGAGCCAGCGAGTCATCGGGTCAAGTATCAGGCGTCAGGTGTCGGGTGTCAAGCCGTTGGGGTGTAGAATATTGTCTGGTGAGAGGCAGCCATGAAAAGGAATTTGATATCGCTCGTCTTGATATTGTTCGTTTCGTCTTGTAACCTGCCCGAAACATTCGCGCTCACGGCATCGCCGCCGACATCCACGCAGGCAGTACCTGGTATTGTGATAACCCCCACGCTGAATGAAATCCCCTTGATCTGGTTTGCGCCGCTTCCACCGTTGCCTGTCGTGCCGGGACGTCCGTTTACTGGCTCGGATGATTTCATGCAATTATTCGAACCCGATGCGCCCTGGCAAAATGCAGCGGGAAGGGTTCACGTCTTTAAATTGTACGGCGAGTGGGTGGGTTACGCTTCGGAGAGTCAATTGAAGCAAGTTGTGCAAAACGCTCAGGGACGCGGGTTTGCGCTGGGGATGGAATTCGGTCCGCTCGATGCAGAGGGATGCGGGGAGGGCATCGAGGGATTCTCCGGCGTGAGTTATGCCGTCAGCGCGGCGAAGCGGATCAAATCCGTGGGCGGGACGTTGCACTTCCTTGCGATGGATGAGCCTTATTATTACGGCCATTTCTACGACGGACCGAACGCCTGTCATTGGAGTGCGGAAAAAATTGCGCAGGAGATTGACCAGTTCTCAACGGCAATGAAAGCGGTCTTCCCGAATATTTTGATCGGAGATACAGAGGCGCTCGCTGGGAACGCAAACGCAGAAAGTTTCAAAGGATGGATCGAGACTTTCCGGGCTGTCAACGGATACGACCTTGCCTTCCTGCACATGGACGTGGATTGGGCTCGCCCGGATTGGGCGGGAGAGGTGATCGCCATCGAAGAGCACGGCGATCAATTCAACGTCCCGGTTGGCATTATTTATGGGGGCAATGGTTTTGATCCCACCGATGAAGAGTGGCTTTCCGCCGCGGGCGAGCGGGTGAAGAAACTGGAGATCGAAAATGGCGGCGTCCCGGATCATATCCTCTTTCAATCGTGGAACGACAAACCGGACCACACGCTGCCAGAGACGACGGATTTCACATTCACAAATTTCATCAACGATTATTTCGAGGATAAATCCGGTCTGGGGTATCGGCGCGAGGGCGAAGGGGCGAATCTGGCGCTCGGAAAAGCAGTCCGCGTTTCGAATGTGACGGAAGGCTTGGTTGGCGCATTTGCAGTGGACGGGGATTTGGGAACGTTATGGAATTCGGGAGGCGGTCCCATTCAATGGATCGAGATTGACCTGGGCGCGGAATACAGCATCCTGCGCGTCGAGTTGACGCCAAGCCAATATCCGGCAGGGGAAACGGTTCATCGCCTTTTAGTGGCAGGATCGAATCGTCAATTTAACGAGGCGAATGTTTTCGAAGGTTATACCTCCGACGGTCAGGCTCTGGTTTTCTCGCCTTCAAGCCCGATCCCTTCGATCCAGTTCGTGCGGGTCGAGACAACGGTCAGCCCCTCCTGGGTGGCATGGCGGGAGATCGAAGTAATAGACGCGGGACCTTGAAGTCGCTGGTCCCTGACAGGCAGGCGTTTCAAGTCTTGTTTATAATTGGCGAATGGAATCGGGCTACTCCGGAACCCCCCTTTATAAAAAACTCGGCTTTACCAAACCGCCGCTTCGGGTGTTGACGATCAACGTGCCTCGAGAATATAAGGGCTGGCTGGGGGAACTGCCTGACGGCGTGGCGTTGGCGTCGAACGTCCGCCCGCCGGTTCGGGCGGCGCATGTCTTCGTCACCGAGAGGGGATTTTTGAAAGCCGTCCTTTCCACGCTTCGCGATCAACTTGCGCAGGATGGTTTTGTATGGGTCTCGTGGCGCAAGAAATCTGCAAAAATGAAAACGGACATCACTGAAGACGCGATCCGCGAGATCGCCCTGCCGCTCGGACTGGTGGATGTAAAGGTCTGTTCGGTAAGCGATCAATGGTTCGGGTTGAAGTTCATAGCCCGGCAGTCTGGCGAAAAGAGTTAGCGGATGCCGGACGAAGAACTGGAATCTAAAATAAGCGAACCCGACTGGCGCTTTAAGAGGAGAATTGCAATGACGCCCAAGCGAATGCTTACCATAGCCGGAGTCTGGTATTTACTCGAGGGAGCGACGGCTTTTTTCACCGGGATTGGCTTCGATTTTATGTCCTATGGCTTCGGAATCCTATGCCTTTCGCTGGGCATTCTATTCCTGGCGGCGCGCGACGAACTGGCTTCGAAGCTTCGAATCGTCGTTTTTGCGATCGGTTTCCTTGCGACGCTCGGCGTCAGCCTGATCGCGTACTACGCCCAATGGAGCGGACGCTTCATGGACAGCGCCCTAGGCTATGTCTTTCCGACCATCTGGCTGATCGTCGCCGTTGGTTTTTTCATCGCCGGGCGCGACAACACTGCGACGAGGATACGCAGATTGAATTAGCGGCCAGTCTTGCGATTGATCGCAGGGGCGACATTATAACTTTCGCCCCCGGACCTGCGCGGCAGTCCAAACAAGAACCATCGCGACAGGTAAAAGACTGATTGCAATGAAAAGGGTTGGCGCAAACCAGATCCGCTTCCAACTCTTGATCTTCGCTTCACGGGGGTTCTGCGGGTTGTAAAGAATCTCCACGCTGTCGCCGATCTCATAATCCGGCGGGATGGAGCCGACGCCGTCGGTGAAGGTTGTATCTCCGTCTTGCCTGCTTGAAAATTTGACGACCGGGAAATACGCGCCCGCCTCTCTGGCAGGATCGTCCGGGTCGGGGCTGGTTTGGTAGTCATTGTCAATGACTATGCCGGTCGCGCTCTCGAAAGACGCGAGCATTTGCCGAACCTTGACCGCTTCTGAAACGCCGATCCCAAGAAAGGGAAGCGTAAACAGAAAAACGAGCATGTTGGGAAAGGACAACAATCTGCGAAAAAACTCAGGCGTTTTCATCTTTGTTATTTTTCCATGCGGACGCAACCTCCGCCAGTTCCCGCTCGCATTGCGCGAGATACAACCGATTTCCTACGCGTTTCAAAATCCCGATACTCTCTTCGAGCAGGCGGCGCGCTTCTTCGTAGCGTTTTTGTCTGGCGGCGATCTTACCAAGTATGAGCATCGAATAAGCGATATGGGCGTCGTGTCCCGTTTGTTGAAAATTGGAAAGCGCCTCTTCCGCGCGGCGCGTCGCTTCGGCGAATTCCTGTTCCTGGAGCGCGATGAGGGCGAGGGTGGTGAGCGCGCTGCCGATCATTTCGGCGTTGTCCATTTGCCGACCGAGCGTGAGCGCCGCCTGCGAATGGGTTTTTGCCTGCGCGAAATCGCCGAGGGCGATCAACGCTTCGGAAAGATTGTTGCGGCTGGTGGTCTCGCCCCACAGCGAGCCGACGGCGTGGTATTCCGCAATGGCGCCCTTCCAGCAATCCAGCGCGCTCTCCAAGTCGCCCAACCCAAACGCCGCCGCGCCCGCATAGACAAGGGTGTGCGCGTACGCGATGTGCGGACGCGACTTCTTCAACGCCTGCATGGATTTCTCGCACCACTCCATCGCCTGCTGATATTCGCCCAGCCGAAACAGGAACGCGCCAGCCAGCCCCATCACCCTGCCTTTGGCGATTTGCTTTTCCTTCGCCGCAGACTTAACCGACTCCAACGCTTCGATTGCCTTCAGCGCGAAGTTGCGCCCATCGCGGTACAGCCCTGCCAGGTCAAAACCCTGCATGAACGAATCGGACATGTCGTTGAACATAGCCGCGTCGCGCTTCTCCACCGCCCACTCCCACGCGAGGCGGATGTTGGGCAGGTCGGCTAAAAACGGGGACATGGCTTTTTGCGGTTGCCCGCCGATAAATTCCTTTTCCAACGCTTTGACAAACTTGCTGTAATAATGCGCGTGCGTAGCGCGGGTCTGTTCGCAGAGCGCGGCGTTTTCGCGCAGGCGCATGGTCCCGTATTGAACCATCAACGAGTGGCGGCGGTAACGTCCATTTTCGTTGAAGTGGATGGCGGACTTATCCACAAAACGCGCCAGCATGGAAAGGTCGGCGCCTGTGACCTCTTGAAACGCTTCGCGCGTGAAACCCCCGCGAAAGACGGCTTGCTTTTGAAAGACGATTTGTTCATCGGGCGAAAGCAAATTCCAAAAATGGTCGAATACGGCGCGCATACTGCGATGGCGCGGCGGCAGATCCTGTTGAGCCGTAGCAAGGATATCGAGGTTGCGCTCGATCTCTTTTACGATGTCCCGCGCGGAGAGTCCGCGCGCCCAGGCGGCGGCAAGTTCGAGGGCGAGCGGCGCGCCGTCCACCAGTTCGCACAGACGCGCAATTGCGGCGAGATCGTCGGCGCTGGGGTTGAAGTCGGGTTTGATCTGGCGGGCGCGTTCTACAAAAAGTTTCTCGGCGGGCGACGACGTTTCGGCAAAAGAGAGTCCGCGCACTTCGAGAAGCGTCTCCACCTGGATGTTCAGCCGCGCAATCGAAGTGACCAGAATCTTCACTTGCGGCGCGGCGCGGATTGTGTCCGTAATCCATTTCAACGATGCGTCGCCGATCAACTGCTCCAGGTTGTCGAGAATGAGCAGAAGATTTTTATCGCGCAAAAATTCCTGCAATTCCTTTCCGCCCGTGACATTGATCTTCAACGCGCCCGCAATCGCGAGGAGCATCCCTTCGACATCTTTGACGGGGGCAAGCGGGACGAACCACACGCCGTTGATAAATTGCTGGATGACTCCCTGCGCGGCTTGCAACGCCAGACGGGACTTGCCCACGCCTCCTTCCCCCACGAGGCTGAGGAGGCGACATTCGGCATTTCCCAACCTGACGCGGATCTCCGCCAACTCCGCTTCGCGCCCGATGAACGAGGTCGTGCTGACAGGCAGGTTGTGAAGCGGCAGGTTCTCCGCGTTGCGAATCTGCTCGTAGAGCGCGGTCGTTTCGGCAGAGGGTTCGACACCCAGTTCTTTTTCCAGAATGCGGCGGCAGGATTGGTATTGCGCCAGCGCGGCGGAACGCTGTCCCGCGCGGGCAAGGGCAGACATGCGCTGTCGGTGCGCCTCTTCGCGCCAGGGGTCGAAGGCGAGCAGGCGGGAGGTCGCTTCGAGCGCGGCGGGATAATTTGCGCGGCTCATTTCGATTTCGGTGAGATGATGGAGGGCTTGCAGGGCGAGTTCGCGCAGGCGGGCGCGTTCGGTCAACATCCAGTCTTCAAAGTCGGGCGCGTCGCGGACGTGGAAGCCTTCGAGGAAGTCGCCGCGGTAGAGGCGCAGGGAATCTGTCAGGATAACCGAAGCAGGTTGAGCGTCGAGAGAAGAAGCGGAACGGAGGGCGGATTCAAACTCCACCGAGTCGACGAATCCGTCTCCTGTGAATTCAATCGAGTCGCGGGCAATGGTCAGTTCGTCGTCGAAAAATTTTTTCAGGTTGGCGAGGGCTTGACGCAGATTATTTTTCGCGTCCGTGTCGGACATCTCGCCCCAAAGCAGGGCGGCGAGTTTGTCGCGGGTGTGGGCGCGGCGCGTCACGACGAGGTACGCCAGCAAAGCGGGGACTTTGTTGGAGATGAAGTTGGTGATGGGGACGTTATCTCGCGTGATTTGCGGCGCGCCCAAGTAGGACAAACTTAAGTTTGTCGTACTACCACTCGCCGAGGTCGGGATTGACATAGGTGAACTTCCAATCCTTCCATTCTTTTACCAGCCCCGCTTTGACGGGGTTGTTCAAAATGTAAAGAATGATTCGCTCCATCTCGTTTTCATCGCGGACGTAGTGATCGTAATATTCGTGATGCCAGAATTGACCAGAGCGGTTGAGCGCGAGATTACAAAAGCGGGCGGCGCGACCTTTGAGCAGGCGCATAATTTCAGCGACAGGCGAGACGGCGCTTGGCATTCTCGAAGGCGGAAATTTTTCGATGAGCGATTGGATGAGCAGATGAACATGGTTGGGCATGATGCAATAGGCATGGAGTTCGTAATGATGACTGGCTGCTCGATGAATTTCATCCGCGACGATTTGGGCGATATTTTCCCGCCTGAGCCAGTCATGCCTATGCTGGCAACGGTCGAGCCATTTGTCGTAATGTCCAAAATATTTTTTCTGAATTTCATATCGCTCCGCGGGGCTTTTGGCGGCTTGGATTTCCCTCTCGCGTTCGGCTTTTAACTCGGCGGCAACGGCAGATGGAATTGAATCCACGAGGCTGAAGGTGATGAAAAGCGGGTTGTTCTGCGGGTGGATGTGCGGAAGTTTGCGGCGATAGAAGATGGTTTCGGGCATAGCGGCTTTTGGCGTTGCAAACTGAATTTTGCAGTACGACAAACTTCAGTTTGTCCTTTTTGAGCGTAAACGCAAGCGCAAACTGAGGTTTGCGGTACGACAAACTTTAGTTTGTCCTTTTGGTACGAGCGCAAACTAAAGTTTGCGGCACGGGAAAATAAACGATTTCTAAACGCTGACTTTATACAATGTGGTCAAGTTTATCTTACTTGAGACTGGACTGCCAGACCCGTGACCGCAATTTCCCAACCCCGCCCGCCACGTTACCATCACTACATCCTGCTCATGTGGGAGGAGCGCGGCGCGGACGGGAGCCATGCGGCGTGGCGCTTCAGTTTGCAGGACTCGCAGAAGGAGGCGCGTATCGGATTCAAGAATTTGGAAGAACTCACCGCGTTTCTCGAAAAGTGGACGAAGGATTCATCCGCAGATAATTTGCCAAAGGAAAAAATCAAATGAAACTCAAGCATGTATTCTACTCAGCCTGGGTCATGAGTTTGGCTCTTGCATATGGATATTTCTACTTTGTGAAGCCCGAAGCATAGTTTTTCAAAAGGAGTAATCTCATGCTTTATCAACTCGTTGTCTTCCTGCACGTCGCCTGCGTTCTCGGATACCTGCTCGCGCACGGAGTCTCGGCGGCGGTTTCGTTTGCCATCAAAAAGGAGCGCGACATCGCCCGCATCCGCGCCCTGCTCGACCTTTCGGCGGCTTCGTATCCGCTGATGATGAACCTGATGTGGGCGTTCCTTCTTTTCGGAATCATTGCGACCATCCAGGGCGGCTGGTGGAAGATGGGCTGGGTGTGGGTTTCCCTTGCCCTCGGTCTGGTTATTTTTATCCTGATGGGAATTTTCGGCGGGCGCGCATTCGGCATGATCCGAATAGCCGCTGGGCTTCCATACCACGTCATGGGCAAGCCGTTCCCCGCCCAGCCTGCAAAAAGCGACGAAGAAATTTACGCCGCAATCGCAAAGGTCAATCCCTGGTTATTACTGATCATCGGCTACGGCGGGTTCGCCGTCATCGCCTGGCTGATGACCGCCAAGCCGTTTTAGACGACGCTTTTCAGCGTCGCCCCCCGCTATTTCAAAGGAGAAAATTTCATGTTCGTAAACCTGTTCGTTCTACTCATCGTTCTTGCAATCACTGTTTTCTTCGGCTGGCTAACTTATCGCGCTGTCAAAGCCCAGCGGATGTGGGTCAAGATTCTCGGCGGCTTGGGCGCGGGGGCGCTCGCGCTCATCTTTGCCGCGGTTTCATTCGCGGGCATTAAGGGGATGATGACGGTCTACGCCCCGAAAGCCGAGTCGCCGCGCGACCTGAAAGTGGACGCGACTCCCGAACAGATCGCGCGCGGCGAGTACATCGCAAACATCGGCTGTGTCGGCTGTCACGGCGTAGATCAGGCGCCTCCGTTCAAGGGCGGCTGGAACATGGCGGAGGCGGAAGGCTTCGGCTTCATGGGACAGGTCGTCACAGAGAATCTCACCCCTGGCGGGAAACTGGCGGGCTACATCGACGGCGAAATCTTCCGCGCCATTCGTCACGGCGTGGACAAGGACGGGAATTTATTGATGTTTATGTCCATGTTGTCGTACCGCGAACTGAGCGACGACGACACCGAAGCCGTCATCGCCTACCTGCGCAGTCTGCCCGCCGAAACTGCCGACGCTCCTACGGGTGACAAACTTAACTTCCTCGGCGTGGTCATCATGGGGTCGGGAATGTTCCCAGCGCCTGAGCCAGCCGCAAGTTCGATTGACGCGCCGCCCGCGGGGATAACTCCCGAATACGGAAAATACGTCGCCACCTTCGGCGATTGCCGCGGCTGTCACGGCTCGGATATGACGGGAACGCCAGCATCTCCCGCAGGTCCCGCCGTTCCGAATCCGCGCCCATTCGTCGGTTCGATTACGCTCGAGGAATTCATTCAATCCATGCGGACGGGCGTGCGCCCCGATGGAACTCCCTTCAGCGACGCCATGCCCTGGCAATCCGCCGCGCAAATGACCGACGACGACCTGGCGGCTTTATACGCTTATCTGACAGCCAACCCATAGGGAGGGACTCTCTTCAAAGCGTGTCCCTGTTTTCCGAGTCGGCGCCGGGTTCGATGCGATATAATCCATAAAAATCATACTTGGAGGCAGCGACATGAGCTTTTTTTCAATTCTTGTGTGGATCGTCTTTGGCGCGCTGGCGGGCTGGATCGCCAGCCTGATCATGAAGACCGACCGTCAGATGGGCGCGCTCGCGAACATCATCGTCGGCATTGCGGGCGCGTTCATCGGCGGCTTCATCATGGAGAATTTCTTCGGTCAGCCCGGCGTAACAGGCTTTAATTTTTACAGTTTCCTGGTTGCCATCGGCGGTGCGGTGATCCTGATCTGGTTCGTCACGTTATTGCGCGGCAGGCGCAGACGCCGATAATATAAAAAAGTCCCCGTTCTTGTAGCGGGGGCTTTTTATTTGGGTAAAATTGACAGCATTATGCCAACCCTCGTCATCCTCGGCAGGGACGCCGAAACTTATCGCGCGATACTTGAATCCGCGAGTTTACCAGGCCTCGTCATCGAGGAGGAACCGTCGCCCGCATCCACGATCGCGATGGGATCGCCGCTCATGATTCGGAAAACGTTATCGGAGTTGCCAAATCTCAAATGGGCGCAATCCACCTGGGCGGGGGTCGAGCCGTTGCTCGATCCGTCCCTGCGCAGGGATTACATCCTCACGAACGCGCGCGGGGTGTTTGGGGAGTTGATGTCTGAGTTCGTCCTCGCCTACATACTCGCGCATGAACGCAAATTGTTCGAGTTGGCGGAAAGACAAAAGGCAAAACAGTGGGTGGGGTTTCGGGCCGTCCCCCTGCGCGGAAAAACCATTGGACTGTTGGGGGTCGGCTCCATCGGCGCGGAAGTGGCGCGGACGGCGAAGTTCTTCGGGATGAAGGTGCGCGGGTATACGAGAGCGAGTAAAACAAGCGCGCACGTAGACGAGTATTATCAAGAAGAGCGGTTGACCGAGTTTGTAAACGATTTGGATTATCTCGTAAATATTCTGCCTAACACGAAAGACACGCGAAAGATCGTAGGCTCTGATTTACTGAACGCGCTCCCTTCCCATGCTTTGTTCATCAACGTCGGGCGCGGTTCAGCCGTGGACGAATCCGCTTTGCTGGAAGCGCTGGAGAATGAGCGAATCGCCGGGGCGGTGTTGGATGTATTCGAGGAAGAGCCGCTGCCGGAGACGCATCCCTTTTGGGCGGCGAAGAATCTGACGATGACCTTTCACACGTCCGCGCCGAGCCTGCCAGAGGATATTGCGAAGATATTTATTGCGAACTACCTGCTGTATATTTCAGGCAAGCCATTGAACTATGTCGTGGATTTCGAGAAAGGCTATTGAGACAACTGATAACTCCCCTTGTGAACCTGCCCTTCAACTACGCGCGGGACTCCGCTCAGGGCGGCTGTCGCGCAGGGTGAGTTGGAGATTGGAGAGGACATGACGGTTTCGTTGAGCGATATAAAGGCGGCGGCGAAAAGGATTGCGCCGTATATTCATCGCACGCCTGCGCTGACCTGTGAAAGCCTGGATCAGCGGGTCGGAGCGCGCGTGTTCATGAAGTGCGAAAATTTCCAGAAAGTAGGCGCGTTCAAATTCCGCGGCGCGAGCAACGCCGTCTGGTCGTTGACGGATGAAGAGGCGGCGCAGGGCGTGGTAACTCATTCTTCGGGGAATCACGCGCAGGCTCTGGCGCTGGCGGCAAAGATGCGCGGCATCCCGGCATACATCGTCATGCCGGATAACGCGCCCCAGGTGAAGAAGAACGCAGTGGCGGGCTACGGCGGCAGGATTACGTTCTGCGAACCGACGCTCGAGGCAAGAGAAAGCGCAATGGAGCGAATCCGACTTGATACGGGCGCGAGCGTGATCCATCCTTACAATAATGAACTGGTCATCGCAGGGCAGGGGACGGCGGCTCTGGAATTGCTGGAGGATGTCCCCGACCTGGATGTTGTCATAGCCCCCGTCGGCGGCGGCGGGTTATTGAGCGGCACGGCGATCGCGGCTGTGGAGACGAAAAAAGGAATCCGGGTGATCGCCGCAGAACCGGAGACGGCGGACGATGCCTATCGTTCGATGAAAACAGGCAAGATCGTTCCTTCGCAGAATCCCAAAACGGTCGCCGACGGTCTGTTGACCTCTCTCGGAACGTTGACTTTTCCGATCATTCAACAACGAGTCGAACGGATTGCGACCGTGAGCGAAGCCGCTATTATCGAATCTATGAAGTTCGTCTGGGAACGCGCCAAGATCGTCGTCGAACCTTCCGCCGCGACGGTCATCGCCGCGTTATTGGAGAAGAAGGTTGACTTGAATGGATTAAGAGTGGGCGTCATCCTCAGCGGGGGAAATGTGGATTTGGAAAAACTGCCCTGGCAAAAGTGATTTGCGAAAGATACGGGAGGGGATCCGTCCAATCTACGTTTTCCGCGCGCAAAAAAAATTCGCTTTGCCTCGCGGCGCGCAAGACGAGCGGGTAAAAACAAAGACTCCCTCGGGCTGGGAGTCTTTTCTTCCAATGCTGTCGGGGTGCGGGGATTTGAACCCCGGACCTCACGGACCCGAACCGTGCGCTCTACCGGTCTGAGCCACACCCCGATCGTACAGCGGGCAGATTATACCATCGGCATTAATTTTGGCAAGGCGAACGCGCGCAAAGAATCCCGCCCGGCGCTATGGATTTCCCGGCGGTGGAACCTGGTTCGCGCCTTCAAGGATTTGCATATCCGCCATGTATTCGGCGTGTTCGTATGCGGTATTTGCGCCGCCCTCTCCAGGGATGGAGTCGATGTGTTCATTTCCGTCCAAGTCTATGCCGTTATGGATTTGGTTCGCAAGCGATGCGGCTTGCCGGATATCCGCTTCGGAGATTTGTCCCGGCGCCGATTCGAGAATCCGTTTCGCGACATCGCGAAGTTCGGTGGACCAGCCTTCGACATTTTTTACGCTGAAAACAACGTGTTCGCCGTGCAGGATTATGTTTGCGGTTGCGTCTTCGGCGCTGGCGGCAAGTTCTGTGTGGGCAATGGACCCTTCGATGTAACCGCTTTGTCCGCCGTTCAGTAACAACCCGAATCCGTCGCCGGGGTTTTCGACGCTGCCATTTTTATCCCAATCGTTGAAATCATTGCTCTGGCTTCCGACAATGAGGTTGATCAGCATTTCGGCGTTTGCGCGGACGCTTTTTTCATCTCCGGTTTGATAGGATAGAGACAGGGCTTTGCCGGTTTCGTCAATCAATGCGCTGGTTTGCGTTAGGCCGATCAACATGGCGGCCTCGTTTGGATTGCCGGGAAAGCGTCCCAAAATATGCCGGACGTGAGTCAGCGCGCGGGGCGGTATGGCGGATGAGTATGAAACAGTATCTGTCGGGTTGGGGCTGGGGTCGGGGTTGGGTTCGAGGGTGATTTCCATTCGGTTGAAGGAGTTGAGCAGGTTGCGCCCTTCAGGGTCAAGATAGGTCAGGCCGTAACGGCTGGTTTCAATTTCTTCCAGGAGTCCGAGGCTTATGCGGGTTTCGTTGTTGTCGTCAATCAGCCAGGCTTCATATTGAAACCCTTGCGCAGGTTCTGCAAAGATTCCGCTGATGGTGACCTGGTCCAATGCGCCTTGAAAACGCAATACCCCGGGAGTATCGCCTGTAGGCGGAAGTGTGGCGTTTTCTCCGATTTCGTGCGTCGGCGCGGAATGGGTTTCGCTGGGGGCGGGCGCGGTAAGGAACTGAGTCTGTGCCGGCGTAACCCGTTTGGGGAATAGAGATAAAGCGGAAAGCCCCAGCGTGCTGGCGAATATGACGCCAAAACATAAACAGGCCGCAATCCCCGCCCCAACCCATACGACAGTGTTCTGCCGCGAGGGTTTGGGTTTGGGCGTGGAGGTTGTTGGGGACGGGGTCTTGAAGCGGAGCGAATGAACGGTTTCGGCGTCGGCGTGCATTCCGACGGCGCGGTAGAACTCTGTCAGAAGTTCGCGAGCCGATTGGTATCGGTTTTCGGGAAGTTTTTCCAGTCCTTTGGCGACAACCGCCTGAATTTCAGGAGGGACGTTTTCAATGGGCGGCGGCGGCTCGGAGATGAGTTTGAGGATCAGTCCGATGGTTGAATCGCCGTCGAAGGGCGGGCGGCCCGCGAGCATTTCATACAACACAACGCTGAGCGAATATATGTCGGTGCGAAAGTCCACAGACGAATTGCCCTGCGCTTGTTCCGGCGACATGTAGGCGGGCGTGCCGCTGACCACGCCGGACGCAGTTTGCGTGACTGAGCCGGTCAGGCGCGCCAGCCCGAAATCGGTGATGACGCAGGTGGTGTCGGCTGGAAAGGGTTTGTCCGGGGAATATTGGGCGCTGTTGTTGGTGAGGATGATGTTGGCGGGTTTTATGTCGCGGTGAATAATTCCCTGCGAGTGGGCGTAGTCAATGCCTTCCGCCAGCGGTTTGAGCAGTTGCGCGATCTGTTTCAGCGTCAGTCTGCCGCCGTTTTTATGTAAACCGCGCAGATACGACGCAAGCGACGGACCGTTGACATATTCCATTACGATGTAGGGATGTCCCTCGTATGTGTCGAAGTCGTAAACCTGGACAATGTTGGGATGCCGCAACCCTGCGACCGCCTTCGCCTCCCTTTGAAACCTTGTCATCAGTTCCGGCTCGGATTCGATGTGGCTGTGCATGAACTTGAGCGCCACATGCCGGTCCAGGGTCAGGTGGGTGCCGAGGTAAACCTCCGCCATGCCGCCGCGCGCCAGGTAGGTCTCGATGCGGACTTTGCCGATGGTCTTGCCGATCCAGTCTGCCATGCGGGAATTATACAGCGGAAAATGGAGGGGAAAGCGCTGAAAATGGAGTTGAAACGCTGGCGAAGCGTGAGGTTGCGTCGCGCCGGACGTTCAATTTATTTCTGCTCGCGCCATTCCCCTCGCAGTCCATCAAATATGATGCGAAGTTTGTTCAAAATATTCCTGCCTAAAACCCCAATGGGACGGTCAATCAGCAGATACTCCCCTTTGAATGTCTTATTGAGAAACAGAATATCCAGTCTGGCGACCTTTAGTACGTTCGTGTCGCCGCTGAAACCCTGAACTTCAAATGCTCTATTTTCTTCGGCGTTGATTCCAATCTTTTCAACGGCTTCGGAGGGCAGGAGGGTTGTATCCGCACCCGAGTCAATCAACAAGGGCACTTTTTCTAAAACATCGCCAGTTGCCGGGTTTCGAAGGGTTACATGGGCAACTGGCGCGGGCGGATCGAAATTTTCAGCATCATAGTTGCCCATTTGGCTTTTCCTCTATAACACTCACTTCAAAATGTGCCGCGTCTTCTCTTGCGGCGAAATGAGGCGACAGAATTTGAATGGGTCTTTTGCCGTCAATCGTCACCGGAATCACCTCTTCAGTGACGATAATATAAACCTTTGCATTTTCAGGCAATTGCACGCCTGCATTCAAAAGGATGCTGCCTTTTTGGACGACGCCTTCATAGGTCAAAAGAGTCATGTTGCACCTCTAAAATGATTATAGCGCTGAGTTATTTTCCCAACCTGCCCCGCTCCGCCTCTATGACATCCGCTTCCAACTTCTTGAACAGCGGGCCCGGTTGATTTAACTTCTGCCCCGGCTTCAGGTCGCTGGGCTTCCAGGACGACAAACTTCCAGTTTGTCCCGCGCGGTAACGCAACACCTTGTGCGCGCCGATTGCGTCGGTGACTTCTTCGGTGTATTGCTCGCCGAAGAGCGGGGTTTCGTAGCCGAAGAATCCGTGCAGGCGTTCGGAGGTGAAGGGCAGGAAGGGCGCGAACATGACTTTCAGCGAATCAATCGCTTTCAAGGCGGTGTAGATGGTTTTTGCGGCGGCGTCTTTGTCGGTTTTGACGGCGCTCCACGGCGCATTGACGTCAAGGTATTGATTGACGGCGGTGGCGAGTTTCATTGTCTCACTCAGGGCGGAGCGCAGGCGCACGGCTTCGAGTTCCGCGCCCACAGTGTTGAATCCAGATTCAATGGCGGCGAGCAGGCCCAGGTCGGAGTCGCGAAGCGAGGCGGGGTCAACATCCGGCGCGTGACCATCCCAATGTTTGTAACAGAACGACAACACGCGATTCGCAAGGTTGCCCCACGTCGCCACGAGTTCGTTGTTGTTGCGCGCCACGAACTCCGCCCAGTCCCAATCGCTGTCTTTGGCTTCGGGCATGTTCGCCGTCAGGTAGTAGCGGATGGCGTCGGGGTCGAAGCGGGTGAGCGCGTCGCGTCCCCAGACCGCCCAGTTGCGCGATCCGCTGATCTTCTGCGATTCGAGATTCATAAACTGATTGGCGGGCACGTCGTACGGCAGGATGAGCGGCGCGTCTTTTTCGCCGGTAAAGAATTCGAGGAACGCGCTGCCCGCGCCCATCAACTCGGCGGGCCATTGCGAGGTGTGGAAGAAGATGTTGTCCTTGCCGATGAAGTGGAATTGCTTCGCTTCGGGGTTGATCCACCAGTCGCGCCACGCCTCTTTCTGACCCGATAACTGCGCCCACTCAATTGGGGCGGAGAGATAGCCGATGACGGCTTCGAACCACACGTAGAGGACTTTGGTCTTCCACTGCGGCTCGTCCACCGGGACGGGGATGCCCCAATCCAGGTCGCGGGTGATGGAGCGGGGTTTCAGTCCTTCGCTTTCGATCTTGCGCAGCGACTCGCCGATAACCGTATCGCGCATGTGTGCGGAGCGGGATTGCAGAAATTTTTTAACGTCCGGTTCGAGTTTGGAGAGGTCGAGATAGAAATGTTCGGTGTCGCGCAGTTCGAGCGCGCCGTCGCCGGTGGTGGCGCGGGGGTTGATCAGTTTCTCCGGCTCCAGCACGTTGCCGCAACGGTCGCATTGATCGGAGCGCGCGCTTTCATAGCCGCAGATGTAACAAGTCCCTTCGACGTAGCGGTCGGGCAGGAATTTGCCCGCGCTGGGCGAGTACCACTGTTTGCTGAACTCACGATAGAGGAAGCCGTTCTTTTGCAGAGCAAGGAACATCGCCTGCGAGACTTTGAAGTGGTTTTCGCTGTGTGTCGTGGTGTATAAATCGTAGGTGATGCCGATCTGCTGGAACAGCTCGATGAAGCCTTCATGGAAGGATTTGTACACTTCCTCGACCGGTTTGCCGAGTTTGTCCGCGCTCATGGTGACGGGCGTGCCGTGCGAGTCGGTGCCGGTGATCATCAGCACGCGATTCCCTTTGAGACGGTTGTAACGGGCGAAGATATCTCCGGGCAAATGTGAACCCGTGATATTGCCCACGTGGATTTCGGCATTAGCATACGGCCAGGCGACTGCGACTAAAATGGTTTCAGACATTGGATTTTCCTCGTTCTAGGTTATGGCGACCATTGACTCTGGACGACTGACGATGGAAAGAGCGACTATGGGCCGTCAGCGGTCACCGAAGGCGATCAAATAAAAAGGCTGTCCGCAAAATGGACAGCCCGTTTTTTTCAGGTATGAAAAACTATGCTTTCCACTTGGCGCGGGGGGACATTTCCATTTGCATGGGCATGGTATCTGTCACCATCGGGAAGGCGGAAGTGAATTTCATGGGCGATATTTTACAGCAAATCCTTCAATTTTGCGAAGGGAGAATCGGGTTCTTCGGGGCGGTGTCCGCAGTCTTTTTCGTTGAGGTTTTGCCCGCATTCGGCGCATAAGCCCTGGCAGTCCGCTTTGCAGACCGGGTTGATGGGAATCTCCAGCAGGGCGTATTCGCGCAGGAGGTCTTCCACTTCCAGTTGGGCGTCTTCGGGCAGGAGTAAGCCGGATTCCGAAATCGAACGTTCGTCGAAGGCATAGAGTTCGGTAAATTCCCAATCCAATTTTTGCACAAAGTCGGTGAGACAGCGCGCGCAGGTGACGGTGGTCTCCGCCGTGAATTTACCTTGCGCGATCAGTCCCTGCGGCGTTTTGCCGACATTGACATTGCCTTCAAAATTCCGCAGTTCCAGGTCGTCGCCGAGTTTGATCTTCTCGAACTCGAAGGAAAAGTCGTGGCTGTATCCGACCTCTTCATGGATGATGAAGCCGACGTTGAAGCGGAAGGGTTTGCGGGGGGAGGGCATGGGAAGGGTGAAGGATGAAGAGTGAAGGGTGAAAGTTGAAGGGTGAAGGGTGAAGGGTGAGGTTGGAGAGTAGAAAGTGGAAAACTACCCGACCATCTGACCACTCGACTATTCGACTACCCGACTACCCGACTACCCGACCATCCGACCAAGCGACTACCCGACCACTCGACTACTCGACTATTCGACTATTCGACCACCCAACTAACCTAAATTTTTCTATCCACAATATATTTTGCCAGGTTTTCCAGCGCGTCGCGTTCGGCGCAGGGTTCGAGGGATTCGAGTCTGGTCAGGGCGCGGTCTATGTGTTGTTCGGCTTCGAGCATGGCTTTTTGAGCGCATCCGCTGGCGCGGATATTTTCCACAAGGCGGGTCATGTTTTCGGCGTTGGTCCATCCGCCCTGGGGCAGGGAGAGGATGTCCGCGTCGGCGGGGTTGGATTCGGCGTAGTAAATGCCGGGGAGCGTGACCAGGCCGTTAAGTAAGTCTGAACCGAGCGGTTTGCCGACGGCGTTCTGATCGCCGGAGAAATCCAATACGTCGTCCACGATCTGGAACGCCATCCCGATCTGGTAGCCGAAGTCGCGCATGGATTCGACGGTTTCTTCGCCCACCGGGCTGACCATTCCGGCGGCGCGCGCGGTCATTTCAAACAGCGAGGCGGTCTTGGCGTAAATGCGCTTGTAATAATTTTCGCGGTTGATCAGCCCGCGCGAGGTGAACATCTGGGTCAGTTCGCCGTTGACGATGACTGCCAGCGTGTCGGAGAAGAGTTTCATCAACGGCAGGTGGTCGGTCTCGGCGGCAAGTTTGGCGGCGCGGGCAAAGAGGAAGTCGCCGGTTAGCACGGTGGCGGGCGGCGACCAGCGCGCGTTGAGCGTCGGCGTGCCGCGGCGAAGCAGGGAGCCGTCTATCAGGTCGTCATGCACCAGCGTCGCGGTGTGGAGCAGTTCCACCGCCGCGCCGAGGGTGACGAGTTTTTCGTGCGGGGCGTTCAGCATGTTGCCGACGAGCAAGCCCAAAGTCGGGCGGACGCGCTTGCCTCCCGCTGAGAGCAGGTGTTCGAGCGCGGCGCGCAGGTCGGGGTGGGCTTCATCCGCCTGTGCGCGCATCCGGTCTTCGACCAGTTTGATGTCTTCGGTTATGGGTGAAAGAAAAGTTACAGCGTTCAAGTCAATCTCCCCACGCGAAGAGTCGCGCCGCGTTGGCGGTCGTAATTTCGGCGATCTCCGCAGGGCTTTTGGAATGGATTTCCGCTATTCTATCAGCAATGTGCCGAATGAAGAAAGGTTCGTTCCTTTTGTCACGAAACGGGGCGGGGGTCAAAAACGGGGAATCGGTTTCGATCAGGAGATTGGCGATTGGTAATTGGCGGATGATTTCGCGCTTCATTTCGGCTTTGGGGTAGGTGACGGGTCCGGTCACGCCGATGAAGAAATTCATCGCAATGGCTTTTTGCGCGGTTTCAAGCGTTCCGTTGAATGAATGTAAAACGCCGGGCGCTTCTCTTAGTTTGCCCGTCAAGCCGCTGTGCCATTCGGCGAGAATCTCCAGCAGGTCGAGCGAAGCCTGCCCGAACCATGCGTCTTTTTCTTCGCGCATGTGAATGACGACGGGCTTGCCGATCTCCCGCGCGAAATGCAAATGCCGCTTCAAAACTTCGCGTTGAACGGCGCGCTTCTCCGGCTCTTTGACCCAGTAATAATCCAGCCCGATCTCGCCGACGGCGACGACCTTTGGATGATTCGCCAGCGCGACGATTTCCCGAAACGCCGCTTCGGAATATTCGTCCAGATCGGTGGGATGAAACCCGACTGCCGCATAAATTTCAGGATGCGACTCCGCCAACTTTACCGCCTCTTTGCTGGACCTGTGGTGGAGTCCCGGCACGAGGAGCCGAATCAACCCCGAATCCTTTGCGCGTTGAATCACGTCCGCGCGGTCGGCGTCGAATTTGTGATAGTCGAGGTGGCAGTGGGTGTCGGTGAGTTTCAAGTGTCAGGTTTCAGGTTTCAGGTTTTAGGTTTCAGGTTTCAGGTTTTAGGTTTCAAGTGTCAGGTTGCAGGTTGCAGGTTGAAAAAAGCCGCCTATTTTTTGGCGGCGGCTCGTTTTGCTTTTTGTTTGGTGACTTTGTATTTTGCTTTTTTCTCGCCGATTTTTCTTTCTGGAACGAGCGCGATCAAAGTCCGCAGGGCGTTGTTGACGCTTTCGGAATCGGGGAAGTACGCGGCGACGTCGGGTTCGAGCCTGACCACAGGTCCAAAGCGCTGGACTGTGACAGTCCCATCTTCGTTATGGATATGGACGGTGTATCCTTTTTGCATGGCGCGGTAATACTTTCCACGCACGCCCTTTTTCCCCTTGAAATCGTATTCAGGGAGCATACCGTCGTCGTATTCTTCCGGGGGGATTTTATTTTCCTTCTTCATATATTTTTCTTTCGGCGGTCGTCGCCTTGCGGCAACTGATAATGCGGATCAGGACATGGTTTGTTTTTATGTATCTTTCAAGGTGAACAACCAGCAGGATTCTCTCGTTTGTTGACTTTCCCATGCTGACAAACCGATCTTCGTTATGAGAATGTTCATCGTCGGCAATCGTGATGAGAAACGGGTCGGCGAATATCGTCCTGCCTTCGTCGAAACTGATCTTGTGTTTGGCAAGATTGATTCTTGCTTTATTTTCATCCCATTCAAACTTGTAAAACAAGTTGTTCTCGAGCGACATGCTCCAAATTATACCGCCTTTGTCTGGCGCTTATGTCCAGTTGACCGATGCGTATTGGCTGGTTATATTTGGATGACAAATCGAGGAGACAGACATGAAAAAGACTCTCGCCCTGTTCGCCGTTCTATTGATAGTTGCTTTCATCTTCCCGCGTCAAACCGCCCGCGCCGATGCCGCCCCGCCCGAAGCCCCTCCGGGGACGACTCTCCTTCCGGGCGAATCCGTCACCGAGGTGCGGATGGTCTCCGAGACAGTCATCCTGACCATCTCCGCCGACCCTGTCAATGACGGGAACGCGATTGCAAAGACGGAAGCCTCCTTCACCATGCGCAACCTCGGCGCGACGGAAGAAAAAATGGCGGCGCGTTTCCCGCTCTCGTTCTTCAATGGCAACTCCGACGGCTACGGCAACTTCCCGGAGATTGATTCGATCAATGTCAAGGTCAACGGCAAAAATGTATCCACGCGGCGCGAGATTCAGCCCTTTTCGTCCAGCGAATATTCCTACCCGGAGCGCGATGAAATTCCCTGGGCAGTTTTCGACGCAGCCTTCCCGCCGAATCAAGACGTGCTACTCGAAGTCTCCTACACGGTAAACGGATATGGTTATTATCCCTTCGAGGCGTTCAAATACATTCTCGAAACCGGCGCGGGTTGGAACGGCACGATTGGGAGCGCCGAGATCATCGTCCGCCTGCCGTACGAAGTCAACGAGCAAAATCTCGACCTGACGGGACAGTCCGGGTACGGCGAATCCACCCCGGGCGGAGTCCGAAGCGGGAATGAAATCCGCTGGACGTTCACCGATCTCGAGCCGACCTATTCCGACAACATCCAAGTCGCCGTCCTCGATCCCGCGCTCTGGCAAAAAGTTTTGAAGGAAAAAGAAAATGTCGCCCGAGACCCGAGCGACGGCGAAGCGTGGGGCAGACTGGCGAAGGCATACAAGGAAGCCGCCAAATTACCGAAGGGCTTTTTGCGCGACGATCCCGGCGGGCGGGAGTTGTTCGCATTGAGCAGGGAAGCCTATGAAAAATGTCTCGCGCTCCTGCCGGATGACTCGCTCTGGCACACCGGTTACGCCGATCTGCTGTGGGCAAAGTATGCTTATCAAATCTACTGGGGCGGCGGCGCGGACACAGAAAACCTTCTGCCGACGCTTCTCTCCGAACTTCAAACCGCGCTCGAACTTGACCCGGACAACGAACGCGCCAAAGAACTGCTGGAGGAAATTTCGAGGGCAATCCCCGAAGCGGTTGCGGCAAACGACGATGGGAGTTTTACTTTGCTCGGGCTGACGGCCACTCCGGTTCCTCCCACGCCGTATCCTGCTCAACCCACCCTGACCTTTATCCCCACCGTGACCTCCACGCCGTCCACGCCCCACCCCACCGAAGCGCCGAAGGAAACCCCCGCGCCGGAAACCTCCAACCCCTTATGCGGAAGCGCCTTCCTCCTGCCCGCCTTTTTCGGAATCGTCTTGGTTGCAAAGCGAAGAAAATAAAACGCAAAAGTCGGCAGGCTGGAACTTCCAAAATCCCAACCTGCCGACCCGCAACCCGCACTACACACGCAGGATTGGTTCAGCGCCGAAGCAATGGTTTGATGGTGGGCGCACAGGGACTCGAACCCCGGACCTCATGTGTGTGATACATGCGCTCTAACCAACTGAGCTATGCGCCCGATGAACGGGCGGGATTATAGTCCAGCCGCGTCTCTTTTGCAAGGAAATTGCCGGCGGGTGTCGCGTTTAAGAACGCAGACTACGCATCATCAATGCGCGAGGTCTTCCGGTTTGAAACAGGCTTGATAATCCGATCCAATGATGACCCGATATTGCGCGGCGCTGTTCGGGTCGGGCAGGGAGATGACGTTGGCGGAATACGTCCCCAACACATTGAGGATAGTCTGGCGTTGATTTGGATCCTGGGCGATGGTGAAATCCACGAGGACGGTGCTTCCGTACTCCCGGTTCTCGGCAAGACCGATCACAGTTTCGTACCCGGCATAATTCAGGCGGGAGGCAGCGAGCGTTTCCATGGTGTCGAAATATGAGCCGTTCTGCACTTCGACGACAATGTTTTCCCGCGCCGCGGCGTAAGTGGAAAGCGTCGTCGCTTCGAGTAACATTCCTCTCAATGCCTCTTCCTGCGGCAGCAACACCGACGCGCCGCCGGGCGTCATCCACGAGACGACGTAAGGCGGACGGATGTAATAACTGCGGATGTTCGCGTTTGTAAAGTTGACCGCGTACGGCGCAAGGCTGAGCATGTCGCTGAGGCTCATGTCGGTGACGACCGTACTGGAAAAATCGTTATACAGTTGGGGTATTTTGCTGAACGTGTTCGTTTGCAGCGCCTTTTGAAAGATCGTGCGGATCACTTCCTGCTGGCGGCGCCCGCGGTCAAAGTCGTTGGATTTTGAACGCGAGCGCGCATACCACAGCGCCAGGTCGCCGTCCATGTGAACCTGTCCGGGACCGACTGTGTAAAGCCACCAGTTATTCTCGTTGTTTTCGTCGAGACCGGGGGATATTAATCGCCAATCGGTGTATGGGCAGGCGACCGGCACATCAACCCCGCCGAGGGTGTCCACGATGCGGCGAAAGCCGTCGAATTCGACCATGGCGGTGTGGTCAATGCGGATGCCAAAGTTTTGCAGGATGGTATCTTTCAACAAGCCCATCCCGCCGCCGGGATATCCGCCCAATTCCCCGCTTTGATAGGCGGTGTTGATGCGTTGCATCCCCACTGTGGGGATGTAAAGCCAGGTGTCGCGCGGGACCGAGATGAGCGAGACCTGTCCTTCTTTGTACCAGACAATAGCGATCAACAAAGTGTCGGTGCGATGAGAAGAGCCGGAGGGTCTGCGATCCGAGCCGATGAGCAGGAAGTTGATCGTCTCATTGTCGGTGAGGAGCGGCGGTGGAGGAGCGGGGTCGCCCATCGGCGACTCGGGGGGCGGCGCGGCCTGGGTGGGGAACAACTGCTCGAAAGAGGCTGTCGCTGTCGGCGTGGCGGGAGGCGGAGAGGTCGGGAAGGGAGTCTCAGTCGGCAGTATCGGAACCGGCGTGGGGTTTAAATCCCCTGCAATCGCAACGATGGAGGTCGGCGTTGCGAGCGAGGGTTGAAACGGCGTGGGGGTGGGGCTTGCATTGGGCGCGGCGGTGATGAGGATGAAGGGCAGGGAAGGTTGTTCGGTCGCCTGAGGCGCGCACGACGAGAGAAAAACTGCCAGCAGGGCGGTCGCTATAAGGAGGCTGTTCGATTTCATCAATGAATTTTACGATGTGAATTTAATGTTACGGCGTGGTTGTAGCGGAGGGGAAGGCCGTCACGGTCGGCGTTGGGATGTGTGTGGCGGTGGATGTCGGCGTCGAAGGAGGCGTCGTCGGGACGACCGAAGGAGTGAGGGTGAAGGGGAGCATTGTCCCCGGTTCGGTGAACAACGGCGTGACGGTGAAATCGTTTGTCGCAGTCTGGGTTTTCGCCGGGGTGTTTGTGTGCGCCCGCGGCGCGACGTTCGGCGTCCAAAGAATCTCGCCGGGGATGAGGTGGTCTGTGGAACGGCAGTTGACGCGTTTCAGTTCGTAATCGCTCGTAAAATATCTGTAAGCGATGTTGTAGAACGTGTCGCCCGGTTTAACGACGTAATTCTTCACCCAATCGCTTCGCCCCGGGACGCAGGCGGCGCTCGTGCTGGTGGCGTTGTTCGGCACGTTAAGCCGGGTCCCCGGAAGGAGAGAATCGCTGATCAGACAGTTGACGCTTTTCAGGTAATCTTTGGTCACGCCGTATCTTGCGGAGATGCTTTCGAGCGTTTCTCCCGCTCCGATGGTGATGGTTATCCAGCCAGAGGGGAGCGGGCAATTGGCGGTTTGGGCGACTGTGCTTGTAGAGGTGAAGGTCAAAGTCGCCGCGTCGGACGGCGGCGTGAGCGTGGGCGGAAACGTGTTGGTCGGAGTGATGGGGATCGGCGTGGCGATTGGCGTTTCAGTGGGCGGAGGAGCCTCTTCGGGGATGAACCCCACCAGAGAGATGGACAACGCGCCCAGCATCAACCCAATGGAGAGCAACGCCGCTGTCAGCGCGTACCCGAACTCGCGCGCGTTTCGCATTCGCTATTTCCTTTTCAGTTTTTCCGCCAGCTTTTCGCCGGAGATGGGGAGCAATACGCTGAATGTGGAGCCGGCGCCTTTGACGCTTTCGACCCAGATGCGTCCATGCTGGGCTTCGGTCAGGGTTTTGGCGATGGACAAACCCACGCCGGTGTCCCCCACTCCTTGAATTAGGACATTATCGGCGCGGTAAAGGCGCGTGAAGACTCGAGGCAGGTCTTCCGAAGCGATCCCTCCGCCCATATCTGTCACCTGGATCAGGATGTATTCCATCCCATCCTCGCTTCGGGTCTGGAGTTTGAGTCGGATCGTCCCTTCGTGGGGGGTCGCCGCCCCGGCGTTTTGCAGTAAATGAATCAGGATCTGCTGGAGCGCTTCGCGATCCGCATGAATGGAAGCGAGCGATTTGGGGACTTCGAGGTGAATGGAGATATTCTTCTCGCGAATCTGCGAACTGGTGTACGACATGGCGTTGTCTATGATGCCGTTCAAGTCCACCGTTTCAGGTTTCAGTTCGTTCAGGTCGGTGGCGAGGGTCGTGATCTGGATCATGTCGTCGGTCAGGCTGCGAATGCGCTCCGTCGAGACTTTGATGCGATCCACGAATTTTCTTTGCAATGCGCCCAGAATGCCCACCGATTCGCCGAGGAGCAGATCGGTATAACCGACGATGGAGGAGAGCGGCTGGCGCAGTTCCTGCGAGATCGAGGCGATGACTTCCGCCTGTTCGGCGTTCTTCGCCGCAATCTGCCCCCTTTCCAGCCCAAGCGTCTTCATCCGTTCTTCAGCGAGTTGGTTTTGCAGTTTTGCCATCTCTTGAAGCGTCGTCTTGAGTTCGTTCTCCGCCTGGACGGTCGGCAGATTTCTTCCCGCCCGCAACTCGGCGTTTTCTCGTTGCAACTGTTCGATGATGGACTGTGATTCCTCCTGCGCGCGCATGAGCGAAGCCACATCCGTCGAGCGGTTTTTATCCGCTTCGTTTCGAGCTTTGTCGAGCTGGTTTGTAAGGTCGTCAATGCGTTTTTCAAGGTCCGCCGCGCGCGCCTTCGCCATATCGCTTTCGGCTTCCAATTGAGTGATCCTTTGCGTGCGTCGGATGGCTGGCACGAGGGATGTCGCAATGTTGGCGAGAAACGCCTGGTCTTCCGCGCTCCACGTCCGGTCGGAATACGGCGAAAGCAGGAGGATGCCGCCCAGCGGTTCTTTTTCTGGAGTCAGAATCGGAACGTAAAGCAAGTGGCCGGGATTGGTCATCCCGAGAATATCGCCAAGTCCCTTGATGTCCGCCGAGGTGCTGCTGGCGGGCAGGCGCAGGGGCCGCCCGCGCTGGATCGAATTCGCCAGCATGGGAATTGAATTTTTGGAGAGCGGGCCGCCTTCGAGGCTGTCTTCGCGGATCAGGTCGTATCCGCCGGCGATGATCATCTGCTTTGTTTCGTCCGTCAGGTAGATCATGAAACACAGATCGGCGAGCATGGTCTGCGCGATGGCGCGCGTGATCGCCTGGCTCATCTTCGTGGAATTATTCCCCGCGGCAACCGCTAACAGCGCGTGGAAAGTCTTTGGATCGGCGCTATACCTGCGGCGTTCCGGGCGTCCGCTTGTATCCTGCTTCCGGATCGTCGGTTTGACTGCCGCCGGGAGAGGGGGCGGTTCGTAGGTGGAGAATCGCTGGGGCAGGGTCAACAGGATCGGAAAAGCCGCCATATAAGCAAGCCGCGCGATTCCGGGGAAATCGCCCTCCAAACCGACGAGCAATTGCCCCGCGTGTCCGAGAGAGCCGAGGAACAAGACCAGGATGCCAAACCACATCCCGTCCGGCTTGCGGATGAAAAGGACGCAGACGCCAAGCAGGGAGAGAATCAACGACCCGATTTGCCAGACCATGTCGTCCATCGTGAGGTTATATGTCAGGGTGGCGGACTCTGGATTGACGATCTGCTGATTCCAGGACAGCAGGCTTAACCCCAAAGCCGTAAATACGAACATGCTCAGGAGTGTGACGGCGGCATCGGCGCTTCGGTTCGGCTCCGGGAATCCGTACAGCCAGGTGATCCAGACGATGCTAAAGGCGATAAAGGCGCGATCCAACGGCGGCAGGACGGCTTTCGGATCCACAAGTTCCTGCCACCCCAACCCGCTGAAGAGGAACATGAAGATCTGCGCGCCCAGCAGGATCCCCAGCCCGATAAAAGCGCGCTTCGCCTGCGGGAATTCGCTCGCCCGCCAGTGATTGAATGCCGATTGCAGGGCGCTTGCGACCACGAACGCCAGGACGATATAGTAGATAAGATCGCCCGGCGGCACGGTCAATTGAGTCAAAACCAATTGTATGAATTCGCTCATTCAAGCGCGATTATACGCCAGTTCATGATTATCGCTTAGAATTGAAATCATGCTGAGATGGAGGATAAATCCATATTGGGTCGCGGCTCTCCTGGTCCTGGCGGCGGTCGCGTCCATGATTCTTTCCGGCGTCTCCGCCTTGAAGCGGGCGGAGGAAACGCGGGAACGCGGGGAGTACAAGGAAGCCGCAGAATTTTATGAGCGCGCCGCGCGGATATTTTTCTGGCGCGACGACCTGTACGAACAAGCCGGCATCGCCGCCGCGCAGGCGGACGATTTCCCAGCCGCCGACGAATACTTTGCAAAATCCTCGACCCTTACCGAGGAAGGCTGGGTTTGGCATTGCACAGCCCGCATCCAACTCGACGACGCGTCCGCGCTTGCCGTTTGCAGCGACGGCGCCGCGCAGGTCGAATCTGCCCGCCTGTTCGCCTTGCTTGCCTACATCCATCGCGACAACAAAGACTGGGAGTCGGAACGCCTCGCCCTCGAGAAGCAGACTCGCTTGGATTCATCGGACGCCTACGCCGCCTACCGACTCGGCTTGCTGTTGACTCTCTTCGACCCCCAAGCCGCGATTCCCGAATTGAGCCGCGCCTCGACTCTTAATCCCAAAGCGGATTCGGCCATCCAGACCTTGCGCGCCGCCCTGGCTGTCTCCGATTTGCAAACAAGCGAATCCATGAAAAAGGTCGTGATCGGGCAGGCGTTCGGCTTGGTGCAGGATTGGGAACTGGCGAAATTCGCTTTCGAACAGGCGGTTCGGCTCGACGAAAAAAACGCCGAGGCGTGGGCATGGCTTGGGGAAGCGAAACAGCAGACGGGCGGCGATGGAACCGAAGAACTTAATCGCGCCCTTTCGTTGAATCGCCAATCGGCGGACGTCCGCGCACTGCGCGCCTTATATTGGAGTCGGCGGGGAAAACATGAACAAATGCTGGCGGAGTACCTCATCGCGGCGGGCATCGAACCGGACAATCCACAGTGGCAGGCGGGGGTTGGCGAAGCGTATTCCAAAACCGGCGACCTGGTGGCGGCGCTTAAAGCCTATCAACGCGCCGTCGAACTTGCGCCCGCCGTCCCGGATTATTGGCGTCTGCTCGCTCTCTTTTGCGCGGACTATAACGCGCAGTTGGAAGAGGTCGGCTTACCCGCCGCGCAACAAGCCGCTTTGCTCGCGCCGGAGGACCCGGTTGTGTTGGATACGCTCGGTTATCTTTATCTATCAACCCGACGTTTCGCCAGCGCCGAAGGGGTTTTGCTTTCCGCCATCGAACGCTCGCCCGAATATTTCCCAGCGCACATTCACCTTGCCATGACTTATCTCGCGCAGGGCGACCGCGCAGCGGCGTACAACTCTCTCGTCTTCGCGCGCGATTCGGAGGGCGCCGGCGTTTATGCCGAAACCGCGCGGCAGTTGCTTGAAAAGTATTTTCCGTAGAATGATAAAATCACGCTCATGAATCGTTTCTCATCCATCGCTCTCGCAATCTTATTTCTGCTTGCCGCCTGCTCTGGCGCCCCTGCCGCAGATCAACCGCAATCTCCCGCGCCGACGCAATCTGCCGGTTCTGTCCTCTTCCAGGACGACTTCGCCCAACCCATCACCGGCTGGGACCGCCTGCTCGTGACTGAGGGCGTGATGGATTACTACTCCGGCGGCTATCGCATCCTTGTCAATTCCTTGCAGACGAATTTTTGGGCGACTCCGCGCCGCAACTTCACCGATGTACGCGTGGAAGTGGACACCGGCAAACTGGCGGGGCCCGACGAGAACCGCATCGGCGTGCTATGCCGCTACAGCGACGGCGATTACTACTTCTTCATCGTCACCAGCGACGGCTATTATGGCATGGGCTTGTTCAAGGACGGGCAGGCGGCTCTGCTCGGTCAGAGCGAGATGCTCCCTTCCGCCAGCATCAACAAGGGGCTTGCCATCAACCACCTGCGCGCCGATTGCGCGGGGGATACGCTCACCTTTTTTGTGAACGGCAGCCAGATCGCGCAGGTTCAGGATGCCGCGTTGACCTCCGGCGACGTCGGGATCATTGCGGGCAGTTTCGGCGCCCCCGGCGTGGACGTCATCTTCGATAATTTCGTTGTCTTGCAACCGTGAAGTTTGGAGAATAGAGAATAGAGAATAGAGAATAGAGAATAGAAACTAGTAAACTACTCTCCACTCTAATCTCTACTCTCCAACCCACCCCATGAAAATCTTCCTCGATACCGTCGGATGCCGCCTGAACCAGGCGGAGATCGAAAGCATGTCGCGCCAGTTCCGCGCGGCGGGGCATGAGATCGTGGCAAGCGCCGACCATGCCGACATGGCGGTGGTCAACACCTGCGCGGTCACAACGCAAGCCGCATCCGACTCGCGCGGAAAAATTCGCTCCATTGCGCGCGCGGGCGTAAACGAGATTGTCGCCACAGGCTGTTGGACGTCCATTCAGCCGAAGGAAGCGGCGCTCCTTCCCAACGTCAAATACGTCGTCACAAATGAAAAGAAGGACCTGCTTGTCCCCGAAGTTCTCGGAATGCCGAAAGAGTCTTTCGACCTCGAACCGCTGGAGCGCGTTCCGATCCCCGGAATTCATCGCCGCACGCGCGCCTTCATCAAAGTTCAGGACGGTTGCGACAATCGCTGCGCGTTCTGCGTCACCGCCATTGCGCGCGGCGCCGCTCGTTCGCGCCCGCTCGGCGATGTGGTTCAAGACGTTAATTTCGCGCTGGCGGGCGGCTCGAAAGAGATCGTCCTCACCGGCGTTCATCTCGGCTCGTGGGGATATGAATTGAACTCGCGCCTGCGCGGGCTGGTCGAAGCCTTGTTGCGCGAAACGGATGTAAGACGCCTGAGATTATCTTCCCTCGAACCCTGGGATTTGGACGAAGGCTTTTTCTCCCTCTGGAGCGATTCCCGCCTCATGCCGCACCTTCACCTGCCCCTGCAATCCGGGAGCGATTCCACCCTGAAGCGGATGGCGCGCAAGACCACGACCGAATCGTTTCGCAAACTTATCCTGGCTGCTCGTTCGGTGATCCCGGATGTCTCCATTACTACTGACTTGATTGCCGGATTCCCCGGCGAGACGGACGAAGAATTTTCGCAGACGCTCGATTTCGTGAATGAGATGCAATTCTCCGGCGGGCACGTCTTCTCGTATTCGCCGCGTCCCGGCACGGGGGCGACAAGGATGAAGGGACAGATCAAGCCTGAGTTAAGAAAGAGGCGCAATCGCATCCTGCAAGAGGCTCTCGAAGAATCCGCAAAATCCCATCGTGAGAGATTCATCGGGCGGACGATGTCCGTGCTGTGGGAATCCACGACCGAATATGGCGAATACGGCTGGCGCATGGAAGGCTGGACGGGCAACTACCTGCGCGTCGGCGCGGTCGCCCCATCGCCGCGCTGGAACGAGGTTGACAACGTACGGCTCGACGACGCTGACGACGGCGTTTTTCGCGGGGAGATCGTCTGAATCATCTGCGTATGGAATAGGGGAATTGCAGGGGTTTTCGAGGGAAACTTCGGAAAGAGTGAAATCCAGCCAACCTGTATAACGGTTATCGTTACAAATGTCACTTTATCAGATATACGACTGAATTTATAATTTTAGATGGAAGCATAAACACAAGGAGCAACCCATGACCGCTCAATTGATAGACGGAACCGCCATCGCGCAAAAGGTGCGCGATGAAGTAAAGGAAAAAACGGCAAAACGGCTGGCGGCGGGCAAGTCCCAGCCGGGGCTGGCGACGGTGCTGGTCGGCGACCGGATCGATTCCGCGACTTACGTCAGCATGAAACAGAAGGCTTGCGCCGAACTGGGCATGACCTCCTTCCATCGCCCCGTCCCCGCGGATATTTCGCAGGCGGACCTCGAAAAACTCATCCGTGAGTTGAATGCCGACCCGAAGGTGAACGGCATCCTTGTCCAGTTACCCCTTCCGGATCACCTCGATGAAGAGCGCGTACTTTCGCTCATCAGCATCGAAAAGGACGTGGACGGATTCTCGCCGATCAACCTCGGGCGCCTCGCCCAAAGAGGACGCGTGCCGCTCTTCGTCCCCTGCACGCCTTATGGATGCATCTACCTGCTCAAGGAAGCGGGCGTGAAAATCGCAGGCGCAAATGCCGTTGTGCTGGGGCGCTCGAACATCGTCGGTATGCCGGCGGCGTTGTTGCTGATCAAGGAGAACGCCACGGTGACCGTCGTCCACTCGAAGACAAGGGATATCCCCGCCGTGTTGCGCGACGCGGACATCGTCATCGCCGCGATAGGCAGGGCTGAGATGGTGCGCGGCGATTGGATCAAACCCGGCGCGGCGGTCATTGACGTGGGCATCAACGGCATCCCAAAACTCAACCCGGACGGCTCCCCGGTGATCAGCCAGAAGACCGGCAAACCCATGCAAAAACTGGTCGGCGACGTAAACTTTGAAGAGGCTAAGGAAGTCGCCGGATTCATCACCCCCGTCCCCGGCGGAGTGGGACCCATGACCATCGCCATGTTGATGGCGAACACCTTCAGGGCGGCGGAGATTCAAGACAAGTAAGTTGACAGGCTGGAATATAAAAGCCGCGCAACTGCGCGGCTTTTATATTCAGTAGATCACGAAAACGTAGTAACGACTTCAGTCGTTCGGCTAAAAAGCGACTATTGCAGATTAACCATTAAACCTGATTACCTTACACAATGCTTTTTGGACGCTGAAAAACGCTGATTTCGCTGATAAAAAAGAGAAAAATCTGCGTTTTCTGCGTTCATCAGCGTCCCGCTTCTGAAAGTGTAAGGTAATCAACCATTAAACCTAGCAATCCGCTTTGAAACACGGAGACACCGAGTCACGGAGTTTTAAGCGATTTTTTCTCAGTGTCTCTGTGTCTTCGTGGGTAAAGTACTGATATTCGTCGTTTGGCTCGCCTACGGCTGATAAAACATCCGAAACAACTCCGCGCCGGATTTACCCCGCGCCTCGTCGAGATACCGTTGAATGGGGACGCGGAGGATGACGCGCTCGGCTTCGCTCTGCTCGAAGGTGAATTCGACAAAGCCGTAATTGGGTCCCTGTAAGCGTTCGCGCGGAATTTCGATCGCAACCCCCATGACTTGCGAAATCC
>WBZO01001537.1_pt1 | contig 35305 bp, 36 predicted proteins | sample 5204261 | NCBI WGS metagenome assembly WBZO01 (sample SAMN12412400, study PRJNA552823) | activated sludge metagenome | isolation source: activated sludge from anammox sidestream of wastewater treatment plant... | place: USA: North Carolina | collected 2017-09
GGGTAAAGAGATCGTAGCCGCACCCCCTTCGGTATGCACGCAGTCCTACATGGCTGTGATGCCCTTCTCGTCTGAACGGGCCGCAAAGAGCTTCGCCAGCTACTACAGGACACGGCTGTTCCGCTTCTTGGTGTGTCAACGAAAGATCACCCAGGACGCGTTGCGATCTACGTACTCATGGGTTCCGCAGCAAGCGTGGACAAAAACGTGGACCGATGAGTTGCTCTATGAAAAGTACGGCATTACCAAGAAGGAGGTCGCTTTCATTGAGTCGATGATCCGGCCGATGGAAGATGCCGATGAGTAAGCCTATCGACGAAATCCTCGCGCCAAAGCCTGTCGCGCGGCCACGCATTTACGCCTACTCGATTGCCGACGATGCCCACAAGGGACAGCTCAAGGTCGGGCAAACCACGCGCGAGGTGAAAAAGCGTATCGCCGAGCAGCTCAAGACGGCGGCGATCAAGAACTACAAGATCGAACTGGACGAACCCGCCGAGCGGGACGACGGGTCGATTTTCAGCGATCACGCCGTGCGCGCCGCGCTGGAGAAAAGAGGGTTCAAGAAGGCTGGCCTTGAATGGATGCACTGCACGGTAAAGGACGTGAAAACCGTCCTCACCGAGCTGCGCACAGGACAGACCTTCACGGGCACGCACAGCGACACCTTCCCCATGCGCAAGGAGCAGGCGGAAGCCGTGCGGCTGACGCACGACTACTACCGCTCGCGCTGGGCCGAGGACAAGCACGCGGTGCCGCGTTTCCTGTGGAACGCCAAGATGCGCTTCGGCAAGACCTTCACTGCCTACCAGCTTGCCAAGGCGATGAACGCCAAGCGTGTATTGGTGGTGACGTTCAAGCCGGCGGTCGAGGACGCATGGCAGTCCGATCTGGAGAACCACGTCGACTTCGACGGCTGGCAGTACCTGTCACGCACGACGGGCGGCAACCCGAACGAGATCGACAAGAAGAAACCCGTCGTCTATTTCGGCTCGTTCCAGGATTTGCTTGGCCGCGACCGCGCCACGGGTGCCATCAAGCCCAGGAATGAATGGCTGCATGAGGTGAACTGGGACCTGGTGGTGTTCGACGAGTACCACTTCGGCGCGTGGCGGGATACCGCCAAGGAACTGTTCGAGGGCGAGGATGACGCGGTTGCGGTGAAAGAGACCCGGCTTGAATACGGCGCGCCACTGGACGAGATCAACGACGACCTGAGCGTGCTGTCGGAGAAGGATGCCGACTTCCTGCCGATCACCACCAAGGCGTACCTGTACCTTTCCGGCACGCCGTTCAAGGCGCTGGCGACCGGCGAGTTCATCGAAGAGCAGATCTTCAACTGGACCTACACCGACGAACAGCGCGCCAAGGAGCTGTTTGCGGCGGAACATCCCGGGCAGTGGAATCCCTACGGCGCATTGCCGCAGATGCGGCTGCTGACCTACCAGATGCCGGACGAATTGCTGGCCATCGCCAGCGCCGGGCAGTTCGAAGAGTTCGATCTCAACGAGTTCTTCGCCGCCACCGGCATCGGCAAGGCCGCGAAGTTCAAGCACAAGTCCGACGTGCAGAAATGGCTGGACATCATCCGTGGGCAGTACGCGCCCAGAATTCTGGATGGGCTCAAGACCAGTACGCCGCCGTTCCCCTATTCGGATAGCCGATTGCTTCCCTATCTGCAACATTCATTCTGGTTCCTGCCCAACGTGGCGGCGTGCCACGCGATGGCGAACCTGCTGGCCGAGAAACACAACGTCTTCTGGCACGACTACACCGTGATCGCCGCGGCGGGCACGAGTGCCGGTGTCGGGCTGGAAGCGCTGCCGCCCGTGCGCGAGGCCATCGGCAGCGGCTTCGACAGCAAGACGATCACGCTGTCCTGCGGCAAGCTCACAACCGGCGTGACGGTGCCGCAGTGGTCGTCGATCCTGATGCTGCGCAACCTGAAATCGCCGGAAACCTACTTTCAGGCTGCGTTCCGCGTGCAGTCGCCGTGGTCGATCAAGAACCCGAACGGCGACAATCCGAACGAGGAGGAAATCCTCAAGCCGGTGTGCTTCGTGTTCGACTTCGCGCCCACGCGCGCCCTGCGCCAGTTGTCCGAATACGGCATCGGCCTGTCGCCGAACGAGTCGAACCCGGAGAACGCGGTCAAGGATCTGGTGTCGTTCCTGCCGGTGCTAGCCTACGACGGCGCGAACATGACCCAGATCGACGCCGGCGGCATTCTCGACATTGCGATGGCGGGCACCTCGGCCACGCTGCTGGCGCGCAAGTGGGAAAGCGCGCTGCTGGTCAACGTGGACAACGACACGCTGCGGCGCGTTCTGAACGACCCCGAAGCCCTGGCGGCGGTGGAGCGGATCGAGGGCTGGCGCGCGCTGGGCGACAACGTCATCGAAACCATCATCAACAAGAGCGAGAAGATCAAGGCGCTCAAGAAGAAGGCGCAGGAAGACAAACTCACGGACAAGGAAAAGAAGGCGCTTACCGACGAGGAAAAGGAATTCAAGAGCAAGCGCAAACTGGTACAGGAAAAGTTGATCAAGTTCGCCACCCGCATTCCGGCGTTCATGTACTTGACCGATTTCCGCGAGAACACGCTGCAGGACGTGATTACCAAGATCGAGCCCGATCTTTTCAGGATCGTCACCGGCCTGACCGTGGCCGACTTCCACCTGCTGGTGCGGTTGAAGGTGTTTAACACCGAGCAAATGAACCAGGCCGTGTTCGCGTTCCGTCGCTATGAAGACGCTTCGCTGCGCTACACGGGCATCGAAAGCCACGAGGGACTGAGCCATTACGGGCTGTACGATACGGTGGTGGCGAAGGAGTGACACCTCCAATTGGAGAAAACGGTGTCAGGGACACTTTCCCTTACCACTTTAGCCTGACCTGTGCAGGAAGTGCTGGGTCATTACACCCCCCACGTGCATGAGGGTGTTCCCGTTAAGGTTCCAAAATCCATCACGCGGCGTTATTGTTGCCTCGCCCGGGCCGGGTAGACTCGCGTCAGGTAGCCGAGAGGGGCGTCAGTCCCTTAGTGTTGGTTCGAATCCAGCCCCCGGCCTGGGTCTCATGCCTTCCCCACGAAATCAAGAACACCCACAATTTCACGCATGCCGTAGCGGCATCCCGGGCGTCCTGCGTTACCTCGCGCGATTAGCATCGCGAGCTGACTCGGACAAACCTATCGCCCACGCGCCAGGTGTCCTCTGCGGAAACACCGGCACGATTCTCCATTTCCCTCAATGCGAACAGCGCCAAAAAAAACCAGGGCCGGCTTGCGCGCGGCCCTGGCAGAGGCGATCGACGTCAGGCAATGACCCTACGTCGGTGAAGCATTACTGCACCTGGATGCTGCCCTGCATCAGGGTCATGTGGCCCGGGAAGCTGCAGAAGAACTTGTAGGGGCCGCCGTCCTTGATCTTCGCCACGTCGAAGGTGACCGAGGTGGATTCGCCACCGCCGATGACCTTGGTGTGGGCGATCACGCGGGCGTCGCCGGCCTTGACGTGATCCGGCGTCACGCCGGCGCCGTCCTTGTCGATGCCTTCCATGTCGGACTGGGCGGCGATGACGACGTTATGGCCCATGACGTTGGCGCCCATGGTGCCGACGTGCTTGAGGTTGATGGTGAACTGGGTGCAACTGGCCGGCACGGTGATCGAGTCGGCGTTGTACTGCATCTGGTCGTTGGCCTCGAGGGTCGTGGCGCAGTTTTCGACCGTGGCCGGCTTGCTGGCGGCCGCGGCTTCCGGCGCCGCTTCAGCCGGTGCGGCCTCGGCCGGAGCGGCTTCGGCTGCGGGGGCGGCGTTGGCTGCGGGAGCCGCGGTGTCGGCGGCCGGGGCAGGCGACTGGCCACCGCAGGCGGACAGGGCCAGCGCCACGGCGCTGGTGAGGAGAATCTGGCGGAACTTCATTGGAGTACTCCGTAGGAATGTTGAACCGGCCCGATCCGGACCAGCGCGGGTATTGTCCAAGGCTGTTTGTTAAGGCCGCATTGACTTGGCTCAAGCGCATTCAGTTTTGTGGAGCGCGGCGCCGGCGCGCCGTTCAGTCGTGCGCGATCCGCAGTGCAGCCGCGGCGGTCATCGGCGCCAGGGGCAATGCCAGCGCCAGCCCGGCGCCCAGCAGCAGCAGTGCGCCGTTGGCGTCCAGGCCTTGCGCGTGGGCGGCCACCGCGCCGGCGCCGAACACCAGCACCGGAACGTACAAGGGCAGGGCGAGCAGGGCCAGCAGGATGCCGGCGCGCCGCATGCCGACGGTGAGCGCGGCCACCACCGCGCCCAGCAGGCTCAGGATCGGCGTGCCCAGCAGCAGCGAAAGCATCAGGATCGGCAGCTGCGCATGCGGCAGGTAGAGCAGTTCGCCCAGCAGCGGAGCGATGACGATGACCGGCAGCGCGGTGGCCAGCCAGTGCATCAGCGTGCGAACCAGCACCAGCCACCACAGCGGCACCGGGGCCAGCATCCACTGCTCCAGCGAGCCGTCTTCCATGTCGCCGCGGAACAGACCGTCCAGCGCCAGCAAACCGGCCAGCAACACCGCCAGCCACAGCACGGCGGCGGCCACCGGCGCCAGAGCCCGGGCTTCGCCGCCCAGGCCCAGCGCGAACAGCACCACCGTCAGCAGCGCGAACAATGCCGGCTGCAGGGCGTCGCCGCGTCGCGCCCAGAGCAATTGCGCATCGCGGAGCATCAGGGCGCGGGCGGCCTGCAGCATCATCCGGCGGGCCTGGACAGTTCGAGCAGTCGGGTACGCACCGGCGGCGCCGCGTAGGCGCCGTGGGTGGTGATCAGCGCCGCGCCGCCTTCCCCGAGGTGTGCCTCGACCATGCGGTTGACCAGCCGGATCCCTTCCAGATCGAGGTTGGCGTAGGGCTCGTCGAGCAGCCACAGCGGAGCGGGCGACAGCCACAGGCGGGCCAGCCCAAGGCGCTTCTTCTGGCCTGCCGACAGGGTGCGCAGCGGTGCGTCCTCGAAGCCGCCCAGCCCGACCAAGGCCAGCGCCGCTTCCTGTGTCAGGCCCGCGCGTTGGCCGTGCAATCCACACAGGCAGCGCAGGTTCTGCAGGGCGCTCAGGTCGGCTTTCAGCCCGGGCAGGTGGCCGAGGTAGGCGATCTGTCGGGCGCGCAAGGCGGGGTCGGCGGTGGCGTCCCGCAGTGTGATCGTCCCGGCGCCAGCGCGCAGCAGTCCGGCCAGCACCCGCAGCAGCGTGGTCTTGCCGGCCCCGTTGGCACCCTGCACCAGCAGCGCTTCGCCGTGGCCGACGGAAAAATCCAGCGGGCCGAATACCGGGACCTCGTCGCGTGAGAACGCGAGGCCGCGCGCGGTGAGCAGGGGCGGGGCGGCGGAAGAATCGCTCATCGGCCGTGGATTCTACCGGCATGCGCCGTGCCGACATGCAAAGCGTTAGCGATTGGCAAGGCACGCGTGGGGCAGGGCGCGCCATCGATGGGCGCGGCAACGCCGGCTTGACCAGCGTTGCCTTAGACTCGGGGCGGGCCCGATGGAATGTGCGCATGCAGGTCGAAACCAAACTGCCGAAGGTCGGCACCACGATTTTCACCGTGATGTCCCAGCTTGCGGTCGAACACGGCGCGGTCAATCTCGGCCAGGGCTTTCCGGATTTTCCGCCGCCGTCGCGGCTGGTCGATGCGCTGGCGCAGGCGATGCAGGCGGGGCACAACCAGTACGCGCCGATGAGCGGCATCCCGGCGCTGCGGCGGGCCATCGCCGACAAGACCGAGCGCTGCTACGGCTGGCGCCCGGACGTCGACGCCGAGATCACCGTCACCAGCGGCGCGACCGAAGCCATTTTCGACGTGGTGCACGCGGTGGCGCGGCCGGGAGACGAGGTCATCGTGCTCGATCCTTGCTACGACTGCTACGAACCGGCCATCGATCTGACCGGCGCGACTGCGGTTCACGTCGCGCTGGATCCGGCGACTTTCGCCCCCGACTGGGAGGCGGTGCGCCGCGCGATCACGCCCAGGACCCGGCTGTTGATGATCAACAGCCCGCACAATCCGTCCGGGGCCATGCTCGGCGCGTCCGACCTGGCGACCTTGGACGGCCTGCTGCGCGACACCGGCATCTTCCTGCTCAGCGACGAGGTGTACGAACACATCGTCTTTGACGGTGCCCGCCACGAATCGGTGCTGCGCTATCCGGCGCTGCGCCAGCGCGCCTTCGTGATATCGAGCTTCGGCAAGACCTACCACTGCACCGGCTGGAAGATCGGCTACTGCATCGCGCCGCCGGCGCTGTCGGCCGAGTTCCGCAAGGTCCACCAGTACAACGTGTTCTGCACGTTCGCGCCGGCCCAGCACGCGTTTGCCGACATGCTGGCCAGCGCACCGGAGCATTACGAAACCCTGGGTGCGTTCTACGAGGAGAAACGCAACCGTTTCCGCGCCCAGCTGGCGAAGACGCGGTTCCGGCCGCTGCCGGTGCCGGGCGGCTATTTCCAGCTGGTCGATTATTCGGCGGTCAGCGATCTTCCGGATCTGGAATTCGCCCGCTGGCTCACCGTGGAACACGGGGTCACCGGCATTCCGCTGTCGCCGTTCTACGCCGAGCCGCCGGCCGGCCAGCGCCTGCTGCGGCTGTGCTTTGCCAAGAGCGAGGCCACCATGGATGCCGCCATCGAACGACTGGAGACGCTGTAGCAAAGTTTTCTGGAGGCCATTTTGCATACCGAAAAAACGATCGCCCTGTTGCTTGCCGTGCTGTTGACGGGCGCTGCGGCATTATTGGGTTGGCGGGCGCTGCAAGCGCGGGGGCTTTCGGAGGCCAAACCGGTGACAACGAAGCAACTGGACGATCTGTATTTCGGCATGGGCTGCTTCTGGGGCGCCGAGAAGCGTCTGCGCGCGGTGCCGGGCGTGGCGGAAGTGGAAGTCGGTTATGCCGGCGGCGATGCGGCGCGGGTGGGGTATCGCGACGTGCTCCACGAGGAGGAACTGATCCGCGCCGGCCGCAGCCACGCGCGCAACCATGTCGAGGTGGTGCGGGTGCGCTATGACGCCAATCGCACCGATCCGATGGGAATCCTGGCCGCGTTCTGGGAAGGGCACGACCCGACCCAGATGGACGGGCAGGGCAACGACATCGGCAGCAACTACCGCAGCGCGATCTACTACACGACGCCCGAGCAGAAGGCGCTGGCCGAACAGAGCCGCGACATCTACCAGCGCGCCCTGACCGCGGCCGGTTTCGGCAGGATCACCACCGAAATCCTGCCGCTGCGCAACTACAATCGCGCCGAAGAATCGCATCAGGATTACCTGCTGAAGAACCCGGACGGCTACTGCGGGCTGGGCGGTACCGGCGTGGCGTACACGCTGGATGCGGCGGTGCCCGAGGCGGTGCGGCTGAATGGCGCAGCGCTGGCGCGGGCGGCGCAGCTGGTCGTCTATGAAGCGGACGATTGCCCCTACTGCGAGCGTTTCGATGCGAACGTGCTGCGCGACTGGAAGGCGGCCGTTCCCTTCGTGCAGACCCGCGCTCCGCTGCCGCCCGCCGGCTGGTCGCTGGCCGGCCCGCTGCTGGGCACGCCCACGGTCGTGCTGTTCCGCGATGGCGCGGAGGTGGCGCGCATGACCGGCTATGGCGGCGACCCCAAGGCGTTCTGGCGCTGGCTGGGCGCGCAGCTGCTCACACCCGAGCAGCAGCGCATCGCTTTCGAGGCCGGTACGGAGCTTCCCGGCACCGGCGCGCACCTATCCGAGCATCGCGCCGGCACTTATTTCGATCCGGTCAGCGGCAAGCCCCTGTTCCGCAGCGACGCCAAGTTCGACAGCAGTTGCGGCTGGCCGAGCTTCTTCGAACCGATGGCGGGCGCGCTGGAATTCCTGCCCGACGACAGCCACGGCATGCATCGCGTCGAAGTCCGCAGCGCCAGTTCCGGCATCCACCTCGGCCATGTCTTCGACGACGGTCCGCCGCCGACCGGCAAGCGCTACTGCATCAACGGCAATGTCCTGAAGTTCGTTCCCGATCCTGCCGCGGCCTGAGATTTCGCGGCCCTCGGCTTCCGTTCCCGGAGCTCCAATGCAAGATCTTCGCGTTTCCATCGTCCAGGGTGAAACCCGCTGGCACGATCCCGAGGCCAACCGCGACTACTACGGTGGGTTGATTGCGCCGCTGCGCGGTGAGACCGACCTCGTGGTGCTGCCGGAAACCTTCACCAGCGGCTTTTCCAACGAGGCCATCGGCAGCGCCGAGGACATGGACGGGCCGACCGTGGCCTGGCTGCGCGCGCAGGCGCAGACGCTGGGCGCGGCGGTCGCCGGCAGCGTACAGTTGCGCGACGGCGAGGGCGTGTTCAACCGGCTGCTGTTCGCGACTCCCGACGGGCGGATCGTCCATTACGACAAGCGCCACCTGTTTTCATTCGCGCGCGAGAACGAACGCTACGCGCCGGGCCGCGAGCGCGTGGTGGTGGAGTGGAAAGGCTGGCGCGTCCTGCTGCAGGTCTGCTACGACCTGCGCTTTCCGGTGTTCTCGCGCAACCGCTTCGATGCGGAACAGACCGGACAGGCCGACTACGATCTTGCGCTGTACGTGGCCAACTGGCCTTCGGCGCGCGCCTATCCGTGGAAGGCCCTGCTGCGTGCGCGGGCGATCGAGAACCTGTGCTACGTGATCGGCGTGAACCGGGTCGGCACCGACGGCAACGGCCTGCATTATTCCGGCGACAGCGCCGTGGTGGATTTTCTCGGCCATCCGCTGCTGGACGCCGGCGACGCCGAAGGCGTGGGCACCACGACGTTGCAGGCTGGGGAACTGCTGGCCCACCGCGAGCGCTTCCCGGCGCTGCGCGATGCCGACGGGTTCGCCGTTGTCGAAGGCCACCTGCTGGCTGGCGACACGTTCTGACTCGCGGCGTGGGCGTGTTGTCCATCGCCGCGTATCGAACCGGAAGAGGCCGATCGTGACCGCGACGTTCGGCGTGGTGATGCCGCTGTTCGAGGCGGCGGAGTATGTCCGTGAAGCGGTGGCCGCCATTGCCGCTGCCGATGGCATCGACCGGCTGGAACAGGTCATCGTGGTCGATGACGCTTCCACCGACGACGGTGGCGCGCGCGCCCGCCAGGCGCTGGCCGATTTCGGGCTGCCCGGCGTGGTGTTGCGCCAGCCGCGCAACCTCGGTGCCTGTGCGGCGCGGGCGCGCGGCTTTGCGCTGACGCGCAGTCCGCTGATCGCCTGCGTCGATGCCGACGATCTGTGCGCGCCGGGGCGCTTCGTCGATGCGCTGGAACGGCTGGGCGACCCGAAGGTGCAGATGGTCGGCGGGGATCTGGTGATGTTTCCCGATCCGCGGCATCCGCCGGCCCACGCCGCGCTGCCGTTTTCCAGCGACCACCGTATCCGCATGCCAACGCGGGGTGAGGAGATTGCCGCGTCGCTGGTTTTCCATTGTCCGGTCTATGCCAGCACCAGCACCTTCCGACGCGCGGCGCTGGAGGCCATCATCCTGCCGGACGTGCGCCTCGGCGAGGACTGGCTGCTGGTTCACCGCATCGTGCAGGCGTTCGGCGTGCAGGCGGTGGCCAATACCGGCAGCGTGCTGACGCGTTATCGACGCCACGCCGGCCAGCTCACCGGCAATGCGTTCCTCGACAATTCCGGCGTGCTGGGCGTGTGGCGGGAAATCCTGCAGCAGGCGCTGGGTATCGACGCCAGCGCCGCCGAACTGGAGCTGCACGCGAAGTTCTCCCCACCCAGCGGCATCCCCAAAGCCAGCGCTGCCGAATTCGAGCGTTGGCGCGCGTGGAGCGCCAGACTCCGGGCGGCGGCGGTGGCCAGGAACTACGTGCCCGCGTCCTTGGCCCGGCATCTGGATGCCATCGAGCACGCCATCGCACCAGATGCGATGGCGCGGAACTGAGCCGTCGCGCCGCGCTGCGAGGATCAGTCGGACAGCGGCGCGAAGCGCGCCGTGAAGTGGCGCAGTTGCTTCGGCTCGGAGACGATGCGGTAGCCGCGCAGCGCTTTCGCATGGGCGCCGACCTGTTGGCAGACCTCGATCACGTAGTCGATATGGCTTTGCGTGTAGGTGCGGCGCGGGATCGCCAGACGCACCAGGTCGAGCGCCGCCGGCGTCTCGCTGCCGTCGGGATGGCGGCCGAACATGACCGTACCGATTTCGCAGCCGCGGATACCGCCGACCTCGTACAGCGCCACCGCCAGCGCCTGCCCGGGATATTGCAGCGGCGGGATGTGCGGCAGCAGAGCGCGCGCGTCGAGATAGACGGCGTGGCCGCCGATCGGCTTGACCACCGGGATGCCGGACGCCAGCAGCGCCTCGCCCAGATAGGCGGTGGAGCGGATGCGGTAGCGCAGATAGTCGTGGTCGACCACTTCCTTCAGGCCCTGCGCCAGCGCCTCCAGATCCCGCCCGGCCAGCCCGCCGTAGGTCGGAAAGCCCTCGGTCAGGATCAGCAGGTTGCGGCACTGCTCGGCGATGGCGTCGTCGTTGAGCGCCAGCCAGCCGCCGATGTTGCCCATCGGGTCCTTCTTCGCGCTCATGGTCATGCCGTCGGCCAGACGCGCCATGTCGCGCACGATGTCGGCCACCTGCCGGTCCTGCTGCCCCGGCTCGCGCTCGCGGATGAACCAGGCGTTCTCGGCAAAGCGGCAGGCGTCGAGGAACAGCGGCACACCGTGCTTTTTGCAGGTCGCGGAGACCTCGCGCAGGTTGCCCAGGCTGACCGGCTGGCCGCCGCCGGAATTGTTGGTGATCGTCATCATCACCACCGGCACCTTGCCGGCGTTCTCGCGCAAAAAGGCATCCAGCGCGGCGATGTCCATGTTGCCCTTGAACGGATGGTCCGCCGACGGGTCGCGGCCTTCGGCGATCACCAGATCCGAGGCCTGCGCGCCGGTGTATTCGATGTTGGCGCGGGTGGTGTCGAAATGGGTGTTGCTGGGGATGGCCTTGTCGGCACCGCCGAGCACGGTGAACAGGATTTTTTCTGCGGCGCGCCCTTGGTGGGTCGGGATCACGTGCTTGAACGGAAACAGCGACTGCACGGCGTTGCGGAAGATGTCGAAGGACGGACTGCCGGCGTAGGACTCGTCGCCGTGCTGGATCGCCGCCCACTGGTCGCGGCTCATCGCGCCGGTGCCGGAATCGGTCAGCAGGTCGATCAGCACGTCTTCGGAATGCAGGTTGAACAGGTTGTAGCCGGCCTCGGCCACCGCCTCGCGGCGGTGTTCGGGCGTGGTCATCTTCAGCGGCGCGACCGACTGGATGCGAAAGGGTTCGATGATGGTGCGAAATTCCACGACGGTCTCCGGAAACGACGACGGCCGCCAGCTGCGGCCGCGGGCAATGATGCAAACAGGTGAGGGCCGTTTGTCAAATCGCGGGCTGCCTCGCGTCAATGGATGCGGACGCGGATACGCCTAGAATGTGCACATGCACGGACACGGCGAATACAAGGTGCCGGGCGGCAAGCTGGTGGTGGCCGACGTGGCCATCGCGGGCGGGCGTCTGGTCGATGTGGCGGTGAGCGGGGATTTCTTCCTCGAACCGGATTTCGCACTGGCTGCGATCAACGCCGCCTTGCAGGGCCAGTCGATCGGGCTGGAGCAGGAGGCGCTGGCCGGCATCGTCCGGCGCTGCCTGCCGGTCGGTACCCGCATGTTCGGGGTGGATGCGGACGGTTTCGCCGTCGCCGTGCGCCGCGCCATCGACAACGGAGGAATCGCGTGAGCGCGAGCTGGAACGATTTCGACTGGCGGCTGATCCACTGCGGACCGCAGTCGCCGGCGCTGCACATGGCGCTGGACGAGGTGATCACCGATGAGGTGGCCGCCGGCCGCCGGCCGCCGACCCTGCGGGTGTGGGAGTGGGCGTCCTCGGCGGTGGTGATCGGACGCTTCCAGTCGCTGCGCAACGAGGTCGATCCCGAGGGCGCCAGGCGCCACGGCATCGAAGTGGTGCGCCGGATCACCGGCGGCGGCGCGATGTTCATTGAACCCGGCAACACCATCACCTACTCGCTGTCGGCGCCGGAATCGCTGGTGGCGGGCCTGTCGTTCGAGCAGTCGTATGCCTTCATGGACGCCTGGGTGCTCGACGCGCTGCGCTCGCTGGGCATCGAGGCCTGGTACCAGCCGCTCAACGACATTGCCTCCAAGGCCGGAAAAATCGCCGGTGCCGCCCAGATGCGGCGCGGCAAGGCGGTGCTGCACCACGTCACCATGGCCTACGACATCGACGCCGACAAGATGCTGCAGGTGCTGCGCATCGGCCGCGAAAAACTCTCCGACAAGGCCACCCAGAGCGCCAACAAGCGCGTCGACCCGCTGCGCAGCCAGACCGGCCTGCCGCGCGAGGCGGTCATCGCCCGCATGGTCGACACTTTCCGCCAGGCCCACGGCCTGCGTGACGACGCGGTGCGCGAAGACGCGATGGCGCGTGCAAGGCAGTTGGTCCAGGAAAAATTCGGCACGACGACCTGGACGGGAATTGTGGCGTAGGGGTGCATGCGCACCGCCAGACAGAAACAAGTTGCCGCCCTGCACGATGTGTTTCCGATCAGTACCCGCCGATGAGCGGGTTGCCCGGGAGCCATATCCGCGCCACGAACCGGCCGTCCTCGGTGCCGGTATCGATCCGGCCGTGGCCGCCGGTCAGCGCGATGATTCGCTCGCGTGCGGAGCTCAGGCCGATGGCGTGGCCGCTGCCGGCGGCACCATCGGCGGGCAGGTCGTTGCGGATCAGGATCTCCACGCCGTCCGCCGAGCGGTGGGCCTCCACGTCCACGCGGCCGCCGCCGGGGAGTTGCTCGATGCCGTGGCGGATGGCGTTTTCCGCCAGCGGCTGGATCGACAGCGAAGGCACCGTGATGTCGGGAAGATCGTCGGCCAGTTTCCAGTCCAGCCGCAGCCGTGGGCCGAAGCGCAGCGCCTCGATTTCGAGATAGCGGTGGGTCAATGCCAGCTCTTCGGCCAGCGGAATCTGGCGAGGGCCACGCAGGGCGCTGCGGAACAGGTCGGCCAGGTCCAGGAGCACCCGCTCGGCTTCGTCCGGATGCTGGTGCACCAGCGCCGCGCCGGTGTTGAGGGTGTTGAACAGGAAGTGCGGGCGAATGCGCGCCTGCAGCGCTTCCAGTTCCAGCTGCTTGGCGCGGATCGCCAGCTGCCGCGACTGCCAGTAGTTCTGGTAGGTCAGCAGACCCACCAGCCCGACCACCAGGGCGATTCCCAGCATTCGCAGCACGAAGCGCATCCGGCTGACGTCGGGCGCGCCACCCATGGCCATCACGCTCCATGCCGCCGCGGCAACCAGCAGGCTCATTCCGAGCAGCAGCATCAGGCAGACCCAGGCCAGCCGCAGCGGCGGAAGCCGGCCCAGCGGGCGCCGCAGCAGGTACAAGGCGCACAGCGTTCCGATCGCGACCCATTGCACGCACAGCGAGGCCAGTCCGAAATGCACCAGCCGGTCCGCGTTCTGCGCGGGCGCCAGCGCGATGATGGCGGCCAGCGCTTCGCCGCCCAGCACCACGCTCAACAGCGCCGGAGGGCGCCAGAGGGCGGCGAGGGGATTGGCGGACGCGTTCACGATCGAAGTGCCGGTTCGTCAGGGGGCGGGTGAAGGGATTGAACCACGCGGCGATCGTTCGTGGGACGTGCGGCGTTCAGGGAGTCAGCAGCGGCGCAAGTCGCGGTTCGAGCAGGGTGCGCCGCCAGCCGGCCAGGGCGCCGCTCCAGTCGCCGCCGTCGAGCAGGGGTTCGAGCATCCGCCGCGACGCAAGCACGCCTTCGGGCAGTTGCAGCTCGGCGGACAGCGCCACGACGGCCTCCTGAAGTGCGCGCAGGCGCTTGCGGTCGGGTTCGTCGTCGTGGGCCAGCGGCGCGAGGGTTTCATCGGCCAGCGGCTGGGTCAGCGCCTTCCAGAGGGCATCGCGCAGGTCGCGCGGTGCCTTGGTGGCGGCATCCAGCAGCGCGTCGAAGGCATTGCGATCGGCGGGGTTGCGGCGGGCGAGGCCGACCGCCAGTTCGTTGTCGAGGATCCAGCCGCGCGGGCGGTCGCTGGCGCGCGCTTGCGCCTCGCGCCAGCGCAGCAGGCGCAGCAGACGGCGCTGGCTTTCGGCATCGAGGAAACGCGCGCTGCGCAGGCCGAGATGCGGCCAGGGATCGGGGTCCGGATCGGCGGCGGCGGTCAGCTGGCGCAGGCTGTCTTCGGCAAGCCAGTCGCTTCGTCCCAGCGCATCCAGCCGCCCTTCGAGCTGCGCGTGCAGGGCATGCAGGTGGCGCACGTCGTCGGCGGCGTAGTCGAGTTGGGCGGGAGACAGCGGACGCCGCAGCCAGTCGGAACGGGTCTCGCCCTTGGCCAGTGCGATCCCGGTGAGCGCCTGCACCAGCTTCTGGTAGCTCAGCCCCCCGCCGATTCCGGCCAGCGCGGCGGCGGCCTGGGTATCGAACAGCGGCGCGGGCAGGGCGCCGCAGGCGTGCTGGAAGGCGACCAGGTCTTCGCTCGGACTGTGCATCAGCTTCAGCACGCCCGGGTCGGTCAGCAGCGGAAGAAGCGCCGCGCCCATGCCTTCGATGCGGGCATCGACCAGCAGGATTTCGCCGGCTTCGGTTGGCGCGCCGGCCTGCCCCAGCGCGATCTGCACCAACGCCAGTTGCGGCCAATAGGTGCGTTCCCGGATGAATTCGGTGTCCAGGGCGACCGTTGCGGTCGAATTCGCGAGGCGCTCGCGCAGGGCGTCGGGGGTGTCGATCCATTGCGTCATCCGCCCATTATGCGGGCGATGCAGTTGCCGAGGGCTGGCCCATGCCCTAACGTCACCCGGTGCACCTTGCGGTGCGTTTTCGATGGAGTGATCGTTTGCGCATCCGCGTGCCGTTGATTGCGATGTTCGCGCTGGTGGCAGCCTGCGGTCGCGGTCCGGCGCCGCAGGCACGATCGGCGACCGCGTCCGCGGCCGCGCCGCCGCAGGTCGTGGCGGCACCGACGACGCGCGGTGACGGTGAGGTCAGCATCCAGGGCGACGATGCGCTGGCCGGCGTGCTCAGCTGGTCCCTGCCGGAAGTGAAGATCGAAGACCCGGCGCGGGCGCGCCAGACGGCACGACGGGCGCTGGCCAACGGCGATCTGTTCGAAACCGACCGCTCGGCCATTCCGCTGTTGCTGGCGCTGCGCAAGCGGGAGCCGGACAACGCCGACGACGCGGCGCTGCTGGCCAAGGCGCGCAGCGCGCTGCTGGCGCAGGCCGATTCCGCATTGACCGCCAGCGAAGATCCCGCCTCGCTGGGATTCGCGCAGCGCATGGGCACGGTGCTGCGGTTGCTGTGGCCCGGCGAAGGCGATGTCCAGGAATACCTCGGGAGGTTGGGCCACGCCGAGCGTGCGTTCGACCTGATCGCCCGCGGCTATGTCCTGCTGGGCGCCGGGCGACTGGACGATCCGGGCGGGGCGCTGGCGACTTTCCGTGCGGCGCAGGCGCTGTGGCCGGGGCAGGTGAACGCGGGGCAGGGCATGGCCGCGATCGAGGCGGTGCTGATCGCGCGGGCCCAGACGCAGGCGCTGGCGGGCGATTTCGACGCGGCCAACGCGACGCTGGAACGCGCCCGGCGGGTCCGCAACGATGCACGGTCGCTGGCGGTGGCCACTGCACGCGTCGAAGCGGCGCGGGTCGACACTCTTCGCCGGCTGGGCGATGCCGGCATGATCGCGCTGGCCGATCCTGCGGGCTTGCAGTTCGCGCGCGAGCGCCTGGTCGACATGCTGCGGATCGCCCGTCCCGGCGATCGCGCCACGTCCGTCCTGCGCGAGCGGATCGACACGGTCAGTCATTACGGCCTGTTCTATCCGGGCGAGGTGTTCAGCGACGCAATGCCGGACGGCAGTCGCGGTCCCTCGCTGATCGTGCTTGCCCGCGGCGGCTTCATGATGGGCGCCGCGGCGAACGAGCCGGGCGCTTCGGCGGACGAACAGCCGCAGCACCGGGTCGAGTTCGATCGTGGTTTTGCGATGACGCGCCACGAGATCACGGTGGGCGAATTCCGCCGCTTCGTGCAGGCGACGAGGTATCAGACCCGCGCCAGCCAGCGCGGCCATTCGATGATCTACGACGTGCGCAGCGGCAATTTCGCCCGCGTCAGCGGGGTGGATTGGCGCTCCGGCTACGATGGCCGGCCGGCGACCGACGACATGCCGGTGGTGCACGTGACGGCCTGGGATGCCGAAACCTACGCGAACTGGCTGTCGGAGCAGACGGGCGGCCACTATCGCTTGCCCAGCGAGGCCGAGTTCGAATACGCGCTGCGGGCCGGCGGGCAGGGGCGATTCCCCTGGGGCGATGGCGGTCCGCCGGCGGGCGTCGACAACATCGCCGGCGGCAAGGACGTGTCCCCGCGCGGGCTGCATTGGAACAACGCCTTCCCGAACTATGGCGACGGCTGGTGGGGGCCGGCGCCGGTCGGCAGTTTCGCGCGCAACGCCTTCGGCCTGTACGACATGGGCGGCAACGTCAGCGAATGGGTCGCCGATTGCTGGCACAAGGGGTTCCGACGCGCGCCGGCCAACGGCGGCGCCTGGGTCAATCCCGGCTGCCGCACCCGCATGTACCGCGGCGGCTCCTGGGCCAGCGGGCCCGATCAGCTGCGCTCGGCATGGCGCGTGGCCGGCGGCATCGACGTCACCAATTCCCGGATCGGCTTCCGGCTGGTGCGCCAGCTTTGACGCCACCGCACGGCTGCGGCACTCTTTCAGGGATCGACAGGAGCACGCGATGAATCAGATTCCGAACGGGGGCCGGCGCGGCGGATTGCGTATCTGGGTGCTGGTGCTGTTCGCGTTGTACGCCGGCTGGTACTGGTATTCCAACCGCAGCGTCGATCCCCTGACCGGGCAGACGGTGATGATCGACCGCAGCATCTCGCCCGAGCAGGAAAAGGCGCTGGGGCTGCAGGCGTATCGCGAGGTGCTGCAGCAGGAGCGTCCCTTGCCTGCGGATGCGGAGGCGTCAAGGCAGGTGCGCGCGATCGCCGATCGCCTGATCGCGGTGATTCCGGAAGTGTCGGACGCCCTGGCCGCCGAGCACCAGCTGCAGGCCAGCCACATCGAGCGCAGCTTCGACTGGGATGTCACGGTGCTGCAATCCGATCAGGTCAACGCGTTCTGCCTGCCGGGAGGCAAGATGGCGGTTTACACCGGATTGCTCCCGGTAGCGCAGACCCCCGACGCCATGGCGGTGGTGATGGGCCATGAAATCTCCCACGCCCTGCTGCGCCACGGTGCGCAGCGCATGACCCGCGAGCGGCTGGAGCAGATCGGACAGGCGGCCGGCGCGGCCAGCGGCATGGATCAGGGCACCCTGCGAACGGTCATGTCGGCCTATGGCCTGGGCAGCGCCTTGCCCTATGCGCGTTCGCAGGAAACCCAGGCCGACGAACTGGGACTGATGCTGGCTGCGGCGGCCTGCTTCGATCCGCATCAGGCCATTCCGCTGTGGCAGCGGATGGACCAGAAGTCCGGCAGTGGCGCACCGCCGGAGTTCGCCTCGACCCATCCCAGCGCCGGCACACGCATCCATGATCTGGAACAGTTGATGCCCAAGGCCGAGCAATACCGGGCCCGATTCTGCAAGCGACCAGTGGCGGCGAACTGAAGCCGTCACCAAGCCGCGCGCAGGGCGCACTCCCACGGGAGCGGGCGATTCACACGGATTTCGGGCGGCCCCTGGCCGCGACGGTTCGGCGGTCAGGCCTTGCCGTGAAACGGCGTCACTTGCGGCCGTCCTTGGCGGTGCGGCCGTCGCGGCCGTGTCCGGGGTGGGTGGCGCTGCCCATGCCGCTGCCGAGGTTCTGCTGGAAATCCTTCCACAGCGCCATGTTGCGCTCGGTGAGCTGGTTGAGCATCGTCCACGGGGTCTGTCCGAGCAGGCCGCCCATCTGCTGGCGGAACTGCTGCTGCTGTTCGAGGAACAGTTGCATCGAGCGTTCCAGATAATTGCCCATGAAACCCTGCAGCGAGTCGCCGTAGAAGCGGATCAGCTGGCTGAGCAACTGGGTGGACAGCATCGGCTGCCCCTCCTGTTCGTGCTCGGTGATGATCTGCAGCAGCACCTGCCGGGTCAGGTCCTCGCCGGTCTTGGCGTCGCGCACTTCCAGCGTTTCGCCGTCGACGATCAGCTGACGCACGTCCTCGATGGTGATGTAGCTGGAGATTTCCGTGTCGTACAGACGCCGGTTGGGATATTTCTTGATGACGCGGGTGGAAGGCATTGAGCAAAAACTCTAGTTCTGCGCTGCGCGCAGCATGGCGCAGTGCAGCACGGGTTGCAACCTTCACTCGCCTGATTCCAATGGGGGATTGGATCGGGAGTCGTGTTGCCGCAGTTCGGCGCGAACGCGGCGATGAAAGGCTTTTGCGTAGTCCTGCGCGTCGTCGTTGAACGGCTGCAGCCGCGCGAGGGTGGCCTGCTCCAGCGCCTCCAGATCGCCTGGCGGCGCGCTGCGGAAGCGCTGCACGCAGATCTGTTCCAGAATCACGGTGAGTGCGATCAACCGGCTTTCGTGGCTGTTGAGGCTGACGTTGGGCATGACGTGTCTCGAAGTTGTGAGGAAGTGGCGAATCAGCCGCCGTCGGGATGCGCGGCGTACCAGGTGACGACACGCTTGGATTCCAGCAGACCCAGGTCGGTTTCCTCCTTGTACATGCGGGCTGCGGCAATCGTGTTGCCGGAGCGGATCAACGCCAGGACCTCGTCCGAAGGTGGCGGCAGGTTTTGTGGCGCATAGGTATCGCTATCTGACGCAGGCGCAGCGGGCGATCCGCTGTCGTTCCCGTTTCGGTGACGCAGCAAAAGGACCAGACCGAACAGGAGCAGGACCGAAAGCCCTGTCCAGAACCAGAGGGTCGGATTTGACATCAGTTGGACAAGGGACATGCCGCCGGCTCCTGTAAAATTTTCCCAACGACTCTATTACGCCGAACCGCGCGACAACCGGACCGGGTGCAAGCACGCGCGAGGCCGAGGCTGAATCCCTGACCGTGAGCAACGCATTGAACGAACGCTTCGGCGGCATCGACCGCCTGTACGGCAGCGGCGCGCTGGCGCGGCTGTCGGGTTGCCGGGTGACGGTGGTCGGCGTTGGCGGCGTCGGCTCGTGGGCGGTGGAAGCGCTGACGCGCAGCGGCGTGGGTGCGCTCACCCTGATCGACGCCGACGACTTGTGCGTGTCCAACACCAACCGCCAGCTGCCGGCGCTGGAAGGGCAGTACGGACGCAGCAAGATCGAGGCGATGGCCGAGCGCTGCCGCGGCATCCGTCCCGATATCGCCCTGACGCTGGTGCCGAAGTTCCTGACGCCGTCCAACCTCGACGAACTGCTGGGAACGCCGGCGGACTTGGTGCTGGACGCCTGCGACAGTTTTCGCAGCAAGGTCGAGATGATCGCGTACTGCCGCCGCCGCAAGCAGCCGATCCTCACCGTCGGCTCGGCGGGCGGGCGCAGCGACGTCACGCAGATCCGGGTGCGCGATCTGTCGCGCACCGAGCACGACGCCATGCTGTCGCTGATCCGCAAGAAGCTGCGCGGCGAATTCAATTTTCCGAAGAACCCCGACCGCTATTTCGGTGTGCCGGCGGTGTATTCGCTGGAGAACGTGCGCTATCCGCAGGCCGACGGCAGTGTCTGCGGCGCGCGTCCGTCGCTGGGCAGGGACGAGGCCTTGAAGCTGGACTGCGGCGCCGGCCTCGGCGCGGCCACGCACGTGACGGGCGCGTTCGCCTTTGCAGCAGTGGGCAAGGCGATCGAGATGCTGCTGCACCCGAAAGCCCGCGCCTGAGCGCCGAATCCCGCAGCGTGCGGGCTATTTCGTCACCACCTCGCCGCGCAGCGAGTTGCTCATCGCCTCGGTGATGCGCACGTCGACGAACTGGCCGATCAGGCGCGGCGGCGCCGGGAAGTTCACCGAGCGCATGTTCTCGGTCTTGCCGGTCAGTTCCTCGGGATTCTTCTTCGACGGCCCTTCCACCAGCACGCTCTGGACGGTGCCGACCATCGCCTGCGAGATCGCCGCCCCGCGCGCGGTCAGGTCCCTCTGCAGGCGTTCGAGTCGCGCGTGTTTTTCCGCGCTGGACACGTCGTCGGCGAGGTCGGCCGCGGGCGTGCCGGGCCGGCGCGAGTAGATGAACGAGAAGCTCTGGTCGAAGCCGACGTCGGCGATCAACTTCATGGTCTTCTCGAAATCGATCGCGGTTTCGCCTGGGAATCCGACGATGAAGTCCGAGCTGATGCTGATGTCCGGCCGTGCCGCGCGCAGTTTGCGGATCTTCTGCTTGTATTCGAGCGCGGTGTAGCCGCGCTTCATCGCCGACAGGATGCGGTCGCTGCCCGACTGCACCGGCAGGTGCAGGTAGTTGGCCAGCTTGGGCACGTCGCGGTAGGCCTCCACCAGCGAGTCGGAGAAATCCAGCGGGTGCGAGGTGGTGAAGCGGATGCGCCCGATGCCCTCGATCTGCGCGATGGTGCGGATCAGCAGGCCCAGGTCGGCGGTAGCCTCGTCGTCGCCCAGCCGGCCGCGGTAAGCGTTGACGTTCTGCCCCAGCAGGTTGACCTCGCGCACGCCCTGTGCGGCCAGTTCGGCCACTTCGTCGAGCACGCTGTCGAACGGCCGGCTGATTTCCTCGCCGCGGGTGTAGGGCACCACGCAGTACGAGCAGTACTTCGAGCAGCCTTCCATGATCGAGACGAAGGCGGTCGGCCCTTCCGCGCGCGGCTCGGGGAGGCGGTCGAATTTCTCGATTTCCGGGAAGCTGATGTCCACCTGCGACTGGCCGGTGGCCTGCCGCTGGTGCAGCATTTCCGGAAGCCGGTGCAGGGTCTGCGGGCCGAACACCAGGTCCACGTAGGGCGCCCGGTCGAGGATCGCGGCGCCTTCCTGCGAGGCCACGCAGCCGGCGACCCCGATCACCACCGGGCGGTCGGTCTGCTTGAGGTGCTTCCAGCGCCCCAGCTGGCTGAACACCTTCTCCTGCGCCTTTTCCCGCACCGAGCAGGTATTGACGAGGATCAGGTCGGCGTCTTCGACGTTCTTCGTTTCCTCCATCCCTTCCTGGATCACCAGCAGATCGGCGATGCGCGCCGAGTCGTACTCGTTCATCTGGCAGCCGTAGGTCTGGATGAAGAACTTCTTCGCGCCGGGATTGGCCGGGCGCTTGGAGGGCAGGGCGGGGAGCGGAAGCAGGTCGGTCATGGTGGTTTTCCGGGGCGCGGTGGACAGTCCGGGCCGGTGCAACCGGGAAGTTTAAGGCATTGCCGGTTCCGTTCGGCGGCGTCAGGGCGCAAGGGCTAGGGCAGGGCTTGCCATCCACGGGCAAAGGGCCGACACTCGGCCCCATGTTGGGGAGGCTTGCCACTGCCGGGGTGCTGCTTGCGCTGGCCGCGCCGCTTTGGGCAGGGCAGATTTATCGCTGCGAAAGCGCGGACGGCAGCGTCAGCTACGTCAGCAAGCGCGTTTCGGGCGCCCAATGCAAGCTGGTCAGCAGCTTCCGGCCGGAGCGCGTCAGGCCGCGCCATGCGGCGCCGGCGGCGGCGACGGCTGTGCCGGTCAACCTGACCATGGCGGCTCCCAGTCGGGAAACGGTCCCATCCGGCGGCGTCGCGCCCGTGTCCGGCGTGACGGCGACCACCGCAACTTCAGCGCCGGCAGCGGCGCCTGTCGTGGCCGTTGCGCCCGCACCCGCACCCGCACCCGCAAGCTCCGGTCCCCGGGTGGTGCGCGGGCAGGTCTATTCCTTCGTCGGCGCGGACGGCGTGCGCAACTACACCAGCGTGCGGCCGCGCGGAGTGCCGGCGACGGCGGTGCGCACGATCGCCTACAGCTACATCCAGACCTGCTATGCCTGCGGCAGCCTGCCGGGGGTGAATTTCGGCAACCTGCGCCTGAACACCGATGCCTACGACGCCGAGATTCGCGCCGCAGCGGCCGCCAACGGGGTCGAGGTGGCGGTGGTGCGGGCCATCATCCATGCCGAATCGGCCTACAACCCGCTGGCGCTGTCGCGCGCCGGGGCCCAGGGCCTGATGCAATTGATGCCGGGCACGGCGCGCCGGTTCGGGGTGACCGACGCCTTCAACGCCGGCCAGAACATCGCCGGCGGCGTGCAGTACCTGGCGTGGCTGCTCAAGCGCTACAACAACGACCTCACCCTGGCCGCGGCCGGCTACAACGCCGGCGAGGGCGCGGTGGATCGCTACGGCGGCGTGCCGCCCTACAGCGAGACCCAGCGCTACGTCCAACGCGTGGCCGTTCTGGCCCAGCGCTATCGCAGCGCGCTGGCCCCGGCGGCGGCTTCGGCAACGGGCGGATTGTCGGTTCGCTGAACGTTCCGTTAAACTTGCGTGTCTTTTGTTCGTTTGCGTGCCGGCGCGAAGGTGCCGGGTGCGTCCAGGCTACAACGGAGTTCAGGATGGCCAACGAAGAGGTCGACAACGGCCGGCGCCGATTCCTCACCGCGACCACGTCGGTCGTGGGTGCGGTCGGCGTGGGGTTTGCGGCGGTGCCTTTCATCAAGTCGTGGAGCCCGAGCGCGCGTGCGCGCTTTGCCGGCGCTCCGGTGAATCAGGACATCAGCGCCCTGGCCGAAGGCCAGCAGCTGGTCGTCGCCTGGCGCGGCCAGCCGGTGTTCATCGCCAAGCGCAGCAAGGCGATGCTCGACGTCCTGCCGCAGATGGACGCGCTGGTGGCCGATCCGAAGTCGGATGCGTCCGACCAGCCGACCTACGCCAAGAACGAAAACCGCTCGATCAAGCCGGAGATCCTGGTGTTGATCGGCGTGTGCACGCATCTGGGCTGCGCGCCCGAACTGCACGCCGAGATCAAGCCCGAGCCGTTCGATCCGAACTGGAAGGGCGGCTATTTCTGCCCCTGTCACAAGTCGCGCTACGACATTTCCGGGCGCGTCTTCAAGGCGCAGCCGGCGCCGATGAACCTGCCGGTGCCGCCCTACCACTTCGCGGACGACAACACGGTGGTGATCGGCGTCGATCCTTCCGCCGCCCAGAGCAAGGGAGCCGCGTAAGCCATGACCAACAAGATCACGCAGGTCTGCTGCGACGCCGCCAACGGCGTCATGGACTGGGTCAACGCGCGCGCGCCGGGCATGATGCCGGCGTACCGCAAGCACATGAGCGAGTACTACGCGCCGAAGAACTTCAACATCTGGTACATCTTCGGCGTGCTGTCGCTGGTGGTGCTGGTCAACCAGATCGTCACCGGCATCTTCCTGACGATGCACTTCAAGCCGAGCGCGGCGGAAGCCTTCGACTCGGTCGAGTACATCATGCGCGACGTCGACTGGGGCTGGCTGATCCGCTACATGCACAGCACCGGTGCGTCGATGTTCTTCATCGTCATCTACCTGCACATGTTCCGCGGGATGATGTACGGCAGCTACAAGAAGCCGCGCGAACTGGTCTGGCTGCTGGGCATGGTGATCTACCTGGTGCTGATGGCCGAAGCCTTCATGGGCTACGTGCTGCCCTGGGGCCAGATGTCGTACTGGGGCGCCAAGGTGATCATCTCCCTGTTCGGCGCCATTCCGGTGGTCGGCGGCGGGCTGACCGAGTGGATCATGGGCGACTTCAACCCCGGCGACGCCACCCTCAACCGCTTCTTCGCGCTGCACGTGATCGCGCTGCCGCTGGTGCTGCTGCTGCTGGTGGTGCTGCACATCTTCGCCCTGCACGAGGTCGGTTCCAACAATCCCGACGGCGTGGAGATCAAGAAGGGTCCGAAGGGCAACCGCTGGTCGCCCACCGCGCCGGCCGACGGAATCCCGTTCCATCCGTACTACACGGTGAAGGACCTGTTCTTCGTCGCCTGCTTCCTCGGCATCTCGGCGTTCGTCATCTTCTTCGCGCCGACCTTCGGCGGCTGGTTCCTCGAACACGACAACTTCACCGCGGCCAACCAACTGGTGACGCCGGCGCACATCAAGCCGGTGTGGTACTTCACCCCGTACTACGCGATGCTGCGCGTGATCCCGTCGTTCTTCGGGATCAAGCTGTGGGGCGTGCTGGTGATGTTCGGGGCGATCGTCTGCCTGTTCCTGGTGCCGTGGCTGGACAAGTCGCCGGTCAAGTCCTACCGCTATCGCGGCTGGCTCAGCTGGACGATGCTGATGATGTTCGTGGTCTGCTTCTGCTGGCTGGCCAAGATCGGCGCCGGCCCGGGCACCGATCCGGTCGAGGCGATCATCGGCCGCGTGCTGACTTTCCTGTATTTCGCCTTCTTCATCACCATGCCGGTGTGGTCGAAGCTCGACAAGACCAAGCCGGTGCCGGAACGGGTGACCATGCATGACTAAGAATTTCCTGTCCCGCATGGCGGTTGCTGCCGCCGGGCTGCTGCTCAGCGTCTCCGCGCTGGCCAACGAAGGCGGCAACCTGCAGCCGTCGGGTACCGATCTCGACGATCGCGCATCGCTGCAGCGCGGCGCCGCACTGTTCATGAACAACTGCAGCGGCTGCCATTCGCTCAAGTACGTGCGCTATGCCCGGATGGCCGAGGATCTTGGCCTGACCGAAGACCAGGTGATGCAGAACCTGAACTTCACCGGCGGCAAGTTCGGCGATCACGTGATCTCGGCGATGACCCCGGAAATGGGCGTGGCCGCGTTCGGCAAGGCGCCGCCGGATCTGAGCCTGATTGCGCGCGTGCGCGGACCGGACTGGATCTACACCTATCTCAAGTCCTTCTATCTCGACGAGAGCCGCCCGGTCGGCTGGAACAACACCCTGTTCCCGAACGTGTCGATGCCCAATCCGCTGTGGCAGCTGCAGGGCCTGCAGCAGCCGAAGTACGGGCCGAAGGATGCGGCCGGCGATGCGCCGGTCGAGGGCTTCACGCTCAGCCAGCCCGGCAGCCAGACGCCGCAGCAGTTCGACCAGACCGCGCGCGACATCGCCGTGTTCCTCGAATATGCCGGCGAACCCGCGGCGCTCAAGCGCCAGGGCATCGGCGTCTGGGTGGTGCTGTTCCTGGCGTTTTTCGCTTTCCTCGCCATGCTGCTGAAATCGGAGTACTGGCGCGACGTTCATTGACGCGGCGCGTCCCGGCGTGCCCGCGTTGCGGTTCAATGTCGCCCGCATCGTGCGGGTGACGCGGGTGCGTTCGGCCTGTCCGGACGCGGGAGTGATTTCCGATGATGGCCGTGAGTCCTCGCATGCGCAATGCCCTGACCCTGTTTTCCGCCGTCGATGACGTCGTCTGCCACCGCGTGCGCCTGGTGCTGGCCGCCAAGGGCGTCACCTACGATTTCATCGCCGTCGATCCGCAGGACCCGCCCGAGGATCTGATCGACCTCAACCCCTACCACTCGGTGCCGACCCTGGTCGAGCGCGACCTGGTGCTGTACGCCGCCAGCGTGGTCAGCGAATACCTCGACGAGCGCTACCCGCACCCGCCGCTGATGCCGGTGGAACCGCTGGCGCGGGCGCGGCTGCGGCTGGCGATGCTGCGCATCGAGCACGACTGGGTGCCGCAGGTGCAGGCCATCCAGCTCGGCAACAAGCAACAGGTCGATGCCGGCCGTAAGCGGCTGAAGGAACTGCTGGCGCAATCGGTGCCGCTGTTCAAGGCCTACAAGTTCTTCCTCAACCCGGAAATGAGCCTGGCCGACTGCGCGATGGCGCCGATCATCTGGCGCCTGGAGGCGCTGGGCGTGGGCCTGCCCAAGGACGGCAAGGTGATCGAGGACTACGGCAACCGGATTTTCCGCAACCCGGGCTTCGTGCGCAGCCTGACCGAGCAGGAAAAGAAGCTGCGCGAGCTGGTGCTCTGAGCGCGGGCCGGCGCCACCGATGAGCGAACCGTCCGCGCCCGTGATGACCAGCCAGCGCCCCTACCTGCTGCGGGCGCTTTACGAATGGGTGGTGGACAACGGCATGACCCCGCACGTGCTGGTCGATGCCCGCGCGCCGGGGGTGCGCGTGCCGGCGCATACGGTGAAGGACGGGCAGGTGGTGCTCAACATCGCCGAGCGCGCGGTTGCCAAGCTGACGATGGACAACGACGAACTGCGCTTCTCCGCCCGGTTCGGCGGCGTCTCGCAGCTTGTGGTGATCCCGATGGCGGCCGTGATCGCGATCTACGCCCGCGAAAGCGGGCAGGGCATGGCGCTGCCGGAGGAACGGCCAACCGGGCCGGCGGCGTCTTCGTCTTCGGCGGGCGTCGTTGAACAAACGCCCGCCGCGCCGGAGGGGGCGGATGGGACGGACAATCCCGACGACGCGCCCGAACCGCCCAAGCGCGGCGGCCACCTGCGGATCGTCAAGTAGCGATCCGCGTCAGGGCGCCAGCCCCGAAAACAGATCGTCCGCCAGCGCCTCGTAGCCTTCGCGGCTGAAGTGCACGCCGTCGCGCCGCGCCTTGCCGCTGGCGACCCAGCCCGACATGCTGCAACGGCCGCCCATCGCCTGCTGCCAGTCCCAGTACAGCGTGTGCTGCTGCCGGGCCACGGCAAGCTGCACGGCCTGCACGGCGTCCAGCCCGATCGCGCGCGTGCCGCAGCGTCCGCCGGCGAGGCTTTTGAGCGATTCCGGTGCACCGATGATCAGGATGGCGCTGCCAGGAAACCGCTGGCGCAGGCTGCCGATCGCCGCGACCAGGGTCGCGCGCAGGGCTTCCGGATCCAGCGTCGTGCGAAACGCCTCGTTGGTGCCGTAGGCCAGTGCGATGAGGTCGGGGCGGGCGGCGGACAGGTCGTCCATCCAGCCGTTGCGCCAGCGGTTCCACTGCTCCAGTTCGGAACCGTTGATGCCGACCGCGGATACGATCGCGCCGGGGCGACCGAGGTTTTCCATCCACCAGCCGCCGATCGCGGTTTGCGGGCTGAGGGTGGCCGTCACCGTGATCGGCAACTGCGCTTCGAAGCGGACCGGATGCCATTGCACATCGACGCCCGGGCTCTTGATCGTGAAACTGGTGCCGCTTGCGTCGGTGACGGTCAGCGGTGCGTCCAGAGGACCCTGCCGGAGCAGTACCGTCACCGATTGGCGCGAGGTCAGGTAGCGCGGCGTCAGGGTCAGGGTGGCGAAGGCCCCGCTCACCTGTGCGATGAAACCACCGAAAGGATAGTCGTTGCCCGGGCCGGAATTGCGGCTGCTGATCAGCTGCCATCCCGCCTGCGTGAAGCTGACGCGCGCCATGCGCTGGCCGGGGATCTGCATCGGCGTCACCCAGCCGATGCCGCCGTCGCCGAGCCGCTGCTGGAAGCGCAGCCGCAGGCGCTCGGTCAGGAAATCGCCGGCGGTATGCGAGTCGCCGATTTGCAGGTAGCGGAACGAGGTGCCCGGCCCGGAACGCAGTTGCGCCAGGACCGCGGCGGCGTTGGGATCGCCGAAATCCTGCAGGCTGGCGCTGCTGCCGGAGGGGGGCGGCAGCGCATCCGGCGCGGCGATGGGGGCCGGCGCCGGCGCGGCTTGAGGGGCATCGGTCGGGGCGGGCGGCGGGCTGGGGGCTTCCGGGCGGTAGTCGGCCACCTTGTCCCAGCCGCTGGGACAGCGCGCGAAATTCCTGTACTCGTTGGCGCCGTCGGCGCCGACGCGCTTGCATACGACGCTGGCGTCGGCGTGCCCCAGGGGCAGCAGAACCAGCATCCCGACGGCGAGACCGGCGGCGAAAACGCGGGAAAGTGCCCGGACCGGGTGCGTCACGGGGTGCGGGTCGAATGAGCCATGGCTCATTTTATCGTGAGCATCGCCTGCACGTGGCGGGCGATGTAGTTCTGCCCGGCCGGCGAGAAATGGATGCCGTCGCCGCTGCGCATCTTGGTCATGACGCCATCGATGGGGATCGCGTCGCTCCAGGGCTGGCCGGGGACGGACAACAGCGGTCGGGTATCGACGAACACCGCGCCGTGGCGGGTCACCTCGTCCCGGATCACCGGCATCAGCCAGGCCATCTGGGCGTCAAGTTGCTCGCGCTTCATGCCCGGCGCGCCGATCCACAGCACGCTGACGCCGTGCGCCTTGGCGGCATCGAGGATGCGCGCCACGCGCCCCCGGTACACCACCTCCCACTGGGGCGATTCGAACTTGAGGTAGCGGCCCCCGGGGTGTTCCGGATCCGGCATGTCCCAGGGATCGTTCGGGCCGAGCATCACCACCAGCAGCCGGATCGATGCGTCGGCGGCGAGCGTGTCCTCGATGGTTTGCGGCCAGTCGAACGCGGACGGATACGCCAGTCCCGTGCTTTGCCGGCTCAGGTTGACGCTGTCGATGCCGTGGTCGACGCGCAGGCTGCGTTGGAACGGCGGGGCAACGCCCTGCATCAGCGAATCGCCGGCGAACAGCACCTTGCCGGGGGCGGCGAGGGTCAGGTAGTTGCGCACCCGGATCTGTTCGGCCAGCGCCGCGTCGCGCGCCAGCGCCAGCCGGTACTGGCGTTCGGCTTCCCGCTTTTCGCGGGCGATCCTGGCCTGCTCCTGCCGCTGTTTCGCCCAGTAGCGCGGCGTCAGGACGATGTGTGCGTTGAGCCAGCCGCGCAGCGCATCCGAAGTGGCGCCGGTGCCGTCGCGCACGGCCGCGTGCGCCCCTTCCAGGGACTTCCAGAGGGTGGCTCCCGCGTTCCAGCCGGGCGCGTGCGTCAGTCCGCCGAGCGGCGAGGGGCGGTGGTATTGCTGCTGCACATAGACCGCCAGCGAGCCCTGCATCAACCACAGCATTCCCAGCGCCAGCAGGGTCAGGATCATCCACGTCGCCGGCGCGCCGGAGCGGCCTGCGGCGGGCGCGGAAGCTTGCATCGGGGCCTCAGAAGTTCGCATAGATGAACCCCGGGACGCCGGACGGAGCCAGCACGGCGATCACGGCCAGCGTGGCCAGCAGCGGCACCGGCCGAAGCCAGGGCGGCATTTTTTCCAGCGCGCCGGCATAGCGGGCCGGCGCCCGCGTCAGCCACGGGTAGGCCAGCAGTGCGAGCAGCATGGCGGCCAGCAACAGCGGCGCATCGGTGGCGATCGGCACGTCCAGCAGGTTACCGAACAGCGCGCGGAAGATCGCAACGGCGTCGGCGAGGTGGGTGGCGCGGAAGAACACGAAGGCCAAGCAGACGAAGTTGACGGTGACGAACACGCCCAGTGCCTTGCCCGCCCAGCCCAGCGCCGCCAGCTTCTCGCGCCCGCCCAGCAGCCGGTCGCCGATGTTCAGCAGCACCAGCGCGGTGGCGTGCAGGAAGCCCCACAGCGCGAAGTTCCAGCCCTGCCCATGCCACAGCCCGGACAGCACGAGGGCGATGAACAGGTTGAGCTGGGTGCGGGAGAAGCCTTGCTTGCTGCCGCCCAGCGGAATGTAGAGATAGTCGCGGATCCACACCGACAGGCTGATATGCCAGCGGTCCCAGAACTGGCGGATGTTGAACGCCAGCAGCGGCGCGCGGAAATTGACCGGAATGCGCAGGCCCAGCAGCATTCCCAGACCGACCACGAGATCGCTGTAGCCGGAAAAATCGAAGAACAGTTGCAGCGTGTAGCCGTAGATCGCGGCCAGCACGTCCAGCGACTGGAACTGCGCGGGGTTGGCGAACACCGGATCGACGATGGTTTCCGCAAGCCAGCCGGCCAGCCACCATTTCTTCGCCAGGGCCAGCAGCACCAGCGTCAGCGCCAGCGTCGGCGCCAGCACCTTGCGCGGCGTGGTCTGTCCGATCTGGTCGAGCGCGTTGCATTCTTGCCCTTCGAAATCGGTGAGATGCCTGGCGTTGCGGGCGCGCAGGATCGGGCCCGAGGTGATGGTCAGGAACAGCCCGAAGTGGCCGAGCAGGTCGAACAGCGAAAACCGCTGCGCAGCGTCGATGTCCTTCCGATAGCGCGCGTGCAGGTAGCTGATGCCCTGGAAGGTGTAGTAGGACACGCCCAGCGGCAGCAGCCAGGTGACGTCCAGCGCGCCGGACGCGATGCCCTGCGCGGCCAGCGCTTCGCGCAGCGGCACCCGGAAGAATTCGGCGTATTTCCAGAACGCCAGATGCGCCACGCCGCCGCCGATCCCGATCCACAGCCAAGCCAGGCGTGGCAGTTTCGGCAAGGCGTCCATGCCCCGCGATACCAGCCATGCGAATACGGTGAAGCCGACGAACGCGGCGCAGGCCACCGGCGTGGCGTAGTGCCACAGCAGGCTGAGGCTGGTGAGCGTGAGCAGCCCGTACTGCGCCCGCGGATGGCGCCAGAACGCCCAGTACAGGGCAAAGAAAGCCACGAAAAAAAAGCCGAATTCGACGGATACCAGCCCCACGCGCAGTTTCTCCCTGCCGCGCGTTCCGTTGCGTCGCCGTCCGGCGGACGCATGATAGCGGGATTTCGGGGCAGGATCGGCCCGGACGGCTGTGCCGGAGCTGCCTCAGTTCGTCAGGGCTTGCACGACGGTCTGCGCGGCGCGGCTCGGGCCGCTGAAGCCGACCAGACGGCCGTCGAGCAGCACCAGCTGGCCGACGTGGCGGTCGTGGCCGTCTTCGGAATACTCGAACCGGAACCGGCGCTCCAGCCCGAGCCAGCCGCCGGGTTTGCGGCGCAGGCGCAGGCCGGAGGCGTGCACCGATTGGTCGAGCCACTGCACGCCGGCCGCAGCGCAGGCGTCGCGGCCAATCTCGGTGGCGCGTTCGGCGGCGGCGCGGGCGGCGGTGAAGAAGAAGAACGCCGCTGCGCCAACGATCATCAGGACGAGCAGCGTCGGCATGGAGCTACTGTGGTGACGTTTGCGCCCGCTTGCAAGCGGGCAGGCCGGTTGCCTCGGCCATGAACGATTCGGCTGCCTTCACTTCTGGGCGCGGATCAGTTCTGCCGGCGTTTCATTCGCGTCCAGATGCTTTTCAATCGTCCACGAGCTTCAGCGAGAAATCGATGGCGTGGACGTGCTTGGTCAACGCGCCGATCGAGATGCAGTCCACGCCGTCCTCGGCGATGGCGCGAACGTGCTCCAGATCGACGCCGCCGGACACCTCCAGTGGAATGCGGCCGTCGAACGGCGCGGCCCTGGCGATGCGCACCGCCTCGCGCCGGGTGGCGGCATCGAAATCGTCGATCAGGATCCGCGTGCATCCGGTTTCCAGAGCCGCACGCAGTTCGTCCAGCGTTTCCACCTCAACGATCAGCGGCAGCCGTGGATGCAGGGCGCGCGCCCGCGCGATGGCCGCCGCCACCGAGCCGAAGGCGTGGATGTGGTTCTCCTTCAGCATCACCGCGTCGAACAACCCCATGCGGTGGTTGTCGCCGCCGCCGACGCGCACCGCGTACTTCTGCGCCATCCGCAGCCCGGGCAGGGTCTTGCGGGTGTCGAGGATGCGCGCGCCGGTGCCGCGCACCGCGTCCACGTAGCGGGCGGTGACGGTGGCGGTGCCGGACAGGGTTTGCAGGAAATTGAGCGAAGCGCGCTCGGCGCTGACCAGGGCGCGCCGACGCCCCTCCAGGGAGGCGACCACCGTGCCGGCCCGGATGGCGTCGCCTTCGGCGCAGCGCCAATCGATTCGCGCCTGCGGATCGAGCGCGCGGTGGCAGGCGTCGAACCAGGGGCGCCCGGCGATGACGCAATCCTCCTTGCAAAGCAGGCGCGCGCGATCCGGCGCATCGTCCAGCAACGCGGCGGTGGCATCGCCGCTGCCCAGATCCTCGGCCAGCGCGGCAGCAACGTCAGCGGCGATGGCCTCGGCGGAAGGTGCGGGAGCGTGGGTCATGCGCCCGGGAAGCCGTCGACCTGCGTAGTGGCCAGGCCGTCCTCGATCAGCAGGACCGGAATGCCGTCGTCGATTCGGTACACGGTCTTGCGGTCGCGGGTCACCAGCGCCTCCTGCAAGGCGTCGGATTGCGCGCTGCCGTCGCCGCGCTTGACCGCGCCCGCCCGGATCGCGCGGTTGAGCGCTTCCAGCCCGGCCGGTTCCAGCAGCGCCAGCGGCTGGCGGGTGGCGGGGCAGACGAGGATGTCGAGCAGTTTGCGATCCATGGGACGTGCGCAGTCGGGTGTTGCGCGCAAGGGTAGCACCCGATGCGATCGCCGAAGCCGGCATGGCGGGACCTTGTGCCGCTGCGCCGGCTCGACGCCCCGGGCCAACGCGCTAGAATGCCGCTTTGACGAACGAAGCCATCATGACCGAACCGCTCCGAACCGATGCCGCCCCGCTGGTGGGCATCGTCATGGGCTCGCGCTCCGACTGGGAAACGATGCAGCGCGCGGCGCAGACGCTCGACACCCTCGACGTGTCGCACGAGGTGCGCGTGGTGTCCGCGCATCGCACCCCCGACGTGCTGTTCGAATACGCCGCCAGCGCCGCCGGACGCGGCCTGCGCGCGATCATCGCCGGCGCCGGCGGGGCCGCGCACCTGCCCGGCATGCTGGCGTCCAAGACCGCTGTGCCGGTGTTGGGCGTGCCGGTCCAGAGCCGCACCCTCAACGGTCTCGATTCGCTGCTGTCGATCGTGCAGATGCCGGCCGGCGTCCCGGTTGCGACTTTCGCGATCGGCAATGCCGGTGCGACCAATGCCGCGTTGTTTGCCGCCGCGCTGCTGGCCGCCGATCATCCGGCGATCGCAGCGGCGCTGGCCGCCTTCCGCGCGCGCCAGACCCAGGATGTCGTCGACAACGATGACCCCCGCGCCTGACGTGCAGGACGATTCTGGCATCCCCACGGTCGGCGTCCTCGGCGGCGGCCAGCTTGCCCGCATGCTGGTGCTGGCGGGCGCGCCGCTTGGCCTGCGCTTCAAATTGCTCGACCCGGCCCCGGATGCCTGCGCCGGCCAGCTCGCGCCGCTGACGGTGGGCGCTTACGACGCCCCCGATGCGCTGCGGAGTTTCGTCGAAGGCATCGATGTGGCGACCTTCGATTTCGAGAACGTCCCGGCGCCGGCCGCGGAGTGGCTGGCGGCGACGCGGTCGGTGTTTCCGCCGCCCCGGGCGCTGGCCGTGTCCCAGGACCGGCTGACCGAGAAGACCCTGTTCCGGGAGTTGGGCATCCCGGTGACGGCGTTTGCCGCGGTGGATACTCTCGACGAGCTGCACGCGGCCGTGGCCACGATCGGCATCCCCAGCATTCTCAAGACCCGCCGGCTTGGCTACGACGGCAAGGGCCAATTCCGCATTCGAAGCGCCGAGGACGTGCAGGCCGCATGGTCTGCGCTGGGCCCGCAGGCCCCCGAGGTCGGGCTGATCCTGGAGGGCTTCGTGCCCTTCCAGCGCGAACTGTCCATCATCGCCGCGCGCGACAGGAGCGGCGAATTTTGCGCCTGGCCGTTGACAAGGAACTGGCACGTGGACGGCGTGCTCTCGGCCAGCCTCGCGCCCGCGCGGGCGAGCGCCGGGATCCGGGAGAAAGCGATGACGTACGCCAGGACGCTTGCGGAAGCGCTGGAGTACGTCGGCGTGTTCGCGCTGGAACTGTTCGAGCACGACGGCGAACTTCTGGCCAACGAAATGGCACCGCGCGTGCACAACTCCGGACACTGGACGATCGAAGGCAGCCACGCCAGCCAGTTCGAGAACCATCTCCGCGCCGGACTGGGCCTGCCACTGGGCAGCACCGCCATGCGCGGTCACGCCTGCATGCTCAACTGGCTCGGCGCGATGCCCGACCGCAAGGCCGCGCTGTCTGTGCCAGGCCTGCACTGGCACGACTACGGCAAACGGCCGCGCCCGGGCCGCAAGGTGGGCCACGCCACCCTGTGCGCCGATTCACCCGCGGAATTGGCAGCAAAGCTGGAACAACTCGGCGCTGCGCTGGACCGGCGGGCGCAGGTAGCGCCGGTGGTTGCCAGCCTGCGCGACGGATGAATCGCGTTCCCGGAAGCGGGGGCGCGAGTCGTGAACAATCCCTTTCAGGAGCGCGACATGCTGACGGCGATCTGGTGGAAACAGCTGGCGTTGGTGATGTGTGGCGGCGCACTGGGCGCTGGGGGGCGATTCTGGTTGGGTGGCTGGCTGCTGCGGCACCTGGGCGAGGGCATCCCCTGGGGGACGCTGACGGCGAACCTGTCGGGTTCGTTCGCGATCGGGTTCCTCGCCGTCTGGCTCGAAGGACGCGGCCCGCAGGCGCTGTACTGGCGTGCCTTCCTGATCGTGGGCCTGCTCGGTGGCCTGACCACCTATTCCTCGCTGATGCTGGAACTCCTGCTGATGGGCCGCAGCGGGCGCAGCGAGGCGGTGATCGGCTATCTCGGCACGACCCTCGTGTTCGGGTTGCTGCTGGTCTGGCTGGGCACCTGGGTGGCGGGAGCCTTGCGCGAGCCGTTCCCCGTGTGATCGCCTCGTTTGACCGACGCGTTTGACCGATACGCGAATCGTCAGTCGATCAGGGTCAGCGTCTTGCCGTAGTGGGCGGCGACATGGTCGCTCTTGTCGCTTTTGATCTCGTACTGCGGCTTGTCGGGGCTGGCGCGGTGGGTGTGGCCCTTGTAATCGAAGTCGCGGGTGTGAATCCGGATGATTCGGCCAGAAACGTGGCCGGCTTCGGAGTTCCAGCGAACGTGATCCCCGACCTTGAACTGTGGTTCTGCTGGCATCGCACACCTCCCGATCGGCCGCCAGATTGCGGCACCGACCGCAAAAGGGACGTGATGGCGATGGGTGAACGAGCGGGAACCGGGGCAGCGCGAAGGTCGAGGCGGATTGCCGGATTCGAGTGCAGCCTGTATCCTTTCCCGCTCGCAACAACGCGACCCGGAGACTTGCCCGAGAGGCCGAAGGGGCTCCCCTGCTAAGGGAGTATGGGGTCAAAAGCTCCATCGAGGGTTCGAATCCCTCAGTCTCCGCCACTTGTCACGATGGAAGCGAAGCGATCACGGCAGATTCCGATTGACGATTCTCGCCGTGACCCGCACAATTGAACGTCTACGCGCCCGTAGCTCAGCTGGATAGAGCACCAGGCTACGAACTTGGGGGTCGGGAGTTCGAATCTCTCCGGGCGCGCCACCAAAAAAGCAACAGGGTCAACGAGTTAGCGCTCGTTGGCCCTTTTGCTTTGGAGGCGCACGACGCGTTCCGTGCCACTTTCGTGCCACCTTGTTCCGCACGCCGTGCCAACTTTGCGGAAAAGGGGTCATGTTGCTTAGTGGTCGCATGACATGAGATCACTGTTCTGGACGCTCTTTACAGTAGCGGTAGACGCAACTGGTCGAAGTACCCGTGTCCATTTGAGTGATCGACTCCGTACCATTGATGAGGTATGAACCGCCCCGGGAATCCCGGAGACTCGTTGGTGTGAGTCACGCCGCCATGGCGAGTTCACGGGTTTGCTGATAGTAAATCGCTTCGGCTTCGGCTGGTGGGATGTCGCCGATCGACCCCAGCAA
>WBZO01001538.1_pt1 | contig 35277 bp, 32 predicted proteins | sample 5204261 | NCBI WGS metagenome assembly WBZO01 (sample SAMN12412400, study PRJNA552823) | activated sludge metagenome | isolation source: activated sludge from anammox sidestream of wastewater treatment plant... | place: USA: North Carolina | collected 2017-09
GTACGAAAGTTAAACTCCGCTTTTCTTGCTTCTGCTTGATTATGCAAGTCCAGCAGACCGGCAATGTTTGCTTTATCCAAGCTATTCAGGCTTGCATAATAATGCTGGAAATAAGCTTCAAAGCGCTCGCGCGTTAACGGATCACCTGTAGTCAAACGCATAATCTCTTCTCCGCTTTGTTGCGCTTTACGCAGCAAGCCTGGTGCGGCAGGTTTGGGCGGAACAAACACTACCACCTTGCCCAGTTGCGGTAAATTACCTTCACGATTGCAGCGCCCAGCCGCTTGGGCCACGGCATCCAGCCCTGCCAATGCGCGATACACCACCGGAAAATCCATGTCGACTCCGGCTTCGACCAGTTGCGTACTAACCACGCGCGTTGGAATGCCGTTTTGTAGCCGTTGCTTGATTTCACCAATGATTTTGCTACGATGCTGCCCACACATCAGCGCCGACAAGTGAATCGTGTCTTTTGGCATTAGACCATGTAACTCACGGCAATCCTTACGCGAATTGACAATGCAAAGTACCGATTCATATTGCTGCAATTCTCCGGCGATGGATTCCCAGGTGCGAGGACTGGCAAAGTCATTCGGTAATTCTGCTTCAACCCTTTTCAAATCGGCATAGAGCCGCTCCGGATCATCCATCAATTCGCACACGTTCTTTAATCCGGTAAATTTGGGACGCGAAGAGAAAGCAGGCTGCGTTGCCGTGGACAGCACGAAACTGACTTTGTAACCGCTTGCCAAATCTTGTATCACGTGCAAAATCGGCGCAAGAAATTCCGGCGGTAGCAATTGCGCTTCGTCCAATACCACCACACTGTTGACGATATTGTGCAGCTTGCGGCAACGGCTGGTTCTTGCTGCGAATAGCGACTCGAAGAACTGCACATTGGTGGTAACAATAATGGGAGCATCCCAATTTTCTGTTGCCAATCGGGAACGCGAGTCTTCGCGATCAGGATCAAGATTACTGTGATGTTCGATAACATTTTCAGCGCCAAAAATACCCCGGAAGATTTCCGCTGTCTGCTCCAAGATGCTGGTGTAAGGAATGACATAAATCACTCGACCGTTGCCATGATGAAAAGCGTGGTCGAGTGCAAAAGCCATGCTCGACAGCGTTTTTCCTCCACCCGTCGGCACAGTCAGCGAAAATAAGCCGGAAGGCAATTTTGCCTTCTCGCGGCATTGCCGCAAGACTTTGGCGCGAATTCGATTGACAGCACTTTCTTTAGCATTCGCAGCTTTGTCGGTCATGTGCAAATCGAATGAGTTTTTCAGCGCTTCTATCGAAGGATATCCGGAGCGCAAGCCGCTCTTTTTATCATCCATGAAAGCTTCGGTATCCAGAAAATCCGCATCAACCAAACAAGAAAACAGCATTCTGAGCCACAATGCCAGTGATCCATTGGGCGGTAAAGATTCTGGGCGGGATTGATTGAGAATTTCAGCCGGTGGCATCGCATCGAACGCCTCTTGCAAATAGCCATTTTGTTTACCGTTTTCTATACGCTGAAATAGCACCGATTGACCGCCTTCTGCGTTGTTCCAATCCGGTAATCCGGCATGGTGCCCGGCAATCAAATAAGCCAGAATACGTCCTTGCAATCCGAGCTTTTCGATGGCATGAATGGCTCCCGCGGTGGAATGATCCACCCGCCCCGGCGCTCCTTCGATATGGGCTTCTGCATCATAGCCGCTCACCGATTTAATGTACTGCTGAAATTTTTCGCGATATTTACCCAGGTCATGCCATAACCCGGCAAGATGCGCCCAGTCTTTACTACCAAATACATTTGCCAATTCTCCGGCTCGACGGGCAACTTCAAGCAAATGCTCATCCAGTGCATGTTCTATCCATTTGCCATCTGGATCTTGGCGAACATGCGCAAGCGCAATTTTCATTTCCTTTTGTTGATTTATATCTTCCACCTCACCTCCACCTCAATCCGTTCCCACGGATTATGGCTTTTTTTCAACCCTACGATCAAAGCCGATAATTTTTCTCCGCGATCCAGTAGTTGCGAGACGGCGGCGTTGTCAATCGCCGGGATATAGCCGAGTTTTTCGCCTTGCCAGTCGATGCGCACCGCGCGTTGGTCGAAGCGGTTACCGGGTTCCCGGATCAGGGTGACGGATTGGCCGGCGGCGAGTTGCGGCCAGAGCGTTTCGCCCTGGTGGTACTGGAACCCTGCGACCGGGGAGATTTGCAGGGTTTTCCATTGTCTGGCCGCCGGTTTTGCTTGCGTCAATGCCGGTAACGCAAATCCGCCGAGCAGAGCGGTGAGTGATTGCAAAAATGCGCGTCGAGACATGGTGATTCCTTCTCTAATTAATATCCGCTTTCATTATCCAGAGTCACAGGCTCAAAACGTGAGGCTGTGACTTTGTTTTTCTGATTTTTCTTGAAGAAACGTTGGGCAAGTGTCATTTTGAGTAAGAGCGAGAAATCTATTGTGTTGATTATTAAAGATTCCTCGCTGCATTCGGAATGACGCATGCGGGTTGTTCAGCGTTTCTTCAAGCCCAATCGCTCGCGCAGTTCGTCGAAAATGGATGAGTCGACCGGTAAATTGGAATCTGCATTGCTTAACTCGAAATCCCGCAGCAGCGCTTCGACCATTTCACGGCCATCTTCGGTTTTGATGGCTTGCAACGGTGTTTTGCCGTTCAGGGCGGGCAGTTTTTCATGCGGCCATTGGCGGTAGTGTTCGCGCATGAATTCCGTAATTTTTTTCCGTACTTCCGGGTGGTTGTTCAGTTTTTCCTGCTCTTCCCGGCGTTGCCTGGCTTGGGCGCTTTCGCCTTGATCCTGGATGTGCTCTAGCTTTGCTTGCGGAGATTCGATGACGCTGGTTTTGTAGCGGGCTTCCGGTAATAATTTTTTTATCAGTCTCTGGAATTGTTGCGCGCGTTTGCCGGAATTGACTTCGACGGTGAGCTGGCGGCCGTTGATCCGGATGTGGCCGAGGATGGTGTTATCCCAGGATTTGTTCTTGGCATTGCTTTTTTTCAGCCATGGAAATTCGATGCGGTGCAGTTCGCTTGCTGCGTTAAACTCGGCGTTTTGCAGGAGTTCGTCTTCCGTGCTGTCGATGCAAAGCTGTTTGAGCGCGTTGAAAGCGGCTTGTGGAGACTGTGTGTCGTAAACGAGTTTTTGAAATACCATCGCATCGCCGTCGGTATTGCGCAGTGACGGCGTGGGTGGATTGAATAGCCGGTCGTAAACTACTTGATAAATGGCGAGCATTTTATGTTCGTATTTTTCGAGCAATGCGGGCGGCGGCGGGTTTTCTGATTCGAGTAATTTTTTGCGCAGCTCCAGAATGGCAAATTTTTCTCCGGGCGGAATAAAGAAAGCGACGCTGGCTTCCAGTATCGCGACGTGATCGACTTTAACCAGCTTGCCAAATACGATTTGCCCGGTTTCGGCGTGCACCGAAGCGGAATGCTCGGTGGCATAACATTCTTTGCCGGTCAGGATGTCGCGTAGCAGGAATCCATCGCCGGGGCGCACCGATACAATGTCGAAGAAACTGAATGGCGTTACGCAGCATTGTTCGATGTAGCGTTTCAGAAGCGGATCGAGTTGCCGGCCATGCTTGGCGAGAATAATTGCATGTGCGGCGTGTCCGGAGAAAATTCCTCTTCACTCCATAACGTGAAGTCTCCCCATGCTTCCAGCAAGGCGTGCTGGCCCCAATGGTTTTGCGAGAATTTCAGTAATTTTTCAGGCAGTCCATTAATTGCACGGCGTATCTGATGCCATAAAAAATCCTCGGTTTGTTGTGTTTCTTGCGCCTGTAGGCAGCATTGTTTGTATTTTTTGCCGCTGCCGCAAGGGCAGGGGTCGTTACGTCCTGTTTTCATGTTTGTTCCTTGTCACATAATATTCTTGTGCTTGCTGCAAGTTTAACAGGATGGTTTGGCGTAATGTTTCCGGCGCGATGACTTCAACCGCCGCGCCGTGCTTGAGAATGTCCATTACCAGTTCGGTTTCGCTGGCGTAGGGGATGTGGAGTTCATAGCGGCCATCGGGCAGGAATTTTCCTTGCTGCCGCGGGTGCCATTGCTCGTCGGCGACCCAGCGGGCGCGTTCGGTTGTGAAACGTAAAATGGCGGTGCGGGTGGCTTTGCCGGCGAAGATGCCGTAGCCAGTGGCAAAGTGTTCGTCGAGTTCGGTTTCCGGAATTTCGCGCGCGGCGGTATCGAGCAGGGTTGACGCGGCGATGCGTTCCACCGCGAAACTGCGCAGTGCTTCGCGTTTGTGGCACCAGGCGTCGAGATACCAGTTGTCGCGGTAATGTATGAGGCGTTGCGGGGATACGGTGCGTTCGGTTTGTTGATCGCGGCTGCGGCTGTGGTAGGCGATGTTGAGTTGTTTGCGTTGCAGCACGGCGCTGGCGGTTGTTTGAAAATGTTTCAATCCGGTTTGCCTGCCCATCATACTCAGGATGCGGATGCGATGGGCGGTGATTGGCGGATTGTTCGAATGTTGCGCTGCGAGAATTTTTTCCAGCCGGTTTTTGACCGGTTTGAGTTGCGCGCCGAGCAGGCCCGGCTCGATTTGTTCGAGCAATTGCTGCGCGGTCAGCAATGCGTGCAATTCGTTGGCGTCGAACCAGACGCCGGGCAGTTCGAAAACATTGCTTTCTTTGGTGTCGTAGTGATAGCCGTTACGGTCGAGGTCGTATACCAGCGGGGCGTTGAAATTATCCCGCAGCATATCGATGGCGCGGGTAACCGTCGCGCGCGAGCATTCCAGCAGTTCTTCGAGGCGCTTATGCGAGACCGGCAGGCGATGGGCCGCCAGAATGCGGTGTAGCTGATAGAGCCGTTGAAAAGGATTCAATCGCGTAGTCCTGTCGTTTTAAAGTGTCATTTTCCAGACCGGTATTGCCCTCCCTGACCGGCGCTTGCCACCTTCCTGAAAGTATTCTTCGCGATTATATCGCCGCGATCATGATGCGGCGGAATAGTTTATATCAATCTTAGTTGTCGATTAAATATTGCCGGTGTTTGCTTTAAACAGAGTTAATCTGATTTATTTTGATTTATCTATTTATATTCAGTTGGTTATTATATTAATAATGTTGTGTGAAGGAATTATCCTACAGATTTAAAGGAGCTTTTCTTAGAAAAAATAAGAAATTACTGGCAGAACCTAATGAATGAGGTTCCGTAATTAACACTTCGTTTTAATTGATTCTTCTGGTTTTAAGATAGCACAAAAGGAGCACTAATCCATGTTTCAGGAACAAACGGCAAATACAGCGACGGAACCTGCAGGTGCAGTAGCTGCAGGCATCACTAATGAATACCTGACTTTCCGCTTGGGAAATGAAGAGTATGGGATTGAGATCCTCAAAGTGCAGGAGATCCGTGGCTATGAAGCCATCACGCAGATAGCCAACGCGCCCGATTTCATAAAAGGGGTTGTGAATTTGCGCGGCATCATCGTGCCGATCATCGATATGCGGATTAAGTTTAATCTGAGTGACGTTAATTATGATCAATTCACGGTGGTGATTATTCTGAACGTTGCGGGTCGGGTAATGGGTATCGTGGTGGATGGCGTATCTGATGTGATCAATTTGACAGCGGATCAATTACGGGCGGCGCCAGGATTGGGGGCGGTTATTGATACCGAATATATCATGGGGTTAGGAACCATTGATGATCGAATGCTCATTTTAATCGACATCGAAAAAATGATGAGTAGCAGTGATATGGGTTTGATCGAACCAAGCACTAATTGATTATAAAGGCTAGTTGGATATTGGTAGGTTACTTTGAGGAGAGTTAAATGTTTAATAATATGACGATTAAATCAAAACTGATGTTGGTCATTGGCATGCTGTCAGTGCTACTCGCTGGTGTTGGCGGTTTGGGCATTATGGGCCTGAATCAAACAAATGATTCTTTTAAAGGTGTATACGAGGATCGCGCTGTTCCCCTGGGAGATCTAGGCTTAGTTCTGGATCGTATGCAGCGGGCTCGTCTCAATGCGGCAATCGCTGCTTATGCCAGGAGCGCGGAAATTGTAAAGGAACGTCAAAATATGACGAATCAGCGAGACGCGGAAATCTCGGAGATGTGGAAAAAATATATGGCTACAAATCTCACATCTGAAGAGGGGGCGTTAGTCGAAAATTTTAACCAGCAATGGCAAATCTATACCGAATCGCGCAATCGCACTATGGCTTTAGCTGCCGCAGGAAATTTTGATGCTTCAATTGAGAATATGGTGAATGATGCTGGACCAAAATTTGATGCAGTTCATGGAACAATGATCAAGTTACTCGAACTGCAACGTACTGAGTCAGCAAAAGAATATGCTGCTGCGCAAAGCAATTATGAAACGATATTTATGATTACCGTTACAACGATCGTGCTTGGAACGCTTCTCGCGGGTGTGATTGGATTCTTGCTAATTCGCGCCGTGATAGGCCCGCTCAACGAAGCGGTAGCGGTAGCCAATGCAGTAGCAGCCGGTGATTTGACTAGCCGGATTGATGTGAATTCGACTAATGAAACAGGACGATTGCTGCAAGCACTTAAAACTATGAATGACAATCTGGTGGACTTAGTCGGAAAAGTGCGTTCGGGCACGGATCAGATTGCGACGGCGTCGGGTGAGATTGCATCGGGCAACTCGGATCTGAGTCAGCGTACCGAAGAACAAGCGTCAAGCCTGGAAGAAACTGCATCCAGCATGGAAGAATTGACCTCAACCGTCAGACAAAATGCCGATAATGCACGCCAAGCGAATCAACTGGCGGCAGGCGCATCGGAAGTTGCAGTCAAAGGTGGTGCGGTAGTGGGGCAAGTGGTGCAAACCATGAGTTCTATTAATGAAAGCTCCAAGAAAATTGTCGACATCATCAGCGTGATCGATGGCATTGCATTCCAAACCAACATTCTGGCATTGAATGCAGCAGTCGAAGCGGCTCGGGCCGGAGAACAAGGCCGCGGTTTTGCGGTGGTGGCGACGGAAGTGAGAACCCTGGCGCAACGTTCAGCAGCGGCGGCAAAAGAGATCAAAGAGCTGATCAGCGACTCGGTGGCGAAAGTGGAAGACGGTACCCGTCTGGTCGACGAAGCAGGTGCGACGATGGACGAAATCGTGAGCGCGGTGAAACGCGTAACGGACATCATGAGCGAAATTTCCGCGGCTTCGCAAGAACAAAGCTCCGGAATCGAACAAGTCAATCAAGCGGTAACGCAGATGGACGAAGTGACACAGCAAAATGCAGCGCTGGTGGAAGAAGCGGCAGCGGCGGCTGAATCGATGCAAGAACAAGCGCAATCGCTAACACAAGCAGTAAGCGTATTCAGGTTGTCTGGTGAAAGTTCTATGTCAATGCTTGTAAAAAGAAACAATCGTCCAGCAACGGTTGCTAAATTGCCTAACCGCGGCCCGGCAACGAAAAAAGCGTTGGTAAAATCCAGTGCGAGCCCGGCCAGTGAACCAGCGCCTCGCAAAGTTGCAGCCGGAGGCGGTGGAGAGGATTGGGAAGAGTTCTAACAAAATTCTTGGAGTATCACCACCGGATGATCGGTGATACTCCATCCAGTAATCAATCTTACCTAGTCAAGCCTGTGCCGGAACGATCCCGGCACAGCAATTTATGATAAAAGCCTAACCGTTTCTCGGTGATTTTTCCTTGTTTTACCGCTGCTAGTATTGCACACCCAGGTTCTTTAAGGTGGCGGCAATTACTAAATTTGCATTGACCGAAGTAGGGATGGAATTCGAGAAATCCCCATGCCAGGTTTTCTTCCTTAATGTGATTCAGGCCGAATTCCTGGAAGCCGGGGGAGTCGATGACGGCGCTGTTTTCATCGAGATGGTAAAGCTGAGAGTACGTGGTGGTGTGTGTGCCGGAGTCGAGCGCTACGGAAATTTCCGCAGTGGCACGCCGTGCTTCCGGAATCAAGGAATTGAGTAATGTCGATTTGCCCATGCCGGATTGTCCGGCCAGTACGCTCAAGTGATTTCTCAGGTGGGGGCGAAGTGCGGATACATCCTGCAGAGCGCTGACCGGCAGAATACGATAGTCCAAATTCTGGTACAGCGATAGTGTTTGCATTGCCGTTTGGGTCGGTGCGATCAGATCAGCTTTGTTCAGTACGATTAATACTTCGATATTTTCACTTTCGGCGGCAGCAAGGCAGCGGCTGATAAGCTCTTCGCTGAAACTCGGAACCGCTGCAACGACGATGATGATTTGCGTGACGTTGGCGGCGATGATTTTTTCCTTGAAGGCGTCGCTGCGGTAGAGCAACGAGATGCGCGGTTGTACTGTCTCAATTACACCTTGTCCGATGGTGGTTAATTGGTATTCAACCTGATCACCGCATGCGACACCGCTTTTTTTGCCGCGCATGACACAAGAGACAATTTCACCGTTAGCTGTTTCAACTGAAAAGTGTCTGCCAAATGCAGCAACAACCAGCCCGGTCTGGCAGGGCGGTTGTCGCTTGTGATTGCGGCTAATATTCAAATTGCGAATAACTTGTCGATTTTCGCCGCACAAATGAAATCATTTTCAGATAAACCACCGATGGCGTGTGTGGTGTAGGTTACAGCGCATTGATTGTAGCCTACCAGCATATCAGGATGGTGATCCTCGCGATGCGAAATCCAAGCTACTGCATTCACGAATGCCATGGTCTGGTAATAATTCTTAAAGGTGTAGGTTTTACTGATCTGTTTATCCTGTAATTGCCAGCCTTCAATTTGCTGCATAAAGGCGGTAGCCTCCGCGCTTGATAGCGGCGAGATACCGCCTTCGCACGGTTTGCATTGCTTGGATGTTAAATCGCACACGGTCGTATTCATGCTTGCCCCTGGTTTTGTAAATGTGCGACACGGATCGATGCTGGCGGGTGTGAATCGTAAAATGCCGAATGCAATGGATCAGGTGTCAGTGTCGCGGCGTTGTCTTGATAGAGTTTTACCAGTGCATGTATCAGATCGTCCGCCGAAGCGTTTTGCGCGGCATAGGCATCGGCTTCAAATTCATGCTTGCGGGAATACAGGCTGGAGATTGGATGTAGCAGGAAAGTGAATACCGGCATCACCAGAAAGAACAGCAATAACGCCATTGCGGTTGACGGCACGCTGCCGGCGGTTACGCCCAACCCTTCGTAAAACCAGGCTTGTTGCATCGAATAGCCCAACAGCGACAGAAATCCGAGGCTGATGATGAAGGATACTGCGATGCGCTTGATGACGTGGCGCAATTTGAAGTGCCCCAGTTCATGCGCCAGTACTGCTTCGATTTCAGCCGGTTCGAGGCGCGCTAATAAGGTATCGAAGAACACGATGCGCTTGGTTTTGCCGAAGCCGGTGAAATAAGCGTTGCCGTGATTGCTGCGGCGCGAGCCGTCCATCACGAACAAGCCGCTGGCAGTGAAGCCGCATTTATTCATCAACCGCTCAATGCGTGTTTTTAACGCGGCGTCTTCCAACGGCGAGAATTTGTTAAACAGCGGTGCGATCCAGGCCGGATAGATCGCCAGCACGAACAGGTTGAACGCGATCCACGCAAACCAGGCATACAGCCACCACAAATCCCCCGTTTTTTCCATCAACCACAGCACGCAAAACAACAAGGGGGCGCCAAGCAGTAGACCGATAGCAGTTTGTTTGATCAGATCAGTGAAAAACATCAGTGGGGTCATTTTGTTGAAACCGAAACGTTCTTCGATTACAAACACACGGTAATAGCTTAATGGGAGCTCAGCCGCGCTCATGATCATGAAAGTGCTGATAATCAGCGCCATGCCGTGAACGACCGGATCACTGAACCAGCCGGTCCAGAATTCGCTTAAGGCATTCAAGCCGCCACCAAGAGTAAATGTTAGCAACAGCACGACATGCAGAAGGATACCGGGGTATCCGGCGCTGGTTTTGGCGCAAGTGTAAGCCGCTGCTTTCTGATGATCGGCCAAGCTGATCTTGCTGGCAAATTCTTCCGGTACCTGGTGCTGATGCGCCCGGACGTGGCGGATGTGCCGGATAGATAACCAAACTTGCATCAGCGTGGTGACCAGCAGTGCAAATAAGAAAATCAAAGTAAATGTTTGCATAGTCCTTACCAAAAGTTCATGGATTTGAATTCAAGGAGCATTCAAGTGGAATTGCAATCTTGAGTCTGCATTTTCAGTCTGATTAAAAGTGACTGTATGTCGTCGATATGACACAATTCAGAGCTTAGCATTCAAAATTTTATAAACATTATGGCACAAGATAACAATAACCTCATCTGGGTGGACATGGAAATGACCGGACTCAATCCGGATACCGACTGCATCATCGAAGTGGCTGTCGTGATTACCGATTCGCAATTGAATACGGTTGCAGAAGGGCCTGTTCTGGTCGTGCATCAATCCGATGATGTGTTGAACGGCATGGATAAATGGAATCAATCGACGCATTCCAAATCCGGTCTGATCGATAAAGTGAAAACTTCGTGCCTGAATGAAGCAGAAGTCGAAGCGCAATTGCTTGAATTTTTGAAATTGTACGTGCCGCGCGGCGTATCACCGATGTGCGGAAATTCAATTTGCCAAGACCGGCGTTTCATGGTGCGCTCGATGCCGCAGCTTGAAACCTACTTCCATTACCGCAATCTCGATGTCAGTACTCTGAAAGAGTTGGCTAAACGCTGGAAACCCGAGATTGCATCCGGCTTCAGCAAAGAAAGTAAGCATGAAGCGCTAGCGGATATATATGACTCCATCAACGAACTCAAATACTACCGCCAGCATTTTATTATTGGGTGAGGCATCATACCCTGTGAACTTTAAAGGTAAGCGCTTTTCAAATTGGCTGGTTTTACTATCCCTCTTCACTTTATTCACTGTTACGGAGAAACAAAATGTTTCATAACAAAAGTCTTTTATATTTGGCAACAATTACTCTATTGACCGTTTCTGCACCGGTGGTTTTTGCTGCTGAAGCTGGCAAAGCAGGCGGCCATCAACATCAGGGGGAACAGCATCAAGCGCATGGCAGCACCCAATCCAAACATAGCCACGATCAGCACGATGGTCATCAATGCGAGCACATGGTGGCGGTTGATGCCAATACGGATGGCAGGATCAGCAAGGAAGAATTCATGAAACATCACGAACAGATGTTTGATAAAAAGGACATCAATAAGGATGGTTTTATTGATAAAGAAGAAATGCATCGCATGATGGGAAAAATGCATCAGCATATGGAAGAAAATAAACAACACAAACATGAACATGATGACCATCAGAAGACCGATGGTCATTCACACAATGGTGCAAAAAAATAGCGGGTTTCTGCAAATTTGGCAGCGGCTTTTTTCTCCTCTTCTCCTTTAGGCTGCTGCCAAAGTCTGATAACCGGTTAATGTCTTAATCCGGCCGGTGCTCGTGGAGGCGCCTTTTGTTCCAAAGGTTGCGGATCTAATACCGCAACCGTCAAGCTGTCATCATTAAAGTACTTCCGCGCGACATCGCGGACTTGTTCCGCAGTAACTGCTTTTAATTTCTCTAAAATAAGATCCGTGTCCCGATAGGATACTCCGATGCTTTCCAGTCGGCCTATTTGCATGGCCTGGGAAAACATGGAGTCGAGCTGATAGACGTGGCCGGCAATTACTTGCGCTTTAACCCGTGCCAGTTCTGCTGCTGTTACCCCGGTTTTAGCGATTTTTTCAATTTCTCCTCGTAATGCCTGTTCCAGTTCTGCAACAGTTTTACCTGCGCTCGGTACCGCGCTAAGGAAGAAAAAGCTTGGGCCACGTGCCATAGCGCCGTAACCCGCGCTTGCGGAGCTGGCGATTTGGCTTTCACGCACTAATGATTTATTCAGTCGCGCGGATGCGTTGCCATCCAACACGCCTTCCAAAATTTCCAAAGCGTAAGGCTCCCAGTCTTCCTGGACATTTTTGATCGCCGGAGCATGGTAGCCCATAATTAGATAAGGTAATTCCGCCGGCGCCTTGACGGTTATTCGTTTTGAGCCAAGTTGCGGCGGTTCTGATTGTGGTTTCCGCTCATTGAAAGAAAACAATGGGCGAGACTCAATTGCACCGTAGTATTTTTTTGCTAACTGATGCACTTCTTCGGCATCAACATCGCCGACCACTACCAATATTGCATTGTTCGGCGCATACCAGCGATCGTACCAGTCTTGCACATCCTCGGCAGTCATGTTTTCTAGATCATTCATCCAGCCGATGATTGGATTTTTGTACGGATGCGCTTGGTAGGCGACCGACATCATTTTTTCGTACAGTAATGAACGTGGTTGGTCGTCGGTGCGCAATCTTCTCTCTTCCATGACGACTTTGATCTCTTTTTCAAACTCTTCTTTGGTGATCAGCAAATTGCGCATCCGGTCCGATTCCAGTTCCATCGCCATGGGCAAATGTTTTTTGTGCAGTTGCTGATAATAGCCGGTGTAATCGTAACTGGTAAAAGCATTTTCGCGCCCGCCGGCCGCTGCAATTTTTTTCGAAAATTCACCATTCGGAACTTTCTCAGTGCCTTTGAACATCATGTGTTCCAGCACATGCGCTACACCGGTAACACCATTGACTTCATCGATACTGCCTACTTTGTACCAAATTTGAGTGACGACCACCGGTGAACGATGATCTTGTTTTACAATCAACTTTAAGCCATTATCGAGCAAGAATTCATGCGGATTGGCAAATGCTGCGGATGGTACCGACAGGCTGATGAGCAATAGAAAATTGCAAATTGAAAAGATACTAAAAAAAGTGCTACGGTTATCAGAATTCATTTTTACTAACCAAAATGTGAGTAAACAGACTAAAATCGCGTTTTGAAAATATCACTGTTCATAGAGCCTACCAGAATGTTTAGTTTTTTTAAATCTAAAAAAGATCCAGCAGATTCAACTGAAATTCCGGCTCCATCAGACACTGTATCCGAATCCAATCAGGAAGAACCGGTAAGTTTTGCGAGCAAGCTCAAGCAAGGTCTTGCCCGTACCCGGCAGAATTTAGGCAGGCAGTTATCCGGTCTGTTCGGCGGCGGTAAAATCGACGAAGCATTATATGAAGAGCTGGAAACCATACTTTTAACATCCGATATTGGCGTCAGCGCAACGCAGCAACTGCTGGAAGATTTGCGCAAGCAGGTTAAACGCGATGCTTTAACCGATTCCGCGCAATTGAAGCAAGCGCTCAAGGCATCTTTGACTGCCTTGCTGAAACCGTTGGAGCGGTCATTGGATACCAGCGCGCATAACCCGTTCGTGGTTATGATTACCGGTGTGAATGGTGTGGGAAAGACAACATCGATCGGTAAGCTTGCCCGGTACTTCCAGAATCAAGGAAAAACGGTGTTGCTGGCTGCTGGCGATACGTTCCGTGCAGCGGCGCGCGAGCAGTTGATCGCTTGGGGGGAGCGCAATAATGTCGTTGTCATAGCGCCCGATAGCGATCCCGACAAAAAAAGCGATCCGGCCGCGGTGATTTTTGATGCAGTTACCTCAGCCAAAGCGCGCGGTATTGATATCGTGCTGGCGGATACTGCCGGACGATTGACGACGCAGTTGCATTTAATGGAAGAAATCAAGAAAGTAAAACGCGTGATCGCCAAGGCGCTGCCCGATGCACCGCACGAAGTGCTGCTGGTATTGGATGCAAACACCGGTCAGAACGCGTTAGCGCAAGTGAAAGCATTTGACGAGGCGCTCCAGGTGACCGGTTTGATTCTCACTAAGTTGGACGGAACGGCCAAAGGCGGGGTCGTTGCGGCAATTGCCGCGCAATACCCGCAAAATCCCCCGGCGCTGCGCTTTGTGGGTGTCGGTGAAGGCGTGGATGATTTAAGGCCGTTTGACGCGGAAGAATTTGTCGATGCCCTATTCGATTAAGCAAGCTGAAAATTTGAGTCAGCCATGATTGTTTTTAAAAATGTCAGCAAACGCTATCCTGACGGTTATGTGGCGTTAAATAACGTTGATCTGACCGTACCAGCCGGTGAAATGGTTTTTCTTACGGGTCATTCAGGAGCTGGCAAGAGCACTTTGTTAAAGTTGATCGCTGCTCTTGAACGGCCGACTTCCGGTACGATTTCCATCAGCGGGCAAAATATCGCTCAGCTCAAGCCGGCTGCCATTCCGTATCTGCGCCGCAAAATCGGTTTTGTATTTCAGGATCACAAATTGCTGTTTGATCGCAATGCATTTGAGAATGTTTTGCTGCCGTTGCAAATCGGTAATTTTGATAGCAAAACTGTGGCTTCCCGGGTGCGAGCCGCATTGGATAAAGTCGGCTTGTTGAAAAAAGAAAAAGCCATGCCGGTCGCATTGTCCGGCGGGGAGCGTCAACGGCTCTGTATCGCGCGCGCGGTGGTGCATCGTCCGTCGATATTGATTGCAGATGAGCCGACCGGTAATCTGGATGTGGAGTATGCCCGCGATATCATGACCATGTTCACATCGTTCAACCAAGTGGGTGTTACTGTACTGATTGCCACGCATGATGCATCGCTGCTGGAAGACACCCAGCATCGAATTTTGTCACTCAAACAAGGAAAGCTGGCGGCATGATGCGCGCATGGCTGACACAACATGCGTTTGTATTTTTTCATACGCTGAAGCGATTGATTGCTACACCGGTTACAAGCCTGCTGAGCATTACGGTAATGGGTATTGCGTTGAGTTTGCCAACCGGAATTTATGTGCTGATGGAGAATTTGCAGTCCCTGTCCGGGCAAGCAGCTAGTACGCCGCAGATGAGCTTGTTTCTGCAACAAGATGCGCAGCAGAATGATTTCAACCGTGTCAAACAACGACTGCAAGAAGAGTCGCGGATTGTAAGTTTTCAGTTCATATCCAAAGAAGTTGCGTTAAAGCAGTTGCAACAGGATAGCGGTCTTGCCGATGTCATGGCCGGGTTGACGCGTAATCCGCTACCCGATGCGTTCATTGTGCACTTGGAGCACAATTCATCCGATGCCCTCGAACAGTTGCGTGCGGAAATGCAAAGTTGGCCGGAAGTGGCGCATGTGCAATTCGATTCCGAATGGATAGAACGGCTCAACGCGTTACTGCAATTGGGACGCGCGGTTATTCTGATGCTGGCGACGTTGCTGAGCGTCGCCATTATCGCCATTATGTTTAATACCATTCGCTTGCAAATCCTGACTAAGCGCGATGAAATCGAAATCTCAAAACTCATTGGCGCAACCGACAGTTTTATTCACCGGCCTTTTTTATATTTCGGCACTATCCAAGGATTGGCTGGCGGTATTGCGGCATGGTTGATTGTAGCGCTCTTTATCAGTGCTCTGAACGAAGAGCTTGGGGTGCTGGCCGGCCTCTACGAAGTTGACATTCATTTGCAGCACTTGTCGCTACAGGACAGTTTGAGTTTACAATTGTTCTCAGCTTGGCTCGGATGGCTGGGCGCACGCATTTCCGTTGCAAATCATCTCTGGCAAATCGAACCACGCTAAGCTTATTGTCTGTTGTGAAACTTTTCAAAAGTTTGGCACTCTCATTTCGGGAGTGCTAAAATGCAATTTACCCGAAAGTTCGCACAATACCTTACAGGAGATTATTACGATGACGAATGCTTTGACACTGCCGGCTGTTGGGGGAAGTATTGAAAGCTATATTCAGTCTGTTAATTCTTTCCCGATCCTCTCGCAAGAGGAAGAAACGGGTCTGGCACGGCGCTTATGGAATCACGGCGATATTGAAGCTGCTCAGAAACTGATTTTGTCTCATCTGCGTTTCGTTGTGGCGATAGCGCGCGGCTACAAAGGATATGGGCTTCCGCAAGCGGATCTGATCCAAGAAGGCAATATCGGATTAATGAAAGCGGTGAAGCGCTTTGACCCGGAACGCGGTGTTCGTCTGGTATCTTTTGCAGTGCATTGGATCAAGGCTGAAATTCATGAATTTATTATGCGTAATTGGCGCCTTGTTAAAATAGCGACAACCAAGCAACAACGTAAATTGTTTTTTAACTTGCGGAGCATGAAGCAAGGATTGGATACCATGAATCCGCAAGAAGTCGAAGCCATGGCCACGCAATTAGGCGTCAAATCGGAAGAAGTGGTGGAAATGGAAAAACGTTTTAACGGCTCGGATATTTCATTGGAACCGCTTTCCGATGAGGAAGACGATACATTCAGTCCGATCAGTTATCTGACGGATGGTGCTGAACCCTCACAAATTCTGGAAAGCGTGCAAATTACCCAGATGCGCGAGCAAGGTTTGCAACATTCCCTCGAGTGCTTGGATGATCGTAGCCGCCATATCATCGAAGCGCGTTGGCTACGAGAAAAAGACAGCGCTACGTTGCATGATCTCGCTGCGGAACTGGGCGTGTCGGCTGAACGGGTACGGCAAATCGAAGCAAAAGCGCTGCAAAAAATGCGCGGCACCATGACAGCGACTGCGTAATAACTATATAATTCTACTTAACACCCGTTTGGCGTAAACCAGTCAAACGGGTGTATTAATTCCAGCACACCGGAGAGGTACCGAAGCGGTCATAACGGCGCTGACTCGAAATCAGATGGTCAGGGTAACCTGGCACATGGGTTCGAATCCCATCCTCTCCGCCAGTTTTCTTCCAAACGTTGCCCAGCAACACCAAAAAATACCTTTAAAATAAAAAAGTTACATAAATCTAGCCAATCATTGGCAACCTCGGTAAAAGCGGGTAACATTCCTGAAAATGGGTAAAAAAGCGGGTAAAAAACATACCCGTTTTTTGTATTGTTTAACGATACTTGGGAGTTGCATGAAACTCACCGATTCAATCATTAAAGCAGCAAAGCCAAGGGACAAACGCTACAGCCTGCCCGATGGCAAGGGTCTTGTTCTATGGGTACAGCCTGACGGTCAAAAATGCTGGCGTGTTCGCTTTACTTCCAAGTACTACTCGTTAACGAGCAACACTGAGGTCCGATTCAGGCTTAATTGGTATGATAAGTTTCCATAACTTGTTGAACCAGATAGTGGAATCGGGTTGTGGCTCATAGAAGTGGTACCGCAAAACCGGACAGGTTGCCAAGCTCTGTTATGAACACTAAAGAGGATCATAATTATGAGCAAGAAACGAAAACAATATGCCAGTGAATTCAAAGACAAGGTGGCAATAGCAGTAATCCAAGGGAAGAAACCGTGCTGCAGCTGGCGTTGCGTTACGGAATTTACCCAACACAGATCAACAGCCGGAAGCGGCACTTGATAGAGCAAGCTGCGGAGTTATTTGCTGGCAGAAACCAAGAACGTAGTATTGATGATTTGCGTCGAGTCATCGGACAATTGACGGTGAAACGGGGGGGGGCTAGCCAAAAAGCTTAATCATTGAGTGCGCGAGAGCGAAAAATGATGATTGAGTCCAACCAACAATTGAGTCTCACTCGTCAGTGCCAGTTATTGGATTTATCGTGATTGGCCTTATTCTTATTATTACCGGCCGCAACCGATTGCTGACGATCATCTAGCTTTGTTAAGCAAGATGGACGAGCAATATCTCAGAACACCGCAATACGGCTCACGAAGTTATGCGACCTGGTTTCAGCGCCAAGGCATTCTGTCTACCAGCGCGGCATTTATCGAAGTATTGTAGCGACATCGTGTTCAAATCAGCCTGGACGGCAAGGCTGCTAGTATGATTTTTTGTCGAACGGCTGCGGCGCACCGTCAAGCGTGAACTCTGTATCCCTAATATTCAATAACCTAAAGTAGGTAAGAAGCGGTTTAATCCCCTGGTTCAATTGGTACAATCAAGAACGTTTTTATCAGAAACTCAACAATTAAACCTTCATCGCGCGGCGCCTCAATTGTTACATTAAGACCCACTTTAACTTCCTAAGATCAAAGTGTATTATTGATAACAAGCAGAATATGGATTTATATTAGAGCGTTAGTGGTTGGTGGTGATATCATTTGCTAGAGCGGCATAGAAACTATCACCTCAACTAATCTGCCTTGTCTGTATAAAAATTGAATGATGATGTTTTATAGATAGGTGAATGTGCTGCGACCAAGGTGATGATAATTGGCATGTTCAATATCGCATAAATAATGGATCAATGGACCGGTGCTTTTGCAAACACTAGGGAGTACTAAATATAATTGCGTTAATATGTCAAATCAGAAAATACAAGTAATGCTTGTGGACGATCATGCTATGATGCGTCACGGTATTTCGTTACTCGTTAACAATGAACCCGATATGAAAGTGTGTGCTGAAGCTGGTGATGGCAGTGAGGCGTTGGCACTGCTTAGAAGAAATGTGCGTGTGGATATTGTTTTGCTCGATATAACACTTAAAACGGTTCCTGGTTTTGAAGTTATTAAAAGTATCCATCTACTGTTACCTGCATTACCTGTACTTTTTGTTTCAATGCATGACGAGGAGATCTATGCCGAGCGTGCTTTACAGGTTGGTGGGCGCGGTTATGTTTCAAAACAAGAAACGGGCGAAGTACTGTTAATTGCTATCCGTGAAGTATTGCAAGGTAATATTTTTCTCAGTAAGAATATGCATGCCAAGCTGCTGAGAAAAATCAAAATTGGACATTCAGAGCCGGAGCGATTAATTGACTCGCTCACTCTTAGTGAGTTTGAAATTTTTCATTTGATTGGTGCGGGGCACAGTAGTCAGGAAATTGCTAAGTTGCTTAACCGGAGTGTCAATACAATTGAAACGCATCGTTTTAATATTCGCAGTAAATTGAATTTAAAAGATGGTACAGATTTAATCCATTTTGCAACCCAGTGGAATTTAGCTGAATTAAGAAAAGCGATGTCTTAGTTTTCTGATGTAGTTGGATTCGATTCGAGTACGCACCGAGCAGTTTATCGGCGTATCAGATTTTCCCAAAAGAACTTGATATTCTCATTGACTGTTTGCGATGTTTTGCAGAAAGTTAAAGATCGTAATCTCTCGTACCTATCACTGTTGTATTTATTTATCCTCAATCAGGTAAAATCGGGCAATCTTTTCTGCGCTAATGAAGGGGGGCGAGGAATTATATTGAATCTGCTTTATTGGTTGCCACTAAGTGAGTAATTCGTTCGGACAGAATTTTGGGGCTATGATTCTGGTCGGGTTGTACTGGTTTATAGTACGTTATAAAGTATGCATCCTGTTTCGTAAGCGATGATACGGCACGCTTTGCAGGAATATCAAAATAATAAATTGCTCAATTATGTCAATTTTGAAAGCACAAGTAATGCTGGTGGATGGTCATGCCATGATGCGGCAAAGCATTGCAATACTGGTTAACCAAGAGCCCGATTTGGAGGTTTGTGCTGAAGCAAAAGATGGTGTCGAAGCGATAGAGGCGCTAAAGCGAAATAGTAATGTGGATGTAGTGTTATTAGCGGTAACTTTTAGAACGATATCAGGCTTTGAAATAATAAAAGATATACAGTCTCTATATCCCGCATTACCCGTACTTTTTGTTTCCATGAATAATGAAGAGATTTATGCTGAACGTGCTTTACAAGCGGGCGCTTATGGGTACGTCATGAAACAAGAATCCGGCGAAGTACTAATCAATGCTATTCGCGAGGTACTTAAGGGAAACATTTTCCTAAGTAAGAAAATGTATGCAAAACTCTTAAATAAGATAATACTGAAACGTTCTGATACCGAACAATTGATCAATTCATTGACACCAAGCGAGTTTGGCGTATTGAATCTAATTGGAAAAGGGCATAGTTGCCAAGAAATTGCCAAATTACTTGATCGAAGTGTAAAAACCATCGAATCACATCGTTTAAACATCCGTGCTAAATTGAATTTGAAAGACAGTACTGAATTGATACGCTATGCAACCCGATGGATCAATGGACAACAATAAATCTAATGACACTAAAGTAAATTACGTACTGAGGATTAATGTTTTAGCATTTACCATCACCTTTAATTTCATCAACATGTTTATGTTTTTCGTCGTCAAGCGGATGTGAGTGGATCAAGTTGCCATGACGGTGTAAATTTGTATGAAGGGAAATTTTTTCTCGAATATATTGAATAAAAACAGAAAGACAGAAAATAAAAGCACCGAACAAAACAATGGTAGCGCCAGAGGCTATATTAAAAAAATAACTTAAATACATACCTCCTGCACCGATCGTAATACCGATTATTATAGAATATAATAGCATTATGCTAAATCGATCTGTCAATAAGCGCGCTGTCATCGCAGGTATAATCAATGCCGCAGCGATCATTGTGACGCCAACGATGTTCATCGCAACTATGACAGACAACGTAAGCAATACTGCAAACAATAGTTGTAAAGCTTCTGTTCTGATACCGAAAATCTGCGCGGCTTCTTGATCAAAAATCGAAAACAGTAACGGTCTGTATGTCAAAAACATAATGGCTATTGTAACTACTGAAACTAATCCAATAATCATTAAGTCGCTATCTGTAATGCCCAGAATGTTGCCGAACAATGCTGCTTCAAGACTTTTGTTCAAATTACGCTGCTGACTGATGACAGCTACGCCTAGTGCAAAAATAGCGGTTGTGACAATTCCGATAGCTGCATCTGATTTTATTTTTTTATTTTTGGTAAGCTGGTTTATCATTAATGCAGCGAATAGCCCCGTTATTCCAGCGCCGACATAAAAATTGAAATTGAGGACGAAGCCTATTATCGCACCGCCAAATGCAGCATGCGACAAACCATGGCCGACATAGCTCATGCCGCGTAGCACAACGTGAGTTCCTATCAGTCCGCATAAAGCTCCGATTAAAACAGCAGCTATTAAACCGTGAAGGAAAAATTCGTAATATAAAGGCTCCAAAAGGAATTGCATTGCTGTGTTACATATCGTGATTGAATTTTAATGGCGTGCTACTGGCGATTAGATGATAATCACCGTGTTGAATGATGATAATGTCGCTGCCGTATGTTTTTGTGAGGATATCGTTTGTGAAAATATCTCGTGGCCGGCCTTCTGCAATGATTCCGTTGTTAAAACAGATCACCCAGGGTAAATGAGAAGCAACGGCATTCAAATCATGCGTTGTCAATATGATTGTCATGCCCTGTTTATTGATATCTCCGAGCAGGTGGAGAATTTCGTGCTGAGTCTTGATATCCACACCAGCAGTTGGTTCGTCAAGAACTAGTAATTGAGGGTTACTAATTAAGGCTCGTGCGAGAAAAGCGCGCTGACGCTGTCCACCGGATGTATGAGCAATGTGCTGGCGTAGGCAGTTATAAATGCCAAGTTTTGCGGCCAGATCTTTTACAAGCTCCCGTTCTTGTTTGCTTTGCCAAGGTAATAGACGTTTGCCAGAATAAAGTCCCATCATAATGACTTCTTCGACCGTTACCGGGAAGCTCCAATCGACACTCTCCAGTTGCGGAATGTAACCTATTTTTAGTTTTTGAACACGCCTGATAGGTTGGCCATTCAATAAGACCTGTCCGCTAAACGCAGCTTGAGTGCCAAGGATCGTCTTAAGTAGAGTTGTTTTACCACAGCCGGTTGGGCCAACTATGCCGACAAATTGACCTGTTTTAATTTGAAGTGACAAACCTGTAAAGACGACATTGTTCTCATAACTGGTTGTGACGTCAATTAATTGAATGGCAGGAATCATCCCGCGAGTTAGTCGGTTAGATTACTGGCATCAACATGACGGGCGCAAGCTGGTTTGCCACCCAATGCCTTTGTCATGATTTCAATGTTGTTAATCATCATGCCAATAAATGAATGATTGGGCTTTTCTGGCAGCGTATCATCCGAAAGTTTATCAACAAAATTGGCGCCCGATTCACGTGCAATTTGTTCCATAATTTTGCTAGGAAAGACCTCTGATCCAAAAATAGCTGGTATTTTTTCACGCTTAATTTGTTCGATAATATTTATGATGTCGCGAGGACCGGGTTCAGTGAAGCTTGCTGGCTGGATTGCCGCGATAATTTTCATTCCATAACGTGGAGCAAAATAGGCAAAGGAGTCATGATAAGTTACCAATTTGCGGTTACTTTCCGGAATGGTTCCAATGCAAGCAAAAATCGCCTGGTCGAGCCGGTTCAATTTAGCTATGTACGACGATGCATTCGCTTCATAAAAAGCTGCATGGCTTGGATCAAGATTAACTAACCGATCGCGAATGATTGCTACGTATTGTATGGTCATTGCAATGTTAGGCCAAAGGTGTGGATTGGGTTTGCCTTGCTCTTTGGGAAAACTGAAATCATATTGCCATTCTTCCTTAGGAAGTGTTTCGTTTGCCAAATAAACAATGGGGGTACTGGTTCTTTTTACTTTTTCAGCAAGTCTGATTATCGGCTCTTCAAGATTCAAGCCATTTACAATAATGATATCTGCATTTGCCAATATTTTTGCATTACTTGGAACCGGCTCAAATGAATGGGAATCCATCCCGTTCGGGACGAGGCCAGTCACCGCAATTAATGAGCCTCCTACATTTTCAATGATATTGGTTATTGGTGGTACGGTTGTGGCAATGCGCAGATTTTTGCTAATTTCTTCGGCATACGCCGGATTCAGTGTCAAACAGAGCGCTGAATAAAACAAAATCAATGGATGCATTAACTTTATAGTTTTTATCATGCGAGTTAATTGGAATTTTTCAGGACGATTGCGTATCCGTTCCACGGTGTATCTTCTGGCGTGTGGGAATCGGAGCTAGCGGATTGTGTATGTGACTGTGGTTATGATTATGATGATCGTGATCGTGTCCACCGTGATGGTGTCCACCGTGATGGTGTCCGCTCGTGCTATAGGCGCCGGCTTCCGGCTCGAATTGTGCCGATTCTTCGACAACCGTTGCGCCGAGTCCTTCAAGCATTTCTTTCAAGACGCTGTCCTGATAAATGCGCAAAAAACCATTCGCTACCTGGGTAACTGTATGACGATTTCCTAAATGAAACGCACAACGTAGTAGATCGTACTCTGTATTGCATGTGATGCGATATGTCGGTTCTTCAGCAGAAATAATTTGAACGACTTTGCCATCATCGCTGCTCAAAAGATCGTTACTTCGCAGAACTGCGCCTCGTTGTGTGAAAATAGCGACTTCTTCACCCGAAGCCAGTGTGGTCCGCAAACGGCTGTTTACGCGCAACTCATAAGGTAAAACCAGTTGCGCATAGATCGAATCAGCATGCGATACTTTAGTATTCAATTTAAGCATTTATATTAATATTCCCTTATAATTTTCTTACTGGACTCTGAAGATGAATAATTTTCTCGCCCGGGTCTATGTCTGTTGCTGATTTGTTTCTTTCTGAATTCTCATGAGTCTCATCAGGTTATTGGGGGGGCTTTCGGAATGACTAAAACCGGGATTTTGGCCATTCGTAATACTTTCTGTACGGTACTGCCTACAAACAAGCTACCTAGAGCCCCTTTGCCTTGGCCGGTCATAACGATCATATCGATAGCGTTTTTTTCAGCGTATTTGCATATTTCTTCAGCAATGTCATCCTCGCATATGACAACATCAATGTTCACTCCAGTATTTATAAAATACTGATTGGCAACCGCATTAAGTTTCTGCTTTGTTTGATCTAATACTTTATCGCGATATTCTTGGATAACATTCGGGTTTGGCATTTGCTGTAAAAGACCAGGCGGCACATTGCCGGTTTGGAGAATGCTTAATAACGTAACTTGGTTCCCTTTCATTTTTGCCGCATAGGCTAAAGCAGCATATGACACATCGGAGAAATCTGTTGTAACTAATAGTTTTTTAGAATCCATAGCAGGAAGATTCCCTTCAAGTAATCGAAAATAGAAACATCTTGCTGATTTTCTTCTTAGTGGTATCAGCGTTCAAATGCAGATATTAGTAGGCTTCTAATATAAAACTGTCAATACTTTACGACCATCTCATAAACAAAAGTTGCACTTAAATTTTGCCTCTTCAAATATTCAATGCCTGATTATTTAATCTGAAATATCAATATCTAACCAGCATCAGAAGTAATATCTAATACTTTCTCTTAAAGAAAAATAGAGAATCCACTGAGCAAAAAATAAAATTTTTCCAGAAGAGGGAATAAAAATTATCCTGAGTAGAAAACAAAAGATTTCCTAATGGTGGAAGATCTCTCAGCGGCTTAATATTCCAAGAGCGCTGGTCTTTTATTAAAGAACATCAATGGATAAAAAATGTATTTGCCTCATCTTTTTTAAGAACGGGGCATGCTTGCGGATTCAAATTTATGGAAAATGAGTTAAGTATCGATGTAAGCAAGAGAGGCGAGTTGGTTAATCGGTACTTGGTTTTGTATACATTCAGTACTTGCAGCAAGAGTATTTTAGTATCAGATGAAATTATATTATATTTTATAAAATCGTTTTTTAGACAGATAAAAAATTTTCGTAATAGAAAGTTTCAGCTTTCTCTTTCTATTACATACTGCATATCATCTATCGTAAAAAAAGGGAGATAATGAATGAAGTTTTATTTCTTATGGATGCATCCGGTATCTGGCATTAATAGTAAGAAGCCAGAAATTCAGCAACAATTGCATCAATGTATGAAAGATACATATAAAGAACATAAGAAACTTTTCAAATGCCTTTTCTTTTCTGCGATTGTAATGATAATGAGTGCAGTCTACTCACCAAATGCAAATGCAGACTCTGTTGTTGAGAACAATTTAAAAACAACATCCAGCAATGACAAAGCAGAAGCTGTTGCTGACAGAAAAAAAATGAATTCGTGGCTTCATGGCAATAACTTCGAAGCTAATCATAATAAAGTAGGTGATCTAAAAGTTGGATTCGATAAATATAAGTTCCGGATAGAATATGATAATTATCGATGGCTGACCATTGGTGCTGGCTATAGAGGTTCCGGTGTGTGGGCGCAAAATACTCAAAATGATTATCGGGATCGGTTTAGTAACGATAATGCTCGTATTTATGTGAACGGGCAAGTTCACCGCTTTGTCAAATTCGAGTTTAACACGGAATGTTTTTGGTGTAATAACACGCACAAGGGCGATTCTCCAAAGAATCTTTACACTGTACTCGATGCAATCGGTAAATTCGAATATAACCGTTATTTCAATATCTGGGGCGGGCGCATGCTTGTTCCTACGGAACGCGGTGAATTAAGCGGTCCCTTCTATCAAGCCACACACGATCCTTTCAAAACTCCTTTTTTCTCCAGTGACTTCAGTACCCATTTTGGCGCGGGTGGAGCCGGTCGTTATGGCCGTGACGATGGCGGTACTCTCTGGGGAAGTTTAGAACCGGGATTCATCCCGGGCACTCTCGGTTATGCCGGGGGGGTATATCGCGGGTTGAGTTCTAAAAATAATGTGGGACCCAATCATTCAGATGATGTACTGTGGGCTGGCCGGTTAACTTATAATTTTTTAAATCCTGAGCAAAATCCTGGCTATTATACAAGCCAAACTTATTACGGTAAGGCCGGAGATATTCTCGCGCTTGCTTGGGGCTTTTCATACCAAAAGAATGGTGCTGGTTCACGTTCGCATAACAGTGACTTTTTCGGTTGGGTAACTGACGGCGTGTTTGAGAAAGTACTCCCTAAAAATCTAGGCGTTCTTACATTTAATGGTGAGTATAAGAAATTTTATGCAAACTACGATAGATCTGCGTTTTCTGATGGTGGTTGTTTCTGTATTTTTGACGGGCAATCCTGGACGGTGACCGGTCTTTATTTGTTTCCTACCAAAATTGGGATCGGTCAGTTTCAGCCCTATGGTAGATTTACCAGTGTTCAACCCGATTTAAGCAGAAACCGCGAAGAAATTGAAGGCGGTTTAAACTATATCATTGATGGCTTCAATGCCCGGGTCTCAGCCTATTACCAGCATGGTGATTTATTTACGAAAGGCTTAAATTATTCACCGGATGCTTTTGGGGAAAAGGTCAATGTTTTTAAGCTCTCATTCCAGTTGCAAATCTGATCATCATCCGCTGAATATGTGTGTGGCATGAAAAAAGTTTTTCCGGAAGAAAAATGGATGTTATGCAACTAAAGATTCAGATTAGAGATTTTGTGAATAGCCTGGGGTTATTGAGACAGGGTCTTGTAATGATTTGTATTATTTAATATTTATCCTCGGATGTGCCTTGTGCAATTTGCGTATAAATTAAAAATGAAAACGATACAGAAACAGAAGGCGCACTAATAGAAATGTCCACATATCGAAATTTACAGCAGAATTCGGAAACGGAAGCCTCTGTGGTATCTATAGACAAGATAAGTAATGATAAACAGCAGGGCATCCGTGAATCCCGGGTAACGGACCATCAAGCTCAGCTTAAATTTGTGCATCCGGCTTCTGAAATAAAGCCGGATGCAAGTATTTCATTAACCTTTGACAAGGAAGCAGGAAAAAGTCGTTTAGCGACACGTGATCATTTTGGACAACTGTATGTGCAAAAGCCATTTTATCCTGAAGGCTCGGAAGTTTGCCACATAGTATTGGTTCATCCGCCCGGGGGAGTCGTCGGAGGGGACAGACTGGAAATAGCGAACCATGTCGGCGCAGATGCTAGCGTGCAGATAACAACACCAGGTGCGGCAAAGTGGTACAGATCCAATGGTCACATTTCGTATCAAAATGTAACGCTTGATGTGAAAACCGGCGGTTCGATGGAGTGGTTGCCGCAAGAAACGATCTTTTTTGACGATGCGCAAGTGGAACTTGTTCAAAGCATCAATCTGGAAAAGAACGCAGTCTATATTGGATGCGAGATATTCTGTCTCGGGCGCACCGCTTTCGGTGAATCATTCAATACCGGTCAAATCAGGCAGAAAGTAACCATATGCAGGGAGAAAAAATTAATCTGGTACGAACAGCTTAATTTACGCGGTGGAAGCGAAGCGATGCGCAGTTCGCTCATTCTGGCTGATAAAACTGTTTGTGCAACCTTGTTAGCGGTTAGTGATTCAATTTGTTCCAACGAGTTAATTAATACACTTCGCAGTCTGACAGCTGACCTTGATAAAGGAGCCGGGATGCTGGGTGTCTCGCAAGTAAAATCAGTAATAGTAGCGCGTTATCTAGGTAACTCAAGTGAAGTTGCACGTATCGTGATGTTAAAGCTTTGGGGTGTTTTGCGTCCAGCGCTACTCGGACGCAAAGCAGAAGTTCCGCGCATGTGGAATACCTGAGTTAAGTTTCTTCGTTACGAATTGATTCTGTTGTTTCACGTATTTTAATGACTTATTTAAAAGGAGGTATTCATGGATCTGACTCCACGAGAAAAAGACAAACTGCAAATTTTTACTGCCGGACTCCTTGCTGAAAGACGTAAAGCACGAGGTGTAAAGCTTAACTATCCTGAAGCAGTTGCTTTGATTACATGTGCAGTTCTTGAAGGGGCGCGCGATGGCCGCACAGTTGCTGAGCTAATGGCCGCAGGCGCGCGCGTTCTGACCCGCGCGGATGTCATGGAAGGCGTTCCTGAAATGATCCATGACATTCAGGTTGAAGCTACCTTTCCAGATGGCACCAAACTGGTAACTGTTCATAACCCGATTTCTTAATAATTCTGCAAGGAGTAAACGACCATGATTCCAGGAGAAACCATCATTGAGTCAGGCGAGATAGAACTAAATGCCGGCCGGAACACAAAAACAATCAGAGTTAAAAATGCAGGCGACCGCCCGGTTCAAGTAGGCTCTCATTTTCATTTTTTTGAAGCGAACTCTGCGCTTGACTTCGATCGGCAACAGGCTTACGGCATGCGATTGAATATTATGGCGGGAACCGCGATTCGTTTTGAACCGGGCCAGGAGCGTACCGTTGAGCTCGTTGATCTTGCAGGGAGCAGAATAGTCTATGGATTTAACCAAAAAGTTATGGGCCCGCTTGTTTAATCATACCGATGATAAGCAGCAACCACAGAACAGACAATCAAAAGGAGCAGAAAATATGAGCTTTAAAATTTCGCGCCAGGCCTATGCTGAAATGATGGGGCCGACTACTGGGGACAGAGTTCGTTTAGCAGATACTGAACTGTTCATCGAAATAGAAAGCGATTACACCATTTACGGCGAGGAAGTTAAGTTTGGCGGCGGCAAGGTCATCCGCGACGGCATGGGACAATCACAGCGTAACCATGCGGATGTCATGGACACAGTTATCACTAATGTGATCATTATTGACTACTGGGGCATAGTGAAGGCGGACGTTGGGCTTAAAAATGGCAAAGTTGCAGCAATCGGTAAAGCAGGTAATCCCGATATACAACCAGGGATTACGATGGCTATCGGTGCTGCTACCGAAATTATTGCCGGGGAAGGGCAGATTCTTACAGCCGGCGGTTTGGATACACACATCCACTTTATTTGTCCGCAGCAGGAAGAAGATGCCATGATGAATGGCATTACCACAATGCTGGGAGGCGGTACCGGTCCAGCGGTGGGAACGCTGGCTACTACCTGTACGCCGGGTCCTTGGCATATTCACTCAATGTTGCGCGCCTCCGACGGAATGGTCATGAATACTGGATTTTTTGGCAAAGGCAATGTCAGCTTACCAACACCGAATATAGAGCAGATTCTGGCGGGTGCGTGCGGTTTGAAGTTGCATGAAGACTGGGGTACAACGTATGCCGCGATTGATAACTGTCTGACGGTTGCCGACAAAATGGACGTACAGGTGGCGATTCATACCGATACGATTAACGAAGGCGGTTATCTCGAGAATACGATCAAAGCGATGAAAGGCAGAACGATTCATACATTTCATACCGAGGGTGCAGGAGGCGGGCACGCGCCGGACATTATGAAAGTTGTTGAATTTGACAATGTGTTGCCTTCGTCGACCAATCCGACGCGCCCTTATACCCGCAATACGCTGGATGAACATCTGGATATGCTGATGGTATGTCATCATTTAAGTCCTGCGATTCCGGAAGATGTCGCTTTTGCTGAATCCCGGATTCGCAAGGAAACTATCGCAGCCGAGGATATTTTGCATGACATCGGAGCTATATCGATGATGTCTTCAGATTCGCAAGCCATGGGACGTATTGGCGAAGTGGTGACAAGAACATGGCAAACCGCGCATAAAATGAAGGTTCAACGCGGCGCACTCAAAGAAGATTCAGCGAGAAACGACAATTTCAGGGTGAAACGCTATATTGCCAAATACACAATCAACCCGGCGATTTGTCATGGCATTTCGCATGCTGTGGGGTCGATTGAAGTCGGGAAATATGCCGATTTGGTGTTGTGGAGACCGGCGCATTTCGGTGTCAAACCTTCAATGGTATTGAAGGGAGGCATGATTACGGCTGCATTGATGGGCGATCCGAATGCCTCAATTCCCACACCACAACCCGTCCATTACCGGTACATGTTTGGCGCCTATGGCACCGCACTGAGAAATACTTGTTATACATTTGTATCAGAAGCCTCCTTGAATGCCGGTTTGGTGGATTTTCTTAAAACCGAGAAACCATTGATTGCGGTTAAGAACACTCGCGGTCTGCGCAAAAAGGACATGATTCATAATGGCGCAACGCCAAAGATGGAAATCAATCCTGAGACTTATGAAGTTCGCGCTGACGGAGAATTGTTGATTTGTGAGCCCGCGATTACGCTTCCTATGGCTCAGCGTTACTTTCTATTTTAGAAACACTTGGTTGGTTCTTCTCGGCAAAAGAACGATTCCGGAATCTTTCTTTTGCTGAATTCCAAGCTCGAAGTGAAGTTTTCATTAAACATTACAAATGTCGGGTGTTTTCATGATTGCACCACGAATTACAGGCGTTTTCGTGACAGCCTGATTGTTAAAAATTCGAATAAATAGATGCCGTTGCTTTTTGATAATTATCTTAACGTGTACCGATACTCGAAAAAATGATAAACGAGAGACAATCCGCAGAGTTACTAAGCTTACTGCACTTGGCAAGCCCATCATTACCGATTGGTGCCTATACATACTCGCAAGGCTTGGAAGCGGCAATAGAAATCGGCAATGTAACCAACGAAGAATCCGCGCAGGCCTGGATTAAAGAATCCTTATCCGTTATCGCCGATTTCGAGGCCCCGGTTTTTTGGCGCCTGTTGCAAGCTTTTTCAAACAAAGACGAATCGGAGGTTACACGCTGGACGGAAATATTTCTTGTCTCTCGAGATACCCATGAATTTAGAGCTGAAACCATTCAGATGGGTTATTCGCTGAGCAAGTTGATACTTGACTTGAATGTGGCTAACGAAACGCTGCAGTCAATGATGGCGCATCAAACAGAAATTCCATTGCCAACCGCATTCGCTTGCGCAGCCGTTGCATTGAAGCTATCACATAAAGCTGCTCTGCTGGGTTTCTTATTTTCAATAATAGAAAATCAGGTGCTGGTATGTGTTAAATCCGTACCGCTTGGGCAAGTTGCAGGTCAGCGCCTGTTGCTGTCGCTTCATCCGGAAATAGAGATAGCGGCTGAACGTGCAATACAGCTCGAAGATAATGAGCTTTCCAATTGGGCGCCCGGCTTATCGATTTTGTCGATGATGCATGAAATACAATACAGCCGAATTTATCGATCCTAAAACAATAACCTGGAATATACCGTATGACACAAAAATCTAATCCGCTCCGTGTCGGCATAGGCGGGCCAGTTGGCTCCGGCAAAACCGCCCTGTGTGAAATATTAAGCAAGAAAATGCGCGACAAATACGAAATGGCGGTAATTACAAACGATATTTATACCAAGGAAGATCTTGAAATCTTATTGCGTGCTGAAGCGCTTCCTGCGGAAAGGTTGATTGGCGTGGAAACCGGCGGTTGTCCTCATACCGCAATTAGAGAAGATGCTTCTATTAATCTCGAAGCGATCGCTCGCATCACCCAGGAATTTCCAAATTTGGATCTGATACTTGTTGAGTCGGGCGGGGATAATTTAGCGTCCACATTCAGTCCCGAATTATCGGATTTGACCATTTACGTCATTGATGTTGCCGGCGGAGAAAAAATACCCAGAAAAGGCGGGCCGGGTATTACACGATCCGCTTTGCTGGTCATAAACAAAATTGATTTGGCTCCATATGTTGGCGCCGATCTGGATGTTATGGCGCGCGATGCCAAAAAGATGCGTGGTGACCGGCCCTTTGTCTTTACCAATATGCGTACAGGCCAAGGAGTTGAGGAAATAATTGATTTTATTGTGAAACAAGGTCTTTTGGAAGAAGTGGAAGCGCATTAACTAATTATTACTCAAGAAATCTTTATCTGAATTTGAGCAATCGTTTTTGGGGTGAAAACTTTGGTTCGGAATTTTCTAATCGAGAAATTATCTGGAGATAAAAAATGCAATGGGCAGTGAAAATAGATATGGCTTTGCCACGTCCAATCCGAGTAATACTGAGGGGTGTAGGTCAAGTATTTTTTTGCGGTAATGCTGTTACTGGCCTTGTTTTTTTGGTTGCGCTATATATTGGCGGCACAACCGCTGGATTGGCGGCGACTGTGGGCGTGATTACAAGTACGATCACCGCTTTTCTGCTTGGTTTCTCAGAAGATGATATCGATGCCGGGCTCTATGGATTTAACGGCACTTTGGTTGGACCGTGCCTGTTCTTGTTTCTTGAAAACACGCCGCTGCTGTGGGTTTACGTCGTATTCGCTGCAATTTTATCGAGTGTCGTGCTGGCTGCAATGATCAAAATTCTGACTCCCTACAAAATACCCGCCTCAACATCACCCTTTGTGTTGACCTGTTGGATGTTTATGGTTGCGATATATTCTTTTGAGGCGCTATCGCCGAGTCCTGTTTTGCCGGTGCCGGGGATACCCGAAGCGATTGCAAGCGCAAACCTGCCTGTCGCAGCCTGGCTTTCGTCCTTTACGGATAATACGATTGAGCTATGGCATGTGGCGCTGGCCAAAGGAATTGCAGAAGTCATGTTTGCAGATAATGTACTGGTTGGGATTCTGTTTCTAATCGGTATTTTAATTACTTCGGCGCGTGGCGCTGTGATGGCGTTTTGCGGAACATTTGTCGGTGTTTTGGTGCCGATTCATCTAGGTGCGAGTCAAAATCTAATCGAAATGGGATTATATGCGTTTAATCCGGTACTAACCATGATGGCAGTGGGTTGGGTTTTTCTCAAACCGTCAACCGGAACTGCCATCCTGGCATTTCTGGCAGGTATTTTGACCGTCATTTGTCAGGCGGCTCTAGCCAATTTCCTGGCGCCAATCGGTTTGCCCACCCTGACATTTCCATTTGTATTGACCATGTGGATGTTCTTATTTGCAGCGGGAATGTCTAAACACTGGTCATCGTAATAAATAACCGAATTATGAAATTAAATTTGAAGGAAGAATGAAATGCCGGTTTTGGGAAAGCAAGAAACGCAACAAAGAAGGCTTTTGCTTAAAATGACTACGGCATCCTTGCTTGGTTTGAGCCTACCGTTTTCGGGTACAGCAAATGCAATATCTGAAATAGTAAAAATACCGCCTATTCCCGAGAACGTATTAAGTCCGGAAGCTGCTCTTGAACGCTTGATGAAAGGGAATGAACGGTATGTCACGAACAATTCAACACCGCTGAATTTTAAAGATGAGCGATTGGATCTGGTCAAAGGGCAGAATCCATTTGCCTGTATTCTTAGTTGCTCGGATTCCCGTGTGAGTCCGGAATTCTGTTTTGATGAACAACGTGGAGATTTATTTGTAGCACGCGTGGCGGGCAATTACATTACCACAGATTTTATTGCAACCCTTGAATACGCTGCTGCTGTTTTGCACGTTCCGTTAATCATGGTTCTGGGACATGAGAGTTGCGGAGCTATCAAAGCAGCAATCGATGCAACGGATAATTACCAGCAGTTTCCAGGACATATACAGACAATTGCCACGGCACTGACTCCGGCAGTCAGGGCTGTACGCATAACCCCGGATTATGTTGCCAGTGACCGGTATTTCGACATTGTTAAAAAAAATGTTGTGCTCAATGTTGAAGAATTAAGAAAACAGCCGCCCATCTTGAGCCGGTTGGTTGATAGCAAGAAACTCAAGATCGTAGGGGGGGTATATCATCTAAGAACCGGAAAAGTTGAGTTAATTTCGTAATAGGTGTCGCAGAAAATTAATCGCCGCTCGTAGCATTTCATTAACTTACTTGCCTAGCCGAAAATGCTTACCCGATATATTCCCACGAAGCACTCCGCATTCTTTTTGTTGATCTCGCTGCTTTTGCTTGGTTTAATTATTGCGTTTTTGCCTTCCTCTCACGCACAATTTACATTCAATTTCTATTTCGCTAAGGACTGGAGTGAAGGATTCCTGCATCCGCTAATGGGCTGGGATCATATTCTCGTGATGGTGGCGGTGGGCATCTGGGCCGCTCAGATACGAGGACAGGCCCTGTGGATATTGCCTGCGGTATTTGTCGGTATCATGAGCCTTGGCGGCCTGACGGGCGCTGCCAGCTATGCTATTCCAGGCGCGGAAGCCATGGTTCTTTTATCCTGTTTCACGATCAGCGCATTGATCATATGCGGGATACGATTCAGCGCGCCGGCCAACATCATCATTATTTCCCTGTTTGCATTTTTTCATGGTTATGTGCACGGACAGGAAATCTCGGCGTCCACCAGTCTTGGTTTCTACATTGCCGGTTTCGTATCCGCCACACTACTACTCCACGGCGTCGGCATTCTGATTTCATGGCTGATCGTGCTGGCGTTGACTTTCTTTTTCAGCACCAGTATTCATGCCCAGGGAAAAGATCTGCCAGCTTATGCAAATACTGCTGAACGTGGTTCACAGACCAATAAACTTGCCCATGCGACTCTGGATGAAGTGCGTGTTACCGGCCGCGCCGATGAACTGACCGGCATCGCTGACGCCGCTTCACAAGGCAGAGTCGGGCAGGATCAAATCCGGTACCGGCCGATGACCCGTCCCGGAGAAATTCTGGAAACGGTGCCAGGTTTGATTGCTACTCAACACAGCGGCGAAGGTAAGGCGAATCAGTTTTTTTTGCGTGGCTTCAATCTGGATCATGGCACCGATTTTCTCACGCAGATTGAAGGCGTGCCGGTCAATCAGCTTTCTCATGCACACGGGCAGGGTTGGACGGATATCAATTTCCTGATTCCGGAATTAATCGAATCGATCGAATTCAGAAAAGGCAATTATTTCGCCGACACCGGCGACTTCTCAAGCGCGGGATCGGCCAATATCCGCTACTTCAATCGTCTGCCCCAGAATATGCTGCGCTTCACTGGCGGCAGTTTTGATTATTACCGGGGATTGATCGCCGGATCGCGCCAGCTATCAAAAGGTAATCTGTTGTATGCCGGCGAGATCGTACACAACGACGGCCCGTGGACTGTCGGTAATAATTATCTGAAGTTCAACGGCGTAATCCGGTATAGCGGCAGCAACGGCAATCAGGATTGGCGTATTACCGCAATGGGAACGCATTCCGACTGGCGTGCGACCGATCAAATTCCAAGGCGGGCTATCGGCATGGACACCATCCGCCGGTTCGACGCGATTGACCCCACCGATGGCGGAAAGAGTCATCGCTATAGCCTGACAGGTGAATGGAACCGGCGCTCGGAAAACAGCCTGACGTCGGTCATGGCCTACGGCATTTACTCCAAATTAGACCTCTATTCGAACTTCTCTTTTCTTCTGGATAATAATGAAACGACCAATCCGTCGGGATGTTCGGGGTTAAGCGGCTTACAGTCCGCCAACCGGATTTCCACCAGTATATTCCAGACCTGCGGCGATCAGTTCGGTCAACCCGACGATCGCTGGACAACCGGCCTGGCGGCCAGCCACACGGTATTTCATAAGATCGGCCAATTCGACTCCGAAACAACACTGGGAATACAAGTACGCAACGATAATATCCAGAATGCCCTGACCAAAGCGCATGCGCAGCGGGTGTACGGCATCACCCGCCAGGACTCCGTCTGGGTTACCAGCGTCAGTCCTTTTTTGCAAAACAGAACACAATGGCAAAGCTGGCTGCGCACCAGCGCTGGCGTGCGCTTCGATGGCTTCCGCTTTGCCGTCAATCAAAGCAATCTCCAGCAAAACAACGGCACGCGTTACGACGGATTGGTCAGTCCGAAATTGGGTATCGTCTTCGGTCCCTGGGCGAATACCGAGCTGTACCTGAACGGCGGGCTTGGCTTTCACAGCAATGATGCCCGTGGGATCAACACCCGCATCGATCCGGCCAGCGGCAGTGCCGTAGACCGCGCCGATCCTCTCGCCCGTACCTACAGTGCCGAAACCGGTATCCGCTCAACCTGGA
>WBZO01001539.1_pt1 | contig 35237 bp, 38 predicted proteins | sample 5204261 | NCBI WGS metagenome assembly WBZO01 (sample SAMN12412400, study PRJNA552823) | activated sludge metagenome | isolation source: activated sludge from anammox sidestream of wastewater treatment plant... | place: USA: North Carolina | collected 2017-09
TCGACGTGCCAATGTGGCGACGCGCGGCGTCGGCCGTCGTGACGGACGGATGGGATGCGTGACCTCGGTCCTCAGGCGTCGAGACGGCTGATCTCCAGGCCCGACCCCACGGGGACGAGGATGCTCGTGATCTTCGGCTTCGATCGGATCGTCGCCTGATACCGCATCACCGCCTCGCGCTCCGATGCCGGCTCGATCATGTTGTCGCTCACGACGATCGCGCCCGCGTCCAGCTTCGGGAAGAACGCCTCGAGGCACGGCACGTAGAGGCTCTTCCACAGATCCACGAGCACGAAATCGAGCCCGTGCGAGAGCTCCTCGATCATCTTCACGGCGTCGCCGACGCGGAAGTCGACGAGCTCCGAGAGCCCCGCCTTCTTCGACATCTCGCGCGCGTACGCCGACTTCTTCTCCGAGAGCTCCATGGTCACGACGCGACCACCGGACGGCTCCATCCCGTCGAATGTCGCACGAACCGAGGAGATCGGCAGCCGAGCGCTTTGCCGCAGCGAGGCCGAGTCAGCGCCGGAGGACGGTCGAGCAGTCGGCGCCCGATCGTCCGGGCTCGCAGAAGCACTTGCCGAAGCGGCAGACGCCCTTGCCCGAGCAGGCGTTCGGGCAAGACGGCTCGGCGACGACGGAGCAGTCCGCTCCGCTGCGCCCGCTGACGCAGAAGCATCGACCGAGGTGGCACACGCCGGCCTTCGAGCAATCGTTCGGGCACGTCTGCGGCGGCGAGCGCGTCACCGCGCACGACTCGCCGGTGTAGCCGGGCAGGCAATGGCATTGCCCAGCGACGCACGCACCATGCCCCGAGCACGCGTCGCGGCACTCGGCCGCCACCGTCGCGCAGTCGGCGCCGGCGTAGCCCGGCTGGCAGAAGCACTTGCCCATCTTGCAGACGCCGTGTCCCGAGCAGTCGTTCGCGCACGCCGGAGCAGTCGTCGAGCAGTCGGCCCCCGTGCGCCCGCTCACGCAGAAGCACCTGCCGTGCATGCAGACGCCCTGATCGGAGCAGTCGTTCGGACACGTTCCGTGCGGAGCGCGGGGGCTCGCGCAGTCCTTGCCCGAGTACCCCTCGAGGCAGAAGCAGCTTCCGCCGATGCACGCGCCGTGACCGGAGCACTGGTTCGGGCACGTGCTCGGCGCGACGGGGGTGGGCGTCGGGATCGGCGCAGGGCGCGCCGTCGATGCCGTCGCGGAGGGCGCGGTCGGCGCTGCGCTCGTCGTCTGGAGCGGGACGAGCAGGAACGCGACGACGAGGGCCGCCCGCGCGACATGGCCTGTGCTCATGGTCTCCGGCATCTCGACTCCTCCCGCTCGGCCAGCGCCCAGGATCGCAGACAACCGAGCGGCAGTCGACGCCGGCGCCTGAGACCACGGCACGCTCGTCGGCACCGACCCTGGACGTCGCCGCGTCCAGCTCCCACGGGGCGCACGTCCAGGGCGGAGCGCGCGATCTCCGCGGGTTGCGCGCGGCACGCGCCGTGCACGCGAGATGGCATGCGTCACTGGCTCGTCGCGTCGCTCCTCACCGTCGTCACCGTCGTCGGCTGCTCCGGCTCGCAGGGCTCGGAGCCTTCCCCACCGGGCGAGACGCCCGCACCGTCCGCGTCCGCCGGTTCGCCGTCCGAGGCGCCCTCACCTCCTTCCACCGACGCCTCCGGCTGGGACGCGGCGAAGCTCGACGAGCTCGCCGCGTACGCCGACTCGAAGTCGACGAAGGCGCTGCTCCTCGTCGCAGGCGATCAGCCGGTCCTCGAACGGTACTTCGCCGGCGCGGATGCCGGCTTCACCCGCGACGTCGCGTCGGTGCAGAAGAGCGTGACCTCGATCGTCGCGGCCATCGCCATCGACAAGGGGCTCTTCGCGCTCGATGACACCGTGACGTCGATCCTCGGCGCGGGATGGTCGAACGCACCGCCGATCCCCGAGGCGGAGATCACGATCCGTCATCTCCTCACGATGACGAGCGGGCTCGGTCTCGACCTCGGCTACGCGGCTCCGGCAGGCAGCGCATGGCTCTACAACGACGACGCGTTCTATCGCGTGCGGCTCGTGCTCGAGAAGAAGACGGGCGAGGAGATGAACACGCTCGCGCACGAATGGCTCTTCGATCGAATCGGCATGACGTCCTCGACGTTCAAGAAGCGTCTCGCCAAGGACTCGAAGGGCCTCCCCATCGTCGGCCTGCACACGAGCGCCCGGGACCTCGCGCTGTTCGGTCGCCTGCTGCGGGCGCGCGGGACGTGGAACGGCGAGACGATCGTGCCGGCGTCTCACGTCGACATCGCGACGTCGACCTCGCAAGCGCAGAACGAGAGCTACGGCTTCCTCTTCTGGCTCAACGGGAAGAGCGGCGGCCTGCTTCCACCGGCGTCGCCGTTCACCGGGCCGCTCATTCCGTCCGCGCCCGCGGACACGTTCGCGGCGCTCGGCAAGGACGATCAGAAGGTCTACGTCGCGCGATCGCTCGACGTCGTCCTCGTCCGGCTCGGCGACGCGGCCGGTGAGTCCAGGAACGCGCTCTCGTCGTTCGACGAGGAGCTCTGGAAGCGCGTCATGGCCGCAAAGGTGCCGCCGAAGTAGCGCGGGCGTGGATCAGGCGCCCGACCGGCGACGCTTGACCGCGGGCGGGCGATGCATGAAAGACGCGGCATGCGCCTCGTCCACCTCGCCGGTCTCGCCGTCCTCGTCACCGTCTCGAGCGCCCTCGCCCAGACGACCGCCCCCGTCCTTCGGGCGCCGACCATCAAGAAGGCGACCACGGCCATCAAGGCGACCGAGGCCGACGCGGCCCGGGTGAAGCTCCATGCCTTCAAGCCGCCGCACGTCGCGCTGGCGGTGCGCGAGGACACGAGCGACGGGCCCGCGATCATCGCGGCCCGCAAGACTCCCCTCAAGCCCGGACCGTCCACGCCGAAGCTCAACGTCGCCAAGTTCGGCGAGAGCATCCACGCGGTCTTCAAGGACAACGTGCGCGGCTACGCGCTCGGTCTGCGCAAGAACGGGCAGCCCGTGCTCACGCTCATCTGGGACGTCGCGCGCTCCCCGGCCCAGGGCAACAAGGGATGGACGCTCGACACGCGCATGCACGTCGCGAGCGTCAGCAAGCTCATGACGGGGATCATCGCGACGAAGATGCTCGACGAGCGGAACCTCTCGTTCGACACGAAGATCGGGCCCTACCTTCCGACCTACTGGAACGAGGCGGACAGCTCCGAGGACCTGACGTTCCGCCAGCTGCTCACGCACAAGGCGGGCTTCACCATCTACGACGGCGACTTCGCGAGCTTCAAGCGGCAGATCGAGATGGGCGTGTCGCCGGGCAGCGCGAGCGCCCTCGACTACACGAACGGGAGCTTCTCGCTCGTGCGCGTGCTGACCGCGACCATGACCGGCGCCGTGAACAAGAGCGCCAAGTTCGAGGTCCCGCTGCCCGGCCTCGACCAGGCGCAGCTCAACGATCTCCTGTGGGACGTGAAGGCGACGGACGCGTTCGTCGCCTACGCGCAGGCGAAGGTCTTCACGCCCGCGGGCGTCGCGAACGTCGGGGCCGCACCGACCTCGACGTCGGCGCTCGCCTACTCCGGCAAGACGGACACGACCGGCTGGAACTCCGGCGACGTGTCGACCCAGCTCGGCGGCGCCGGCTTCCGTCTCTCGGTCAACGACGTGCTCGACGTGATGGGCACCTTCCGCCGCAAGGGCACCATCGTCTCGCCCCAGAAGGCGAAGGAGGCGCTCGACGCGAAGCTCGGCATCGATCGCATCATCGACACTCCCGCCGGCAAGCTCTACGACAAGAACGGCGCGTGGCGCGACGGCAAGTCGACCTCGAACCACATCGAGCAGTCGGTGGCGGTGTTCATGCCCGAGGAGATGGAGTGCGTCGTCCTCGTCAACTCGTGGGTCGGAACGCAGCAGGCCTCGCTCCGGAACGCGGTGCGCGACGCCTACCTCGCGAACCTCGAGTGACGAGAGGCGCGGTCCCGGTGACGGTCGTGACCGGCTTCCTCGGAGCCGGGAAGACGACGCTCGTGAACCGCTGGCTCGCCGACTTCCCGCGCGGCGACGTGGGGGTGATCGTCAACGAGCACGGCGACGTCGGCATCGACGGGGAGCTGCTCGCCGAACGCGCGCGGGTGCTCGTCGAGATCACGGGCGGGTGCGTGTGCTGCGCGACGCAGGCCGAGCTCGCGCGTGCGCTCGAGGATCTCGCGGCACGCGAGGAGGCACCGAGGCGGATCCTCGTCGAGACGTCGGGCGCGGCCTCCCCGGCCGGCGTGCTCCGCGCGATCGCGAGCGGCGGCAGGACGGGCGCGTTCTCGCTGGACGGCGTCGTCACCGTCGTGGACGCCACGCGGGCGCACGCGCTCGACGCGCACGACCTCGCATTCGAGCAGCTCGGGTACGCCGACGTGATCGTGCTCTCGCGCGCAGACGCGTGCACGCGCGAGGTCATGGATCGCGCGGCCGACGTCGTCGCGGCACGCAACGCAGCCGCGCTCGTCGTCGAGGCGCCGCCGGTCGCGACGCTCGAGGAGCTCCTCGGGCGAAGGTGCGCGGACTTCGCGCCGGTCCACGAGGCGCCTTCCGTGCCGTCGGCCCACGTCTACGAGTCCGTGTCGCTCGTGCTCGAGGGCGAGGTCGACGGCGAGCGCTTCGCGGACTTCGTCGAGTCGCAGCTCGCACGGTTCGTCGGGCGCCTCTTCCGGACCAAGGGCATCCTCGCCGTGGCCGGCATCGAGCAGCGCATGATCGTGCAGGGCGTCGCCGACCTCGTCGAGGTGACGTTCGGCGATCCGTGGGGCGATGCTCCTCGCACGAGCCGGCTCGTCGTCGTCGGCTTCGGGCTCGAGCGAGAGGCGCTCGCCCGGGGCTTCGCCGCTTGCGCCGCAGAGGCAGGCCTTCACACCTGACCGCGCCGACACCTTTGCACCTCGACGTTCGCGGTGACCTCGTGGAAGCATCCAGCCATGCCGGCGAAAGACACCGACGCCTACCTCGCGAAGCTGGCCCCCGACAAGCGAGCAACGCTCGAGAAGGTGAGAAAGTCGATCCGCGCCGCGGCGCCGTCGGCCGAGGAAGGCATGAGCTACGGCATGCCGGCCTTCATCCAGGGCAAGCCGATCGCCGGCTACGCGGCGAGCGCGAATCACTGCGCGTACTACCCGATGAGCGGCGCGGTCGTCGCGGCGCTGAAGGGCGATCTCGACGGCTACGACACGAGCAAGGGCGCGATCCGGTTTCCGATCGGCAAGCCTCTCCCCGCGACGCTCGTACGCAAGCTGGTGAAGGCGCGCCTCGCGGAGATCGCCGAGGGCGCGTCGAAGAAGAAGACGAGCAACGAGAGCGGCCAGACCGACGACGCGGTCGTCGCGTACCTGCGCGAGCTGGATCATCCGCGGAAGAAGGAGATCGAATCGGTGCGCCGTCTCGTCCTCGGTGTCAGCCCCGCGATCCGCGAGGGCATCAAGTGGAACGCCCCGAGCTTCCGCACCGACAAGGAGTACTTCGCGACGTTCAATCTGCGCGCGAAGGACGGTGTTCAGCTCATCCTCCATCTCGGCGCCAAGGCGCGACCCGGTCTCAAGGCGTTCGAGGTCGCCGATCCGAAGGGCCTCCTGAAGTGGCTCGGCAAGGACCGCGCGCTGGTGACCCTCGGCGCGGGGCGCGTCCTCGCTTCGAACAGAGCCGCGTTCGAGGCGATCGTGCGCGCCTGGATCGAGCACGTCTGATCGCAGAGCCTCGTCGTGATCGTCGAAACGAGCTCCTAGTTCTTGGTCGCCGTGCACTTCGCGGCACCACACTGGACGCAACCGCTGGCGCAGACGTACGTCGTGTCGACGGTCCCCTTGTCGAGGTGGACACTGTACTTCCGGCCGCACGTGACCGTGTACGACAGCGAGCACGTCGCCTTGTCGAACGTGACGGACACGCCCTGCTCCGTGAAAGTCCCTCCCGACTGAGCCACGTTCGACGGGACGGTGATCTGCACGGACGCCGCCGGGATCGTGCCGCACGCGCCGCAGGACGTCGACGACGCCGGGCACGCGATCGTCCACGTTCCGGCGGCGTCGCACGTGGGCTTCACCGCCGACGCGTCCACGCAGGCAGCGCAGGTGAGGTAGGTCTGGTGGCAGAACTGATTCGCGCTATCGGCATCGGCGAAGCACTCCGAGCCCACGCCGTAGCACGAGAACGGCTTGTCCTTCGGGCAACAGAGACCTCCCGCCGGGCCCCCGTCGCCGCTCGGGCGGATCCCGCACTGCAGCTCGCCGGCCGGGCAGTCGTAGAGCGTCGACGGCGTGATCGCCTTGCACTGGTTCGCGCCGCCGGCAGACTTGGTCGCGCACTTGTCCGCGGTACGGTCGCACGTCAGGTACTTCGACGGATCATTGCTCGGGTTGAAGAGCTGACCGTCGTTGCTCTCGCATTCATCCGTGCAGCACGGCAGGGTGGACGTCGCGCAGCGCGCCCCCTCGGGCAGGCATAGGTACCGGTTCGCGACGGTCTTCGTGTTCGATCCGCAGCGCGCGTCGGTCGAGCTCGAGTCGGAGTCACTGCTGCTGCTGCTGCACGCGAGCACGAGACCGAGCAATGCAGCGGCGATGGATGCGACACGGATACGCATGCGTTCATATTCGGTCGGCTAGTTCCTGGCGCGCAAGAGCCGTCGGCCCCCATCTCCTCGGCGTCGACGAGCCGACATCCCACCTGCGCGCCCTCCGCGCCTCCACCTCCAATCAGCATGTGGTCGGTGGGTCACGCTCCCATCGGGAAGGCGTGCGACACGCGGATCCTCCACGAGCGATCCGGCTGCCGCTCGAAGACGTCGATCCCTTGCTCACGCACCGTCTCGAGCGTGGCGCCGCTCGCGTCGCGCACCGTGAGCGTCCAGACGAGGCGGACGACGACGAGATCGCCCGAGGGGAGCACGTCGGAGATCGCCGGCGGCGCGTAACGGAACGTCTTGCCCGTCGCCTGGGACTCCTCGAAGAGCTGCGCGAAGCGCGCGCACATCGCATCGTGATCCAGGTCGGGCACGCCCGGGTAGGTGAGCACCACGTCCGGCGCGAAGAGATCGCAGACCGCCGCGGTGTCGTGCGCGGCGAAGTCGTTGGACCAGCGCGCGAGGCGCTGCGTGACCTCGGCTCGATCGTCCGCGACGTCGGCCCGAGGCGGCTCGACGTCCGAGGTCGCGCCCGTGCACCCGCCCGCGCCGAGGCCGAGGGTGACGGCGAAGACGAGGAGAGCGACACGGACGAGCGCTTTCACCATGCGCTCAACATGGCGCCCGCGTCGACTCGGGACCATCGACCGGTCCTTGGGATACCGTGAAGACTGCCTTCACGATGCCCGCGCGATGATTCCCCGGCCTTTTCGCCTCGTCCTCCTCCTCTACGGCGTCGCCATCGCGCTATTCGTGGCCGGCGCCGCGCTCCATCTGGACGCGCTGCGCATCGTCGCGAAGCCGCTGCCAGTCTTGCTCCTCGCCGTCGGAGTCGCGCGCTCGGCCGAGGCGGGGACGTTTCGCACGCGGCTCGTGTTCGGGCTCGTGCTGTGCGCCGCCGGAGATCTGATCCTCGAGCTCGGTCGGTTCGTCCCCGGGCTCGTCGCCTTCCTCGTCGGGCACCTCGGCTACGTGGCGGCGTTCACGGCCGAGGCGCGCGAGCCGCGGCCGCTGCGCGCGCTGCCGTTCGCCGCGTTCGGCGCCGTCGTCGTCTCGCTCCTCTGGAATGGGCTCGGCCCGATGGCGATCCCCGTCGCCCTCTACACGACGGCGATCTGCACGATGATGTGGCGCGCCTCGGCGCTCGTCTCGCGCGAGCGGCCGTGGGCGACGCCTGTGCTCGCCGGCGCGATCATCTTCGCGGCGAGCGACACGATGATCGCCGTGAACAGGTTCCACGCCCCCTTCCCCGCCGCGCGTGCTCATCCTCTCGACGTACTGGCTCGCGCAGGCGCTCGTCGCCGGCGGCGCCGTCGCGCGGGCGCGGGACGTCGGTGGCGCGACCGTCAGAACGCGTACGACGTTCCGAGCGTGAAGTAGAACGGAGGCGTGACCGGCTGGAACTGTCCGGTCGTGTTCATGCCCGCTCTCGCCGCGATCTCGAGCGCGCCAAAGCGTGCGCCGCCGCGCAGGCCCGCGCGCGCGATGCTTCCGGTCACCGCGTACCAGCCGTCCTTCGCGTCCGCGTAGAACGTCTCGCGATACCGATCGGAGTGGCTCAGGTGCGTGGCGAGCATCTGCTCGTAGCCGCCCTCTGCGGAGAGGCCCCAGACCGGGCTCTCGTAGCCGGCGAGGATCGTCGCAGAGAGGCCCATCCCGGTCCCGGAGAAGAGCTCGTTTTGCGATCTGCGGAGGACGGGACCGGCGAGCAGCGTGAGGCGGAGGTCGCGCCACGAGAGAGGCGTCACGCGAAGGCCGCCGTCGACGGCCCAGTCGCCGAGGTCGGGCGTGACGAACGGCAGCGTCGCGCGCGCGAAGAGGCGCCCGTCGAGGGAGCCGAGCTCGAGGCGATGCGCGTACGTCGCGCGGGCGATGAACGCGTTCTCGAGGCCGGTGTCGAGGCCGACCGAGTGACGGCTCGTGTCGGGCATGCGCGTGACCTCCTGCGCGTTCGCGGTCGTCGTCGAAAGAGAGAGGATCGCCAGGATCGTGAGAGCGATGGAGCAGCGGAGCGTCGTGGTCATGGCGTTCCTCCTCAGAAGCCGATCGCCGCGAGGTAGGCGAAGATGGGGCGGAGCGTGGCCTCGGGGTGCGTCCACTGGTGCGTGTGGCCCGCGCCCGCGACGACGGCGAGCTCGGCGTTCGGGTAGAACTTCATCTGGCGCTTCTGGAACTCGGCGCCGATGACCTCGTTGAGCTCCGCGCCCATGAAGAGCACTGGGCGCTGATAGCGCTCGAGGCCTTTGGTGAAGTCCCAGACACCTTTGCCCTTGGACATCCCCTCCTTCTGGATCTGGGTGGACGCGACCGCGCCGAGCCGCCACGTCGGCTCCGTCGTCGACTCGTGAAAGCGGGGCTGACTGTCTCCGAACTTCCCGAGCGCGAGCAGGTAGTCGGCACGCGCGTGCCCCGCGGGGCTCATGGCCGTGTGCCCCCACGTGTAGTCGTTGAGCCACTCGCTCCAGAGGTCCAACTCCTGGATGCCGCTCTTCACCTCCTCGAAGAGCGCGCCGGTGAACGGGCCGGAATCCATCAGCACCGCCCCCGCCACGCGGTCCGGGTGCTGCGAGATGAACCTCGTCGCGTACATGCCGCCCCAGCTGTGGCCGAGCAGGACGACGGGACGGCCCGGCGAGTACGTGTCGATCAGGGCGAGGAGGTCGGCGTCGTACGCGGCGCCGGTGACCTCGCCCGGGTCGTGCCGGCGGCTGAGCCCGCATCCGCGCTGGTCCCAGAAGACGACGAAGTGCCGGTCCTCGAGGCGGACGCCGTCCACAGGCTGCCGAAGCCGCAGCATGTTGCGGTAGTCGTGACCGGGCCCGCCGTGGAGCATCACGATCACGGGCGCCGCCGGATCGCCGAAGGTCTCGGCATGGAACACCGAGCCGTTCAGTGCGACACGGGGGAGCGCCGGGTCCTCGTCCACCGTGGGCGGAACGAGGTTGCCCGGCTCGTTCGGGTCGAGGCAGGCGGTCGAGGTCGCGGTGAAGAGGACGAGGGTGAGCGCTGCGAGGGTTCGTGCTCGGTTCATGCCGGGACCCTGCGCCTCGCCGGCGCTTCGATCGCCTCGGCCCATGAACCCGGACGCGTCCGGGCGTCCGACTTTCTTAGGCGCTCAACTTCTCTTGGCTTTTCGACCTCTGGGAGCGGCTGCGAAATTCGGTCGGGGTCATGCCCGTGTGCTTCTTGAAGAAGCTGTTGAGGGTCGACTTCGAGCTGAAGCCGACCTCGAACGCCAGCTCGAGGACCCCGCGACCGGCGCTCGAGGGATCGACGAGCGCCGCCTTGAGGTCCTCGGCACGGAACGTGTTCACGTAGACGAAGAAGCTCTTCCCCACGCAAACGTTCAGTACCTGGCTCAGCATGTGCGGGGTGATCCCCAGCTCGTCGGCGAGGGTCGGCAGGGTCAGCCCGGGCTCCCGGTACAGCCGCTTCTGCGTCATGAGCTGCTCGAGCCTCGTCGCGAGCTCCTGCGCCTCGGCGTCGTCGAGACGGTTGCGCCGGTACTTGGGCGGGGGCGCCGGGGCGGTCTCGGCCCCGACCGGTTCGGTGCGCTCCGGAGGGGGAACGAGCTCCGGGGGAGAAGAAGGAGAAGGAGGCTCGGACGGCGTCGTCTCCTCGGCGACCTTCGCGGCGCTCGCCTTCTGGACGAGCTCCGGCTGCCACAGGCTCACGTAGCCCGTGAGGAAGATCGCGACCGACGAGCCGAGCTGCACGAGGTGACCGAGCGCGCTGCTCGTGCCCGCGACCACCCGGAGCACGGTCGAGAGCAACACGAGGCACCACACCGCGGCGTGCGCGAGCACGAGGGCTCTCAGCCACCTCAGATCGATCCGCGCGAGATCGCTGAAGTAGCCCCGCATCTTCCTCCCGTACCCGGCGAGCTCCTGCCAGCCGAGGAAGAGATAGACGAGGGCCTGGACGACTTCGAGCGCCGTCACCACGTGCAGCGAGATCGGCGCGCCGGCGCCCTCCGAGGCGCGGGCGAGGGCGACCTTCTCGTCGCCCGTCTCGAAGTAGAACGCCTGCGCGAAGAAGAGGGCCCCGGCCGCGAACGGCAGGGCGTGGGCGAGCCAGCGCGGATCGAACCGGACGACCGGCCGTGTGAGCGCGACGACGTAGAGATAGAGGAGCGGGCCGAAGAGGAACGGCAGCGGCGCGCCGAGGCCGAGCAGGTGCGGATGCCCCGCGAGCCCCCAACGACGCCCGACCTCGCCGAAGAGCAGCATCAGCGCGACGGCGCCGACGAGCGTCGCGAGGATGCGGTTCGCGACCCGGTTCGCGTGGCGCGCCCACAGCACCGGGGCGAGCACGGCGCCCTGCAGGACGCCGAGCAAGATCACCGTGCTGACGAGATCCCGCATCCGGGTCTCGTGTAACCCAGATCGAACGCGCGGAAAATCCGCTCCTCAGGTCGCGCTCAGCGCGCGTAGATCCCGCCGATCAGGCGGGTGTCGGTCGCCGACTTGCAGACGCAGTACGTCGCGCCCGACTCGCACTTCTGCCCGACGTCGCAGCAGCAGGTCTGGTTTCCGCCGCTGCAGGTGAGCGCGCAGCTGTTACCGAGGCCGCCGCCGATGCGGAGCTCCGAGCTGGTCTCGCCCGTCTGCTCTCCGGCGGCGTTCTCCTGCTGGGGATCGGAGCTCGCGCGCTCCTCCTCCGCGGACGGCGCGGCGCACGCGAAGAGACCGAAGGCGATGGCGAGGCACGAACCGATGATCTGCGTCTTCATTTGGCAATCTCTCTCGAATGGGAGCGCGTCCTTCGCGCTCGCGCCGCCGCCGTGAGCAAGTCGAGTGCCTTCGCCGTGCGTGCTCCGATCTCTGCGCAGCTCGTCGATCGACGTGCGCGCGCGCGAGGTGAGGGTGCGCGCGCGCATGCCGGACGTCCCACTCGCGCGCCGGGAAGCGTGCCCTTCCAGGCGGCACCCGCCTTGCTCCGGGCCGCGCGCATGAAGACCATCCTTCTCGCTGCGCTCTGCGCGTTCGCATTCGGCGCCATCGGCTGCGCCGCACCCGCGGAGGAAGAAGAGGCGGAGCAGACGCCCGAGGCGCTCTCGATCCGAGCCGGAGGCGGCGATCCGGACGAGTGCCTGCGGGCGCTCTACGGCTGCTATTCGTCGTGCCGGCAGTCGGGCAGCGCGAGCTGCTACCGCTACTGCGACCACCTCTATGCGCAGTGCCGCGGCCTGCCGGATCCGAGGATCGGCCTCACGCGCCAGTGACCGCTCGAGCCAGGTAGGAAGTTCTCAAGAACGATTTAGGAACGTCTTAGGAACGCGGCGGCCGGGCCGTCTCCATCGTGTCGGGCGTGGCGACGTCGACATCGAGAGGAGCCAGCCTCGCCGCGTTCGCGATGGTCCTGGCGACGGGCGGCACGTGGCTCGGCGGACGCGCGGTCCAGGCGGAGCATGCGAGCGCTCCTTCCGGGGTGTCGACGACGTCGCTGCGGATGTCGTCGCTCCCGCCCGAGGTGCCGCCTCTCCCCGCCGATCTCGCGGGCACCGGGCTCTACGCGGACTTTGCGACGCGCGCGCTCGCGAGGGACGTCCGCCCGTTCTCGCCGCAGTATCCGCTCTGGACCGACGGAGCACGCAAGCGCCGCTGGATCCGCCTCCCGCCCGGGACGACGATCGACGCGACCGATCCCGACGCGTGGCAGTTTCCGGTCGGCACGAAGCTGTGGAAGGAGCTGTCGTTCGGGCGCACGGTCGAGACGCGCTACATCGAGCGCACCGCGGACGGGTTCCGCTTCGCCGCGTACGTCTGGAGCGACGACGGACGCGCCGCGACGCTCGCGCCGCCGAAGGGAACGACGTCGAGCGCGGAGATCGCGCCGGGGGTCCACCACTCGATCCCCGGCCGCAGCGACTGTCTGGTCTGTCACGGCAACGGCAAGACGCCGGTCCTCGGCTTCTCCGCGCTCCAGCTCTCGGCCGATCGCGATCCGAATGCGGCGCACCGCGAGGAGCCCGCGGCGGGCTCGCTCGACCTGCGGGCGCTCGTGGAGGAGGGACGGCTTCGCGGCTTCTCGGGCGGAACGTCCCCGCGGATCGCCGCGCGGAGCCCCACGGAGCGCGCGGCGCTCGGCTATCTCCACGGCAACTGCGGGAGCTGCCATCGCGACGACGGCCCGCTCGCGCCCGTGGGCCTCGTGCTCGCTTCGTCGATCGCCGCGGGGCACGACGATGCGATCCGCTCCGCGGTCGACCGGCCGAGCCGCATCGCCCCCGCGCGCCGTCGCGTCGCGAGGCGGGTCGCGGAAGAGAGCGTCCTCTTCGATCGCGTGCGCTCGCGCGAGCCGGCCGTTCAGATGCCTCCGCTCGGGACGCAGGTCGTCGACGACGAGGGCGTCGCGCTGCTCGCCGCGTGGATCGGCGAGCTCCCCTGAAGACGAAGAGACGAACCGACGAGATCAGCACCGCTCCCGCCGACGCGGAGATCGCGCTCGCATGCAGGGCGATCAGCCCCCCGGAGCCGCCGCCGCCGCCGCCCGAGTACTTGCTGCCTCCGGTCGCACCGGCGCCCGATGCGTTGATCGAGCCCGAGGGCATCAGCGCGATCGAGCCCCCGGCCACCAGGTACACGGCCCCTCCACCGTCGCCGCCGACGCCGCCCGCCGAGAGCCCGTTGCCGCCGTTCTGGCCGCGACACCCGCCGCGCAGCGTCGCCGGGCGAGACGTCGATGCCGCCGTCGGCAGCCCGCGGTTCGTGGCCGTCCCGTTGCCGGGCCCGCCCTCGCCGCCGATCGATCCGAACGAAGCTCCGGCGCCGCCGCCCGCGAACCCCGCCACGTTCGAGGGCTGCGGGGCCGTGGTGTACGTGTCGCAATCGCTCGCGTTCGCGCCCGGACCGACGACACCTCCACGGTGGCTCGCGACCTCGAGCTTGGCCGCCACGGTGATCGAGTCGGTGGCGACGAGGACCAGCGGGAGGCGCCCGGTCACGGTGACCGCGGACGTGATCGAGATCGTGCGCGCGGTGATGATGCACGCATCGGGCTGACCACCGCTCGACCAGCTCGTCGGGATCGACGTGAGGCACTCGCTCGAAGTCTCGGTGTCGATCGTGGCCGGAGGAACGAACGTCCTCGTCGGCATGATCGTCGGGCAGACGGACCATCCGGCGGGACCGAAGCACGAGGGCGCATCGAGCTCGCCTCCGCCGTCTCCCCCACCGCCGTCGACGGCGACGTCTCCGCCGTCGGTGACGCTCCCGCCATCGTCGATGCTCGCAGCGTCGGCGCCGCCCGAGCCCGAATCCGTCGCATAGGCTCCCCCGCACGACGCGGCCCCGAACGCCATGAACACCGCAGCACCGCGCAGAGTACGCCTCATGATGACGATGCTACCGCAACGGCGTACACCGGAGAGCCGTACGTGCGACCGGGCGTCGCTCGCCGGCGGCGACACGGTCGTCGTCGCCGCGGCGGTGCGGATGCGCGTCGTAGCGGAAAACTGCTTCATTCACGCGCGCTGTGCTCGCTCGTTAGCATGGCGAAATGCGCTTTCTCACGCTCGCCGTCGTGTCGACGATCGCCTTCGCGAGCACGGCCGTGTCGGCGCAAGGCGCCGACGCCGAGGCCATCGCGGCAGCTCAGTTCGATCGAGGCCTCGCCGCGATGACCGCGGGCGAGCTCGACGACGCATGCCCGGCGCTCGCGGAGAGCTATCGGCTCGCCCCCAAGCCGGGTGCGCTCTTCACGCTCGCCGAGTGCGAAGCGAAGTGGGGGCGCGTGGCGTCCGCCGACCGGCACTACGCGGAGTACCTCGCGTGGTTCTCGCGCATGACGCCCGAGGAGCGGCGCCTCCAGATCGGACGCGAGAAGATCTCCGAGCAGGCGCGCGAGGACCTGAAGCCGCTCCTCCCGCGCCTGACCGTGCACGTCTCGACGCCGCTCCCGCCGAACGCGGTCGTGAAGCGCGACGGCGTCGTGCTCGGCGTGCCCTCCCTGGACGTACCGCTCCCGGTCGATCCCGGCGTTCACGTCGTCGTGCTCGAGCTGCCGGACGGTCGAACGACGCAGCAGGCGGTCACGATCCAGCGGGGGACCTCGGAGCAGCTCACGCTCGATCTACCGGTGGTCGAGCCGGCACCGGCGGAGCCGAAGGTCGATGCGACGAGCCCCAAACCCCTCCTCGTCCGCGTCGCTCCCTACGCGGCGGCCGGCGTCGGCGTCCTCGGCATCGGCATCGGCACCTCGTTCGGCCTCGTCGCGATGTCGAGGACGTCCACGATCGCCGAGCACTGCCAGGGGAACGTCTGCGACCGCGAGGGCGTCGCGGCGGCGGACTCTGCGCAGACCGCGGCGGCGGTGAGCACCGTCGGCTTCTGCGTCGGCATCGTCGGTCTCGCGGCGGGCGCGGTGATGTACTTCTGGAAGCCCCGCGGAGCACCGTGGGTCGCGGCCGGCCCCGGAGGCATCGGAGGGGTCTTCTGATGAGCGCACGACGCAGCCTCGCAACGCTCCTCGGCGCGACCGCCATCGCCGGGTGCAGCGTCGTCCTGGGGATCGACGCCGACTACGTCGAGGATCCGCAGGCCGGCGCGCTGGCGGCCGAGGGCGGGCTCGACGGCGGCAAGAGCAGCGCGGACGGCGAGGCAGGCCCTTGCAGCGGCCATCTCTGCAACGGGATCTGTCTCCCAGGCACCGCCTGCGACGACTGCAAGGGCGCTCCGCTGTTCTGCGACGAGACCCACGCGTGCGTCTCCGCATGCGCATCGTGCGACGGAGGATCCGTCGAGTGCTGGACCTGCAAGCCGAGCCCGAGCGGATCCTGTCACTCGGAGCGCGATGCCTACTGCCTCCGCAGCACGTACACGCGCTGCCCCTGCGACGACGGAGGCGTCGCGCAGTGCCCGGGTCAGTCCCAGGTGTGCACGAGCGACCGCTGCGAGACGTGCGGCTACTGGGGGACGGGAGGCAAGACGTGCAAGTCGGGCCCTGCCTGCTCGTCCTCGAGCAAGAGCTGCGGCAACTGACGCCGCCTCAGTCGCGGGTGTAGATGCGCGGAGAGGCCGCGGGCCCTTCTCTGCGGCCCGGCGGCACGCGAGGCTTGTTGCCAGACGCCGAGCCGCTCGGGATCGCGCTCGAGAGCGGCGCCTCGAGAGCCGCCGACACGCTGGCTGCGGGATCCGCGGGCGTGCGTTTGCTCGACGCCGACGGGGGCGGCTCGATCGCGACGGTCGCAGGCGCGGCCGCGATCGCCGCGACCACGGGTCGTGAGGTGACGGACGTCACCTCGGCCCGATCCGAGGACGCGCGGTAGGTGGCATGGGCGACGACGGCCGCGACGACGAGCGCGCAGCCCGCGAGAACGGCGGCGCGCGGCGGCGGCCGACGCGCGCGCTCCTTCGCATACCCGACGCTCTTGGTCTTCGCCTCCGAAGCGGCGAGCTCGAGGGACATGGCCGCCGGAGTCGCAGACGCCCCCTCCACGCTCGCGAGGAGCGCGGCGCTCCTCTCCAGCTGCTCGCTCCCCACCTCCTGCACCCAGCCCCGAACCTGCCGCATGCTCGCGGGCGCGAGCACCTTCTCCAGCGCGATCGCCATCTCCTCGGCCGTCGCGAACCGCCGCACGTCGTCCCGCTCGAGGGCGCGGAGCACGACCGCGTCGACCTCGGGCGGTATCGTCGCGTCGATGGTCGAGGGCGCAGGGATCTCCATCTGGATGATGCGATTGACGAGCGAAGCCTCGCTGCTGCCATAGAAGAGTCGGCGGCCGGTGAGCATCTCCCAGAGCATGATGCCGGTGGAGAAGACGTCCGCGCGCCGCGTGAGCTCCTGGCCGGTGACGCACTCCGGAGCCATGTACGCGAGCTTCCCCTTGATCACGCCGTCGCGGGTGATGTGGGCTTGCCCCGCCGCCTTCGCCACGCCGAAGTCGAGCACGCGCGCGATGCCGTCGGTGCCGACGATCACGTTGGACGGGGAGACGTCGCGATGGACGATGTTGAGAGGCTTGCCTCGCTCGTCCTTCGTCTCGTGCGCCGCATGCAGCCCGTGCAGCACGCCGCAGATCACGCTGGACACGATCGCACGCGGGATCCTCTTCGCCTCGCTGCCGCTCGTCGCCGCCATGAGGCGCCCGAGAGAGACGCCCTCGACGTACTCCATGACGAGGAAGAGCTCGTCCTCCTGCATGATGACGTCGACGGCGTGGACGACGTTCGGGTGGCGGACGCGAAGCGCCAGCCGCGCCTCGTCGAGGAACATCGTCGAGAGGTCGCCGTCGGTGCGGAACTGGGCCTGCAGGCGCTTGATCGCGACGGTCCGGCGGAGGCCGCCTTCGCCGAGGAGCCGCCCCAGGTACACGGTCGCGAGCCCGCCGCGCGCGAGCTGTGCGGCAAGGACGTAGCGGCCTACGACGAGGGCCTCGGCGTCCGTCGTGAGCCGAGGCGAGCTCGTCGGCTGTTCCCCCGACGACATCGACGCGAACGTAAGCACGCTCGCTCGCGTTGCGAACCTCTTCGCGAGCACTTCGCGATGGGGCACGCGCGCCCAGCATCGCGACGATGCGCCCCGCTCACTGCTTCGTGTACGTCCAGAGCTGCTTCTTCGAGCTGCCGCGCCGGCGGCGGGCGTCACATGTCAGGTCGCGGTGGGAGCGTGCGCGTCGACCGCCGGCAACGTCACCCGGAACGTGGTGCCGCCGCCTGGACGCGGCTCGCACGAGATCGTGCCCCCGGCGGAGACCACGATCCGATGCGAGATCGAGAGCCCGAGGCCGGTGCCGACGCCCTCCTTCGTCGTGAAGAACGGCTCGAAGATCCGATCCATCAGCGCTCGCGGAACGCCCGTGCCCGTGTCGCTGATCTCGACGACGGCGTTCGTCCCGACGGCGCGGACGGCGATGCGCACCTCGCTCTCTCCGCACTGCCCTGCGGGGATGGCCTGCGCGGCGTTCACGAGGAGGTTCAGGAAGACCTGACCGAGGCGCGTCTCGTTGCCGAGCACGGCGACGCGGTCGCGATAGTCCTTCACGAGCCTCGTGCCGGGGCGCAGCTCGTGCTCGGCCATGTGCGTGCACACGTCGAGCATGTGCTGCACGTCGACGTGGGCGTTCTCCGGACCGTCGGAGCGGGCGAGCGTCTTCAGGTCGTGCACGATGTCGCGCATCCGTCGTGCGCCTTCGCCGATCAACCCGACGTACGACGAGAGCCGTTCGACGACGTCCGCCGGGATGTCCCTGGACGTCGCGAGCTCCCGCTCCATGAAGCCGACGTTGCCGAGGACGTAGGCGAGCGGGTTGTTCAGCTCGTGGCCGACGGACGCTGCAAGGCGACCGAGCGACGCGAGGCGATCGTTCAGCACGAGCTGCGCTTCCATCTCCTTCCTGGCGGTGACGTCGCGGGCGATCGCGAGGATCGCGGGCTCGCCGTCGAAGGCGGCCTTCATCGCCATGAGCTCGGTGATGACGTACGTCCCGTCGCGGCGCAGGAGGCGCTCCTCGATCGGCGGCACGGTGACCCCCTGCGAGACGATTGCGTAGATGCGCTCGCTCGCCTGCTGCCGGTCGTCGGGGTGAACGAGGTCGAGGACGCGCACGCCGACCACGTCTTCGTCGGGCGCATAGCCGAGCATGCGGCGCATGGCCGGGCTCATGTAAACGATCGCTCCCTTGCGACCGACCATGACCCCGTCGGGCATGCTGTCGATGAGCGCGCGGTAGCTCTGCTGGGAACGCGCGAGCGCCTTGGCGAAGTTGTTCCGCTGCGTGATGTCGCGCACGACCGAGTAGAGCAGCTCGCGCCCCTCGAGCACCAGCCTGCCCGCGGTCATCTCGACGGGGAAGACGGTGCCGTCCTTCGCGCGATGCCAGCGCACATCGACGAGCGGGCCGATCCCCGACGAGACGTCGCGGACGACCTTCTCGGTCAGCTCCGGCCTCGCGCTCACGTCGTAGACGGTCATCGCGAGCGCCTCGTCGCGCGTGTAGCCGTAGAGACAGCCCCACGACTCGTTGACCTCGACGAAGGCCCCCGTCGACGCATCGACGAGCGCCATCGCGTCGATCTCCTGCGAGAGCACGAGCCGGTAGGTCTTCTCGCTCTCCAGGAGCGCGCGCGTGACGTCCGAGAGCGTCCTGCTCTGCGTGTCGTAGGCCTCGAGCGCCTCGAGGGAACGCCGCACTTCGGCGAGCGCATCGTGCTGCCCTCGCTCCTCGAGCAGCGTGAAGACGGCGGCGAATGCTTCCTTGCGATCCACGACGGTCCCCCAGGGAGCGGGAAGCGTAGCCGATCATGCCTCCGGCGAAACGATCCTCCGGCGCCCGGGAGGGCCCACGGGCGGGCGGGGTCAGAGCATCGTGTCCGGCAGCTCCGCCGGATCGAGATCGACGAGGGCGGCGGCGAGGCGGCGGCCTCCGGCAGAGCTCCGCTTGTCCGCGGGGAGCTCCCTCACTGCGCGGATCACGTCGTGCCGGGTGGCGGCGGCCAGCACCTCCGGGTCGAGCCCGAGCGACGTCACCAGGTCCCCGTTCTCCTCGAGCCATGCGTGCTTCAGGTCGCGGTAGAGGGTGAGGCGGATGGACTGGCTCACGCGGGCGACGTCGGCCGGCGTCGCGGCGGCGCCGGCGGCGGCGAGGTACTGCTGGGAGAGGTTGTTGTACTGGCGCACGAGGCCCGTCGACGTGCTCGCCGGAGGATCGGCGTGCGCCTCGTCCGACGCCGCGAGGTAGCGGCGGTACTCGTCCTCGAGGAGCGAGATCTTCGCCAGCAACGTCGAGGGCCCGTCCGGCGGAAACACCGCGTCCCAGTGCGCAGCGCCGCCCACGACGATCTCCCATGCAGGCGATCCCTGCACCACGAAGTCCACCGTCGATCCGTACGAGACCTGCGTCATCACGCCGAGGCACTTGCTCGCGCGGCAGCTCGCGATGCCGCGGAACAGCGCGGCGTCGTCGGTCGGCAGCGTCGCGCCGCGGTTCAGGAGGCCGAGCTTCTGCCATTCGGAGAGCGAGAACTTCACGAGCATGTTCCCGCCGCTCTCGCCGTCGGGCGCGCGCGAGTTGAACCCCGCGACCGCGGCCACGTTCGGGAACGACCGCCGCCACAGCTCCATCTTGTCCTTGTGGCCCGCGTTGCAGCCGAGAAGGAACATGCCGCGTACGTTCTTCGCGAACCGAGGGAACTTCGCCGCGAGGGCCTTGACCCGCTCGGGCGTGATCTGCGCGCGGTTCACGTTGCCCGCGGCCGTCCGCGAGTGACCGAAGAACGAGAAGCCCGTCGAGTGCCCGGCGAGGGCGAGGACGATCGACTCCTCGTAGCCGGGATCGGCGCTCTCCTTCGCCGTGAGGTCCGCCTCGATGCGCGCGACGTACTTGTCGATGAGCGCATCGAGGTTCTCCTGCACGGTGGGCGTCGCGCCCTCGCGCGCCCAGTAGATGCCGGCCTCGTAGCTCGAGATCACGGTCGCATTCGGCATGCCGCGGAAGAAGGCCGCCTGCGGCGAGTCGGACTCCGCCTGCACCAGCACGACGCGCTGGCGTCGCGGGGTGCCCACGTTCGCGACGCCGGCCGCGGACTCGATCTCGCCGGCCTCCTGCTCAGGAGGAGCGACGCACGCGGCCGTCGCGAAGAGAGCCAGACAACCAAGGGCCCGGAGCAGGTGACGCGCCATGCCCGCCGGGGGAGCACCCCGCGTGCCACACCGACCCACACGGAATTTCCCGAGAGATCGTGCAGGTCCCGGGCCCGCCGGCCGCGGCTCGTCGGCGAGCCGGGGCGCTCGCCGGATCCACGCCTCACCCCGACTTGGGCGGCCTCGCCTGGCGCGCGGCGTCGCCGGCCAGCTCGAGGAGCCAGCGCTTGTCCTCCGGATCCTTCGTCAGCGTGGCCGCCGTCTTGAAGGAGGTCGCGGCCGCGGCATAGAGCGAGCGCGCGCGGCGTTGCTTGTGGTCGCCTCCGGTCCGGGAGGCGCCGAGCTCGCAGGTCTTCGCGAGCGTGGTCCACGTGGACTTCTCCTTCGGCGCGAGCTTCGTCGCCTTGCGTGCATAGTACAAGGACCTGGCGAAGGACCGCCGGCGGGCCCATCCGCGCGCGAGCTCCTCGGCGACGACGGCGGTGTCGTCGGCGTCGCCGCTCTCGCGCGCGAGGGCGTACGCCGACTCCAGCTTGGCGACCGCACCCTTCGCGTCGTTCTTCATCGCAGCGGCAGCCTCCTTCAGGAGGCGCGCGATGTCTTCGCGTGCCCCCATCAGGCGAACCTGCCGCTGAGGCTGTCGTGACGTCTCGTCGACCGCATGAGCGAGAACTACCCGACCGCGCGGGCCGACGACAACGCGAATGCATGCCAGGGGGCGCATCGTCGCGGGGCCACCTGGCGGTAGCGCGCACGGGACGTGTCGTCGTTCGCCATGCCCGAACGCACGCTTGCCCCCCAAGACGGCGGATCCGTGTGCCTTGCACACGTCGGCGCCACCGGCATGCCGCCTGCTCGACCTGGACGCCGGACACGGGGCGCGCTCAGCCCCCGACAGCAGAAGGATGCACCATGTTCAGGCTGAGAAACTCGATCTCGATGACACTCGTCGTCGCGGGCGTCGTCGCCTTCGCCGCATGCACCTCGAACACCGGAGAGGACGACAGCTCGTCGACCTCCTCGGCGATGCGCAACGACGGCAAGGAACCCCACGGCACGAATCCGGGCAAGCTCTCGTGTGAGGACCACGGGTTCCCAGGCGTCGACACCGCAGTGGACCTCGGCGGCGTCAACCGCACCCTCGATCTCGGCGGCGGAGCCAAGGTCGAGGTCACCGGCGCGCACGCCGGCCCGAGCTGGCACTTCCACTTCAAGGCGACCAACGCCCTGGTCGCGAAGGTCCTCATGCGATCCGGCAACAAGGACAGCGAATACGCGCTCGACACCCCCAGCGCGGAGGGTGACGTCGAACGGGCGGACGCCGACGGTCCGTCGAAGCCCGGCCTGAACCGCATCGCCTTCTGCTGGGTTCCGAAGCCGCCGCCGCCCGAGGAGGACTGCGGAGCTCCTCCGCCTCCGCCTCCGCCTCCGCCTCCCCCCTGTGACGACGATCACCACGACCACGACGGCGGCAAGCCGACCTGGTGAGGCGATGCGACGAAGTGCTCTCCCGCTGCTCTTGCTCGTGGCTTGCACCTCCGCGCAAGACGCGGGGGAGCACGTCGGCGCCGTCCCCCAACCCTTCGCGAGCGCGCATGCCGTCCAGCTCGACTTCGAGCTCGACGGCAGGCTCGTCGCGGACACGAACGATCCTGCGGCGCTGCGCACGCTCATCCAGACGCAGCTCCTGTTCACGATCGGTCAGCTCAACGGCGAGAGCTCCGTCGGTCGCCTCGGGCTTCTCGATCTGTCCGCGATCGACGCGACCGAGATCCCGCCGCCTCCGCCGCCCGAGCCCGCGCCCGCGCCCGCGCCCGACGACGCGGGTACGCCCGATGACGCGGGCGATCCCGGCGACGCCGGAGCCGCGGAGCCACCACCACCGCCTCCTCCTCCGCCGCCTCCCCCGCCGCGGTACGACGTGACCTACCACGCGAAGGTGCCCGTCGCGTGGGGCGGCGCGACGATACCCACGAGCTACGGCTTCACGCTGCCGGCGAGCGTCTCTGCGGCCGACCAGATCGCGTTCGCGTCGAAGTACGGATCGACATGCGTGCTCCCCGCGGAGGCTCCGGCCGGCGCCGACCACATGTTCGCGGTGTATCGACCGCGGCAGGCCGGCTGCGTGTTCGCGCCCGGCGACGTCGTGACCTTCACGGCGAACGTGACGCCCTCAACGGAGAACACGAGGGGCAAGTACCCCGAGTACCACCGCGTATGGGAGGACGGCGCCCTCCAGGTCGTGGCGCTCTTCAGCCACGCGTACCCGAGCCCGACGCCGGGCGACGAGGGCATGCAGGCCTACGACGACTTCGTCTCGCGGATGCGCCGGTACATGGCGCTCGTGCAGCCGGACGCGTCGAAGCGGAGCGAGCCTCCGGGTCTCTCGGCTTCCCCGTCCGCGGCGGGCACGTCGACGGTGAGGCTCGGCGCGGAGCTGCCGGACGGCCGAACGATGAGGCTCGACGTGCGGCTCGTCGGGGCTTCGCTCGACCAGGAGGGCCCCGAGTTCGACCAGTGGTACGACGGCCTGACGCCCGACGCCGACGTCATCATCTACAACGGCCACGCGGGCCTCGGCGCGAACGTGCAGGCGTTGATGGGGAAGGGTTCGTTCCGTTCCGGGCAGTACCTCGTCTGGTTCGCCAACGGCTGCGACACGCTCGCGTACGTCGATCGCACGCTCGCGGACCGTCGCGCGCCGCTCAACCCCGATGATCCGTCGGGGACGAAGTACATGGACACGGTCACGAACGTGATGGCCGGCTACTTCAGCGCGCTCGAGGCGACGTCGGTGACGTTCCTCCGCGCGTTCGTCGAGGTGCGCTACCCGGAGATCGGGCCGAAGACGTACGAGCAGATCTTCCAGGGGATCGATCCCGCGCAGACGGTCGTCGTGACCGGCGAGGAGGACAACGAGCTTCAGCCTCTGCCGCCGAGCAAGCATCCGCCGGGTCCGCCCCCGGTCGAGCCCCAGGAGGACGCAGGACCGCCCGCGGGCAAGCCGCCCTCCTTCGTCGTGCCGCCCGACGACGCGCCCGACGATCCCACGAGCGAGGCGCCGCCAACGAGCGCTCGCCGGGGCTGCGGCATCGGCGCGGTCGCCGGCACGAGCGACGCGGGCACGGCGCTCTGCGCGACGGGGCTGCTCTTCGCCGCGACGATCGCGCGACGGCGCCGCCGCTGGCGGACTTTCGTCACGCCGGGTCGTACGTGACGCCACGCGTGCCGAGGCCCTCACCGGATCCTCGCGAGAGCGCGCGGAGACGGGCGAGCACACACGATGCACGCCCGTAGGACATGTCCACGAAGCCGCTTCGCTGGGTCCTCGTCGCCACCGCGTGCTCCGCGCTCGCGTACACGGTTGCCTGCGACTCCGAGTCTTCGTCCAACGCCGCGAACGCCGCTCCTCCGGGCGGAGGCGACGAAGGGACGCCCCAGGCGCCGCGCGATCCTCCCATCGCGGGCGACTCGGGCACACCGGACGCGGACCCGGGCCCCAGCGGGCCGCCGCAGGTGCTCTTCATCGGACGCTTCGAGACGACCGATCCGGCCGGGCCGAAGGCGAGCTGGCCGGGCTCGCGCATCCTGACGCGGTTCTCCGGCACCGCGGTGTCCGTGAAGCTCAGCGAGTACGCCGAGGACTGGATGGATGGCGCGCCGAGCTACTGGGACGTCTCGATCGATCACGCGCCGCCGACGGCGATCGCGATGATCGCCGACAACCAACCGCACGTCTTCGATCTCGCGACCGACCTGCCGCCGGGCGATCACGAGGTCGAGCTCTACAAGCGCAGCGAGATGCAGACGGGCATCACGCAGTTCCTCGGCTTCGACTTCCACGGCGGCCGGGCCCTTCCGGCGCCGCAACGCGCGCCGCGACACATCGAAGCGATGGCCGACTCGTACGGCACCGGCTACGGCATCGAGCAGCTCAACGCACCGAACCTCGAGTGCATCCCCGCCCCCAATCACGCCGGGCGGCACCAGAACTTCCGCAAGGCATGGCCCGCGCTCCTCGGCGTGAGGTTCGGCGCGGACGTGGAGGGCACGGTGTACTCGGGCAAGGGGCTCACCCGCGGCATCTGGCCGACCGACGACGACGGCCTGATCGACTACTACCCGCGGGCGAATCCGAACCCGGCCATGGCGCGGAGCAATCCGCAGCTCTTCGATCTGAAGTCGTGGGTCCCGGACGTGATCGTGCTCGTGCAGGGAACGGTCGACAACGGGCTGGGCGACTTCACCGCCGTCTATCGCGACTTCGTCGTGAACCAGCTCCGCGCGCGCGCGCCGGACGCGCACATCTTCCTGGTCGTGCCGGGCGCGATCGCCCGCGACAAGTGGATCTACACGGTGAACACCGTCGCGGCCGAGCGGGCCGCCGCCGGCGACCTCAAGGTCTACCCCGTGATCCCCGGCGAAGAGGAGCCGGAGGAGATGACCGGCTGCGGGTATCACGGCTCGCCCGCCTACCATCAGCGGATCGCGAAGGAGATCGGCGACGTGATCGCGCAGAAGGTCGGCTGGTAGAGGGATCAGCGCGGATACGTCGCATAGAGCGCGCGCATCGGAGCCGCGAGCGGGTCGTCCCAGCCGTCGAGCTGAGAGGCCAGCGCCTGCGGGTCGAGCTGGACGCGCCGCAGATCGACGCTGACGCGGCCCGGTCGCACGTCGACGATCGCGTATTCGGCGTGCGGAAGGATGATCGGCGGGCCGCCGGATGCGTACTCGCGGAACGGCATCCCGAGCGAGCCCGCGTTCACGATCAGCATGCCCCGGTGCTGACGCAGCATCTGCAGGTGCGTGTGGCCCCCCGCGAAGACGAGCGCCCGCTTGCCCTCGAGCATCTCGTCGACCCGCTCCGGAGGTGTCGTCGCGAGCAGGTCCTCCATGTTGGAGCGCGGCGTGCCGTGGTAGAGCAGCACGTCGTCGAGCGCGAGGGTTCGGACGAAGGTCCGGATGAACGCCAGCTCCTCCGCGGTGAGCACCTGGCGCGTGTTGTCGACCGACGCCAGCAGCAGCGGAGAGTCGCTGTACGAGTGGATGAGCGCCGGGTCGAGCATGAACTCGTCGTGGTTGCCGAGGATGCACGGGCAGCCGAGATCCCGCAGACGCGCGAGCACCGCACCCGGCCGCGGTCCGAGCGTCGCGACGTCGCCGAGGCAGACGAGCTGGTCGTAGCCCGCGTCACGCGCATCGGCGAGCACGGCGTCCAGCGCGAGCTCGTTGCCATGGAGATCGGAGACGAGAGCGATGCGCACGCCCCGATGGTAACCCCGGAACGACGATCCACACTGCGGTCGCGCGCCCGTGGGACAATGAGGCGATGGCCGTCACATCCGACGCGATCGTCCCGCGGATCACGACCGAGCGACTGCTCCTCCGCGAGCTCCGCCTGGGCGATTTCGATCGCTACGCCGCGAACCTGGCCGATCCTCTCGCGACGCGCTTCACCTCCGGCGTCGTCGACCGGCGCGGCGCATGGCGCATCTTCACGGCCCTGAGCGGCACGTGGATGTTGAACGGCGCCGGGTGGTGGGCCGTCGAGCTCCGCGAGACGGGCGACTTCATCGGCACCGTGGGCGCGTTCTTCCGCGAGCCGGGGACGCCGCTCGGCACCGAGGCGGACCTCGAGCTCGGGTGGACGCTGTTCCCCGCGTTCTGGCGGCGAGGCTTCGCGACCGAGGCCGCACGCGCGGCGCTCGCGCACGGGTTCGCGCATCACGACGTGCGCCGGGCGATCGCGCACATCGATCCGGCGAACGCCGCCTCGATCGGCGTGAGCAGGGCGATCGGCATGACGCTCGAGGGCGAGGTCGACTTCTACGGGCAGCCGACCGTCCGCTACGCGATCGGACGGCTCGACCACTCGACGCGATGAGGGACAGGACCTACAGGAGCGAATCGAGCACGTCCCATGGCCCAATCCCAGTGCATCCGCATCCCGCTGAACGCCGAGCACGCCGAGGCCTTCATCGCCTGGCTCCGGTCGCTCGAGCCACGGCGCGACGAGCTGCGCGCGCTCCTCGCCAAGGAGGGCATGCTCGCGGAGCTCGTGCTCCTCGAGGAGGGCCCCGCTGGCGCGGCGATCATCCTCTATACGCGCGCGGAGGATCTCGCTTCCGCCAACGCGGCCTATCTGGCCTCCGAGCACCCGATCGATCGCGAGATGCGGGACTGGCAGGCGCGCGCGCTGCGCATTGCGGAGGCGAAGCTGCTGGACGTGGTCTTCGAGCACGGCGTCCCGGGCTGATCGGCGCTCCGCTGGAGAGGGCTCATCGGTTCTCCTGAGGGACCCACGTGCCGTGGAATCCGAATGGAACGTGGTGCGGGAGCTCGAGGCGGCACACCGTCCGGAGATCGTCGGCGTCGAGCACGTAGAGATCGGAGCGGTGCTCACGCGCGCGGTAGACGAGCACGAGCGCCCAGCCCGATCCGTCTCCGCCGTCCGGATCGGGGACGAACACCGGCTCGCCAGGCAGGTCCGGTGCGAAGTCGCGCATCGTGGCGCGGCCGGTGTCGAGATCGAACCGCTGCACGTGCTTGAGGAACGGGTCGGCATCACCGGGCGCGCCGGCGATCGACCAGAAGAACCGCACGCGTCGCCCGACGCGACGCGGGTCGATCGTCGGCAGCTCGGCGGGAGCGTCGGTCAGGCGGTCCTCGTGCACGGTCCCGCTCGACGGGTCGAGCGTGTAGCGGGTCGGCACGGCCGAGGGGAAGTCCGTCCCGGTCCCCTCGAAGAGCGCGCGGGTCTGCGCGGACGTCGGGAACGACGGCATGCGCAGACCGACGACGACGATGCGCCCGTCCGGCTCCTCGTGCGCGGACGCGAAGTGGAAGACGAAGCAGGGCGACGCCTCGAACGACATCGATGCGCCGCCGGCGCGAGGGACGAGGAGGATGCGCGTCGGTCGCCCGTCGATCGCCTCGATCGCATCGGCCGGAGGCACGAGCCCGACGAGCGTCGGCGCCACCCGGAACGCCACCGGGACGAGGAAGAAGATGCGATAGCGCGGCGTCAGCGCGAAGTCGTGGAGGAACACGAGGCGCTCCATCGGGAGCTGCACCGGCACGTCGAGCTCGCCCGCGGGCGACGCGCGATGCAGGAGCAGCGTGGGCTTCGGTCCGAGGAGCGCGCCGAAGTTGAACAGCTCGCCCGTGTCGGGATCGATCTTCGGGTGGGCGGAGAACGGCAGCTCGGGCGCGAGCACGCGCTCGAGACGCGAGCCGGCGCTCCGGAGGCGGCCGTCGTAGTCCTCGCGGCCGATGGTCGCGAGCGTGTCCGGATCGAGCCGGTGCGGGAGGCCTCCCTCCCAGAGCGCGAGGAGCTTGCCGCCGTGCCACACGACGCTGGTGTTCGCCGCGTTCTTGAATGCGAGCCGAAAGAGGTTCCGCAACAGGCCGCCCGGGAGGTTCGTCCCGAAGCTGCGATACAGCGGCTTTCGCGCGCGGGCCTCGCGGGTGCGCTCGCGCGTCGCCACGAAGCGATTCCGGTAGCGCACGCGCTCGCCGTCGAACGAGAAGCGCACGATGTGGCCGTCGCCGTCGAAGGGGTGGAGGTAGCGCGTTCCCCACGACTCGTTCGTTCCCGGTCCGTTGCGGTAGAGCACGCCGCGCAGCGCGGGAGGCAGCGCGCCCTCCGCGACGCGGAGCTCGACGTCGTCCACCTCCGCAGGCACCGTGCTCGCAGCGCGCAGGTAGATCTCGCGGCTCACGGCGCGTTGGCCCCGCATGTACGCGCGGCTTCCTGCACGGCGTGGCGATCGCGCTCGGCGGCGCCGCGGTCGACGCCGCCCGAGTCGAACGTCGGCGGCAGCGGGATCGTGTCCGCGGCCCTCCCGACCTCCGCATCGCCGCGGCTCGCCGCGCAGGCTCGTTGCGTCAGGTCGACGAGGAGCGCCATGCCGCCGACGTGAAGGAGCCTCGCGCCAGGCGACGTCCCGGAGCCGGTCCACTTCGGATCGGCCGCGAGCGGCCTGCCCTCCTCGAGCATCTTCGCGGCGTCGCGGAGGCCCGAGGCGGTCTCCGGCACCTTCGTCATCCGATCGAAGAGCGCATCGATCTCCCCGATGGTCGGCGGCTTCCGAGACGGACCGGTTCGCTGCTCGCGCGCCGGCTCGCCGTACGTCGGGGCGCGCAAAGCGAAGGCCAGCCACGCGGGCGCGGACGACGACGACGCGGCGGTCGGGGCGGACGACGCCGAAGCGGACGAGCTCGGCGCGCCGCTGACGGTCGACCTGGAGCACGCCGCACCGAGCGCGAGGACGACGGCTGCGCGCGCGATTTCGCCTGGCCTTGCCACGAACCAAGCATAGCCCGGCGCGAGATCCCGTTGCTCGGCTTGTGGGCACGGGCACGGCCGTCTAGACGAAGCCGTGGTGATCGCGTCCATGACAGCGCCCGCGCCGGTGGAGACGAAGCAGCCGCCCACCGCGAGCGCGATGGCTCGACTGCCCGAGATCGTCCAGCAGCTCTCGCTGGCGCGCACGATCGACGAGATCGTCGACATCGTGCGCCGTGCCGCGCGTCAGCTCACCGGGGCCGACGGAGCGACGTTCGTCCTGCGCGAGCGCGAAGCGGGCGAGGACGTCTGCTCCTACGTCGACGAGGACGCGATCGGCCCGCTCTGGAAGGGGCGCCGCTTCCCTGCCTCCACGTGCATCAGCGGATGGGCGATGGCCCATCGCGAGGCGGTGGCGATCGACGATGTCTTCTCCGATGCGCGCATTCCGGTCGACGCCTACTCCCCGACGTTCGTGAAGAGCCTCGTCGTCGTCCCGATCCGCCGAGCGGCGCCCGTCGGGGCGATCGGCACGTACTGGGCGACCGCGCACGTCGCCTCCGCCGAGGAGATCAGGGTGCTGCAGGCGCTCGCCGACTCGACGTCGGTCGCGATGCAGAGCGTCGAGCTCCACGCCGAGATCGAGCGCATGGCGGCCCGGACGGCCGATCTCGCCGCAGCACGCGAGGAGCTGCGCCGGACGAACGAGGCGCTCCTCGAGCTCGGACGGCGCAAGGACGAGCTGGCCGCGCTCGTCGCCCACGACATCAAGAATCCGGCTTCGGGGCTCATGCTGAGGGCGCAGATGCGTCTGCGCGAGGGCGAGATGGCGGAGAGCGAGCGACGCGCGTGGACGAGCGTGTACACGTGTGCGGAGGCGGTCACGCGTCTCGCGATGGACCTCGTCGACGTGTCCTCCAGCGAGCGAGGGGCGCTGGAGCTCGCCTGCGGGAGCGTCGAGGTGGATTCGCTCGCCGAGGAGCTCGAGCGCCTCATGAGACCGCTGGCAGAAGCACGGAATCAGCGGCTCGCGCTCCGCACCGATTCTCGCTGCGCGGTCTTGGCCGATCGCGACCTCCTCCTGCGCGTGCTCGTGAACCTCGTCGAGAACGCCCTCACCCACAATCCGCCGGGCGGCAGCGTGCGCCTCGACGTCCGTCGCGACGGCGACGAGCTCGTCCTCGCCGTGTGCGACGAGGGCGCCGGCGTCCCGGTCGACCAGCGCGAGCGCGTCTTCGACAAGTTCGTCCGTCTCGACCCGGCGCAAGCGCCGCGTACCGGGCGCGGTCTCGGCCTGCCCTTCTGCCGGCTCGCGATCCGCGCCCATGGTGGCCGTATCTGGATCGAAGACAACGCGCCGCGTGGGAGCCGGTTCTGCGTGTCCTTGCGTCGCGCTCCGCCAGCTTGATCGACTCCGCCTTGGCAGGGTGCGGATGTTGCTCTCTCGGTGCGGTCACCCGCACACCCCGGAGGGGAGCCATGCCCGACCCGATCCGCATCACGACGCGTCAGCTGGACGAAGCCGACGCGGAGATGATCTCGAGCTTCTACCCCGTGCCCGGCCTCGGGCTCGTGCCGATCAACGCGTTCGTGCTCCGCGCCGCCGAGCCCGTCCTCGTCGACACCGGCTACCCCGTGATGAAGGACGCGTACCTGCAGGCGATCGAACGCGCCATCGACCTCCGTGACATCCGCTGGATCTGGCTCACGCATGTCGACGCCGACCACATCGGTTGTCTCTTCGAGGTGCTCGAACGAGCGCCTCGCGCCGTCCTCGTCACCACGTTCATCGGCCTCGGCAAGCTCGGCGTGGTGGGCGCCATCCAGCCTCAGCGCGCGTATCTCCTCAACCCGGGACAGAGCCTCGCCGTCGGCGACCGCAGCCTCGTGGCGTTCAAGCCGCCCGTGTTCGACGCGCCCGAGACGACGGGCTTCTTCGATGCGAAGACCCGGACGCTGTTCAGCTCCGACTGCTTCGGCACGCTCGTGTCGGAGCCGGTCGAGCGCGAGAACGACCTCCGCGCGGATGCCCTTCACCACGGTCTCGTCACGTGGGCGACGATCGACTCGCCCTGGCTGGCCGACGTCGAGCAATCGAGCTTCGAGCGCAACCTCGCGCGCGTCCGCGATCTCGCGCCACGCACCATCCTGAGCAGTCATGCGCCGCCGGCGACGGAGATGACGAAAGAGCTCCTCGAGCAGCTCGCGACGGCGCGCACCGCGCCGCGGTTCGTCGGCCCGGATCAAGCGGCGCTGACGCGGATGCTCGGCGCGGCCTGAGCGCGCGCCCTCACGCTGCGTGGAGGCCGTGAGGCGCCACGAGCGACCGCCGCCAGAGGGGCTCGAACCCGAGCCCCACTCCGTACGCGACGTGGGCGACGACCCACGTCGGCCACTCGCGCGCGATTCCGTCGTAGAGCGCGGGTGCGACGACCGGCACGACGGCGAACGTCATCACGACCATGATGACGAACGCGGCGCCGATCCCCTTCGCCAGCCAGCCGAGCGCGAGACCGCGGCGCCCCTTGCCGACGACCGCGGCGAACGCCATCCCGAAGAAGATCGAGACGACGACGTGGATGGAGATGCCGAGCACGACCGCGGTCGCGTGCGACCCGGGCGTTTGCGTCACGAGCAGCGCCGATCCGAAGAGCGCGAACGGCGCCCACGGCCCATCCCCGCCGAGGATGGCTCGCGCGCAGAGGACGAGCGCCATCAGGAGCCCGCCGACGAGCCCCGATGCGCCGCCCGAGATGATGACGCGGCGAACGCCGCGAACGATGCTCCTGGTGCCGGGCGGTCGCGCCGGCGCGGTCGCGCTCACGATTCGGTCCTCCTCGAAGCGCGACGAAGCGAACGCCGTGCCCGCTGTCGCCTCATCCGCTCGGGGCAGCGGCACGTGGCTTGCGCTCGTGATGGGTCATGAAACCTGGATCTGTTGCCGTCGGCGCGATCTTCGCGTTGCTGGCGGTGGTTGCGGTCATCAACTGCAGCCGGCGGCTGCGCGACGAGACGGGCGCTGCGACGGGCGACGCGAGCACGACCTCCGCCGAGCTGGCGATGCCGGAGAAGGGCGGCGCGGGCGCCGAGGGACAGGCCGACGCAGCGGTGACCGGTACGACGGCCGAGGCGGTGAAGGACGGCGGGCCGAGCGCCGCTCCGACGCCTGCATGGGTGCCGGACGCAGGCCGTCTGTCGATCGTCGGCGCGTCCGATCTACCGAGGAACCTCGGCCTCGTCGGCCCCGATGGCGGCGCGATCGCAGCGCCGCCCACGCCCCCGCCCGCAGCCACGTCGGAGGTCGCCCCCGTCGAGCAGCCGTATCGACCTCCCAGCGCGGCCGATCGGGTCCCGCGGAGCCAGTTCTGACGGTAAGCGCGGCGACTGACTCACGGACGCACGACGCCGAGCTCGCACACCGAGCACTTGCTCGGCGAGCCGAGCAGCGCGCCGGTCACCGCGTTGGGGCGAAACGCCGTGCATCCCTTGAGGCCGCGCTCGTACGCGAGCATGAAGAGGGGCTCGAACCTCTCGAAGGGGAGCTCGCGCGGCACGTTGATCGTCTTGGCGATCGCATTGTCGACGAAGGGCTGGAGCGCCGCCTGCATCTCGATCTGCGCCTCCGGTGCGATCTCGTCGGCCGTGCAGAAGGCGGGTGGATGCGCGGCACGCCCGCCCTCGAGCTGCCGGTAGAGCGCGACCGCGTAGTCGTCGAACACGAGCTCTCCGCTCGGGCCGCTCCATGGGCGATGCGTCGTCGCTGCGTAGATCGGCTCGATGCCCGACGACACGCCTCCAGCGAGCACGCTCACGCTGCCGGTCGGCGCGATTGCGACGAGGTGGCTGTTGCGCAGGCCGACGCGCGCGATCCCCGCGCGGATGTCCTCCGGAAGCGTCGCGACGAGCTCGCCGGCGAGGAACCGCTCGCGATCGAACAGCGGGAAGCTCCCCTTCTCGCGCGCGAGCTCGATCGACGATCGATACGCCGCGTGGCAGAGGATCCGGACGATCCGCGCCGCCTCCGCCCTCCCCGCCGCGTCGTCGTAGCGAAGACCGAGCATCACGAGGGCATCGGCGAGACCGGTCACGCCGAGCCCGATGCGTCGCGCACCGCGCGCGCGCCGCGCCTGAGCGTCCAGCGGGAAGCGCGTGACGTCGAGCACGTCGTCGAGCATGCGAGTCGCGATGGCGATCACCCCGACCAGCGCTTCGTCGTCGATGCGCGGACGACGCCCGAAGGGATCGACGACGAAGCGGGCGAGGTCGATCGACCCGAGGTCGCAGACGCCGTACGGGGGCAGCGGGATCTCCCCGCAAGGGTTCGTCGCGCTGATCTCCTCGGCCCAGTGGAGATTGTTCGTTCGGTTGATGCGGTCGACGAAGAGGACGCCGGGCTCTCCGGTCTCGTACGCGTGCCGGACGATCGCATGCCAGAGGTCGCGCGCGCGGACCTCGCGATTGAGGTGACCGCGGAACACCAGCGGGAACGATCGGTCGGCGCGGACGGCGTCCACGAGCGCGTCCGTGACGAGCACGGAGAGGTTGAAGTGCCTGAGCGCGCCCGGCGCCGTCTTTGCGGAGACGAACTCCTCGATGTCGGGATGATCGCAACGGAGCGTCGCCATCATCGCGCCGCGCCGCAGCCCGGTGGAGAGGACGGTCTTCGCCATCGCGTTCCAGACCTCGAGGAACGAGACCGGCCCCGAGGGGATCGTGCCCGCGCGCCCCGCCCGCGATCCGCGCGGTCGCAGGGTGGAGAAGTCGTAACCGACGCCGCCGCCCTGCTGCATCGTGAGCGCGCCTTCCTTCAGCGCCTGGAAGATGCCGTCGAGCGAGTCCTCGATCGTCCCCATCACGAAGCAGTTCAGCAGCGTGACTCGCCGATCGAGACCGGCTCCCGCGAGGATGCGCCCGCCGGGCAAAAACCGGAAGCCCTCGAGGATCCGCTCGAACCGCGAGGCCCAGCGCGCGGCGTCTGCCTCCGCTGCGGAGACCGCGCGCGCCACGCGCGACCACGTGTCCTCGATGCTCTTCTCCCCGGGCGCGCGGTACTTCGCCTGCCAGAGGGCACGCGCCGCCGGGATCATGAGCTCGGCCTCGCCCCTCATGGCTCCTCACCGCTCGAAGCGCCGATCGAGCTCGCCGCGCTCGTCGAGACCGATTCCCATGTCCGGCGGCTCTCCGTGCTCGCGCTCACCCCGCTCGCGGGCGGCGCCTCGGCCAGGCCGCTCGGGCGCGGGCTCGCGCTCCTCTTCGGCTTCGTCGAGCTCCGGCCGCTCGCGCGGTCTCGGTTGGTCGGAGCGCGGGTTCGTCGGAGGCGTCATGGCGAGGTCCCAAGAGAAAGTACGTCTGGCGGCGAGGGATGCACGACGAAGCTGGGAGCGCCTTCGCGAGCGAAGAGACGAACGGTAGCCGCCTCCATCGCCGGAGCGCGGCTGCGTCCCTCCCGGGGTACGCTCGTCGTAGAGCTCGCGCCCCACGATCTGCGCCTCTCCGAGAGAGATCTTCGTTCGTCTCCCGCCTCGGTATGACCCGAGGCATCACCCGCTGGAGCTGCTCTCCTCTGCTCGCGCCGTGCACTACGGTCACCGCCAGACGTCCGAACGACGTGCAGTCGCCGTGCCACGCACGACGCGGACGACCTCGCGAACGGCTCGTGGAATGCGCGTTGCTGCGCGGCCGTCATGATCCCGCAAACGTCGCCGCAAACGGCGCCGCGCCGCGATCGCGCGACGGCTTCGAAGATCGCCGCGCGCCTCGCTCGAGCCATCCCGATACCGCGCGTCGAGCTCGATCACGAGAGCCCATGGCAGCTCCTCGTCGCGACGATCCTGAGCGCGCGTGTCCCGGACGCCACGGTCAACCGTGTGACGCCCGAGCTGTTCTCGCGTTTCCCGACGCCGGCCGCCCTCGCCGCTGCGCCGCTGCCGGCGATCGAGCGCATCGTCCGCCCGACGGGCTTCTTCCACAACAAGGCGCGCGCCGTCCGCGATGCCAGCAAGATGCTCGTCGAGCGCTTCGGCGGACGGGTGCCGCGCACGGTCGAGGAGATCTGCGAGCTGCCCGGCGTGGCTCGCAAGACGGCCAACCTCGTGCTCGGCGCAGGATACGGGCTATCCACCGGGATCGCCGTGGACACGCATGTCGCGCGCGTGGCGCAACGTCTCGCGCTGACGCGGGTGACGGAGCCGGACGAGATCGAACGCGAGCTCTGCGCGCTCGTGCCGGCACGAGGCTGGGTCGCGTTCGGACTGCGGCTGCTCTTGCACGGCCGCTACGTCTGCACCGCCCGCGCACCTCGCTGTGCGGAGTGCCCCCTGAACGAGCTCTGTCCGTCCGCGCAAGCGCCGCCGGCGGGCACCTGGACGGCGCGGGCCGATCGCGAAGCGGAGCAGATCCAGGCTCCACGCTGACGACAGCGGCTCGCGGATGAAGGCTCGCTCCGAGGGGCACCGGGCTTGCACCGCGTCGCCGAGCATGAGCACGGCGAAATGGCTCGGTGTCGGCGCCGCGGGCGTGGCGGCGGCATACTTCCTCGACCCGAGCAGCGGCGCGCGCCGTCGCTCCAAGGTGCACGGCGCGTTCGACCGCGCGTCCCACTCGAGCCGGCGGCGGGCCGTGGGCGCGCTTCACGACCTCGAGCACCGCGTGCACGGCTTCTCGTCGCGAACGCGACCGTCGACGGCGGAGCGC
>WBZO01001540.1_pt1 | contig 35229 bp, 23 predicted proteins | sample 5204261 | NCBI WGS metagenome assembly WBZO01 (sample SAMN12412400, study PRJNA552823) | activated sludge metagenome | isolation source: activated sludge from anammox sidestream of wastewater treatment plant... | place: USA: North Carolina | collected 2017-09
TGTAATCAGTGGCCGCGCGGAGTTGCATCTGGAAGGCCAGAAATTGTTGCTAGAACCGGGCGATTCATGGGTGGTGCCGAAAGGCTCGACACACACTTACCGCATTCTGGAACCGTTCACCGCAATCGAAGCGACCAGCCCGCCCGCGGCGGTTCACGGGCGCGACGAGACTGAGGCTGACTGAAGCAATTCTTGATTTTGCATACCCGGCGTGAAATCATCGCGGGTATGAAAGACAAGCTCGCGGTCATCGTACTCTCCGCAATCCTGACTGGCGCGACGTTGTTAGCCGCCTGCGCCGCGCCGGGGCAGGTCGCAGTGAACACGCCGCAAGGCGCGCCTCAGAATTATCCGCCTATGATCGAAGATACCCCTCAACGCCAGCAAGCCGCCGAGGATGCCTGGAAGAAGTTCCTCGCCGAATGCCATCTGCCCGATGTGAAACCAGATTTTGAACCTGTGTTGAACACGCCGCGCGCTTTGCCGCCTGGGCTGGTGGGGCAAATCGCCCTCAACACGAAAGCCGGGGCTTTCGGCGAACTGGAAGCGAAAGAGGCTCTGCGGCGATTCATCGAACGCGCGAGCGGCGTGCTTTTCCCGAATCACACAAATATCTCAATCGGCCTGAAAGACCTCTCGCTGGTTTCCTTCACGAACGACGGCGCTTTTTATCGCGCTGTTTACAAGCAGGTGAGCTATCCGTTCCCGATCGTCAGCGGTTGGGGCGAGTTATACCTCACGGCTGGCAAGGATGGATCGCTGTTGCAGTGGAACAGCCGGATCATTCCCGTTTTCGAGATGCCTACGCGCCCCGAAGTCGCGATCCAATCAATCGCAGACAGCATGGTCGGACGCGAATTCATTTACACGAGCATCGCCGGGCAGCCGATGAGCTACAAGGTCACGACTCGTTCTGAAGTCTCGGTCAAGGATTTGGTCGTCTATCCGAAACAGGCAGGCGCCAGGATCACGATTCATCTCGCCTATCCTGTCGAAATCGGGCGCGGGACGACGTGGACTGTTTACGTGGACGCGATCACCGGACAGGAGATTGATGTGAGACAGAATTTTGCGTCGTGAATCTGGGAGCGCACGCACCCCTGCGTGCGCTCCCAGATGGTCATTTGATATTCACTCTGACGGTATTCGCTGTCTTTCCGTCCACCATCAACACCAGATCAACCTCGTTGCGACCGATGAGGCTGCGCGGGATGCGCGCGTTGAGTTGATCCAATCCTGCGAACCCTCCCTGCGGCCCGGCGAAGGACACTTCGCCATCCGCGCCGCCGATTTTCACCGAAACCTGCGACAGATTGCTGCGGGAACGGAATCCGGTGCCGAAGAGAATCAGGAAAACCTGTTCTCCGTCAGGCCCCAGATCAATCGGGGCGGACACGAAACGGCTTTGCGCGGCGTCGAACCGGGAGACCGGCTCGAAGCTTTGCGCGCCATTTGCCTTGACGCGCAACGCGACCGCCGCCACTACGCCCTGTCCGTTCGCGTTCGCCGAAAACAATCCGGGCGCGACCGAAGCGATTGTGGACGCGCCGGACGAGAGCGCGCCGGCGCCGCTGATGACGGTCACGGTCGCCGAGCCGTTTTCAGTTCCGGCGGGAATCTGGTAGTTGATCTGCGTCGGCGAGACGAAAAACAGCGGCGCGTCGCGTTGCACTCCGGCGCTGTCTTTGACTCTCACCGTCGTCCCCGCCAGCGAAGTCGGCAAGGGCAGAGACGTTGCCACTTCAAGCCGCGTCGCCAGATTTTGTCCGAAGCCGGCGACAATCGCTTCGCTCGCCAGCGTTGTTCCGGCGAAACTGGCCGCCGAGACGGTTGAAAGCGCGAGCGCACTGCCGCCGATATTCGCTTTCAACTGAAGCGTGGCCGTCGCTCTGGCCGGATCGTTGCTGGCGATTGAAAGCGATCCGTTTTGGTTCCCGGCGGAAGCGCCGTTGAACCGCGCGATGATTGTTTCCTGTCCGCCCGGCGCGACGACGAACGATTTGCTGATGGTCAGGACACTGAAATTGGGAGAGAGACTGTTGACGTTGGTGACGTTCAAAATCGCCGGCCCGGTGTTGCGAATCGTGAGCAGGCGGTCAACCGTCGTGTTCGCGGGGACGACGCCGAAATCAATCGCTGGCGCAACGTCAATCGCCGGCAGACTTGCGCCGCTGAAACCCGCGTTGGCGCGGATCGTGGCGTTGGCGGACGTGCCGTTTGGCGGAGGGTTGATCGGGCCGAACTGCGCGCCGTTGTCCAGCGACGCGAAGCTGCGGTTTTGCGCTGCGCTGTTGGAATCAATCGGAAAGCCGACCCCATCGTTCGGAGTCGGCGCGACGAAGCCGACGTAAAAATCACCAGCGTTGATCGTCGGCCCGTTCGCGATCGGGAAGTCGAAGAAGTTGGTGGCGCTCACGCCGGGCACAGTCGCTGCGATTCTGGTGATCTGCGTATTGGCGGGCGGCTGAGCCGATCCGTTCGCGTTGGTGAAATAAACCAGAGTGATCGGCTTGCCAGTCGGGTCGGGCTGGTTCTGAAACGTGCGGAATTGGATGCGGATGCTTTGTAGCGTCGCAGGATAACGCGGCGGGGTCAGGCGATTGACCACCATCAACCCGTCCTGCCTAAGGCCGCCTTCGACCGTGCCGTCGTCAATCTTCAATTCCTGTATCTGCTGAGCGGCGCTCACCCGCAGTTGGTAACCCAACACGTCAACCACGCGCAGATCGTTTTCGGTGAGCAGATCACGTTTGCCGGGGCCGATGGACGGATCCATCATCCCGATGAATTGCCCGCTCAACACATCGTCTTTCCAGTGCGCCGCCTGATTGCCATCGCCGCCCTGCCCGTCAATGCGGGCGGTCGAGAGCGTTAATTCCGATCCGCTGTCGAAATAGATTTGATTGCCGCCTGAAGAGAGAATCCGCTGCGATGTGGCGAAGTTTTGTAAGTTGACGCCGGGACGAAAGCGGAACAGATCCCAGACCGTCACTCTGGTCTCTTCGGTCGTCGCAATCTCCTTGACGCCGACGTTCGACGTGAATCCCAGCAGGTGGCCGATCTCGTGAAGCGCCGTCGAATCGAAATCAATTTTGTTTGGCCCGATGCCGTCGCTCGGATCGAAATCGAAGCTGAATGCGGAGTTGAATCCGATCGAAGGCGGGGAGCCGAACTGTTGCTGCTCGGCGTTGGGATCAGCCACAGCGCTGATGAAACCGAGCGCGCGCAACAACGCCGACGGCGCGCTCATCGCCGCAGTCGAACCGATGTCGGTCGGAACTGTTCCGGTCGGCAGCGCGTTGTAGAGCGCGGTTTCCTGCGCGTTGGACGCGCGCGTAATGAGCGCCGTACGAACTGACGGATAGATCGTAGAACTGGTCAGAGTCTGCGCCCCAGTCGCGCCAATCGTATCCTGATTGAAAGGCTCGCCGAATCGCGTCGGCCCGAAATCAACGTCAATGACGACGGTGATCGGAGTCTGAATCAACGCTTCCCACCTGGCCGCCGCTCGGATGAAGGCGTCTTTGGCGGCGGGGAAGTTGTCCAACTGCGGTGTGCCGCGCAGCGTGATTTTCAATCCGGTCTGTTGCTGTTGCAGATCATCGGTGACCGGCGTGATCACTCGCAGTTGTTGATCGGGATCGCGCCGCGTTATCGCCTGCGTCTCTTCCGAAGTGGCTTTGCGGCAAATGATCTGCCCCTGTCGTTCGCTGATTACGAAGCTGCCGGCGTCCGGCGCCGCTCGTAACTGCGCGTGATCGTCATCGCCGGCTTTCGCGGCGTAGGCTGAACGGAACAAAAAGCTCGATGGCTCCCCGGTGAACAAACAAGCGAGCAGGACGATACCAAGCGCGATTCCGGTCGAAGTCTTCAAAAGGATCGGACTGGCTTTCATATGTTTTGACCTTGAGATTTGAAACAGCCGTATGAAGTTTGGGTGAGAGTGAATTGCAAGCCGGGGCGTTTGTTCGGGGCCTTTGAGTCGGGCGGCAGTCTATTCGCGCGCAACCAACGCGTCAATGGAGGAGTGAAGGAGTGGTTGTCATCTTTTCACTCCTCCACTCCTTTCATCTCTATCGCTGGAACAGTCTGAAGTTGTCCACCACGAAATTGCTGCGGATGTAGCGATTCTGATTGCCGACGGCGAAGATCGTGATCGGGTGGCTGCCGTCAGTAATTTTGAACTTGACCCGCAGCGGCGTCATCGCCTGCCCCGAAGGCGTGGCCGCGCTGACGCCGGGCGCTCCGTTGTTGAAATTTACGCCCAGCGTCACGATCGTGCCGTAGCTCGGAACGACGTCGGCGGTGAGCGTGTAATCGCCCGGAGCCAGCGTGATGTCCTGCGCGCAGGAGTCAACCAGACGGCGCCCGTTGGCCTGAAACCTCAACGCGTACTGGCCATCGGTGACCAGCGTGGGATCAGTCACCATCAAAGCCCCGCCGCCTTCGAAAAAGTAGGTGAAGACGCGCCAACCGCTGTAATCGCCGGTTTCAAAACTCGGATTGACGATCACGTTGATCGGGGTTCCTTCATCGCCAGGCGCCGGGGTCGGAGTTGGAGTTGGGGTCGGTGTGGGAGTTGGAGTCGGAGTCGGCGTTGGCGTTGGCGTCGCGGTTGGCGCCGGAGTCGGAGTCGGAGTCGGCGTTGGAGTCGCGGTTGGCGATGGAGTCGGAGTCGGATGCGGCCCGGGCGCGCCGATGCGGCGAATCGTGTGAGTGAAATAGTCGCTGACGAAGATATTGCCTTTTGAATCCACCGCGACGCCGCCGGGCCGCACGAACGCGGCCTGTAACGCAGGGCCGTCAACGTGATCTTCGACGCCGCTGCCTGCGACGGTTGAAAGATATCGCGCCGCCATATCCAGCTTGCGCACAGCGCCATTGTGCCAATCAGCGATAATGATGTTTCCGTCGCCGTCGCGCGTCACGCCGGTGGCCAGGAAGAGCGAAGCCTGCAACGCCGGGCCGTCTTTCAATCCGAAATTGCCGTCGCCCGCGATGGTCGTCACGTCGCCTCCAGTCGTGACCTGCCGAATGCGGCTGTTGAAGAAATCGGCCACGATCAGGTTGCCCTGTTTGTCGAAACAGACCTGCGGCGCCGCGCCTGAAAAGCTGAACGCCGCTTGCGCGCCAGCGCCGTCGGCGTAGCCGTTGTAATTTCCGGCGAGCGTGCTGACGTAACGCCCTCGATCAATCTTGCGAACCAGATTCGTGCCCGAATCGAGCACGTAGATATTGCCCGTGTCGTCAACCGCGACGCCGGTCGGCTGCGCGAACCGCGCGTTGAGTCCGACGCCGTTCAGATTTCCGTACTGCCCGCTTCCAGCGATGGTCGTGACGACGCCGTTCGGCGCGATCTGCCGAATCCGGTTGTTGCCGTAATCGGCGACGATGATGTTGCCGTTCTTGTCAATCGCCACGCCCGCCGGGCCGTAAAAACGCGCGCCCGCGCCAACGCCGTTGGCGAAACCCTGAATCCCGCCGGCAATCGTCGTCACCGTTCCGTCAGGAGCGATCCTGCGAATGCGCGCGTTGCGGAAATCGGCGACGATCACGTTATCGTCTTTATCAACCGCGATGCCGAGCGGGGCATTGAACCGCGCCGACGCGCCCTGCCCGTCAACCGCGCCGGGACTGAACGCGACTCCGGCGAATGTCGTGACGAACAATCCGCCCTGCGCTCGACCGGTCCGGCTGGAATGGAGAATGAAAACAGATGTGATTGTGAGTGTGACCGCCAGAACGATTACTGCGCGGTACGCGAGGAATGACTTCAAGCTTCGATACGCGCGCGAATTGGAAAGCGTCATGAAAACTGCTCCTTGGTATTTGATAGATTGACATCGGCGCGAGCGTGAGGAACCCGCAAAGCGAAGCCTTCAGATTACCGTTTCGTGAAAAGAGGTTGTATCGGGGGATCGAAAGATTTTGAGTCGGCGCTGACTCGATGACGGCGAAGTTTTATCAGATTCGATTTCCGAAGTAAATCGCGCTTTGTTTATCGCCGCGCTTGGGCTACATTGCGCGCGTTCGATCAACCCCACACAGAAACATCAGTGAACTTCAGGAGGTTAATGAATGCGGGCGTGTCTTTTGATATTGCTGCTGGCTGCGATTTTCGGCGCGAACGCCAGTCAAACGCGCGGTTCACTCGACAACGCGAAACCGGAGATCGAGAAGCTGGTCGCCGCGAGCGGCGCCGAGTTGGTCGGTGTGGCCGTTTACGATACCGAAACGAACCAGACTCTGATGATCAATGAACGCGCCAGCTTTCACGCGGCCAGCACTATGAAACTGCCGGTGATGATGGAAATCTTCCGGCTGGCCGACCGCAAAAAAATCGGTCTCAACGATCCAGTCGGGATCAAGAACAAGTTCTACAGCATCGTTGACGGCAGCGAATACCGGTTGAGCAAGAGCGACGACAGCGACCAGGAGCTTTATGGCCGGATCGGGCAGACGGCGCCGGTCATCGAGTTGATTGACCGGATGATTACGTGGAGCAGCAACCTGGCCACGAACCTGCTGATCGAAAAGGTCAAAGCCGAAAACGTCAACGCGCTGATGCGCGAACTTGGCGCGAACGACATTCAGGTGCTGCGCGGAGTCGAAGACTCAAAAGCTTTTCAGGCCGGAAAGAACAACACGACGACGGCTTACGATCTGACGCTGCTGCTGCGGCTGATCGCTGAAAACAAATTCCTGAACCGGCGCGCCTGCGAGAAGATGGTGGAGATTCTCTCGGCCCAGCATTTCAACGACGGCATCCCCGCCGGGTTGCCCACCGCGACGCGGGTGGCGCACAAGACCGGCAACATCACAAAGATTCATCACGACGCAGGGATCGTTTACGCTCCGGGCCGCAAACCGTATGTGATTACCGTTTTGACGAAAGGCATCGCTGAGCAGAAACGCAGCGGCAAATTGATCGCAGATATTTCGCGGGAGGTCTATAAAGCGGTTGCGCGGTGATTTGGAGGGAACAGGTGCGCTACGACACAACGCTCAAAGAACTCTTTCAGGCTCCCCCAATCAGGTTGTTGGAGTTGATTGCCGGGGCGCAGCCGATTGAATTGTTGACAGTCGAATATCCGGCAGTAAAGATGCGCCGGCCTGATCTGGTTTTCCGGCTCCCGAACGGCGAGATGCGCCACATCGAACTGCAAAGCGGCAATGACCATGCGATGGATTGGCGGATGCTTGAATACTATCCGTTGCTCTACCGCCAGTTCGGGGGCGAGCCTGTGCAGCAAGTTCTTTACGTCGGGCCGGGGCGCGTGAGAATGAAGGGCGAGATTCGGCACAGGAACTTGGCGTTCCGATATGAAGTGATTGACATCCGCCAATACGACGCCGAGCCGCTGCTCAATAGCGACTCGCCTGCGGACAATTTGCTGGCGCTCCTTTGCCGTAACGGGACGGATCGAAAAGCCGTGCGACGGATCATTTCACGGTTGGGGAAATTGCCGGAGAAAGAACGAATAGATCGTCTCACGCAGCTTTTGATATTATCGGGTCTGCGCAAAGCGGAAAGTTTGATTATCGAGGAGGCAGAGCCTATGTCGCTACAGATAAATCTGATGGAGAATGATGTCATTCGAGAGTTCGTCCTCAAGCACGGGAGGGAAAGGGAAGAGCGCGGCGCCAGGTTTGGCCACGCAAAAATGCTGCGCCTTCAACTCGAACAGCGTTTCGGCAAACTGCCGAAGTGGGCTTTGAAATTGATTGATGGAGCGGATGTCGAGACGCTTGAAGATTGGGGACTGAAGCTGCTCGACGCTGAACGGCTCGAAGATGTTTTATCCAAACCGGCCAGACGCGAAAGCGGTCGCAGAAGCTTGTCTGCGATCAAAAAACGTAACGGGAATAAAAAGCGCAACGGCGCGAAATAGCCATAACCGCACTTCATAAAATGATCGGCAGAATCATCGGCAATTATCAAATCACTGGCGAACTAGCTCAGGGCGGAATGGGGGCGGTCTATCGCGCGCGCCATCTGCACCTGCCGCGCGAGGTCGTGGTCAAATCAATCCTGCTCGCCGCGTTCACTCCTTCGGCTCAGGTTCACCTGAAAGCCCGGTTTCGCCGCGAGGCGTACGTTCAGTCGCAACTCGATCATCCGAACATCGTCCGCGTCTACGAATTCTTCGCCGCTGAAGACAACTACTATCTGGTGATGGAATACGTGGCGGGAATGAGCCTGCGCGACCTGCTCGCGCGTCAGGGCACGCCGACTCCGGCGCAGGCAGTCTATTTGCTCAAACAGGCTCTGGCGTCGCTCGATTATGCGCACAACTTCGGCTACCAGGACGAATCGGAGCGCGCTCACACCGGCGTCATTCACCGCGACATCAAACCGGCGAACATTCTGCTCGACACGAAAGGCAGGCTGAAGATCACCGACTTCGGCATCGTCAAAGTTATCGGCGAGCAGACCGGTTTGGCGATGACCCAATCCGGCTTCCATCCCGGCACGGTCGAATACATGTCGCCGGAGCAGTTGCTGGGCCAGGAGATTGACGCGCGGTCGGACCTTTACAGCCTCGGCGTGACGTTTTACGAAATGCTCACAGGCCGTTTGCCGTTCCAGCGTTCGGTGACCGGCTCCGATTGGGAGATTCGCAAAGGCCACATCGAACTCGATCCGCCGCCGATCCTGGAATTCCGCCCCGAAGTTCATCCGCAGCTTGCGGCGATCATTGCGCGCTCGCTGCGGAAAAATCCGAATGAACGTTTTCAATCGGCGGCGGAGTTTCTGGAAGCGGTGCGGGATTACGAACAAAACCACGCCGAGAAAGAGCAGGCGCTGCACAGCCCGGCGGTCAAACAGGCTCAGACGCAACCGGTGAAGCCCACGCAGCAGGCGATGAAATCTACCTTGATTGACGAGACGGCCACTCTGCTCGCGCGCCCGGCGTCCGGCCCAGCGTCAGGAGGATCGCCAGACAGATCATCAGGCGAATCGCCGTCCCGCAAAGCGCATCTCGAAGACGAAATCACGATGATGTTGAAGCCGGATGAATCTTCTCCCGCTGCGCCGCCGGAAGCCAAAATCGAGTCGCTCGCTCAATCCGGCCGGCCCGTCCGCCGCTGGCCGCTAGCTGTTGGCGGTCTCGGATTGTTGCTGGTCGGGACGGCGGCTGGGGCGATGCTCTTCTCGAAACAGAAATCGCCTGATCTCGCGCCGCAAATCGCAACTGCGAAAGTCGAAACGCCATCGCCCGCGCCGTCTATTGCGCCTTCGCCGACGGTTCGCGCCGCTTCAAAACCGAAACCATCGCCCCCGCCCGGCGAAAAGCCTCCTGAAAAAACGGCTTTCAAACAGGCCCAGAAGTTCGAGCAGCAGGAACAATACGACCAGGCGATCAAAGTTTACGAAGATTACCTCGCGCGCAATCCGAACGCCCCCGACATCAATGTCGTCGGATCGTATCTGGACGGACTGAAAAAATTGCAGGCGACATTCACAGCCGCCGATTCAGCGATGAACTCGCGTATGTACCCTGTGGCGAAAAGGGCTTACATCAAAGCTCTGGAACTGCGTCCGAATTCGCAGCGCGCCAAACTGGGGCTGGCCGACGCCGACATAAAAATGAGAAGCATGCCTCCACCGAGCGGAAACCGCCCGTTCCAGTTCGAGTTCCCGCGACGCGGCAAAGGGCAGGAGCGGCCAGAGCCGAAAGAGCAGCCAGAGCAGAAGGAACAGCCCCGACGGCCTCCGCTGACGTTCGATCAACCTCTGCCTGCCAGGCCCGCGCGAAAGACCGCCAAACCGACTCCCACGCCCCAGGAGCAAAAGCCAGAATGACCCCGGCTTTTTACCGTTAATCAAATCCCCGTTTCATCTTGATCCGCTCAAGCAGTAGTGAATTGGACGGCTGAACAAATCCTCGCGCTCGCGCCTGACGCCGCTTCGGCCAAATCAGGCCAGGGGCTGGCTTCGCCGCGCAAATGGCTCGCGCTCGGCAATGACGAACGCGCGGCCTGGGGCTTGTGCCAGGGCAGCGGCAAAGACCCTTATCAAGCGCAGATTGATTTGACCGAGCCTGCGTTTCGCTGCTCCTGTCCCAGCCGCAAATTTCCGTGCAAACACGGGCTTGGATTGTTTCTGCTGTTGGCCGCCGATCCCGCCGCGTTCAAGGAGAAAACGCAGCCGGCTTGGGTCGGCGAGTGGCTGGCGTCGCGCGCCAAACGCGAGCAGCAGCGTACAGAGAAGCAGGCGAAGGCTGAGACGAGTGAAAAGACCGTTGACGCCGCAGCGCAAGCCAAACGCGCCGCCAACCGCGAGGCGAAGGTCGTCGCCGGATTGCAGGAACTTGATCTGTGGCTGCGCGACATAGTGCGCGGCGGATTGGCGTCGGTCGGATCGCAACCGCCGCAGTTTTGGGAGCGAATGGCCGCGCGATTGGTTGACGCTCAAGCGCCAGGAGTCGCAAGGCTGGTGCGCGAGATGGCCGGCGTTTCGGCTTCGGGCGAAGGCTGGCAGTCGCGGTTGTTGGAACGATTGAGCAGGCTTCATCTGTTGATCGAAGGATTCAAACGCAGCGCCGAATTGCCGGAAGCCGCGCAGGCGGACATTCGCTCTCTGATCGGCTGGACGCAGAGCCAGGAAGAGTTGCTGCGTGAAACCGGCGTGCGCGACCGCTGGCTCGTGTCAGGCCAGCGAGTCGAGGAAGAAGACCGATTGCGCGCGCAGCGCATCTGGCTCTGGGGAGAGCAGAGCGGGCGCGCCGCGTTGATATTGCATTTCGCGCACGGGCAGCAACCGCTCGACGCAAGCTTCATCACAGGCGCCGTGATCGAAGCCGAGCTGATCTTCTTTCCCGGCGCGCACCCGCTGCGCGCAATCGTCAAACAACGCTGCGGCGAGCCATCGCCGCCGGATCGGATCCCCGGTTATCCGAAGATCGCCGACGCGCACGAGGCGTTTGCCGGCGCGATTGCGGCCAATCCCTGGCTTGAAAAATTTCCGATGCCGCTGCTCAACGTGACGCCGATCCGCCACGGCGATGAGCGCGGCGAGGCGTGGTTTGTGCGCGACGCCGAAAGCCGCGTGTTGAAGCTCGCGCCGCGTTTTGAATTCGGTTGGACGATGCTCGCCTTGAGCGGCGGGCGCGAGATTGACATCTTCGGCGAATGGGACGGCGACCACCTCTGGCCCCTCTCGGCGTTCGCCGAAAACCGTTTCGCAAAATTTAGATAAGATACTTGCCTTGTAGTAACGAATTTATTCGTTGCTACAAACTATAGGCTCGCTCGCTTTTCGCGTGGGTCTTGAGAATCTGGCGTTGAATAGAATACGGATTGAACTGATGCCACTGATCAGAACAGATCAAATCAGTCTCAATCCGTCGCATCAGTTGAATCCGTGTTCTATCGGATCGGCCAAAATAGAATACTGATCGAACGGATGCGACGGATTGAGGCTGAGCTGATCCGCTTCGATCCGTCGCATCCGTTCGATCAGTATTCCATTCGGCCTACAATTTTCAGCAACTCCTCGAAAAGTGAGCGAATCGAGAGTACAAGGAAATTTCCAGATGGGTTTATGGAATGAGATCACTAACACAGCGTTGATCGGCTGCGAGCGAAAACCGCTCTCGCTCAATCCATCAGCGGATAAGCTCGGCGGCTTGCTGTCACGACTCGATCAAAGCGACCGCGAAGGCGCGCTGCTCGGCGCGGCGGCTGTCGTGTCGCTTTACGAACGCGCGGGGAGCTTGCCGCCGAAAGACGCGCGGCCATTGCCCGAAGCGTGCGAACTTGACGACGCGCCGCGTTGCGGCGAGCGCGCAGCGATCCACCTGGCGATGATGTTGCGGGGCGAGTATCAGGAGCTTTTGCCGGAATGGCTTGCGCAAGCCGCAGCGGCGGGCAAGCGCGCGCCTGAAGAGTTGCTGCCGCCGCTGCTCGAACTCGGTCGAATGCGGGAAGATTTGCGCGAGACGATTCCGGCTGTGTCGGGAGCGCGCGGACGCTGGCTCGCGGCTCAAAATCCGAGTTGGGATTACGCCGTCAGCAAGTTCGATGAAACGGTGTGGGAGACGGGCAACGGCGAACAGCGAAAATTGTTTCTCGCCGATTTGCGAAGACGAGACGCGGCGCGCGCCCGCGAATTGCTTGCGTCAACCTGGGCGCAGGAATCGCCGAAAGATCGAGCGGATTTTTTGGCCGTGTTTGAAAACGGCCTGAGCCGCGATGATGAAGCTTTCCTCGAATCCGCGCTGGATGACCGTCGCAAGGAGGTTCGACGCGCGGCGGCTGATCTGCTCGCTCGTTTGCCCGAATCGGCTTTATGCCAGCGAATGATCGAACGCGCGCGCCCCCTGCTCACATTCAAACTCAACAGGCTGAAGCGCAAGACGATTGAGATCAAACTGCCCGAAGCGTGCGATAAACAGATGCAGCGCGACGGCATTGAACCGAAGCCGTCTTTTCAAGGCATCGGCGAAAAAGCCTGGTGGATGCAGCAGATGATTAGCCTGATTCCGCCGAAGGTTTGGCGGCAGGAATCGGGCTGGACAATCAGTGAACTGATCGAAGTCGCGGGGCGTGGTGACTGGAAGAGCCTATTGCTCGATGGTTGGTTAATGGCTGCGCGGCTTTATCGAGATGCGGAATGGGCCGGCGCCTTGCTCGTTGAAACTCTCGGAGAGCCGCAGGCCGTCTCGTTGCTTCACGTTCTGCCGCAGACGCGACAAGAGGCGTTCATTATCGGGTTGTTGAAGAAAGCCCCTTCGTTGCACACGACCAAATCGGCGCGCGATTACCTCGGTTCTTACCGGCGGCAGTGGGGCGAGGAGTTGAGCCGCGCGGTGATTGATAGTTTGTTGTTTCACGCGGCGACCGACGGCTTCAAAACTGAATGGTGGTGGGCCGGGTTTCTCACGACGCTTGGCAGCCGCCTCAATCCAGCGTTGATTCCCGAAGCGTCAGCGCAGTTGACCATTGCCACGACGCCGGCGACCGAGCGCGCGCCTGCCCTGGAACAATTCCTCGATTTCATTCAATTCCGTCACGAAATGCTCAAGGAGATCAATCAATGAAGAAGTCCGAGAAGACCGAAGCCACGTTGTTGCGCGAACACGCTGAACAACAATTCGCCGAAGAACTCGGCGAACTCGCCAAAGCCGATGAGCGGCAGCGCCCGCCCAATTGGTGGCTCTCGCCGTGGGCCGTAGCCGTTTACATTCTCGGCGGCAAACTCGACAACGGTTTTGAAGTCTCGCCGAAATACATCGGCCAACGGCGGTTGGTCGAGATCGCCATCGCCACTTTGGCGACCGATCGCGCGCTGCTGCTGCTGGGCGTGCCGGGCACGGCCAAGACGTGGTTGGGCGAACATCTGGCCGCCGCGATTTCAGGCGATTCGACGCTGCTCGTGCAGGGCACGGCGGGCACGGCGGAAGAAGCGATTCGTTACGGCTGGAATTACGCCAGCCTGCTGGCCAAAGGCCCTTCGCGCGAAGCCCTCGTCCCAAGCCCCGTGATGCGCGCGATGCAGGACGGCAAGATCGCACGCGTCGAAGAGTTGACGCGCATCCCGTCGGATGTTCAGGACACGTTGATCACGATTCTTTCCGAAAAGACTCTGCCCATCCCCGAACTCAACGAAGAGGCGCAGGCCGTCAAAGGCTTCAACGTGATCGCCACGGCCAACAACCGCGACCGGGGCGTGAACGAACTGTCATCCGCGCTCAAACGCCGGTTCAACACTGTCATCCTGCCCGTGCCTGAAACCGCAGACGAAGAAGTCGAGATTGTCCGGCGGCGCGTCGAATCGCTGGGCCGCGCGCTGGAACTGCCCGCCGAACCGCCCGCGCTCGGCGAGATTCGCCGCATCGTGACCATCTTCCGCGAACTGCGCGACGGCAAGACGGCGGACGGCAAGACCAAACTGAAATCTCCGAGCGGGACATTGAGCACCGCCGAAGCGATCTCGGTCGTCAACAGCGGTCTCGCGCTCGCGGCGCATTTCGGCGACGGTCAATTGCGCTCGAACGACGTCGCGTCGGGATTAGTCGGCGCGGTGGTGAAAGACCCGGTGCAGGATCGCGTGGTTTGGCTGGAGTATTTGGAGACGGTGGTGAAAGAGCGCGACGGGTGGAAGGATTTGTATCGCGCCTGCCGCGAAGTTTCGTAAGTTTGGAGCGCGATGATGAGCCTGCATATCTTCGGCATTAGACATCACGGTCCCGGCTCGGCGCGCAGTCTGCGTCAGGCGTTGGAAGCGTTGCGGCCAGATTGCATTCTGGTCGAAGGCCCGCCCGACGCGGCTGACGCGCTGCCGCTGCTCACGCATCCGCAGATGAAGCCGCCGGTCGCGTTGTTGATCTATCCGCCCGATCAGCCGCAGCGCGCGGTCTTTTATCCTTTCGCTGTTTTCTCTCCCGAATGGCAGGCGCTCGATTACGGATTGAAGCGCAACGTCGCCGTGCGGTTTATGGATTTGCCGCAATCGCATCGGCTGGCGGTGGCTGGCGATTTCGAATCTCAAATCTCAAATCTCGAATCTGGCATCCACGACGATCCGATTGGCGAGTTGGCCGCCGCCGCCGGTTACAGCGACGGCGAACGTTGGTGGGAGCATATGGTCGAGCATCGGCGCGACGGCGCTGATCTGTTCGCCGCGATTTTGGAAGCGATGGCGGCGCTGCGCGAATCGGCCTTGCCCGCCGATCAAACCGAAGCCGAACGCGAGGATGAGCCGGAAGCCCAGCAGGATTCCAAACGCGAGGCCAAACGCGAAGCCCAGCGTGAGGCCCTTCGTGAGGCTTGGATGAGGCAGACGATTCGCGCGGCTGTGCGCGAAGGCTTCGAGCGGATCGCGGTTGTTTGCGGCGCCTGGCACGCGCCCGCGCTGACGATTGACGCCGGGAACACGCCGTCGGCGAAAGAGGACGCGGGGTTGTTGAAAGGTTTGCCGAAAATCAAAACGCAGGCGACGTGGACGCCGTGGACTTACGGACGATTGTCTTATCGCAGCGGCTACGGCGCGGGCGTCGAATCGCCCGGCTGGTATCATCATTTGTGGACGGCGCGCGACGAAGCCCCTATCCGGTGGATGGCTCGCGTGGCGCGGTTGATGCGCGAAGAAGATTTGGATGTCTCTTCCGCGCACGTGATCGAGGCGGTGCGATTGGCCGAGACTCTGGCGGCTGTGCGCAATCGCCCGCTGCCCGGATTGCCGGAGTTGAACGAGGCGACGCAAGCGGTCTTCTGTTTCGGCTCCGATCTGCCGCTGCAATTGATTCACGAAAAACTGATCGTCGGCGAAACGCTCGGCGCCGTGCCCGAAGAGACGCCGCTCGCGCCGTTGCAGCAGGATTTGACGCGCGAGCAAAAACGATTGCGTTTGCCCGCCGAGGCGTTGGAGCGCACGCTCGACCTCGATCTGCGCAAGCCGAACGATTTGGATCGCAACCGCTTGCTGCATCGTCTGTTATTGCTCGGCGTTCGCTGGGGCGAGATTCAACCATCAGGCGGCAAGGGCACATTCCACGAAATCTGGCGGTTGCGATGGCAGCCTGAATTCGTCGTCGCGCTGATCGAAGCGGGCGTTTGGGGGAACACGATCATCGAGGCCGCGACGAACTTCGCGCGCGATGCGGCTGATCGCGCGAAGGATTTGCCCGCGTTGACCGAACTGCTGGATCGAGCATTGCTGGCCGATTTGCCCGGCGCGGTCAGCCACGTGATGTCGCGCTTGCAAGCCGAAGCCGCCGTAGCAAGTGATGTCGCGCATTTGATGGACGCGTTGCCGCCGCTCGCCAATGTCGAGCGTTACGGCAACGTGCGCGGAACCGATGCGGCGATGGTGGGCGAGATTGTCGCCGGATTGATCGCGCGCATCTGCATCGGTCTGCCGGGCGCGTGCGCATCGCTCAACGACGAAGCCGCTTCGGCGATGTTCGACCGCGTCGTCGCGGTCAACGCGGCTGTCGGATTGTTGCAGAACGAAGAGCATTCGGCGGCGTGGCGCGGCGTAATGGCGCTGTTGGCCGATCAACGCGGGCTGCACGGTCTGGTTGCGGGCCGGTGTTGCAGGCTCTTGCTGGATGCGGGCGCGATGGCTGCGGATGAAGCTGCGCTACGATTGAGCCTGGCGCTCTCGACGGCGAACGAGCCTGCTCAGGCGGCGGCGTGGATCGAAGGTTTTTTGAAAGGCAGCGGGTTGTTGCTGCTGCACGACGACGCGTTGTGGCGGACGCTGGATGATTGGCTGCCGGCGTTGCCGGGCGACGCGTTCACGATGCTCGCGCCGCTGCTGCGCCGCACGTTCTCGACATTCGCGGCGCCCGAACGAAGACAGATAGGCGAGCGGGCGCGTCGCGGAATGACGAGCGTGAATCGCGCGGTCGTCGGTGTTCAAACCGGCGCTGAAGATTTTGATCGGGAGCGCGCCGAGGCTGTGCTGCCGCTGGTTGCGCGATTGTTGGGTGTGAAGGCGGTTTGAGTTTCGCAATCGCGCCGAACTTTTTATAATCGGCGCGGAGGTTGAATTATGGAACAAGTGGTTGAAGTCAACGAAGACGGCGCGCTTTATTTGTCTGCGGAATTGATCGGCCACGTCGAGCCTCATACTCGTTTTGTCGTGGAGCCGCAGGGAGAGGATTTGTTACTGCGCCTGGAACCTGATTCCAAACCGTTTTGGGCGACGGCCACGATAGAAGAGTGGGTGAAGAGTTTTGAAGAATGGGTGTCAAGCCACAAAGATGGACCGAATCTGCCGGATGAAGCCTTGAGTCGGGAAAGTATCTACGAGTAATGACGACCTTTCTGTTGGACACAAACCTGCTGCTTCAACACCGACGACTTCAAAAACTACTCGAATATCACACTTGTTCATCCGAGCGATGTGAAATGATCAGTATGCATGACGAACGCCTGCGCCGCTGGCGATTGATTCTGGGCGGCGATGAAAACGACGGCACGGGGCTGAATTTGCGCGGCTCCGACTTGGCGATGGATCGGGCGCTGGGCGCGCTCTACGACTCTGACCGCAAAGGCGGGTTGGGAAGCTCAGCGCCGAACGTCGCGCGCTGGCTCGGCGACATCCGCGAATGCTTTCCTTCGTCTGTTGTGCGAGTGATGCAGCAGGACGCGCTCGAACGGCTCGACCTGCGGCGGATGCTGCTCGAACCGGAAATGCTCGAAGCGGTCGAGCCTGATGTTCATCTGGTCGCCGACCTGATGGCTCTCGGCGGCGTGATGCCCGCGAAGACCAAAGAGACCGCGCGTGTTGTCGTTCGCCGCGTCGTTGAAGAGTTGCAACGCCGATTGGCCGAGCCGCTGCGACAGGCGGTGATCGGCAGTTTGAACCGCGCCGCGCGCAACCGCCGCCCGCGCCACAACGAGATTGATTGGCCGCGCACCATCCGCGCCAACCTCAAACACTACCAGCCCGATTATCAAACGATCATCCCTGAAACGCGCATCGGCTACGGTCGCAAACGGTCGGCGCTGCGCGACATCATTCTGTGCGTTGATCAGAGCGGTTCGATGGCGACTTCCGTGGTCTATTCCGGCGTCTTCGGCGCCGTGCTCGCTTCGCTGCCGTCGGTGCGGACTCAAATGGTGGTCTTCGACACGGCGGTTGTTGATTTGACCGCTGAGCTTTCCGACCCGGTTGAATTGCTTTTCGGCGCGCAACTCGGCGGCGGCACTGACATCAATCGCGCGCTCGGATACTGCCAGGGTTTGATCCGGCAGCCGCAAGACACGATCCTGGTTTTGATCAGCGATCTGTTCGAGGGCGGCAATCAGCAGGAGATGCTCAAGCGCGCGGCGTCATTGATCAGCGCCGGAGTCCAATTCATCGCGCTGCTCGCGCTCAATGACGACGGCGCGCCGTGTTACGATCACAACGTCGCCGAGGCGTTCGCCGGCTTCGGCATTCCTTCTTTCGCCTGCACTCCTGACCTGTTTCCTGAACTGATGGCGGCAGCGATCAATCGGCAGGACATCGCGCAGTGGGCCGCTTCGCGCGAGATTGTGACGGCGCGCGGCGGCAAGTAATCAGCTCATCTTGCCGGGCAATCAAAATAGCGCCGGCCGCCGAATAGCTCTATTCGAGAGTTCGGCGGCCGGCGCTCAGAGTTCAGCCTGCGCGGCGCGGGCTGATAAAGGAACCGCTAGTTGTCCATAAGAAAGTCATCTCCAATGTTGGAGCGGTCCCTCGTGAGGTTCTCGACCTTCCAACCCCCTTGCTTGAACCAATAGTAGTGAATCAACTCTCCTTTGCTATTGCGTCCAAAGACGTGCTGAACCGGAGCGTCGAGAGAGTATGTCGGGCCATTGATTACCTTAAGGCCATGTTGGAGGCGATAAGGGGTCCTGTCATTCGTGTCGAGATGCTTGAGCAATTGCTCGGTCAGATTCTCGGCTTGCCAACTATCGCCCGGAGACCAGTAGTAATGGATCAAGTCGCCGTCGGAATTGCGAGCAAATACGTGCTGCATCGGGATATTGCCGCTTTGGAGATTGATTACCTCCGGTTCGCCGAAGATACGATAGGCCGTTCCAATGTTGGCGCGTCCAGTCGTGAGGTTCTCGGCCGCCCAGCCCCCTTGCTTGAACCAATAATAGTGAATCAGATGTCCACTGCTATTGCGTCCAAAGACGTGTTGGACCGGGGCGTCGAGAGAGTATGTCGGACCATTGATCACCTTAAGCCCATGAGGACGTTGGATGCGATATGCCTCCCCGATGTTCGAACGCTGGGTCAGGTTCTCGGCGGCCCAACTGTTACCCGGATCCCAGTAGTAATGGATCAGATCGTCCTCGGCGTTGCGGCCAAATACGTGTTGCGTCGGGATATTGCCGCTCTGGAGATTGATTCCCGCCGGATCAGTTTGAGCGAACGTAATCTGCGAGAGCGCCACCCAAATCGCCAGGGAGGCTACAGCCAGCAATCCGGCGCGTGTCAGTTTCATAAGAGACGACAGGTAATTTCTTTTTGTCATTTCAATTTCCCTTTCAAAATTTCTAGATCGTTTATTCCTCAGTGACCTTTGCATTCGCGCTGCTGCCACACGGCAATCAACTCTGCTCGGGTCTGTTCGTCTCTGGATATTTCAAGCGATGTGCCAGTGTGTTTTGCGAGGCGCCGAGGATGGCCTCGCCGGAACGAACTGGCTGAGCCGCGTGGAGATAGCTGGATTCAGGGAATCGCTGGCGGTGGCCCGGCGACTGCGGCGACCGTGGGAAATTTGCGAGTCCGGATATGAGATTTGCGATGGTGGAGATGAGCTATGGCCGTGGCTTGAACGCCGGCCTCAAATTCAGCGTGCGGATCAGCCAGTGCAGGTGACTGAGATTGACATCCAGTAGCTCCGCCGCTTTGGTTATGTTGCCGCCTGTTTGTTCGATGGCTTCGAGGATGAAACGCTTTTTCGCTTCTTTTATCAGGTCGGAGAGTTTCTGAGAAGCGGCGTCTGCGGGCGGCCCCGCTTCCAACACTACCTCAGGCAGATCTTCGGGAAGGATGTATTCAGTCAGGCCGAGCACGACGGCGCGCTCAATGGCGTTTTCCAACTCCCTCACGTTACCGGGCCAATCGTAGGCGAGAAGGCGCGCCCGCGCCCGGGCCGAGATTCCTTTGATTGGCCGTTTGCATTCCTGGCTGTACTTCACGGCGAAGTAAGCGGCCAGCAGCGGGATGTCCTCGCGGCGCTCGCGAAGAGGCGGCATGGTGAGCGCAAGCACGTTGAGCCGGTAGAAAAGGTCTTGACGAAAGCCGCCATCCTTGATCGCGGCTTCCAACTCCCTGTTGGTTGCCGCAATCAGGCGAATGTCGGCCTTGATGACGCGCGTCCCGCCGACTCGTTCGAACTCGCGCTCCTGCAACACGCGCAGCAGCTTGGCTTGAAGCGATTGGGCCATCTCTCCTATTTCATCGAGGAAGAGAGTTCCTCCCTGAGCTATTTCAAGCTTGCCTTTCTTTTGCGCGATGGCTCCGGTGAAAGCGCCTTTCTCGTGGCCGAAAAGCTCGCTTTCGAGCAGGGTCTCAGTCAGCGCCGCGCAGTTGATCGCCACGAACGGCATGCGCGCACGTGGGCTGTTCCGGTGGATGGCGTGCGCGACCAACTCCTTGCCGGCGCCCGATTCTCCGCGAATCAAGACCGTTGAAATCGCGGGCGCCGCCTTGGCGATGAATTGATAGACCTCGCGCATTCGCGGGCTTTCGCCAACCATATTGTGTTCCAGGTTGATTTGCTCCTGCAGCCGGCGGTTCTCCTGTTCCAGCCAGTACAACCGTTCGAGACCGTCCTGCGATGCGGTCGAGCAGGTGAGACGCTCGGTATCGCTCTGAGCCGAGGCTGGAGTTTGAGGTGGTTCATCCTCGTAGAGAAGAAAGATGAAAATCGAGTCGCCGATCTTGACGCAATCGCCATGCGCCAGCGGACGCTCCCTGATCGGCACGCCGTTGACGAAGGCCCCATTGAGGCTTTCCAGATCGCGGAGGATGAATTGATCCGCATCGCGCTGAATAAGGCAATGACGCCGCGAAACGGCGGGATCAATGAGGCAAAGTTGGTTGGATGGTTCGCGGCCAATCGAGCATTCCGTTTCGGTGAGGGGAAAGACCGTGTTTTGTAGCGGCCCGGCGATAGCAACCAGCCTGGGCAGCCTGGGCAGTCTGGGCAGTCCGGGCCGTCTGGGCGGTCTGGGATTGATCTCAGTGTTCTGTTTCAAATACAAATCTCCTCTATAGTCCATGCAATTGAAATCCGATCCAGGTTTGTGATTTTATGGCGACGCTTATCGGCCAACCGCCACGCCTGCGATTGGGGAGCGCATCCATATACGCGAGAACCATGCGGCGAACCTCTAACGGCCGTGAAGATTTTTTACCCGCTGGGAAGTAACCGGATATAATCCGCGCCTTCCTGGCGGGATTCATCACGCGGACGGCCCAAACAGTCCGAACAGCCCGAACAGACAGATTGATATGACGACGCCATCCCCACAAGAAGTGACGCGGCTGCTCGTCGCCTGGAGCGAGGGGGACGAACAAGCGCTCACTGCATTGATGCCACTGGTTTACGAGGAATTGCGCCGGCTCGCTTCCCGCCATCTGGACCGCGAACGCGCCAGTCACACGCTACAACCCACTGCGCTCGTCCACGAAGCCTATCTGCGCCTGGTCGGTCAGAAAGAAACTCAGTGGCGGAACCGCGCCCACTTCTTCGCTATCGCGGGGCGGATGATGCGGCGGATACTGGTGGATTACGCTCGCGCGCGGATCTTCGCCAAACGCGGCGGTGGCGCGCATCTGGCGCCGTTCGACGAAGCGATGGTCGTGTCCGATGAGCGGGCGGCTGATGTGGTGGCGCTCGATGAGGCGCTCAGCGAACTCGCCCGATTCGACGAACGCATGGGCAGGATAGTCGAATTGCGTTTCTTCTGCGGTTTGAGCATTGAAGAGACAGCGGAATCGCTGGGTGTTTCACCTGGCACGGTGATGCGCGATTGGACATTGGCCAAAGCCTGGCTGCGACGCGAAATCGGCGAGGGACGCCGAAGTGTAGGCTGAGCGCTGGCGCGATGAGTGGGTTTGGGTAAGAATAAGCGCGATTCAAAATCAAAATCGTCTCAACTCGAAAATAACCGAAAGGAATTTGCTCGATGCTCCGTCGCTCAAGCTTCGTTTTCTCCGCGCTCTGCGCGTTTCTTCTTTTCTCATCCTCCGCCGCGACACAAAATCAGGAACACAAATCGCCGCTGCGTTTCCGCGTCACGCTCTCGAAAGAGATTGCGCCGAAGGCCGCGTCAGGGCGCTTGATTGTGCTGATGACCAGCGCGCCGCAGGAGATGCAAACGATCAAAATTGGGTTCGTTCCCGGCTCGACGTGGATCGCCGCGACGGAGGTCGAGTATTTCGCTCCCGGCGCGACGATTGAACTCGATCCCGACGTGAAGGCTTATCCGAAGCCGTTCTCGCAAGCCAAACCGGGAACGTATCAGGTGATGGCGCTGCTCGACACGGATCACACTTACGCTTATCACGGCGATGACGAAGGCGATTTGACGAGCGCAGTTGTCAAAGTCGAGAACCTGAATCCAGCGGACGCCAAACCGATTGAATTGAAGCTCACTCGCTCGGCGCCCGCGCGTTTCAAACCCGCCGACACAGAAAACGTCAAGCTCGTCGAATTTCAAAGTCCGATGCTGACCAGATTCTGGGGACGCGCGATCACAATGCGCGCCGGAGTCGTCTTGCCGCCGGGTTACGGCAAAGACCCGAAGAAGAATTACGCTGGCGTTTACCACGTTCACGGTTTCGGCGGCGATCACACAGGCGCTTGGCGGCAGGGCGCGCAACTCGCTAAAGAAATAAGCGAAGGCAAACACGCCGAGATGATTCACATCTTCCTCGACGGTTCGTTCCCGACCGGCCATCACGAATTCGCCGATTCGGTCAACAACGGCCCCTGGGGAAAGGCGTTGACCGAAGAGTTCATTCCGCATCTGGAAAAACGGTTCCGTCTGGTCAACAAACCTTACGCGCGTTTTCTGACCGGTCATTCGTCGGGCGGATGGAGCACGCTGTGGTTGCAAGTGACCTATCCCGATTTCTTCGGCGGAACGTGGTCAACCGCGCCTGATCCGGTTGATCTGCGAAGCTTCACCGGCATTGACGCCACGCCGGGTTCGACCGACAACGCTTACCGCGAACGCGACGGATCGCCGAAACAACTGGTGCGGATGGGCGGCAAATTCGTCGTCAGCATCGAAGAGTTCGCGCGGCAGGAAGCGGTCACGGGCGATTACGGCGGGCAATTCGCATCGTTCGAGTGGGTTTGGAGTCCGCGCGGGCAGGACGGACGCCCGATGAAACTCTTCAACCGCGAGTCGGGCGAGTTGAACCAGGAAGTTTTGAAATACTGGCGGAATTACGATATCCGATTGATCCTCGAAAAGAACTGGGCCACGCTTGGGCCGAAGCTCAAAGGCAAGATCAACGTCATCTGCGGCGACGCCGACACGTTTCGGCTGAATGAGGCTGTGAAGATGCTCTGCGGCTTTTTCAAAGAGAAAGGCAGCGGCGCGGTGTGCGAGCTTGTGCCGGGGCGCGATCACGGCAATCTTTACGGCAGCTATCAAACCTATCCCGACGGATTGGCCGCGCGGATTTACAAGGAAATGGCCGCGAAGTTCGAACAGGCTTCAAAAGGCGCCAGGGCGAGCGCTAAAGCGAACGCCAGATAACAAACGATGTAGAGATCACTTCTCGTAACAAACGAAGACATGGAAAACGCTCAATCCTCACCGCAACTCGTGCGCGCGCTCAAACTGCGCGATCTGGTTCTTTTCAATCTCGTCGCTGTTTTGGGACTGAGGCATCTTGGGACAACGGCGAAATTCGGCCCAGGCTCTTTGCTGATGTGGTTGATCGCCGCCATCTTCTTTTTCATCCCGCAGGGATTGGCCGTAATCGAGTTGTCATCGCGGTTCCCGAAAGAGGGCGGAATCTATTTCTGGACTAAACGCGCGTTGGGCGAAGGACACGGGTTTTTGTGCGGCTGGTGTTACTGGATCAGCAACGTGCTCTATTACCCGAACCTGCTGATCTCGGCGGCGGTGATCGCCACTTTTATCTTCGGCGAAGGCGGGAGCGGGCTGAGCGACAGGTGGGCGTATGTGTTGCCGGTGACGCTCGGCGCGTTGTGGTTGGCGGTTGCGATCAACATTGTCGGTCTGGGCGCAGGCAAATGGTTGCAGAACGCGGGGGGCGTCGGCTCGTACGTCCCCGGATTCATTCTGATCCTGTTGGGCGTTTACGGCGCGATGACCAGACCTGCGGCCAACGTTCTCAACGCGACGACACTGACGCCGGATTTGAGCAACCTGCCCGCGTTGAATCTGCTGGCTTCGATTGCGTTCGCGTTCGCGGGGCTTGAACTGGCTTCGACGATGGGCGATGAGGTTGAAAATCCGCGACGCAATCTGCCGCGCGCCATCTTTATCTCCGCGCCGTTGATCGCCATCGTATACATCATCGGAACGGCGGCGGTTTTGTGGTGGTTACCGAACAAAGATGTAAACGTCGTTTCCGGATTTTTGCAGGCGATCAAGGTCGGGGCCGACAATCTTTCGCCCGCGTTGAGGTGGATTCCTCCGCTTTGCGCCGCGCTTTACACGCTGGGCAACATCGGCGGCGTCGGGGCGTGGCTGATCGGGCCTGCGCGCGTGGCGTTCGTGATCGGCTTGGATCGCTATTTTCCCAAGGCGTTCGGGGCGGTGCATCCGCGCTGGCATACGCCTTACGTAGCAATCCTTGTTCAAGCGACGCTCGCGACGGTCTTTCTGCTGCTCTCAGTGCTAGGCAGGGGAACGAGCGTCGAAGAAGTCTATCTGATCCTGCTCGACACCCAGATTCTGATCTATTTCATCCCGTACCTTTACCTGTTCATTGTATTTTTGATTCATCGTCGTCGCGGCGAGAGCGCAACCGATGTCGTGATGGCGCCAGGCGGGAAGATTGGCGGTTGGTTTGTCGGCTTGAGCGGGATAATTATCACGCTGTTTGCGATGATCGTGGCAACAATCCCTCCGCCGGATAACACAAACCCGATGATCTTCAGATTGAAAGTGATCGGCGGGGCGCTCGGATTTATACTGATTGGCGGCGTGATTTATTGGACTGCAAAGGCGAGGAGTTAACTCTGGGAGCGCACTCCCAGGAAAGGACGCAATTATGAGTTCCGCAAATGTTGATTTTCTAAAACTGGATTTATTGCTCTCGGACGAAGAGAAACTGGCGCGCGATTCGGTCAGGGCTTTCGTCGAAGAGCGTATCAACCCGATCATCGGCGAATGCTTCGACGCGGGCAGATTCCCAATGGAGTTGATTCCTGAGATGGCCGCGCTGGGTCTGTTCGGATCGAACCTTCCTGAAAAGTACGGCTGCGCGGGCGTCAACAACGTGACCTACGGTTTGATCACGCAGGAGCTTGAAGCAGGCGATTCGGGCATCCGCAGCTTCGTCTCGGTTCAAAGCTCGTTGTGCATGTATCCGATCTACGCGTTCGGCAGCGAAGAGCACCGGCAGAAATATCTGCCGCGAATGGCCGCCGGAGAGGTCATCGGCTGTTTCGGATTGACCGAACCCAACTCCGGGTCGAATCCGGCGAGCATGAAGACTCGCGCCAAGCGTGTGAAAGATGGGTGGTTGCTCAACGGCAGCAAGGCGTGGATCACCAACGGCACAATCGCCGACATCGCGGTCGTCTGGGCTAAGACCGACGACAACGACACGATCCGAGGCTTCATTGTCGAAAAAGGCACGCCGGGTTTCCGCGCGCCTGAAGTCAAACACAAACTGAGCTTGCGCGCTTCGGTCACGTCGGAGCTTGTCTTTGAAGACTGCCTGATTCCCGAATCGAACATTTTGCCGGAAAGCAAAGGCCTGAAAAGCCCGCTGATGTGTTTGACGCAGGCGCGCTACGGCATCGCGTGGGGCGCCATCGGCGCGGCGATGTCGTCTTATCAGAGCGCGCTCGATTACGCCAAACAGCGCGTGCAGTTCACCAAACCCATCGCCGGATACCAGTTGACGCAAAAGAAACTGGTCGAGATGTTGACCGAGATCACCAAAGCTCAACTGCTCGCATTGCAACTCGGCAGGATGAAAGACGCGGGCACGATGGAGCCGGTTCACGTCTCAATGGCGAAGATGAACAACGTGGCGATGGCGTTGGAATGCGCGCGGACGGCTCGCGGCATTCTGGGCGCGAACGGCATCACGGCTGACTATCCGCCGATGCGCCACATGTGCAATCTGGAATCGGTCTATACATACGAAGGCACGCACGAAGTTCATACGCTGGCGATTGGCAAGCACATCACCGGGCTTGACGCTTTCGACGTTTGATTGCCGGCGGTCGTCTTTCATATTTCATATTCGATATGAGGTATGAAATATGAAAGACGGGCGCATTTGAAGTAACTGCTTCCCGCATTACGCCGTATTAACCGGTGTGCGCCGTCCTGGCCACATCATTACACGCGAACAACAATTCTCGACTTCGGAGGAACGACTGATGCGACGAGTATTCAATATCTGTGGCGTCGTTTGTATGCTCATCTTCTCGATTCAATTGCTAGCCATTTCCGCTCCGGCTCAGGACAAACTCGCCGGACGTTGGGAGGGCAAGGTTCAATCGGTGCAAGGCGAGCGCGAGACGAATCTGGTCATCACGAAAGAAGGCGATGTTTACACGGGATGCGTGGCGTGGAGTTAAATCTCAAAGACTTCAAGATTGACGGCGACAAGGTCACGGCCAGAGCCGATGTCGAAACGCCGCAAGGCTCCATCACCATCAACTACAATTTCACGCTCGCGGGCGAGACGATGAAGGGGCAGGGCGCGCTCGATATTGGCGGCCAGGCCATCACGTTCGACATTGACCTCAAACGCGTCGGCGCGAACGCCAATGCGCCAGCCGCCGCATCCGCGCAACAAGCCCCGGCGCAGCAGCAGCAAGGGCAGGGGCAGCAGGGGCAGCAGGGGCAGCAGCGCCAGCGCATGGACGTGCCGCAGCCGCAGCAAAAACAGTCAATTGATTATTTCGTTGGCCAGTGGAGCTATAAATACATTGGTCGCGAAAGCGCGCTGTGGCCTGCGCCGCGCGAATGCGTGGTGACGTTCACCAAACGCGCCGACGGCAAATCGGTTGATGGCGTGGCCGAGTGCAAACACGAAGGCGGCGCGTTCAAAGACCACCTGGCGATCACGTTCGACGAAGCGTCGAAAACACTCAGTTGCGCCGAAAAGCTCGGCAGCGGCGTCGCGCTCACGAGCAAAGGCGATTGGAGCAGCCCGATCTCGATCCGCTTCACGATTGATCCGGTCACAGTTGGGAAGCAGAAACTGCAATTGCGCCGCACCATCTCGGTCGTCGCAGCGCATTCGTTCACTGTTGCGGAAGAATTGTCGGAAGACGGCGGGCCGTTCGTGCGGCTGGGTAGCGCGGTTTTCTCGAAAGTCGGCGCGAAGTAACAACCTGGGAGCGCACGCGGTTCGCGCGCGTTCCCAGGAATTAATCGAAAAGACGAGGCTGAAAGTTAATGGCGTTCATCCATTCAATTCGCGGAGCCGCTTTTCTCGCCGGTTTTACGGTTGTTGCGCTGATCGGCTCATCCTGCGCGCGCAATACCGCCGGTAAACCCGCCGATGAGAAGCCGCGCGCGACGCAGGCGAAAGCTAAGGTCAAAATCACGTCAGTCGAGCAGCGGCAGCAGCGACGTTCAGTAGAAGCCGTCGGCTCGCTCTTCGCCTTCGATGAAGTCACCGTCAGTTCAGAAGCCGAAGGCCGCGTCGAACAGGTGCTGGCCGATGTCGGCGACCGCGTGGGCAAAGGGCAGGTGCTGGCCCGCGTTTCGCCAGTCGAGTTGCAGTTGACAGTTGATCAGCAACAGGCGGCGCTCAGGCAGTCGCGCGCGCGATTGGGCCTGAGCGAAGATGAAGGCGAGTTGAAAGACGTGCGTCAGGCAGCCGAAGTCAAAAAGGCCGCAGCCGATCTATCCGACGCCGAACAGCGATACAAACGCGCGCAGAGTTTGCTCGAAACCGGCGTCATCCCGCGCCAGCAATACGACGAAGCCGAGGCGCGATACAAAGCCGCCAAAGCGACTTACGATTTGGCGATGCAGCAGGTCGAAAATCTGCGCGCCTCGATGCAGCAGACTCAGGCGACGCTCAATCTGGCCAACAAGCGATTGCGCGATACGCAGATTCGCGCGCCCTTCGCCGGCCACGTCAAAACGCGCGAGGTGACGGTCGGCCAGTATCTGAAAGTTCAAACGCCCGTGATGACCATCGTCAACGTTGATCCGCTGCGCGTGCGGTTGAACGTGCCGGAAAAGATGTCGCCCTGGGTGCGCGTTGGACGCGAAGTCAAACTCAGCCTGGAAGCCTTTCCGGGCCGCGAATTCACGGGCCGCATTTCGCGCATCAATCCTTCAGTCGAAGAAAAGAATCGCACGTTCGAGATCGAAGCCCTGGTCGCCAACCGCAGCGGAGAACTCAAGCCCGGCTCGTTCGTCAAAGCCACAATCCAATCAGATAAAGTTGATCAGGTTCTGGCCATCCCGTACAACGCCGCTACCTATCTTTTCGGCGCGTACAAAGTCTTCGTCGTTCAAGGCAAGACGGTCAAAGAGCGCGAAGTGAAGCTGGGCGACCGCCTCGGCGATCTGGTCGAGATCATCGAAGGATTACGAGCCGACGAAAAGATCGCGATCAACGCGGGCGGCGCGCAGCTAAAAGACGGGATGGAAGTCGAGATAATCCCGGCGGCTCCGTAACCACATTTTTTACCAGCAAAGGAGAAAGCGATTTTGGCGCTGGCTACAGACCTCTGCTTCAAAGACGCCGTTGATCTGGCGCGGATGATCCGCGAGCGGGAAGTTTCCGCGACGGAAACGATGACCGCGTTCGTTTCGCAGATTGAGCGGATCAACCCGCAGATCAACGCCATTTGTACTTTCATCGGCGAAGAGGCCGCGATGCGCGCCGCGAAAGAGGCCGATGAAAAACTGGCGAAAGGCGAACCGGTCGGCCCGCTGCACGGCCTGCCGCACGCTGTGAAAGACCTCGCTTTGACTTCGGGCATTCGCACGACGTTCGGCTCTCGCATCTACAAAGATTTCGTTCCCGGCGAAGATGCGCTCTTTGTCGAACGCCTCAAACAGGCGGGCGCGATCATCATCGGTAAAACCAACACGCCGGAATTCGGCGCCGGTTCGCAGACGTTCAACGAAGTCTTCGGCGCGACGCGCAACCCATACAATCTGACCAAAACTTGCGGCGGCAGCAGCGGCGGAGCGGCTGTCGCGCTCGCGTGCGGGATGCTTCCACTGGCTGACGGCAGCGACCTCGGAGGATCGCTCAGAAATCCGGCCAGCTTCTGCAACGTCGTCGGCTTTCGCCCTTCGCCGGGCCGCGTCCCTTCGCATCCGACGATGCTTGCCTGGAACACGCTGCCCGTTGAAGGCCCAATGGCGCGCACGGTTCAGGATATCGCGCTCCTGCTTTCGGTGATGGCAGGACCGGATGACAGATCGCCGATCTCGATCAATGAACCCGGCGCGGTCTTTTCAAAACCTCTTCAACGCGATTTCAAAAATGCGCGCATCGCGTGGAGCCGCAATCTGGGCCGGTATCCGGTGCAGCCTGTCGTCAACGAAGTGTGCGACAACGCTCGCGCGGTCTTCGCGGAACTCGGCTGTCAGGTTGATGACGGCGAGCCGGATTTCAGCGGCGCCGACGAAATCTTTCAGACGTTGCGAGCCTGGGGGTTCGCGCAAACCAGAGGCGACGATTTCAAACAGCATCGCCCGCTGATGAAAGACACCGTCATCTGGAACATCGAACAGGGAATGGGGTTGAGCGGGCAGGACATCGCGCGCGCCGAAACGCAACGCACGCAGCTTTACCATCGCGTGCGCGAATTTATGCGGCGGTATGAATTTCTGATCCTGCCCGTGTCGCAGGTCGCGCCGTTTTCCATCGAGACAGATTGGATCAGAGAAATCAACGGCGTCAGGATGGAAAGCTACGTTGATTGGATGGCGACGTGTTACCTCATCACGCTGACCGGCTTGCCCGCAATCTCTGTCCCGTGCGGCTTCACCGAAGACGGGCTGCCCATCGGGCTGCAAATCGTCGGTCGCCATCAACGCGATTTCGATGTCTTGCAGTTGGCGTTCGCTTTTGAACAAGCTACTCAATTCGGAAAGACTCGCCCTTCGACAGCGGCGTAAACACCTGGGAGCGCACACGTCCCCGCGCGCCTGCTTGCGAAGGCGGCCCTTTCCCCACAATGGGCCTCCTGAGAAAGACAGCGCGCGGGGACGTGTGCGCTCCCGGAAGAAACTGGTGATTCAATGACACTCGCTGAAATTTGCGTAAAGCGTCCTGTCTTTTCGGTAATGCTCATCGGCTTTCTGGTCGTGCTCGGCCTTTTCTCGTTCCGCGATCTGGGAGTTGACCTTTTCCCGAAAGCCGATCCCGCGACGGTCTTCGTCAGTGTCAAGCTGCCCGGCGCTCAGCCGGAAGAGATGGTCACGCAGATTGTGCTGCCTATCGAGGAGGCGCTCTCGACCATCAGCGGCATTGACGAACTGCGCGCGCGCACTGTGGAAGGAAGCGCGACAATCACCGTCCAGTTCGTGCTCGAACGCGACATCGAGGACGCCGCGCAGGACGTGCGCGAAAAGGTCGCGGGCGCGATGCGCCAACTGCCGCCGAACGTCATCCCGCCCGTCATTCAAAAAGCCGATCCCGATTCCGAACCCGTGATGACCGTCGCCGTCGCCAGCGACCGCAGCCTGCGCGAAACAACCGAGATCGCCGACAAACAGATTCGCCGCATCCTCGAAACCGTTGACGGCGTCGGCGAAGTTTCGATGAGCGGCGGGCGCGAGCGGCAGATCCGCATCTACGTTGACGCCGAAAAACTGAGCGCCTACGGCGTCACGATCAACGAAGTCGAGCGCGCGGTTCACGATGAAAACGTCGAATCGCCCGGAGGCCGCATCATTCGCGGCGAAAGCGAGATGGGCGTGCGCACGATGGGCCGCATTGACGCCTCTTCGCAATTCAGCGACATCATCGTCAAAAACGTCGCCGGGTCGCCGATCCGATTGCGCGACATAGGCCGCGTCGAAGACGACATCCAGGAGCCGCGCACCTTCGCGTCAATCGAACGCAAGCCGGCGATCCTGCTCGACATCCGCCGCCAGTCGGGAACCAACACCGTCAAGATCATTGACGCGATTCGCGCGAGGCTGGCGAACATCGAGAAAGAACTGCCGCCCGGATTCACTATGCGCGTGACGCGCGACCAGTCGGTCTTCATCCGCGCTTCGATTGATTCGCTGATGGAGCATCTGCTGCTCGGCAGTTTGCTGGCCTCGTTGATCGTCTGGATATTCATCCGCAACCTGCGTTCGGTTTTCATCGCGGCGGTTGCGATTCCGACCTCAGTCATCGCCACGTTCACGTTGATGAAGGCGCTCGATTTCACGCTCAACAACATGACGCTGCTGGCGCTGACGCTCTCGGTCGGCATCGTGATTGACGACGCGATTGTGGTGCTCGAAAACATTTATCGCTACGTCGAAGAGAAAGGCTACGACCCGTTCCGCGCCGCGATTGACGGCACGAAAGAAATCGCGCTGGCGGTGATGGCGACGACGCTCTCGCTGGTGATCATCTTCGTGCCGATTGCGTTTATGACCGGCTACGCGCGCCGCTACGTTTATCAATTCGGCTGGACGATGGCGTTTTCGATCATCGTCTCGATGCTCGTTTCGTTCACGCTGACGCCGATGCTGAGCGCGCGACTGTTGAAAAAGAGCAGCGCCGGCAGCGGTAACGACCGCGTAGATTCAGGCCACGCGCATCACACGTCGAAAGAATCGAAGCTCTTTCTCTGGATGGATCGCGCTTACGGATGGATTCTGGAATTGTCGCTCCGCCATCGCGTGATCTTCGTGATCCTGTGCCTGGGTGTTTTTGCGACTACGTTCCCGCTCTCTTCGTGGATCGGGCGCGACTGGATTCCGCCCGACGATCAAAGCGAGTTGATGGTCTCGCTCGACCTTCCCGAAGGTTCTTCGTTGCAGACGACTGCGAACCGGATTGAAGAACTGGCCGAGCGGATGAAGAACGAGGTCAAAGGCGTTGATTTTGTCGTGCCGCAGGTGCCGCCCGAAGGCCGCATGAACCATTCGCATTCTTACATCAAGCTGGTTGACGCGCGCCAACGCAAAGAGACGAACATTGAGATCGCCAACCAGATTCGCAAGATTATGGCGCAATACCCGAATATGCGTTTTCGCGTGAACATCCCTTCGGCGTTGGGCGGAGGCGGCGAGGCGCAGTTCTATCCGATTCGCGGCAGCCTGCTCGGCCAGGATTTCAATCAGGTTGTGGAACTGGCCAAGCAAAGCAACGATGAGATGCGGAAAGCGCCGGGGCTGGTTGATGTCGAGCCTGGGTTGAATCTGAACAATCCTGAATTCCAGGTCAAGGTTGATCGGCAGAAGGCGTCTGACCTGGGCGTCCGTGTGGCCGATGTCGCGCACGCCGTGCGGTTGATGTTTTCCGGCGACGACGAGATTTCAACCTACAAGGAAGGCGACGAACAGTACCTGGTGACGATGCAGTTGCTGCCCGAACAGCGCAACAACCCTGAGATGCTGGCGCGGTTGATGGTCCCGTCTTCAAAACTGGGCCAAACGCGATTGGACAACCTCGCGGCCATCACTCGCGGCACAGGCCCGGCGCGCATTGAACGTTTGAACCGTCAATTCCAGGTTGGCCTCAACGCCAATTTGAAACCGGGCGTTTCGCTCGACGAGGGCGCGCGCCAGACGACGGAAGCCATGGGGCGTGTCGCGCTGCCCGAAGGCTACAAATTCAAATTTTTCGGCCAAGTGAAAGTGTTGGAAGAGACGACGGCGAATTTGATCATCACCTTCCTGCTCGCTTCGATCTTTATGTACATGGTTCTAGCCGCGCAGTTCGAGAGCATCCTGCACCCGCTGATCATCATGCTAAGCCTGCCGCTTTCGATTCCGTTCGCGCTGTTTTCGCTGTGGGCGACGGGGAGGTCGTTGAATTTGTGGAGCGCGCTTGGTGTGCTGTTGCTGCTCGGCATCGTCAAGAAGAACGCGATCCTGCAGATTGACTACACCAACCAGTTGCGACGGGAAGGCGTCTCGCTGCGCGAAGCGATCATCCGGGCGAATCACGTGCGGTTGCGGCCGATCCTGATGACAACGTTTTCGATTGTCGCGGGATTGATTCCGACTGCGATAGGCATCGGCGCGGGCGCGGCGCAGCGTTCCGCAATCGCTGTGACGATCATCGGCGGGCAGACGTTGTGCCTGTTGTTGACATTGCTTGTAACGCCGGTAGCCTACTCATTGCTCGCGGGGCTGGAAGGCATGAGCGTGTTTGCCAAAGCGCGCTCCGGATTGGCGGCGGTGAAATCCGGCGTTACGAAGATGTTTATGTGATTACGTTCAGATTGCTTGCAAAGATAAGTAGCTTGGATTTAGTTATGTTATTCAATGCTGAAAACTTGTTACTCGATAGTAGCTTGAAAACATTTTTTCGAGCATCAGGAATATTTTTCTTGACTGGATAACGACGACTGGAGTATAAGCTGGCCTCGGTTGGGTAGCGTAATCAAGCTATCCGGCAAGCATCAAATTAAGGTTCAGAAATCTTCAAATAGTTATGACGCTCAAAGGACATAAAAATCTGATAGCCAACGGCGCGATGGCGACAGGACTGACCTGCTCGTGGCTGGGCGTTTTTGTGTGCTTTGGACTGGTCAAAACCAACACCTTAGCCACGTCAGGGATGCCGCGAAGAGAGCAACAGGGCAGTTCGACTGAACGCCAGTTTGGCGATTATCTCTTTAGGCGTCAATAGTCTTGCGGGAGCGGCAGTTCCCGCTCCCGAAAATCCGAATACCGAAATCGAAAAGGGTTTTTAGGTCGAGCGGGCCGCTCCAGCAAATGCTGTAGAGCTGTCCGCTCTTTGCTTTTTGTCGCGCTCGTTTTTTATGCGCGAATGCCCACCCGGAAGAAGCTGACAGAAGGAATGGCCCGAAGAGGCCGGATGGATCGCCAGATGGTCTGGAGGCTGTCTGTAAAACTGCGGTAGCTTGAAGCTGCAAGCAGGTTCGATTCCTGCCTTCGGGATAAGTGTGTCTTGTTACAGGAGCGTAGTGTAATTGGATAACATTGCGGTCTCCAAAACCGTAGCTTCGGGTTCGAGTCCCGGCGCTCCTGCTATGAATTGGGTTACTCGGAGGCGTGGCGGAAATGGTAATCGCGCTGGCCCGCTAAACCAGAGAGCTACTTTGTCTCGTGTGGGTTCGATCCCCACCGCCTCCGCCAGAGTTAGCCGGAGTTACTGGGGAAGTAGGAAGAGATAGCAAAAAAAAGTAACATAAAATTACGGAGGGCTAGCCTAATTGGTAAGGCAGCAGTCCTGAAAACTGCCGAGGTAACACTCATCAGGGTTCGAGTCCCTGGCTCTCCGTCAAGATTACGCGAGCCGACGTGGCGCAACACGGCAGACGCGCTAAGCTCAGAACTTAGATGTTGCAGGTTCGAATCCTGCCGTCGGCATTGCATCGGTAGCTCAGTTGGAAATCGAGAGCGCAGGCCTCCGAAGCCTGAGGACGCGAGTTCGAGTCTCGCCCGATGCTCTTGCGGACGTGGCGCAACCCGGTAGACGCGCAGCGCCGAGAACGCTGTTGTTGGAGGTTCAAATCCTCTCGTCCGCATTTCAGCACGTCTGGCCGAGTGGATTCAGGCGCATGGTTGCAACCCACGTTAGATCGGTTCGATTCCGGTGGCGTGCTCCAGATTTGCCGAAGTGGCGCAACAGGTAGACGCGCGGAATTTAAAACTCCGTGATTTGTGGGTTCGATTCCCACCTTCGGCATATATCGCGGGCGAGCAAGCGCTCAGTTGGGTCTCATAAGCCCGGCGCGCTGGGAGCGTTACCCAGGCCCGCAATCAAATATGGGGCGTTGGGCAAGTCGGTTAAGCCGTCAGTCTTTCAAGCTGAAGATCGCGGGTTCGAATCCCGCACGCCCTGCTGAAATATGGGTCTGTGGCCTAACCGGTAAGGCAGCGGCCTTTTAAGCCGCGAGATGTGGGTTCGACTCCCACCGGACTCATCACGGTATTTGGCGCCTGCTCCTGTAGCTTAATTGGCAAAGCGGCAGGCTTATACCCTGCGAGCGCCGGACGAGCGCGTGATCCGAGTTCGAATCTCGGCGGGAGCATTGAAATTTATGGCGGGTGTAGCTCAGATGGCAGAGCGTCTGGCTGTGAACCAGATCGTCGCCGGTTCGACTCCGGCCACTCGCCCTGGCTTTTTGCCCTCGCTTTTTGAACGCCTGATGGGATGTCGTCTAACTGGCAGGACGATAGCCTTTGAAGCTATCTGTCGAGGTTCGAATCCTCGCATCCCAGTTTTGTACCTGTAGCTCAACTGGCAGAGCACACGGTTGATGACCGTGCGGTTGTAGGTTCAACTCCTACCGGGTACATCTTTACGGGACTGTGGGCCAGCGGAGTGGCCGCAGCGCTGTCAACGCTGAGATCGTCGGGTTCAACTCCCACCAGTCCCGCCAAAGTTGAATGGATCGGTAACTCAATCGCCCAGAGTGTCTGCCTCTTATAGCG
>WBZO01001541.1_pt1 | contig 35224 bp, 33 predicted proteins | sample 5204261 | NCBI WGS metagenome assembly WBZO01 (sample SAMN12412400, study PRJNA552823) | activated sludge metagenome | isolation source: activated sludge from anammox sidestream of wastewater treatment plant... | place: USA: North Carolina | collected 2017-09
GGTGGTGGCGGTTGGTCGTCCGGAGGCGGCTTCAGCGGTGGATCCAGTGGAGGTTTCAGCGGCGGCTCATCCGGTGGCGGCGGCAGGGCCGGCTTCGGATAAGTCCAGCCATTAAGATCATTGGGGTTGAACGGGTAGACTTTTATGGGCAAAACATTAGGGATCATCCTGATCATCGGTGGCATCATCGTAGGCATCATCATCACCTATCTGATGTCCGTCTATCGGAGCGAGGGCAGCCTGACCGCCGGCGCCGCGACACTGGGCATGGTGATCGGTTTCCTGGCGCTGGTGTTGCCACAATTAGGGTTCGGCGCGTTTTTATTGCTGCGCGGCCGGCAAGAAGCGATCGATACCAAGACGGCCACCAAACAGCGCCAGATGCTGGGTATCATCAAGACCCGCGGCCAGGTCTATATCGCCGATCTGGCCATCGATTTGCACTCGAGCCGGGACGAGGTCCAGAGCATGCTCTACGAGCTGGTTAACATGGGCCTTTATAGCGGCTACATCAACTGGAAAGAGGGCACGCTCTATTCAAGCGAAGCCAGTGAGTTACGCAACCTTGACCGGTGTAAAAATTGTGGAGGCAAGCTGGAGCTAGCAGGAAAGGGTGTTATCCGTTGCCCCTATTGTGGAACCGAATACTTCTTGTCCTAACGCGCCGGCCTCTCGCGGGAGAACATAAGAATTGAACAGGTTTGAATAGAAGGCCAATTCTTCGACTATAATTCATATGAAACAGTCGAAGCCAAACGAAAGGAGAGCAACAGAAAATGGTCGACAAGGTTGAAGGATTTTACGAAAAGATTGCCGGCGATACTGGAACATTGCAGAATTTGCTTGGTAAGCTTCCAGGTCTCAAGGGCTACATGGAGCGTGGCCAGAGGCGAGAGGCCGACCAGCTGCTACGAGATACTGTCACGGGGCGCCTGGAACAAGTCAGGCTTAACTATAGCTCCGTTTATCAGGCCGTCAGCCGCGACATCTTCCTGGCGATGGATTACGCCGAACAGATGGGGCGAGCCGACAATCTGATGATGGGGCTTATCGGCAAGATCAAGGACGCGCCGGTGGGATATGCCGGGTTTTTCTCGGCCATCAAAGTCGATGCTGAAGATCTGGCGCGGTTATACGCGTTTGACGAGCAGATGTTGAACCACACGGATCAGATCAGAGCCGAGGTCGACGCTCTCGCCAAGGCGGTCGATAATGGCGGCGATCTGAAGAGCGCGCTCAGCAACTTGACGACCTCGTTGCTGGAAGCAAATGAGACTTTCAACTCCCGCCAAGAAGTCTTGAACGGAATCAAATAAGACACTCAGGAGGACACAACAATGGCAAAGATATTTGATCGCGTAGCAGTCGAGAGCTGGCAGCGGGACGAAGTTGTTCAGAAATTTCCCCCGCAGGGTTTGGGCGACATCAAGCTTGGCTCACAGCTCATTGTCAATCCCGGTGAAATGGCGGTGTTCGTTCGCGGCGGCGAGGCAATGGGAACGTTCACGCCCGGTCGCCACACCCTAACGACTGAAAACCTGCCTATCCTCACCGACTGGTTCGAAAAAGGCCTGTTCGGCGGGAAAAATGTATTCACGGCCGACGTGTACTTCGTCAAGACGACCGATCTGACTCTGAAGTGGGGCACGGTCAACCCGATTATCGTCGAGCATCCCGAGCGCACGCCGGGCGCCAGCGCCATCGTTGGTAACGGCACTTATATCACCAAGGTCAAGGACCCATGGCGCTTCCTCAACGCGATGGACGCCTTCCGGCCAAGCGTGAGCTTTCAGGAAATCAAGAGTCGTCTCGATCCGATGCTGGCGGTCATGATCGCCGACAAAATGAGCGAGCTGGCCATCGCCAAGGGTCTCGGCCCTGCCCAATTGCAGTCTTTCACCAAGGAATTGAACGACTTGCTGGTTGGTCTGCTGCAAGAAGAGTTCGATGCTATCGGCATGGTGCTGGTCAATTTTGCGATCAACATGACGTTGCATCCTGACTCGCTCAAGGTTGTCACGAACATGGGCTACGGCACGACCTATATTCAGAAGCAGCAGGCCGACGCGCTAATGGCCGCGGCCAGCAATCCGTCCGGCGGCGCGCTAAGCGAAGTCGGTTTCGGGGCAATGGGTATGGCAGCCATGCAGCAACAGCAGCTTATTCAGCAGCAACTGCTTCAACAGCAGCAAGCGGCCCAGCAGGCAACCACGACCGGTCAGGCGGCCGTTCCGCCCCCGGCGGCGCCCGTTGCGGGAGGTGGCTCGGCAATGCCGGATGTGATGACACCGGAACAGGCAGCCGAGATTATGCAAGTGGGCTTGCCCGATGTGATGGCGGCGATCGAAGCCGGCGATCTGAAGGCCAAGAAGATCGGTTCAGCCTACCGCATTAGCAAGGCGAATTTGGAAGAGTTCCTCGGCAGCTGATCGATCAAGCGCGCAATCTAATAGAATAACGCCGGGACGTGAATTACGTCCCGGCGTTTTTATTGCCAAAGGACAAGCCCTAAGCCATAGGAGGAGCTTCAGCGATATTGAGTTGTTCGATAAGTTCGTAGATCTGCGCCACGGCCAAGGGCACGGCCGCGGCGACCGCAGGAGTTAGTGATTCGGATATCTCGAATGAATCGCCGGCAATAGTCACCATATGAGCTGGAGGGCAGCGGCCGAACAAATCGCCGGCCATTGACAATAGGCCGTCAGGGGTCGTCTCATGCGAGCCAGGCCGGCCGGCCGCGGCCGCGATGGGAAAACAGTGCACTTCCCCCGGAACGCCATCCACAGCGGCATCGACGAAGATGACGTGACGGGCGGCGCTGATCGGCTCCGCCCACTCCGGCGTCAGCTGATGAAAAGTGGCCGTCGAACCATCGGGAAGTCGCCCCTCCAGAGCTTCAACGACGTGCCAGCCCACGGCGTCATCGGTGCATAGAGGATTGCCATAGCCCAGGACGAGGATCCCGGCCGGCTGGTCATTCAAATAGCTCATGGATCCCAACACATCAAGAGAGGGCACACGTTCTCAACTCATGCGCCCTCCCGTCATAGGAACAACTTATCCTTGATGTACTTCATCCAGCAATTCACCGTCAGGTGAACGCAGCTCAACACGAAGCGGCATCTGGCCGAAGGCATGGGTGGAACAGCTCAGGCATGGGTCGAAGGTTCGAATAACCGCCTCGACACGATTAAGCATGCCTTCCTGGATTTTCTCGCCATGGATAAAATAGCGCGCCACTTGATAGACACCTTTATTCATGGCCAAATTATTATGGCCAGTGGCAATGATCAGATTAGCCCATACCATCATACCCTGGCGATCGATCTTGTAATGGTGCATCAGTGTGCCGCGCGGCGCCTCGCTGACGCCAATCCCTTCCAAGCTGTTCGGATCAGCTTTGGCACGTACGTGATCACTCAGGATGTCCGGCGAATTCAGCAGCTTCTCGATCTTCTCGACGCAGAACAGCATCTCAATCAGCCGGGCATAATGATACTGGAAAGAGCTGAGTGACGCGCCCCGCTCCAACATCCGAAACTCAGACCACTCCTCATCGGCCAACGGCGTGCCGACTCGATCGATGAGATTCAGGCGAGCTAGCGGGCCAACACGATAGATGCCATCCGGATAGCCCAGCGCTTTGTAATACGGCGACTTCAGGTAAGAATCAGGTTCGACAGCTTCTTCGATGTAGTCGCCGAATTTCTCCGGCTCAATTTTATCGGCGACGATACGGCCGGTGGCATCGATAAAACGAAGCTTGCCGTCGTACATCTCCAGTTCGCCGTTATCTGTGACGAGGCCCATAAACAGCGATGGGAAATTGGCAAAGGTACGTATTTCGGCATCAAACTGGCCGAACACCTCTTTGTACCAATCCAGAGTCCTGCGGACGCGTTTGGTGGCTTCCGGTATCTTGGCCAGGATGGCATCACGCCGATCTTCCGTCAACGGCGCGCTCACGCCACCGGGAACAACCCATGCCGGATGGATACGCTTGCCCGCCAGGAGGGCGATCGTCTCTTGCCCATATTGCCGCAACCAGATGCCATCCTTAGCCAGGTCGGGCATTTCCGCGGCCACGCCGAAGATGTTGCGCTTAGCGGGGTCGGAATCCATGCCCAACACCAGATCGGGCGATGACAAATGGAAAAAGCTCAGCGCGTGCGACTGCAAAATCTGAGACAGATTCAGCACCTGCCGCAGCTTGGCGGCCGCTTCCGGTATTTTGACGGCCATCAGAGCATCACAGGCTTTAGCCGAGGCGATGAGGTGACTGACCGGGCAGATACCGCAGATTCGGGCCGTCAACGAAGGCATCTCATGGAACGGCCGTCCCTCGACGAGTTTCTCGAAGCCACGAAACTGGGTGACGTGGAAGCGTGCCGAGTCAACCCGACCGGTATCGTCAAGGTGGATGGTAATCTTGCTATGACCCTCAATTCGGGTGACGGGATCAATCGTGATTGTTTTATTCATGGCATTGGTCCTTTCGTTCATGCTCCGAAGCGAGTCAGGGTCCGCATTTCAGGGATACGGCCAGCCAGCAATTCAGTAAGGGCGAAGAAGATGTTATCGGCCGATGGCGGGCAACCCGGGATGAATACATCGACCGGCACGACCTGATGTACCGGTACTGAAAGCTTGCGCAGCGGCGGTATGACTTCCACCGGGATATGCTGGTTCAAAACCGCATTCTCCAGGTAAGCGCGATCGAGCACTTGCTGCACGCTGAAACGATTGCGCATGGCCGGCACATTGGCCGTCACCGCGCAATCTCCCAGAGATACCAGGATACGCGTATGCTCGCGCACCATCTTGATCTTGTGGTAATCCTCTTCGCTGCTGACGGCGCCCTCGATAAGGGTGATGTCAGCCATTTCGGGGAACTCCTTGTTATCGACTAGCGGGCTATAGACCAGGTCAGCCAGTTCCGCCAGTTCAAGGATTCGCTCGTCGATGTCAAGAAAAGACATGTGGCAGCCGGAACAGCCATCGAGCCACACTGTGGCCAAGGTTGCTTTATTACTCATTTCGGCCTTCCCTCATGGAACGTAGATAGGGTAGAAATTCATGCCGTTTCTTCATCTCAGCCACGGCCTTGCCCTTCGTGAACAATGCGCCGGTCGGGCAGACCTGAACGCATTTGCCGCAGCGCGTGCAGCTCTCAGCCAGGCCCCACGGCTCATTGAGGTCGCTAATAATCTGACAGTCGACGCCACGCCCCATAACATCCCACGTGTGGGCGCCTTCGATTTCGTCGCAGACGCGCACACAACGCGTGCAGAGAATGCAGCGATTGGGGTCATGAGCATAATAGGGATGAGAGGCGTCGACAGCCAGCTGAGGATAGAGGTACGGGACGCCGACGTGGGTAATACCTAGTTTCCCAGCCATCCATTGCAATTCACAGTTACCGTTCGATACACAAACGGCACATACATGGTTACGTTCGGAGAACAGCAAATCAAGCACCTGGCGGCGATAAGTCTGCAGACGCTCAGAGTTGGTGATGACTTCCATCCCTTCTTCAGCGTAAGTCATGCACGAGGGAAAGAGCTTGTTGGAACCTTTCACTTCGACCAGGCAGAGGCGGCACGAGCCGACATCATGAACGCCTTCCAGGTGGCATAGAGTCGGTATAAAAATACCGTTCTCCTGCGCCAGTTCCAGAATAGTCTCATCCTCGCGCGCACCAACATCGATACCGTCTATCTTTAGAGTCTTGATACGGGTCTTGAACGGGCGCTTCATTGAGCCACCTCCATTTGCTTCGTCACCGGCCCGGAGCCGTTCGTCTCGGTTACCATATGTTCTACATACTCGTTGCGGAAATATCGCAATGTACTAAGAACAGGATTAGGTGCGGTCTGGCCCAACCCGCACAAGCTAGTATTGCGTACCATATCGCACAGTTTCTCTAGCAAGACGAGATCACGGGGGGTCGCCTCATGGTGGCTGAATTTATCCAGAATGTTGTACATATGGACGGTGCCGACGCGACAGGGCACACACCGACCGCATGACTCGGTCATGCAGAACTCCATGAAGAATCGGGCGACGTCAACCATGCTGGATGATTCATCCATAACGATCATGCCACCCGATCCCATAATAGAACCCAATTTAGCCAGCGACTCGTAGTCAACCGGCGTATCAAAGTAGTCAGCTGGAATGCATCCTCCGGACGGGCCACCGGTCTGGATAGCCTTGCATTGGCCACCGCCTGAGACACCGCCTCCGATCTCGTAGATAATGTCGTTGATCGTCGTGCCCATCGGGACTTCAATCAAGCCGGTATTGTTAATGCTGCCGGCCAGCGCGAACACCTTGGTTCCCTTGCTGGTAGCCGTGCCGATCTGAGCATACCAATCGCCGCCATTGCGAATGATGGGCGCGATGCTGGAAAGGGTCTCGACATTGTTGATCAATGTCGGCTTGCCCCACAGGCCGAACTCAGCCGGATATGGCGGACGCGGGCGCGGTTGGCCTCGTTTGCCTTCAATAGAGGCGATCAACGCTGTTTCTTCACCGCAGACGAAAGCGCCCGCCCCCAGACGAATATCGATATGGAAATTGAAGAGAGTGCCGCCAATACCGCTGCCCAACATATTGGCCCGGCGTGCCTGGCGGATGGCTGTCTTCAGGCGGGCCACGGCCAGCGGATACTCGCCACGCACATAAACGTAGCCTTGCGAAGCTCCAACGGCATAACCGGCGATAGCCATACCTTCTAGCACGCGATGAGGATCGCTCTCCAGAACACTACGATCCATAAACGCGCCGGGATCGCCCTCGTCAGCATTACAAATGATATATTTCGTATCACCGTCAGATTTAGCAACAGTCGTCCATTTCAGACCGGTCGGATAGCCCCCACCGCCACGTCCGCGCAACCCACTGGCGACGATCTCATCGATAACATCGGAAGGAGCCATTTCGGTAATGGCTTTCATCAAGGCCGAATACCCATCACGGGCGATGTATTCCTCGATGCTTTCAGGATCGATATAACCGCTATTTTCCAGTGCGATCTTCTTTTGGCGGGTAAAGAACGGAATATCGGTTGAACACCTTAACCGTTCGACGGGTTTATCCTCCAGAGAAGCGACGATATCACCGGCATCTTCTACCTTCACATACTGGTAGAGTACCTCGTCCGGTTTCTCGGGCTCGACGGCGACGAGTGGCCCGGCGGCACATAGCCCCATGCAGCCTGTCCCGCGAACGCGACACCATTTTTCGACGCCGTGATTCCTAACTTCATTTTCAAGCGCCTCTTTAACCGCATCACTCTGTGACGATGCGCAGCCGGCGGCTGTACATACATTAATGGTGTGGGTATATTGTTCAGCTTTCCCCCGTTCCTCGAGAGCGATTTCCTCAAGCTTGTTGAACATTTTCCACCTCCTGCAAAGCTTGTAGCCGCTGCAAGGCCTCTTCAGCGTTCAACTTGCCGGCGATATGGCCATTAATAACGGCGACGGGAGCCAGGCCACACGAACCTAGACACCGCGCCGTCATCAGCGAAAGGTGGCCATCTTCCGTCGTCTCACCACGTGAGAGGCCGTATTCATTCTCGATTTGCTCTAACAGCGCCGGTGCGCCTTTGATATAGCAGGCCGTGCCCATGCAAACGACACAGGTGTTGCGACCGGCTGGCTTGAGGCTGAATAAATGATAGAACGTTGATACGCCGTAGACTTGACTGAGCGGGGCATTGAGCGATGCAGCCACGTAACGCAGTGAATCATCATCCAGAAAACCGAATGATTGCTGCACCGTGTGCAACGTCTCGATGAGCCCGTCTCGCGTAAAACCATTGCGTTGCATCGTGGCCTGGACGATTCGCCAGCGCTTGTCATCCGAGGGTGGCTCAATCTTCTCGTTCCGCGAAATCATAGCTCTCCTTTCCCATCGGTTTCCCCTACGTACCCCATGCTATCGCGGGACGATCCGCACCAAGGTAGGGTCAATGTAATGGGGTTTCGTTTGATGTTCGAACACGGCAAATCATCTATGATCGCCCGATGATCAGCCCAACCTGGCGCGAGCGCTCAAGTCCCCTGTATTTTGTCATACAAGGGGCTATCTCGTTAGTGAAATTTGTCACAAATAGTTGTGACGAGTGTCATATGTCGCGGATGAGGGTTCCGATGGGGGTTGCCGGTTGAGCCAACAAGCGACTCAGCTGTCCTGGTTCAAGGCCAGAAAATATGCGAATGGATAAGCCAGGAAGTGAGCTGGCCAGTTCGATCATAGCGGTTACCTTGGCCACCATGCCACCCGTCACGTCAGTCCCGCGCGAGCCGCCCAGGGCTGGAAGGTAATCCGGCAAATTGATTCGATTTAGACTGGGGATGACATTCCCTTGCAAATCGAGCACACCTGGGGTTTCGCCCGCCAGGAGGAGCCAGCGAGGTTGGAGCGCGGCGGTCAGATAATCCATCACCTCTTCTGTGGAGACGATCGTGCCGCCGCGTATCGTATCGAAAGCCACATCGCCAAAAACAACCGGCACAAGCTTCGCTTCGAGAGCTGCCCCAATAGGGGTCGTGGATAGGTTGGTGATACGCCCATCGACAACAGTGGCCGAAGCGGAGGGGGGTAACCCTATAGCGGGTACGCCTTCCGCTAACAGCGCGGCGATGACATGACGATCAAGGCGCGCCGCGGCGTCACTGACCTCGGCGAAACCAAACCATTGGGCTGCCCCTGCAACGCCTGAGCGGGTCCCATGTTTGGCTCCCGCTACGTGGCCAAATGAGCCACTACCATGGCCAAGGACCAGACGCAATTCAGGGTTTTCAATCCTTGCTGCAGCAATTTCCCGAGCAAGGCGAGTCAAAACATCTACCCGAAGCGCTTCGACGATCGTTTTATCGGTTAATAGGGAACCCCCTAATTTAAGGAAGATAAGGTCATCCACAGCGCTTTATCCCTGAAATATCTTATTGTGTTGAGAGCAGACGTTGCCGGACGTAACCAACGGCCGTCTCAGCCGAATTGGCCAGGTAGATCAAATCCATATCGCGCGGTCGAATATATTCACCCTGAGCATACGTACGAACCGTCTCGCGCCAGAGTGGGCCGAGCAAAACCAGCGGCCGTTGCGGGGCCTCGCCTGTTTGCATCAAACTCCAGGCCAGGGAGACTTCCGAGAGCGTGCCAATCCCGCCGGGGAGCGCGATCATGCCCTGGTATTGCTTTACCAGATGCAACAACCTATCCGACAGGGTATCATATTTGATTTCTTCGGCGACCCACTCGTTGGCAGGGATAGGGCGCCATTTCTCAATTTGACTGGATGTAACCCCGATCACTCGACCTCCCACCTCGGCCGCGCCTCGGCTGACAGCGGCCATCGTTCCACCATAACCACCAGTGGCAACAGCGAAACCGGCTTCGGCCAACAACTGACCCAGCCGGCGAGCTTCGGCGTAGGGCATACTATCGGGTTGAGGGGAGGAACTTCCAAAAACGGCTATGACTGGCTCGGACATCGAACAAACTCCTCAGCTGCACTACCCAGCTAAACCAGGAATACCGGCAATGCTGGTTGCATGACGAACGCCGTTGCGGATGGCTTCGCTTACCGCAAGAACTGCCATATTGTTAACCAGATTAACGTCAGCAGCCACCTGCTCGGTCGAGAGAGCGAAGGCAGTATCGCCATCGTGACGTGTATGACTTGGCCGCACGGCGATCGCGATCCCGTTATGAGCATGGTGCGTCAGTCGGGCCAACTCGTTACGACTAATAATCGCATTGGTGGCGACAACAACAAGTGTTGTATTAACCCCGGGAGGCGGCAAGGCTTCCGCACCAGCATAACGAAGAGCGTTATTGGCGGCCATCCAACCACCATCAAAATCACGCGCGCCAGCCAGCACCGTTCCGTCTTCGTTAACAATATCGCCAACGGCGTTGACGACGGCCGCAGCGGCAACAACCACCTCGCCCACTTGCATCGAAGATACGCCGAACCCTCCCTTCATCATATGTTGAAAGCCGGCCCACTTGCCCACCAGAACACCGGTGCCCGCGCCAACATTGCCCTGATCGATTTCACCCACGAACGAATCAGCGGCATCGCAGGCAGCGTACCCACTGGATGCATCGGGAAGGAAAGCGCCGCCGCTCAGGCCCATGTCAAAGACGACGGCCGCGGGTACGATAGGTACCGGACGGATAAGGGTCGGGTGGCCAATACCACGCTCGGCCAACCAGCGCATCACGCCATCGGCCGCTGCCAAACCAAACGCGCTTCCGCCCGTCAGAAGGACCGCATCGACTTCTTTATCATCCGGCTTGTCGGGGGCCAGTAAAGCCGATTCACGACTGCCGGGAGCGGGGCCACGCACTTCCACGCTCCCCAACGTACCATCGGGACAAAGAAACACTGTGCAACCCGTGAATTGCTCTGCATAAGTGACATGGCCAATGCGGATACCGGCGAAATCAATCATCAAATGACTCCTTATCAAAAGCGGCAAGAACGAGCACAACCTAATACCTAAAATATTCGATGCAACTCTAACACCGGATTTACGCAATTCCAAGAGTTGAGAGTTAGGCTAGAGGGCTGGTGAAAATGCGTTCAATTCAAGCTCAAATGACTATAAATACCCGGCCCTTGGGGTTGTCGAACTTGTTTCGATCATGTCATGCGCAAGTGTAGGATAGATCAGGGTGTGCTAGAATCAACGATCGTCGCCACAGGAAAGTAACATGTCGCGAGCATTAGTCGATATCCGAATTTTACAGCGGGAATTTCTGCTGGCAATCAGCCGCGCGATGACGGCCGAATTAGACCTGCACGATCTTTTGCGCCTCATTCTCAAATCTTCCGTGGAGTTAGTATCCGGCAAAGCGGGACTGATCGCTCTGGTGGATGAGAATAGCGGAACATTGCAGGTCGCTGCCGTTTACGGCATCCCGCCTCATCTGGTCGATCTGTTCGCCCCGCTGGTGCGCGAGGTCCCTTACAACGAGGAACACGAGCGGGAAGCATTCCTGGAGCTCAAGAATCAGCTGCACCACATTATGCGCGAGGCGGACCTTGGTCTGACACAGGTGATCCGCCTACCCCTTCACATAGGCGGGCAGGTTATCGGCCTGATCTATGTCTTCCAATCAGGCAACTATTATTTTGTGGAGGACGCGCCCAATCTATTACGCAGCTTCGCCGAACAAGCAGCTATCGCAGTGCGCAATGCGCGGCTCTATCAAGCAGTGAAACAGGAAAAGCAGAGACTAGACGCTATCCTGGAACGAAGCGCCGACGGTGTGATGATCCTCGATCGGAATCTACGTATCACAGTATTCAATCAAGCGCTTAGTTATATCACCGGCTGGCCGGCGTCCGAAGCAATAGGGCAACCGCATGATCAGGTTATCGACTGGGTTAGCCTGAAATCTGATTCTGATCTAAAAGAGGCACTGGAACACAACTGGCCGCTACCAAATGCCGCCCATCTATACGTCGAGGGTGAAGCACGTCGCCACAAAGATATCCACTATCAGGACGACAGCGACACCATCAGCCTGGGCATCACCTACGCGCCATTGATGGACGAGGCTGGACGGATGACGGACATCATCGCTAACGTTCGCGACCTGACGCGATATCGCGAGGAAGAAGCGTTGCAAAAAACATTCATCTCCGTCATCAGCCACGAGCTAAAAACACCGGTATCGATTATCAAAGGCTATGCCAACACCTTGCATAGACCGGATGCGAATTGGTCGCCCGAGATACTGAAAGAATCCCTGGTTGTCATCGAAGAAGAAGCCGATAATCTCAACGCGCTAATCGATAATCTGCTGGAAGTAACCCGCCTTCAGGCAGGAACTTTCACGCTGGAGATCAGCGATGAAGTTAGTCTGCCCAAGATCGCGGAATCGGCCGCCCGTCGGTTTTCAACCCAATCGAACAATCATCAGATCGAGGTCAACTTTCCGGCGGAATTCCCAATGGTGATCGGTGATGCGCGGCGACTGACGCAGGTGCTTAATAATCTGCTCAGCAACGCAATCAAGTACTCCCCTGATGGCGGCCTCATCACGATTCAGGGCGAGGTTTACCCGGAGCATGTGACCGTGTCGGTACGCGATGAAGGGATCGGCATTCCCGTACGCGATCACGGCCGGCTATTCCAGAAATTCGCCCGCCTGGATAACGCCTTGAGTCGAAAGACTGAGGGGACCGGGCTGGGGTTATATTTATCTCGCGCTATCATTGAGGCACATCATGGACGCATCTGGTTCCACAGCAATAGTGATAGTGAGCCAGGCGCATCAGGAACAACATTCACCTTCTCATTACCACGAGATTAATCATTTGAAATCAAATCATTCGTCAGGCGGACGGGAAAGCGAGCGCGTCAAATGGCGTTGGCCGGACACCGACGTGTGAGCTATCAATAAGGAGAAATTATGCAAACGCAGATCACCTGCCCTAATTGCGGAACGCCTTATATGGCCGATGTTTATCAGATCATCGATGTCGGGCGACAGCCGCAGCTAAAAGAAATGTTGCTATCGGGGCAACTCAATTTCGCCGTATGCCCGAATTGTGGCGCAGGCGGCCGCATCGCGACCCCCCTGCTCTACCATGATCCGGCTCATGACATCTTCATGGTCCATGTACCCCCGGAGATGAACCTGGACCAGGTCCGGCGCGAAGAGATCGTAGGGCAACTTGTCCAACAAGTCGTAAATCAGACCCCGCCGGAGAAGCGTCGGGGCTACATGTTCAACCCACAAACGATGTTGACCATGCAGAGTTTTATGGAAAAGGTCTGGGGAACTGAAGGCGTCACACCTGAAATGCTGGCGCGTCAACAACGGCAGGTTGACCTGCTACGGAGAATGGCAACCGCCTCTCCCGATGTGCAGGAAATCCTTCTCAAGGAAAACGTCCGAGACATCGATGAAACGTTCTTCAGTATCTTGCGGGCTCAGATCGAGGCTACCAGCCAGATGAGCGACGCAAATCAAGTCGTGGGATTGCTCAATCTCCAGGCCAAGTTGATGACCGAGACCGAGATCGGGCGCAAGCTGGAGAAACAGCAAATGGCCCTTCATGCCCTGAATCGCGACGCCAAGAAAGCCGGTGGGCTAAGCCCTGAGCTGTTAGCACAGCATATTATCGCTAACGAGGAAGATGAATCGCTGGTCACTACGCTGGCGCTCACCGGCCGTGCCGCCATGACCTATGATTTCTTCACTAAATTGACGGACGAGGCGGAGAAGCGACAGAAGGCCGGAGACACGGCCGGTGCTGAACACCTGGGTCACGTCCGCGATCAATTGCTCGAGATACAGCGCGAGATGCAGGAAGCCACTCAACAAGTATTAAAGGCGGCCCAGGATGTATTAGACGATATCCTCAAGGCCGATAATCTGGACGAGGCGGTGAACGCCAATATGGGACGCATTGACGATCTCTTCATGCACGTACTGGAAGCGCGACAAGCGCATGCCGAACAGAGCGGCCGCCGCGAGGAATCAGAGAAGCTCCGGCATATTCAGGAGATCATCATCAGCCAGATGCAGAGCGACACACCGCCTGAGGTACAACTTCTCACCCAATTGGTGAGCGCGGCCAACAAACAGGAACGCGAGCAAATAATACAATCGGCGCCCGGGCTGGTCTCCGATGAGCTGGTGGAAGTCATTGATATGCTACGCGAACAGGCGTCCAGCGCTGGCCAAACGGAATTAGGCGATCGGTTGAGCGAGGTTCGGGCAGAGTTAAAGGCGAAATTGGCGCTCGCCGGCAGTCATTAACCCCAATACTTCGTACATATTCCAGGGTGTTCGGCGCCATTTTTATCGGGCCGAACACCCTGGTCACAAGCGCATTATGATGGATTATCAAACCGAAAGCCGTGACCGCGGACCGTCACGATGTAGTTATAATCTCCCAATTCGGCCAGACGGTCGCGCAAGCGGCGAACAAGCGCATCAATAGCCTGTTCGGAAACGCCGATCCCTCCCGTGCCCGGCCAAACCGCTTCAATAATGTCGTCTCGGCCACACACCGCTCCGTCAGCGTCGTACAACATCTGCAACAATCGGAACTGGGCCAGGGAAAGAGGAGGGTCGAGTTCCTTGCCCTTAATCGAAACCGTACGCTTGTTCTCCTCAAGTACCACGCTCCCGCCGTCGCGTCGAGGAAGATCAAAACTCAGAGGTACCGTTGCATCAGTACCGATGAATAGCATGCGCACGCATAACGCGATCTGGATTTCATCGCCGTCTTGCAGAGCAGCCGTGCCTTTCACCTGCTGGCCGTTGAGGAAAGTGCCGTTCTTACTATCAAGATCTTCCAGATAGTAACGGCCATCGCGATACAGGATTTTGGAATGATAGCGAGAGACTTGCCGTTCAGGCAGCACAATGTCAGCATCATTGCCGCGGCCGATCAGCATTTCATCGCTGGCAAGCGTCCAGCGCTGCCCAGCCAATTCTCCTTCGCTAATCATTAAGACGGGTTTATCATCCATGCGCCTATCCCTCGCCACTATATCTGAAGGTTACTCCAAGAGTATGCCGACCTTCCGACCTTTGCATTATAATGGATAGTATGAGTGATAGTCCACTATTCGACCCGGCCGAGGCTCAGGTCGAAGCAAAGCCGGATAGCCAAAGCGTCCTTGCCTCCCCCCTCACGGAGGGAACCATACTGCGCGAACGATATCAGTTAACCAATATCGTGGGGCGAGGCGGCATGGGCAGCGTCTATCGGGCGAAGGACCTGCGCCTGCCTGGCCGCCTATGCGCAATCAAGGAAGTCACGCCCGATCTAAACCTGTCACTCGAATTACGGGAACAAGCCAATCAGCAATTCCTGCAGGAAGCCAGCATCCTGGCCCAACTGGATCATCCCAACCTGCCCAAGGTGTCCGACTTCTTCTCAGATTATGGTCGCGACTATCTGGTGATGGACTTCGTGCCCGGCAAAGATCTGAAACAGTTGCTGGATGAAAGCCGCGCCGAGGGCCGCAAGCTAAGCGAGGAAACTGTATTAAGTTGGGCGTCACAGATCATCGACGCCGTCAGCTATCTGCACAGGCAATCATCACCAGTCGTCCATCGGGATATCAAGCCGGGCAATATTAAGTTGACTCCCGACGATCGCATTAAACTAGTCGATTTCGGACTAGTGAAGCTCCTGTCACCCGACGAAGCGCGGACGATTACCGTTGTGCAGGGTCGTGGAACCGCCCTCTATACGCCCCTGGAACAGTATGGCGGTGATAGCGGCCACACAGACGCGCGCACTGACATCTATGCTCTGGGGGCAACGCTCTATCACCTGTTGACAGGTTCGCCGCCGCCCGATGCGAAGACCCGTTTCCTGAATCCCCGCTCCCTGAAGCCACCCGACCAGCTCAGCAGCCAGGTATCGAGTCACGTATCGGAAGCGATCCTGTGGGCGATGGAAATGCACCCGGACGATCGACCACAAACGATTGAGCAGTTTGCCCAAGCCCTGTTCGGACATAGTACCCGGCCTCACCCCATACAGCCCGTCGATCTGACCGAGGCCTTGCGAGCCAACTGGTTCATAGCGGTTCTAGCTTTAACCTTGTTCCTCCTGGCCTTGGTCATTACCCTGACATGAGCGAGCCGACAACGAGGCCGAAGCGTATATCTTGTCCCCGCTGCTATAGTCAGGCCCGGCAAGCGCGAGACGGCCGCACCCAGGCCGGCAGTCAGCGCTATCGTTGCAGAGACTGTGGCTGCCGCTACACACCATTCCCCAAGGAACAAGGTTATGAGGAGGAAGTACGATTCCGGGCGCTGCAACTTTACCTTGAAGGGTACTCAATGCGGGCGATCAGTCGCGAATTAGGGGTCAACCACCAAAGCATCGCCAACTGGATGAAGGATTACGGCCGTTATCTGCCGCCAGGTTTGCCGCCAGACATCGTCGAACTAGCCCGTCTGGATGGGCTATTCGTTCTCTAAACAGCTCCACATGTAACCCAGCAAAATAAAGAGTCGATTACTCAGGGTAGTATAGTCACAGGCTACGATCACCACGCTATTAGACAATAACACCACGACTTTAGACATCACTATTGACCATATCGCAACCATAGTTATATTCCCTTCTAGATTTAGATTTGAAGACACCCCACTTACTTAAGTCGTAAGGCTGGGTTTTCGTCATCATTCATCAGTTGAACAACAGATCGTAAAGGAGAGGATCATGGCTAGTGTAAGTTTCCGGCACGTTCAGAAATATTTCGGCGACGTTCATGTCATTAAGGATTTCAATCTGGAGATCGCCGACAAGGAATTCATGGTGTTCGTCGGCCCATCGGGTTGTGGTAAATCGACCAATCTACGCATGCTGGCTGGTCTCGAAGAGATATCCGAGGGTGAAATCCTGATCGGCGATCGTGTCGTGAACGATGTCCCGCCCAAGGACCGCGATATCGCCATGGTCTTCCAATCCTACGCCCTGTATCCACACATGAGCGTCTACGACAACATGGCCTTCGGTCTGAAATTGCGCAAAATGCCGAAAGACGAGATCGATCGTCGAGTGAAAGAAGCGGCCGAGATCATGGGGCTGTCAAACCTGTTGGATCGTAAGCCGAAGGCACTATCCGGTGGCCAACGGCAACGTGTAGCTGTTTGCCGGGCCATCGTTCGCGAGCCATCGGTGTTCCTGATGGACGAGCCTTTATCCAACCTGGATGCCAAACTACGCGTCACCGCTCGGGCCGAGATCAGCAAACTGCATCAAAGGCTGGGAACAACGTTTATCTACGTAACTCACGATCAGGTCGAGGCCATGACCATGGGCGACCGCATCGCCGTCCTGGCTGATGGCATCTTGCAGCAGTGTGATACCCCCTTGAATCTCTACAACAACCCGGTGAATGAGTTCGTCGCCGGGTTCATCGGCAGCCCGGCCATGAATCTGTTCAATGGCACCCTGGTCAGCGAGGAAGGCCGCCAGTTTGTTGACACCGGTGATTTCCGTGTTCGCGTTCCCGAGAACCGCAAGGAAACATTCGCGCCATATGTCGGCAAGGAAGTTGTATTAGGCATCCGACCGGAGCATATCTATTCACCCGACTTCACGCCCGTGAATGTAGAAACCGAGAGCGTCAACGCTACTGTCGAGGTCGTCGAACTCCTGGGCCATGAGTTGCATCTCTACCTGACTTCGGGCAAGAACAGCTTCGTTGCCACGGTTGATCCCCGCTTCGCAGTTCATAACGGAGATAACATCACCGTCGCCTTCGGCATGAACAATATGCATTTGTTCGACAAAGCGACTGAATTAGCGATTCGTTAATCGCCCACGAATAGTTGCTAAAATAAACGGGGGCGGCGTGAATTGCCCGACGCGATTCACACGGCCCCCGTTTTCAATTCATGTAAGGTACAGAATATGCCCGAAGCGCATTACGAACCCGGTCAATCCTTTCCCCTACAATTCGCCTGGCGAATGCCCGATGGCGAATATCTACGCGCGGTCTTCCGCGCCGACGTCCTTGAGCTTGTGCCGGGCGCCGATAAGTATATCGTGCGGCTCAGCGAGTTCCTGGCCGGGCGCGAGGATGATAACGAAGGCAACGTAAAGCCATTGGAGTCGCTGGAAGGCGAATACTGGGATATGGTGCGAGGCCTCGATGGGCGAACCATCACTATCGCCTATGAAGCTGACGACGGCCATCCGCTTTATATGCGTCTGGCAACACTAACCGGGGAACATAATTTCTTCACCCGTCACGAAGACGTCGAGGTCATCGCGCGCGGCATTATGGCCCGGATGGAGCGCCTTCAGGGAAAGGGGAGCCAGAACATCTCCGACGAAATAGACCAGCCGCCGGCCTCACACGACGATTAGTCCCCAAACACGCGCCGCCAGAGATCTGTTTCCAGCAGGCCATCCGGATCACAGCGATGCTTTAGTGTGCGGAACCGGGCAATAGTATCTGCCCCAAGATACGCTTCGGCGACCTCAGGGCGTAGCACGCTATCCTTGGCAAAGTAGAAACGGCCGCCTGCATGCAGCACGATCTCGTCTAATTCGCGCGTCATCCACACGATCCTTTGTCGGTTCTCATTCGTCACCCTGAAGTCCATCGCCATCGAGAAGCCATCGACCGCGTAGGTCATGAGAAAATCATCCGGCCGGTGCCGCTTCAGGACAGTGAGATAGTTGGGCAACCCTCGACGCTGGCAAAGCGTAAGGATCTCAGAAAAGGCATCGTAGGCGTTCTCTTTGGGAATAAACGGCTGGTATTGGATGAGACCACCCGGCTCATACGCCTTCTTCCAGTCGGGAATGTAATCAAGAAGGAAGTGGAACTGCACATGCGGTTGACGGTAGCGCTTCACGCCGGTGAAACTGCCTGCTAAATATTTGCCCTGATTGACAAATCGCAAGCCCCAATTGCGCATCATCGGCCGCATAAATAGCCACATGATGGAGCGGGGAACGACGCCGAACAAGTTGGGGCCGAGATGCTGGTTTTCCAGACGTAACGTTTGTGCGGGGTTGGGGTCGACGCCCTCGGCCAGGTAGTTGGCGCGATGAACATCGCCGCGCCCCGTATGGCGACCGCCGGCCAGAGAGTCAATCCAGCCGACGATGTAGTCGGAATCAGCCGCATATTCATCGAAGTACGCGAACATACCGGCCAGATCGCCCCGAGCTTCGGATTCCACATCGAGCAGGCCGGAGTAAATATGTTTCATCTGTATCGTCAGGCTGGTGAAGATGCCCAACATGCCAAAGCCGCCGATAGCTGCGAAGAACACATCCCGGTTTTCCTCTCGATTACACGTGATAGTCTCTCCGGAAGCCAGCATCAAATCAAACTCAAGGATATGATCACCAATAGGCCCCATCTTGAAAGCGTTCTTGCCATGAACGTTCATCGCCGCCGAGCCGCCCATTGTCGTGAAGCTCGTACCGGTGGCGATAGGCGGCCACCAGCCGTCCTCCAACACATACTGCCATAATTGGGCCAGGGTCACCCCGGGCTCAACCCGAATGACGCCCGTCCGCGGATCCCATTCGAGAATGCGGTTCATACGGCAGATATCGACAACGATATTCTCACTATTCATGGCGGCATCGCCATAGCTGTTGCCGCCGCCACGCAGGCCAACCGTCCGGCCGCTCCGGCGAGCCAACATTAGTAACTCATAGAGTGATTCAATCGTGCTGGGGCGATAGACATAACTTATCCCGCTACTGGCTCCGCCCCAGGAAGGGACCTCTTCCAGATGCGCGGCTGACAAGTTCGCCCCCTCATAGAGGGAAGTTGGGCGCGACTTGTGAGATGTTGAGACAGATTTCACATTCGTCATGATATTCCTGTTTTAGAAGCTCAGCCGGCGAAAGACGGTCGAGGGTATAGAGCGTACGGCCAGGCTGACCAGCCGCCAGCGAGAAGGTACATAGACGACTTGCTTGCGGCGACGGATAGCCTCATAAGTCAACGCAGCCGCTTCTTCGGGCGTGATGACCCAGAAAGTCTTCGATGCGTTTTTCAGTAATTCTGTGTCAATAAAGCCCGGTTTAATCGTCGTGACCGAGACACCATAACGGGATAACCGATTACGAAGGGCCTCGAGGTATGTGTCCAGTCCGGCTTTGCTGGTGTTATAGACAGGGCTGCCGACACGGCCACGATCGCCGGCGATCGAGCTTATACCGACGATATGCCCGCCGCGGGCGCGCTCGAAGCGTGTAGCCGCCAGATTGAGCCAGGCAACAGCTCCCATCAGGTTCGTCCGCAACATCGCTTCGTCTTTGGCAAAGTCATACTCATGCAAGCTGACAGGTGGCTGAACGGCCGCCGCGTAAATGATGAGGTCCAGGCCGCCAAGGTCACGAGTGATTTGATCAAACAACAGCGGAGCCTGCTCATACTCCGTCACGTCATGAACATAGGGGAAAACGGCTTCGCGACCCAGTTTGTCTCGCAAAGCCGCCAGTTCAGCCTCACGACGAGCCACAGCCGCCACACGATAGCGATGTGAAGCTAATAAGCGTACCAGGGCTGCCCCCAATCCGGAGGACGCGCCGATGACAATGGCTCGCTGCTGTGGTTCCAGGGGGCGGTTAACAGATCGATTCATAGTTTCATGTAATCCGGCCAGGAGAGGAGGACAGCCGGTGGAAACTGCCGGCCGTGTCGGCGAGGCAAGACCCACGGCTCCCGAGGCCAAGATGAGCCTCTACACCGAATTCTAACAGATTCAGACTGATAGTAAAGCGATGTTAAACCTGCGATCAAGCTACTCAGGGAGAGTTGCCATCACGAAATAGCGTATCGACTCATCACAAAATGATGTATATGCTGGAACATGAAAGATCGATCATCTATTTCGGGTTTTCCTCTTGACAATTTAGTTCGTCTTCGTATTATTCTACTTGGCATTATTCAGACCTGAGGGATGCTTTATGAAGCTGAGTGAGCAATTTAGCAAGAAACATCATGAAAGCTGGGTGGCTTTCTTTCGTGAACTCCATGAGAGTTCCGACCCCCGAGCCGCCCGATTGATGGATGAATTTGGGCAAGTTGCCCATCGTATCCGCCAGTTGAGCGATGCAAGCCTTGAAGCAAGCGGCCTCTCATACGCCCAGTTTAGGGTATTGATGAGCCTGCGGTATTGTGAATGGGCCGGAAATTGCGGCGGGCTTAATCCATCCGAGATCAGTGATCAGCAGGGAACGAGTCGCAACACCATCAGTGCACTGATTCGCTCTCTCGAGGATGCAGGCTTGGTTGAGCGCCAACTGGACGAGGAGGACCGTCGTCGCTTCAACATCCACATAACGGATGCAGGGCGGCAAATAATTGCAGAGCACGCCGCCAAGCACGTGCAATTGGTTAATGAGCTATTTGCCGCGCTCAGCCAGGACGATATAGAGACACTTGGCAGGATATTACAAACCCTGAATCATCAAACAGACATGATGAAGGACACGAACCCCAGTCCTTCTCGGAGGTAACTATGCAATTAACCGGAAGTGCGCCCACCGGGCGCGGACAACAAAGTGCTCGGCCAAGCCTGGCTTCGCTGGGGCGGGCGCTGCGCTACTTGTCCAACTATCCTAAATTGACGATCGGTGCGACCGTCGCCCTGATCATCGCCACCGCCGCCCAATTGGTTGTGCCGCAATTATTGCAGCAGATCATTGACACCGTCGTCACGGGCGCGATGAACCAAGGCATCCTCAACCTGCCGGCTAATGTCCAAGCTATGGCAGCTCAAAAGTTGGGTCTTGATCTGGCAACCATACAAAGCGATCTGGACGCCGCTCCACGCTTGATCATCACGGCGGGCCTGATTATCGTCCTCTTCGCGATCGCCCGGGGTCTATTCTCGTTCGCACAGAATTTCCTGTCTCAGGCCCTGTCGCAAAATATCGCGTTTGATCTGCGAAACGATATCTACAGCAAAATTCAGCGGCTCAGCTTCAGCTATCATGATCGTAACCGCACGGGACAGTTGATGATCCGCGCCACAGATGATGTGGAGCGATTGCGAATCTTCATCGGTATGGGCCTCCTGATGGCCCTGCAAGCCCTGATCCTGATGGTAGGCACCTTGGCTATCCTGGTTCTGACCAACATCCGGCTGACACTGGTGGTGCTGCCGGTGTTACCTATCGCAATGATCATTTTCATGATCTTCGGTCGAATCACTCAACCGCTATTCTCGGAAATTCAAAGGCGACTCGGTCGCGTTAATACGACCTTACAGGAAAATCTCGCGGGGCTCAAAGTCGTCAAAGCGTTCACGAGCGAGAAGCGCGAAGAGGAACGATTCCACGAGAGCATTGATTCATTGCTGGATCAGCGGGTGAAGGTCAGCCGCCTGTTCTCGTTTCTCTTCCCTCTGATCTTCCTTATCGCCAATCTGGGCCAGGCGGCAGTGATGTATTTCGGCGGCCGGCAAATCATTGACGGCACCCTGACGTTAGGCGAGTGGCAAAAATTCAGCCTCTACCTCATCTACGTTTTCATACCGATGGGTCAGTTGGGATTCATCATCTCACTTATGGCACAGGCAGGCGCCAGCGCCGATCGTATCTTCGAGATTCTGGATGCAAAGAACGACGTGGAAAACAAGCCGGATGCCATCGACCTTGGTGAGATAGAGGGACGGGTCGAATTCCGTGACGTGTCGTTCCGCTACTTCGCCGGCAGCGAGCCTGTGTTAAGTGACATTAACTTCACGGCCGAACCGGGACAAACTATCGCGTTGCTGGGAGCGACGGGAAGTGGCAAGAGCACTATTATCAACCTAATCCCCCGCTTCTATGACGTCAGTGAAGGGCAAATCCTCATCGATGGTCATGACGTGCGCGACGTGACTCTGGAAAGCCTCCGGCAACACATCGGCATCGTCCTGCAGGAAACCGTCCTGTTCAACGGAACGATCCGGGAGAACATCGCCTATGGTCGCCCGGACGCTACCGATGAAGAAATCATAGCTGCTGCCAAAGCGGCCGCAGCTCACTCATTCATTGAGAGCTTCCCAGAAGGGTACGATACACCCGTGGGGGAGCGAGGCGCAACGCTTAGCGGTGGGCAGAAGCAGCGTGTGGCTATCGCTCGCGCATTGATGCTCAACCCTCATATTCTGATCCTCGATGACAGCACAAGCAGCGTCGACTTAAATACCGAGTATGAGATACAAAAAGCGCTCGATAAGCTCATGGAAGGACGAACGAGCTTCGTCATTGCCCAGCGAATCAGCACTGTGCTGAACGCCGATATGATCCTGGTTTTGGAAAACGGCTTCATTGTCGCGCGCGGCACGCACGAAGAACTATTAGAGAATAGCCCGATTTACGCCGATATCTATCACTCACAGCTATCCGAGGATGTCGCCAAGGCGTAAGCGCGTTCAAACAGCGAGAAAACTATCATGATGATGGAAAGACAGACGCGACTTCTGCAAACAGAGACGAGGAAGGCGAGCAGCGTCAGTGGCACACTCAAGCGGCTATGGAGTTATTTCCGACGCTACAGCTGGGTCCTTCTTCTCGTTCTGGTTTTGGCTTTCACCAGCACTTACATGCAGGTCCTCATCCCTGACCTGACTGGACAGGCAGTCGATTGTTACCTGGGGCCCTTTAGCGCGGCCACAGCCGCCACGAGCGAGGGCGCTAACTTGTCCTCCGCGTTCAGTGGCGGAGCCGCACCCGCGTTCAGCGGCGGCTCCATGGATAACGCGTTCAGCAATTGTTGGTACACGACACCCGATCTGAGCGCAACACGTGACGCGACATTGAAATCCTTCGGTGGGCTAATCCTGCTGATTATCGGTCTCTATGTCGGCAGCGCCATATTCAGCGGCCTTATGTTCTATCTGATGAGCCTGGCCGGCTACCGGGTATTGCGGGATTTGCAAGCCGCCGTATTCGAGCATATTCATCAGTTATCCCTCGGTTACTTTACCAAACACGAGGCCGGCGACGTGATGAGCCGCTTCACCAACGACACTGACACGTTGCAACAAGTAGTCGGCTTCGGATTGGTATCGGTCATACAGAGTTTCCTGCAGATCATCATGGTCGTCGTCACGATGCTCAAGATGAACATACCCTTTGCACTCATCAGCTTGATCACGCTGCCGTTGATGATCATCTTCACTCGCTGGTTTTCCAGCCAGGCGCGAAAAGCGTTCCGTACGGCGCTCAAACAGATCGGTAATGTAAACGCAGACCTGCAGGAAAGCATCTCGGCCGTTCGTGAAGTGCAGGCATTCAGCCGCGAGGAAGAAAATATCCAGCAGTTCCGTGAGAGCAACGCGGCCAATCGTGACGCCAATATTCGCGCCCAGGCCTACACCGGCGCACTGGGGCCAGTTCTGGAAGGTTTGAGCTATCTTAGCCTGGCCATTGTCGCTGGCGTCGGTGGTATGATGCTGCTCAGCGGCGGGAAATTTATGGGCACGACAATCTCCGTCGGCTTGATCATCACTTTCATCGGCTATACCCAACAATTCAACCGGCCGGTGCAACAAATCTCGGCCATGTGGGCCAATGTCCAGAATGCTATCGCCGGAGCCGAACGAATCTTCGGATTGCTCGACGAGCCGGTAGAAATCAAGGACAAGGTCAATGCCGTAGAGATGCCGGCAATCACCGGCCACGTGGTCTATCACGACGTCTATGCCGAATACAATACCGGCGAGCCGGTGCTGCGCGGAATCGACATCGAAGCCAAACCGGGGCAGACGATCGCTATTGTCGGCCCCACCGGAGCGGGCAAGACAACGATCGCTAACCTGCTGCCGCGCTTCTGGGATGTGTCGGCAGGCAGCGTCACCATCGATGGTTATGATGTGCGTGATGTGACACAGGAGAGCCTGCGTCGTCAGATCGGCATCGTCCTGCAAGATTCATTCCTGTTCAGCGATACCGTGATGAACAACATCCGTTATGGCCGCCCGGAGGCCACGGACGATGAAGTCATAGCGGCCGCACGGCTGGCCCATGCCGACGAGTTCATCAACCGGCTGGAAAACGGCTACCAGACAATGACCGGCGAGCGCGGTGCGGGACTAAGCTTGGGGCAACGCCAGCTTCTCTCGATCGCTCGCGTGGCGCTCATCGACCCACGAATCCTCATCCTGGACGAGGCGACGAGCAGTGTGGACACGCGTACCGAGCGAGAGATTCAGAAAGCGCTGGAAGATCTCCTGCGAGGACGAACCAGCTTTGTTATCGCCCATCGGCTCAGCACTATCCGCCACGCCGATCAGGTGCTCGTCGTCGACGATGGCCGGATCATTGAGCAAGGAACACACGACAGCTTGTTAGCCAAACAAGGTTTCTACTACAACTTGTATATGAGCCAGTTCCGTCGGTCGGTGGACGATTCAGATCCGGATTACACCGAAGCTGTATTGGCCGCCCAATCGTAATATCCTCTAATTCAGCTTGAACGCCACGAGCGTATCAAGTCCACGCCGCCGCGCGCGATAGCTTGCAGTTCTCTCAACTGTCCAGCCATCGCGCGCGGCGGCGCTTTCATCATCTGTTTGGTTGGGAACCAGCGTTGGCATTACAATAGAGGTTTGAGCTGCGTCCGCCGACTGCGAAGTTTGAGAGAACCCTCACACGTGACGCGCTCCAGAGGAATATTCCATTCATATACAGAACGTAGATATACGCTAAGTCGCCAGACAAAAAAGGGATAATGTTATGGTCAAAATTATCACCGACACAACGGCTTGTTTATCAAAAGAGATCGCCCAAAAATACGATATTCCCGTCATCCCTCAGATCATTAACTTCGAAAACGACTCCTACTATGAAGGCATTGACATGGATATCGACGCCTTCATGGCACGACTGAAGCGTTCAACCGAATTACCGCAAACAGCCGCGCCGCCGCCCCATCTGTTCGTCGAGGCGTTTCAGCGATTAGCGCCTTTGGGGGAGCCAATTCTGTGTATCCACCCCTCCTCCGAGGTCAGCGGCACAGTGCGTTCAGCCACGCTGGCAGCCAGGGATTTCCCCAATGCGGATATCCGCGTTATCGACACCCATCTCATAGCCGGCCCGCTAGGAACGATTGTACAACTCGCAGCCGAAGCGGCCGCCTCCGGTAGCGATGCCGATACTATCGTCGCTCTCGCCAATGATCTAAGCGAGCGTTGCCGGCTATACTTTCTCGTCGATACCCTTGAATATTTGGCGCGAGGTGGGCGAATCGGCGGCGCGACCGCGTTGGTGGGAAGTGTCCTTCGGATCAAGCCGATTTTGAGCTTGCAAGATGGACGTGTCGAATCCTATGAAAAAGAGCGCACGCATAAGCGCGCTCTGGCACGATTGAAAGAGATCGTTTTAAGCCAAATTCCGCGCGACGGCAGCGGCCATTTATCCGTCATGCATGCCGACCATCTGGAGGAGGGCCAGGCTCTGGCAGCAGAACTCGGCCAGGCTACCAATCAGCCCGAAGTCCCCGTGCTAAACATGCCGCCCGCGATCGTCACCCACGGCGGGCCGGGTATTTTGGCGGCCGGTTTCTTCGTATCACCCGGCCATTAGACAGCACCGCCTGGCGACCGAACGGGCACTATCTGCCGCTTGTCCCGATGCTCACCCGAATTGTTCTTCAAAAAAGTCGAGTGCAGGCCGCGGGTTATCGATGAGATATTGGAAGCTACGATAGTGATGATCGCCATCGACATAGATCGGGCCTTGGCCACCAGGCGTCGCCATTCGTAGACGATTAACGTCTTCTACAGAACCCCATCTATCGCCCTGACTCTGCACAAACAAAACAGGTGTAGTTCCGGCCCCGGCAGCAGCAAAAGAGGGTTGAAGCGCGTCCAGACGAACACCACCAATCGTTGAATAGGCCCACTTAACAAAAGGCAACATGGCCAAACCGGGCATGCCCAACAGATCCCGGGCGTATCTGTCAGCGTAGACGGCTGCCGTAGAAGGCCCCACAGCGATAGCTGCACGGATCTGGTCCGTCTGCGGCAACGCATAAAGCAACGCGTTAGCGCCGATACAAAAGCCGACAACGCCGATCCGGTCTTTATCGATATCGGGTCGGGTTTGTAAATAGGCCAGAGCGCCCAACAGATCATTGGATTCCAATTGACCAAATGTCACCGGTGGATGGGACGCGCTCTCGCCATGGTTACGCAGGTCGAACATCAGGACGTTATAGTTCTCGTAGTTCAGAGCGTGGGCCAATCGCAACAGTTCAATCGGAGTCGTGCCGGAGATATCGGCCGCCAGATCAGCCGCGGCATCGCCCAGCCGGTTCCAAAGCCAGCCATGGGCCAGGATAATGGTCCCTTTCGCTTGCTCCGCTACTCTGGCCGGTATGAACCAACCGGAAAGACGGACACTATCCATAGCCGGGAACTGCACGTTTTCGAAATCCAGACCCATTTGGGACGGAGAGGTCCATAGAGGTTGGCGGGCGGGAGCCACCATGCGCCGAGTGAAATAAGCCACGGCGGCCGCAGATATCCCCACAACAAACCCAAACAACAAGCTCAACAGCTTCAAGACACGTCGAAATGTCATAGCACTTTACCCCCTGTTGGATCCCATTATAACATCTAATCGGCGACAACTCCGGCAAATAAGTCGTACTCGCGAAACCCGTCGGCCACCGCCGGGTAAGCACGGATGAACGTCTCAGTCGCCATAAAGCGACGCTGCACCCATTCAGGGAACATTCGCGAGCGTGACGTTCCTCCGCCCTGGCTAGGATGTTCGGCCGCGGCGGCGCGCTTGACATCCCAGTATCGCCGGTAATCAATGCGCGCGTGCAGATGATGCGGGTCGATGCCGATCCTGGTCCAGTCGATATCCTTGTTTCGGCCCGCGTGTTTCGGATCTTGCCCGCGCAGGCGCATCATGAACGAGAAGAATTTGATCATCCGGTTGGAAAGGCCCGTGAAGTAAAGTCTTTGCGGCTGATACGGTGCGGGGCCGATCTCCGAATAACGGGTTGCATCCCCGGCAGCCTTAAAGGCGGCCGTGGTAATCTTCCAGCACTGGATATGATCGGGATGGTAGTAGCCCCCGGTCTCATCATGGGTCACGACGACTTGCGGCCGAATCTCTCGAATCAGAGCGACGACCTTGCCGGCAGACTCCTGAGGATCGATATTGATGAAGGCCTCAGGATGTTGGTTAGCCGGATCACCGATATAACCTGAGTCTCGATAGCCCAGCATATGAAGCGTACCGCCAAGAATGTGGACGGCCGACTCCAATTCGCGCCGTCGCACGGCGGCCAACTCCTTCAAAGTGTGTTCATATCCTCCAGCGACAGAGCCGGCCACACCATCAGTGGCAATGGCAATATGGACGTCAACGCCTTCATCAGCATACCGAGCCAGGGTGCCGCCCATGCCGAACGATTCGTCGTCGGGATGGGCAAGCACGGCAAGCAATCGATATCGCTTCTCGGCACTACGTTGTTTCTGACCGATCTCATCGGTCGTGCTGATACTCACTTCTCTTCCTCATCAGTTGTTTGAGTGTTACGTCTGGCCTCGAATGTGGAATCGCCCATCGCTACGGCCATGCCTACGGCGTGAGTAGCTGTGTGTGACAGGCTAATCGACCATTCTACCAATCCCAATTCAGCTGCCAGCCGGGCCGCCGTGCCATGGAGATTTAGGACAGGGCGGCCACGATCGTCGCCTATAATTTCGATCTCTTTCCAGGATACATCGCCGATCCCGGTTCCCAAAGCTTTGCCGACCGCTTCCTTAACGGCAAAGCGGCCGGCCAGGCTGGTGGCGCGGTTGCCACACTGCTCGCGCTCAGTTGGCGTGAAAAATCGGTCGCAAAAGCGATCGCCATAACGGGCGATACCTTGCGATATACGCTCAACCTCGATGATATCAACGCCAACAGCCAGCATCACAGCGCCTCGACTGGACCGCTTATAGCGATATTGATATTATCGGCACTGAGATAGTTACGTGCGGCGGCCTGAACACGTTCAATCGTGATGTCATTCATCATCTCGCCATAACGGTGCAAATAATCCAGGCCGAGACCATAGAGCTCCATATCGGTGATGATGTCAGCGATACCGCCATTCGTCTCCAGACTCATAGGCATCGATCCAACACGAAAAGCCTGGCTATCGGCCAACTCCTGCTCGCTAACCGGTTCATCAATGATGCGACGTATTTCATGGCGGATCGACTCGATCGCCAGATCGACCTTATCCAGCGCCACGCCGGCCGAGGCCGTCCACGCGCCCGGTCCCAGGCCGCCAGCCAACCGACTTGACGCATAGTAAGCCAGTCCTTGTTCCTCGCGCACGTTTTGCCCGATTCGCCCCATCATGCCAAAGACGCCCAGGATCGTGTTCATCAGGCTGGCATCGAGGTAATCGGCAGCGGAACGGCGTGGGCCGGGCAGGCCCATGACGATATCGACCTGGTGCTTATCCGGCATCGGCACATGGCGACGTACTATGCCGGAAGGTCTGGGGGCCTCAGGGGCGATCGGCACGACTTGCTGATCATCGTTACGCCATCCGCCGAAGGCGCTCTCGATTTTTCGCAAGGCGTCATCCGCCCTGATGGCGCCGGCAATGCCGATAATCATGCCTCGCGGGCCATAATAGCGCTCGTAAAACCCGACGATATCTTGCCGGGTCATCGCGGAAATAGTATCCAGATAGCCACTGCTGGAACGGCCAAAAGGATGATTCGGGTAGGCCATCTCAAAAAACGCCAACCAGGCCATGCTGCGGGTGCTGTTAGCGCGCATCTGTAGCCCGGTAATGAGTTGCCCGCGAAGCTTCTCCATCTGCTCCGCAGGGAACACCGGCCGGCAAAGTGATTCGACGATAACATCCAGCGCTAGATCGAGGTCCTCCGCCAGACTATGACTCGAAAAGCCCAAAGTGTGAGAGGCGCTACCAAAAGCCACCCCTGCGCCGGCCATCTCGAGTGTCTCGTAGATCTCATCGAAGGTGCGCTTATGGGTACCGCGCATCAGCATGTCAGCCGTGAAATCAGCCAGGCCGGCTTTGTCGGCCGGCTCGACAACCGAGCCGGCACGGACCACGCCCTCGATAGAAACCGTGGCGCTGCTCATATTCTCGTAAACCAGCACGGTGATGCCGTTAGACAGGATGTGACGACGGATGGTGTCCGGTCCGGGGTAGCTATTGACGGTCATGTGTCGCTTCGGTCCGTTTAATAACCAGCAGGGTAATATCGTCGTATTGCGTCATGTCTCCGGCAAACCGGTGGACATCATCCGCTATAGCAGTGCGAAGTTCATCCGCACTTATATCCGGACGTTCCAGCAAGAGATCGCGCATCGTCTCTTCCAGGCGATGTGCGCCGAACTCCTGATAATCTGCATCTACCGCATCGGTAATGCCATCGGTATACAAGACAAGCGTATCGCCCGCCTCTAATTCGGCAGTAGCCACGGCGACATTGAGGTCAGAAAAAACGCCGAGAAGTGGGGAACTGGGCGGCAAGCGAAAGAATCTAGATTCCGCCTTGCGCCACAGAAGAGGTGGATTGTGACCGGCGTTGGCGTAGGTCAACTGACCGGTATTAGTGTTCAATTCAGCATAGAACGCCGAAAGGAACATATCGGATTGGCTGTCTTCCTGGATATAACGGTTGGCCCAACCCAGCACTTCGGCAGGTGCGCGACCACGCAGTGCGATGTTCCGTATCGTCGTGCGACTAAGCGTCATAAATAATGCCGCAGGAACACCCTTGTCGCTAACGTCGGCGATGACGACACCCAGACGACCGGGTTCGCCCGGCAGCGGAAACAAGTCGTAGAAATCGCCACCGACCTGCCGGGCCGCCTCGAAGTAGGCTGCAAACTCCCAACCCTCGAGGCGCGGCGGCGCGGCGGGCAACATGCTCATCTGGATATGGCGACCGACCTCAAGCTCTTCCTCGATACGCTGGCGTTTCAATTCCTCACGGTGGAGGCGCGCCGTCTCGATGGCCAGGGCGGCCGTGTTGGCCATGAGGCGCAGGAAACGCACCTCAACCTCGGTGAGACGCCGCTTTGTACGAAAGTCGATGACTAGCGCTCCAATGGCCACATCATTGGCGATAAGGGGGACCATCGCCGCCGCTTTGAAGCCCTCACGCCCAAGCCAATCCGGCGACCATAGCGGCGGATCCTGCACAGTCAGATCTTCCACCAGCATCATCTGTTGAGTGCGCATAACCCAACCGGAGCCGGTGGAATCATCGGCTGGAACGCGATAATCCTTGCCAGTAGGATCGTTTATCCAGCCGGAAGCGGCGCGGAAATATAGGTAGTCCGGGTCAGGGCCGGTCAGGAGGACCGCACAGGCGTCGGCCGATATCAGGTTTCGCACCTCCTCGACAATGTAATGCATCAGGTCGTCGAGGTCATGACGGCTCAGGAGTTGTTGCGAAATATCGAGGAGAGCCGCTTGTTCGTGGATGCGTTGCTCCTGCATCGCGTCGAATAACTGGGCTCTCTCGAGCGCGGTTCCCATCTGATTGCCGACGTTGGTGAGCAAGCTAAGACTGCGCGAGGTAAAGTAAGACCAACTCGGAGCGGCAACATTCAGGATACCAAGCAGACGATCACCGGAGCGCAAAGGCGTTGACGCGTGGATGGCCAATCCCATCTTGTCACCCGTGACGCCCGCCAACCGGCTGCACTGCACCTCGTTATAGGCGCTGGTGATATCACCCTCCAGATAGAGCCTTTGGCAATCACATGTTTGGTCCCAGGCGGCCGCGTTCGTCACTGCCAAAGCCGGAGGCAAGTTATAGTGGGCAATGAGGCGAAATCCGCGACCGCTCCAGCGATCGTTGGCGGTCGGATCGAGCAGGAAGATCCAGCCCGTCTCCAACCCCATCAAAGTGACCAGTTTAGCCAGAGAATCATTAAGGGCGGTCTTGACGTCGGGAGACTGGTTCAGAATCAGAGAGATCTCGTTGAGTGTCTGGAGATCAGTAACCAGGTCATGTTGAGCGGTCATCTCTTGGGATTTTACCATAGATAGACAGGCGGCCATACCATGGAGTTCGCCTTCTACTGGATATCAGGCCGGGCGCCCACCACCTTCGTTATCGATCGTTGGCTCATACCAGCCGGTAGTACGGTTTCGCCGTTGCAGATACCGGCGACCGACACGCTCGATATCGTCAAGGGTCACTTCGTTGAGCCGTTCCAGCACACTCTCGAACCAGCGATAGTCGCCTGTCGTGGCTTCAGCTGCGCCAAGGAGCTGAGCCTGTCCTGAAATGCTCTCGCCGGCCATGATAAATTGAGCGCGAGCACGCTTTAATGCCTTGGCCAATTCAACTTGGGTAATCGGTTCGGTCGCCAACCGGTCGAGTTCGGCCTCAAGAGCCGACTCTACTTCGGGCAACGTGCGGCCGGAACGAACAACGGCCGACAAAGTGTAGAGAAACGGATCGATCGTAGGCGTCAGACTACCACCGACCCCGGCAGCGAACTCAGTATTGACCAGCGCCTTATAAAGCCGCGAACTCCTGTTTGAACCGCCGCCACTGAACATACCAAGGCTGCTGCCCCCAGCCAGCGCGGCATTGAGTAATGACAGCGCGGGATAATCGGGATGGGTCGCGCCAGGGACGTGATAAGCGAAGGTAAGATAGGCCGTGTCTCCGGGGCCATTGACGACGACTCGGCGCTCGCCGAGCTGAGCCGGCTCCTCGCGCCGAACAGTCGTAGTCTCCTCTCCCGCCGGGATAGAGCCAAATAACTCGGTGATCTGGCTTAGCATCTGGCTTGTATCAAAATCGCCAACGACCACAGCGATAGCGTTCGCAGGGACGTAGTGGCGGCGGTAATGTTCGAATAGCATGTCGCGGGTCATCGTTTGTAGATCGACTACATCCCCAATGACTTCATGATGATAGGGATGAACACGGAAAGCAGCTGCCGTCAACTCCTCATCAAGCAGAAAGCGCGGCTGATTCTCATACATCGAGCGCTCGGACAAGATAACTGTACGCTCCGATTCCACTTCATCGGGCGTCATGATCGTATTGACCATACGGTCAGCTTCCAGCCGCAGCGCGATATCAATGCGATTGGACGGCATAGTTTCGTAATACGCCGTGTAGTCAAGCCAGGTAAATGCGTTCCAATGACCTCCCTCGCGCGAGATCATACGCTCCATGAGATCGCCGGGTATTTGGGGCGTTCCTTTAAACATCATGTGCTCGACCCAGTGAGATACGCCGGTATGACCTGGTAATTCATTACGGCTGCCCACACGATACCAGACCATAAAAGTTGCCACAGGAGCGTGATGCATCTCCTTGAGAATAACCGTCAGACCATTACCCAGTCGCGTTTTCGTTGTCGTTGAACTCATCTACTCTCTCCAACTCAATGCCGAACAATGATTATAGCGATTGGGCACATCCGGGGCAGGTTGGCGTCGAAGCTCGCACGAACAAAGAGGTGACGGATCGAGATAATTTGGTAATCTGGGGGTCTGGAGCTTCTATTTTATTTTCGGCGTTACGCCGTCCTACTATCCAACAAATAACCAAAACCACCATGTCCACAACAAACGATGAAAAAGAATCGGGAAAGAATGGAGAAAAGAGCATCCCGACGGATCTTATCTCCCGAACAAATCATACAACGACCATCGGCGGCCGAACGCTGAGCTACACAGCCACGACCGGCCAGATCATTCTGAAAGCTGAAGATAAGGAAACCGGCGAGAAGCCCAAAGCGGCTATCTTCTTCGTCGCGTACACACTCGACCAGCCAGAAGACATTTCCGAGGCGGAGCATGCCGCGGCGCGGCCGATCACCTTCGCGTTCAATGGCGGCCCAGGCTCGCCGTCCATCTGGCTTCACCTGGGCTTGCTGGGGCCGCGCCGCGTTGAATTGGAGCGGGACGGTCATCCCATTCCCCCGCCCTACCGAATGATCGATAACGAGTTCAGCTTGTTGGACAAGACCGATCTGGTATTCATTGATCCTGTGACGACCGGTTACAGCCGTGCCGTGCCCGGCGAGGAAGACAAACAGTTCCATGGCTTCAAACCTGATATCGAATCGGTGGGGGATTTCATTCGTCTCTACACTTCGCGCTATCAACGCTGGTCATCGCCGAAATACCTCATCGGCGAGAGCTACGGCACGACCCGCGCCACCGGCCTGTCGGGCTATTTGCAGGAGCGGCATGGACTATACCTGAACGGCATCATGCTCGTCTCCACTGTCCTCAATTTCATGACGCTGGCTTTTGACCCCGGCAACGATCTGCCTTATCTCCTGTTCCTGCCGACCTACGCGGCGACCGCTTGGTACCACAAGCGGCTAGACAATGAGTTACAGGCCGATCTAGGCCGGACATTAGCCGAGGTCGAAGCATTCGCGCAAGGCGAATATGCTACGGCCTTGATACAGGGCGACGCTCTACCAGCCGACGCGAAGGCCGCCATCGTCGCCAAACTGTCACGCTATACGGGCCTGTCCGCCCGATACATTGAATCGACGAACCTGCGCATAAATATCTACCGATTTGTGAAGGAGCTTCTACGCGATGAGCGCCGGACAGTTGGCCGTCTGGACAGCCGCTACATCGGCATCGATCGCAACGCGGCCGGCGAATCGATCGAGTACGACCCAAGTTACGCCATCATCCAGGGTCCTTATTCAGCAATGCTCAACGACTATATCCGGCGTGATCTGCAATTCGAGAGCGATCTCCCCTATGAGGTCCTCAGCGGTCGGGTATATCCATGGAAATTTGAAGAGAACCAAAACAGCTACGTCAACACGGGCGAGACGTTACGCAAAGCCATGAGCATGAATCCACACTTGAGGGTTTTCGTTGCCAATGGCTATTACGACCTGGCCACACCTTACTTCGCAACACAATACACGTTCAACCATCTGGAGTTGGATGAGAGTCTACGCTCGAACATCACCATGACTTATTACGAGGCGGGACATATGGTCTATATTCACGATCCGTCACTGGAGCAGCTGAAGAAAGATCTCGCTCATTTCCTCGACGCTTAGCCGAGTAGGAGCATCACATCCAGCCGCGCAAGCTGTAGACGAACAGGCCGATATACTCTTTGAGAGCACGCGCGGTATAGGCCAAATATTCAGCATCAGGCATCAAGTTGATGACCGTTCCTATGGGTCCGCCGCGCCACAGGTGTCGCCACTCGGCGTCGGATACGAGGAAATCTGTTGGAGCAGGAATGACGCGCAACCCCTGAGCCTCGAACAGGGGCACGGAGCGCGGCATATGCATGGCCGAGGTCACCAGAATGATTTCATCTACTCCGGCCTCGGCCAACATTTGCCGACTATAGAGAGCGTTCTCGTAGGTGTTGCGCGAGCGAGCCTCCGTCCAGACAGCTTCAGGCGGCACCCCAACCAGATCCATGAAAGCCAGCATATCGCTCGCCTCCGGACTAATCCCTTCGGGTGTCAGCCATTCGATGCTGCCGCCCGTGACGAGGATGACATCGGCCGCGCCGTCATGATACAGTTTCGCGCCGTAAAGTAAGCGGTCACCGGCCTCATTAACTTCAGTGATCGGCCGCGGGGGATCGCTGCCACGGGTGCCACCACCTAATATGACGATCGCGGCAGCCTGGGGCGCATTCGCGGGCGGGTAGCGCGATTCCAGGCTACGCACCAGGGTATAGGCTACGTAGCGACTGCTACCGAGCCACAGAATAT
>WBZO01001542.1_pt1 | contig 35210 bp, 36 predicted proteins | sample 5204261 | NCBI WGS metagenome assembly WBZO01 (sample SAMN12412400, study PRJNA552823) | activated sludge metagenome | isolation source: activated sludge from anammox sidestream of wastewater treatment plant... | place: USA: North Carolina | collected 2017-09
CATCCCCCTCGAGTCGGGAGACCGGCTGACGCGCGCGGAGTTTGAGCGGCGGTACTCAGCGCGGCCGGACATCAAGAAGGCCGAACTCATCGAGGGAGTGGTGTACGTGGCCTCACCTGTGAGCACAGAAGAACATGGAACTCCGCACTTCCATCTCGCCACCTGGCTTGGCGTGTATGTCGCGAGGACGCCCGGCGTGATTCCCGCGATCGATTCGACCGTCAGGTTGGACACCGACAACGAAGTTCAACCCGACCTGTTCCTGGCCCTGGACCGTGACCATGGCGGTGGCGCCACACTGGTCGAAGGCTACCTCGAAGGTTCACCGGACCTGGTAGTTGAGGTCGCGGCCAGCTCGGCATCGCACGACCTGAACGCGAAGATGCACGTCTACCGGCGAAACGGCGTGCGCGAGTACCTTGTCTGGCAGATCTACGAGGGGCGGGTCGATTGGTTCCGCCTGAACGCAGACGGCGTCTACGAGCTTGTGGCGCCGGGGGCAGACGAGATCATCGAGAGCGAGGTGTTCCCCGGATTGCGGCTCGACGTACAGGCGCTGTTGCGGGGCGACCTCGCGGCGGTGATTGCCGCAATCGGGTGAGCCCCCGGGGATGTCCGCCGTGGGCAGCCGCCCCGGTACACTGGAATCGTGAACGCCGATGAACTGCGCAGGAACGAGCTCAACCGCGTAGAGGGCATGCGGGAGCACGTCCGGGGCGCGCACCGCGGCTCGTCGACCATCTCCGAGAAGATCCGCAAGCAGCTGGCGGCGCTGCCGGCGAAGCCGGGCGTGTACCTGATGCGGAACGCCGAGGGCGAGGTTATCTACGTCGGGAAGGCGGCGAAGCTCAAGGACCGGGTGCGCTCATACTTCGGCTCGCCGCACATGATGGAGCCGAAGACCCGCGTACTGCGCCAGCAGATCGACGACTTCGAGTACATCGTGGTTGGGAACGCCGGTGAAGCGCTCATCCTCGAAGCGACATTGATCAAGCGCCACCAGCCGTTCTTCAACATCCGCCTGAAGGACGACAAACGCTACCCGTACCTGAAGGTAGATATCCAGAACCCCTGGCCGCGGGTGTATATCACGAGGCGAATCGAAAAGGATGGGGCGCGGTATTTCGGGCCGTATGCAAGCGCCGGATCGGTTCGGGCGACGCTCGACCTGACCAAGAAGCTGTTTCCGTGGCGTTCGTGCACGAAGGAGATCACCGGGAAAGACCCGCGGCCGTGCCTGGACTACTACATCAAGCGGTGCATCGCCCCGTGCACGGCCTACTGCACGAAAGAGGAGTACGACGAGGTCATCGCCCAGGTGATCCTGTTCCTGGAAGGGAAAGCCGACGACGTGCTGCGGCGCCTCCGCAAGCAGATGGCGGGCGCTGCCGAACGGATGGAATACGAACGGGCCGCGCAGATCCGCGACCAGCTTAAGGCGATTGAGCGGACGGTGGAGCGGCAGATGGTCGCGACCACCCGCAAAGAGGACGTCGATATCTTCGGGATGGCGCGGGAGAGCGACCAGGCCTGCGTGCAGGTGTTCTTCGTGCGCGGGACGCAGATGATCGGGCGGGACACGTTCATGCTCGAGGGCGTGCGAGACGAGCCGGACAGCGCGGTGCTCACGAACTTCTTGCTGCAGTACTACGAGGGTGCCCAGTACGTGCCGAAACTGGTCGCCATCCCCTCCGAGGCGGACGACCGGGACACGATGGAGGAACTGCTGACGGAGAAGCGCGGCTCGCTGGTAGAGGTTCGCGTACCCGAACGGGGCGAGAAGCGGCGGCTGGTGGAGCTGGCGGCCGAGAACGCGAAGGAAGCGCTCGCGCAGATGCGGGTGAAGTGGATGGCCGACGCCAACAAGACCGAGCAGGCGCTGGAGCAACTACGGGAAGAGCTTTCGCTGCCCGGGATCCCGGGGCGGATCGAGTGCTACGACAATTCGAACATCCAGGGCACCAGCCCCGTTTCGAGCATGGTCGTGTTCATCGATGGGAAGCCGGCGACGAACCAGTATCGCAAGTTCAGGGTCCGAACCGTCGAGGGTGCCGACGACTTCGCGACCATGCAGGAGGTGCTGCGGCGGCGGTTCGCGCGTCACGGCCGGGGGACGGCGGGGGCGACGGCGACGGATGAACAGGGAGGCGCGGAGGCGAAGAGGTCTGAGGAGGCCCCACCGGCGGGCGGTGAGGGGCAGGGAGCGGGAGATGCGTGGGACCTGCCAGACCTGGTGATCATCGACGGTGGCAAGGGGCAGCTGGGCGCGGCCGTACAGGTGATGCGCGAGCTGGGCGTGTATCACATCCCCGCGGTGGGGCTGGCCAAGCGCTTCGAGGAGCTGTTTGTGCCGGATGAGGAGGAGGCAGTGGTGTTGCCGCGGAACTCGGAGGCACTCTACCTGGTGCAACGCATCCGTGATGAGGCGCACCGGTTCGCGATCACGTACCACCGGCAGGTGCGGGCGAAGAGCTCGATCCAGAGCGCGCTCGACACGATCCCCGGCATCGGGCCGAAGCGGAAGAAGGCTCTGCTGAAGAAGTTCGGGAGCGTGAAGCAGATCCGCGAAGCGGAGGTGGAGGACATCGCGGCGACGGTGGGGTTCACCAGGGCACTGGCCGAGAAGGTGAAGGCCGAACTGTAGCCGGCGGCCCTTGACAACCCGCCCACCACGGACGTTTCATCACGGTATGCGTACGTTCACGGTCGTCCTCTCCCCGGACCCGGAGACCGGTGGGTACAGCGTCACCTGCCCGGCCATGCCCGGAGCAGTGAGCCAGGGAGAAAGCCGCGAGGAAACCCTCCGCAACATTCAGGACGCGATGGAACTCTGGCTCGAGGTGTCCTCCGACGGAAGTGCCGAGACGCCGCTCCCGGAGACCCCCGACCTGATCGCTGGAGAAGTAGCGTGGGTGCTGGGGTGGCGCGCCGAAGAAGGCTGGCCCCTGGTGGTGGAAACGGCCACCATCACGCTGCCCACAGCCGTCGCCGCTTGAGCCGAATCGGAGGCGTCAGCGGCAAGGTCATGATGGCATTGGCTGAATCGCGTGGCTGGACCCTCTCTCGCACGCGCGGCGACCACTTCATCTACCGGCATCCATCGTTCGCGGGTAACCTGTCGATCCCGGCTCACCGTGAACTCAAGCCTGGCGTCGTTCGATCGGTCATCAGGGCCATGGGCATGACGGTCGACGAATTTCTCGCGGCGATTGGCCGAGGCTGACCACGCGCTCACCGCGATTCATCGCCCTCCGCGACTCCTACATCAGCGGCGAATCGGTCATGCCGGCCGAGCGATGGCCGGTGCAGCCTGTCGGCCATGCTCCGCGAGCGTGGACACTTGCCCTGAGTGCTGAGCGCCTGCGTCCGCTAGGATTTGGCCATGGACCTTCACGCCTTTATCCAGGAGTACACCGACGCCGTGTACCACGCGGGCGACCCGGAAGCCGCGGGCCGGTACATCGCCGACCCATGCATCCGGCACGAACACGGCCACCAACAGGTGATGTCGCTGGCGGAGAACAAGAAACGGATCGCCAGCTTCCTCGCCAGCGCGACCAACGCCCGGTTCTCGTACATCGCGCCACTGGCGGAGGGCGAGTTCTATGCGGCTGCCTACCAGTTCACCGTTGGGGCGGGGGACGCCGAGCAGACGTTCTCGGGCATCGAGATCTTTCGCGTGCAGCACGGCAAGATCACCGAGACGTGGAACACCGCGGCCGGGCGGGGGCCCTGGGGATGAAGCCGGGGCGTGGACCGACGTTTGGCGGGAGCCGCCCACAATGAGTGCCCTGGCCCGCTTCCTCGCCCTCGGCGACTCTTACACCTGTGGCGAGTCGGTGACGCCAGCGGAGCGATGGCCGGTCCAACTTGCCGCCATGATGCGCGGCCACGGCATCGACATTGGCGATCCCGAAATCATCGCCACGACGGGTTGGACCACGGATGAACTCGCCTCGGCGGTCGCGGAGCGCGACCCACGCGGCCCGTTCACCCTGGTCTTCTTGCTGGCGGGCGTGAACAACCAGTACCGGGGGCGGCCACGCGATGAGTACCGTGAACAGTTCCGCGGACTCCTCGGCCAGGCGCTGGCGTTTGCCGGGAGCGATCCGGGCCGCGTCGTGGTGCTGTCGATCCCGGACTGGGGGGTAACGCCGTTCGCGGCCGGGCGCGATACGGCGCAGATCGCCCGCGAAATCGACGCGTTCAACGCGGTGAACCGCGACGAAGCCGCGCGGGCGGGGGCCCGGTACGTGGATGTGACGCCGGTCTCCAGGATGGCCGCCGCCGATGTCGCGCTCGTCGCGGAAGACGGGCTACACCCGTCGGGGCTGATGTACCGGGCGTGGGCGCAACTTGTGCTCCCGGAGGCGCTGGCAGCGTTGGCCGTCGATTAGCCGAGCTTGCCGCCGCACTCTCCGCAGAACTTCGCACCCGGCGCGCTCTTGGCGCCGCACTGCCCGCAGAAGGCTGCCGCTGCCACGTTTGTGGGTGCACCGCAGCCGGGACAGAACTTCTTGCCCAGGGTCTCGGCGCCGCAGCTTGCGCAGTTGGCGGCGACTTCCTTGCCCTTGGCGCTCATCCGCTGGTTCTCTTCGAGGAAGTTGTCGTTGTTGACCTGGGTTTCGACGAACTGCGCGCGGACGCGGGTCTCCACCTCCTCGGCGATGGGTGCGCAGTCCTTGCACATGTTGGCGCTGGTGTTCCAGCAGACCTGCTCACAGAGCCAGTTACCGCAGTGGCGGCATTGCTTGAACAGGGGGCGGATCTCCTGGACGGCCTTGCGCAGGGCGGCGTCGTGCTGCTTGCCGCCGACGGCACGCTGAACCTCGTAGGCGGAGTCGGCGCCGCGGCCGAGTGCGCCACCAACAAAGCTCGAGGCGCCGCGCAGGAACCCGCCGGCAACACCAAGCTTGTTGGACTGGTAGCTGCTCATATAGCCATTCGCGCAGCGCTCACAGTTGAATTTGAACTGAAAGCCCATGTCAGTCGAGAGGTCTTCGTAGTTCCCGGTGAACTCGATTGCGGCGGTCATCCCCTGCGAGGCTCCCTGCGTTGGTTTCGACTGGGGATGATACCGCCTGCCGGGCTACGGACAGCCGCGAACAGCTACGTTACGTTAAGGTGACTCGGCTCGCGGGCATCGACGGGCGCCACGCGATGGCCTACTGTGATCGTGGATTGCCACATGGCTGACAAGTTCGAACGAGAGATCGAAGAAATCCTGGCGAAGCTCGACGACAAGCTGCCGCCAGCCGAAGAGAAGTCGCCGATTTCGCTGGCCTCGCGGCGCCAGGCGAAGGCGAAAGCTTCGCGGCCGAGGACGCCCCGGACGAACCCGATGGCCCGGATCACACCGACGACTCTGCTGTTTGCCGGGGCGGGGATTATGTTTGGTGGCCTCCTGCTTTCAAACTTCTGGGGGCCCCTCATCTGGGTATCGCTGAGCGGCGTGCTGCTCTTCGCGGGTGCATTCCTCTGGTCGTTCCGAAGGACGCCCCGGATTGACCGGGCCGCATCGCCGAAGGGCGTGTACTGGCGCGACCGGTATATCGAATATGGGCCGCCGGCAGCCTCGGGCGGGTCGCGCATCAAGAACTGGTTCAGGCGGAAGTAGCGTTTCCGGGCGTTTAACCGCGGCGATCCGTACGCTCGGGTGCATGCGTCCCCTGATCGCCCTCATCCCATTGCTGGCGCTTTTTGCTGTTGCCTGCTCGGACAAGTCCGAGGGAGCACCGGCCGAGACCGCCGCTCCGGTCACGAGCCCTACCGTCTCCGATTCCTCGGCGGACAGGCCTGGCGTTACTCCCGCCACCGGGGGCGGGCCCACCGGCTCCGCCACGGGACCGGCCGAGCATGATGGGCAACGGGCGCTGGCCCACGTGGTCGAGCTCTCGAAGGAACCGCGCGTCTCGGGGACGCCAGCGGAAGCGCGAGCCGCGACATATATCGCCGACCAGTTTCGTTCGAGCGGCTACATCGTCGAGGTGATGGAGTTCGAGTTCGAAGGGGACCGGTTTCGGGCTGGCGAGGTGACATTCGACGGACAGACCATCGAGGCGTTGACGCTGGCTGGCAGCCCAGGGGGAAAGGTCAGCGCCCCGGCGGTGTTCGTCGGACTGGCAGACGGAGAAGGCATCGCCGGGCGAGACCTGACCGGAAAGATGGCCGTGGCCGAGCGGGGCGTGCTCAACTTCGGGGTGAAGTACGAGAACGTGAGGGTTGCGGGGGCTGTGGGGCTGGTAGTGGTGAACAACCGCCCGGGGTCGTTCTCGGGGAACCTGGCGACGGGCGCCCGTATCCCGGTCGTGGGTGTCTCGCAAGAGGACGGTTCCGCCGTCATCGAGGCGGCGAAGGCGGGGCGGGAGGTCGGGCTGGAAGCGCCACCGACAGTCGGCCTGACAAAGGCACTCAACGTCATCGCGAAACCCGCCGCGGGCTCCCGGTGCGAAATCCTGGTCGGGGGCCACTTCGACACGGTCCCTTCGGCGCCGGGCGCGAACGACAATGCGAGCGGCACGGCGAACGTGATCGAACTGGCGCGTGCCCTGGCGGTGGACGATCTTGACGAAGGTGTCTGTTTCGCGGCTTTCGGCGCCGAGGAATCGGGACTGTATGGCAGCAAGGCGCTGGTGGAGCGGATGCGCTCCGAAGATGCGCTTCCGCGCTACATGGTGAACCTGGATGTGACCGGCGTGGGAGAGCGCGTGGAGATCATCGGCGAAGGGCCACTGGCGCAGGCTGCGCTGGCGCTCGCGGCCGAGGCCGGCATCCCGGCGGCGCCATCGACCCTTCCGGCGAACTCCGGGAGCGACCACGAGAGCTTCCTCAACGCGGGGATCGAGACGGTGTTCTTCACGTCCGGAGACTTCTCGACGATCCACTCACCGGCGGATGTGGCGGCGGACATCAGCTCCGAAGTGCTCGACCAGGTCGGGGATGCCGCACTCCTGGTGGTGCAGGACCTCCTCGCGGAAGTTGCCCCAGGATAGGAGGGCTGCCTAGCATGGCACCGATGCGCAGATACTTTTCGATGGTTGTTCTTGCCGGCGGGCTGGCGTTCGGGCTGGTCGCGGCGGCATGCGGCGGCGGGAGCAACCCGGAAGAAGAAGGGAACGGCGAGCGCATCACCGACCCGGCCCGGGTACCGAGCTCGACACCGGTGCAGAACCCGACGCTCTACAAGATCCAGGGCAACCAGGTCACGCTCGTGGGAGGGGACCCGTCACAGCTGACGCCTGTTGCCGGGAATACGCCGGCCAGCGGGAAGAGCTACACCGTCAAGTCTGGCGATACGTGTTCGCAGATCGCGGCCGACCACGGCGTAACGCTCGATGCGCTGGTGAAGGCAAACCCCACCATATGCGACACGCTGAATGTCGGCGACGTCATGCGCATCCCGGCCGCGGCGGCCACTCCGACGCAGACTTCGGGCGGGCTCACGTCGAACCCGACCGTCCGCGCCACGGCGACGGCGACACCGCGCGGCGGGGCAAACACTGGATCGGGCACGACGTACACGGTGCGGTCGGGCGATACTTGCGCCGACATCGCGGAGAGTTATGGCGTGCCAATCGCGGACATCATCGCTCTCAACGGCCTGTCGGCCGATTGCCCCCTGCAGGTGGGCCAGGAAGTCAAGATCCCGTAGGGCGAGAGCCGGCAGGCTAGTCGGCGCGGGAGGCCAGGACTTCGGCGATGCGCTCGACGGGCACGCCCGCCCGGCGGGCGGCTTCGCCGAGGCGGAGGTCCATGTCGTCGCGCGAGAGTCCGAGCTTGTGGAGCCTGGCGGCGGCGCCGGGCCGATTCCGCACCAGTTCGTAGATGGAAGCGTTTCCGGGCAGTCGTAACGTGGTTGCAGTCATGTTCGTTCACCCCTACATCAGCTTCGACCATGCCGATGACACTCGCGTATCGGCACGGTGAACGCCGTGTTTCGCCGTCAGAAAGCGTAGGACGGCGTGGGGCTAGAGTCAGCCCCCATCTACCAAAGATTCACTATGGCAGCCATTACTTCGAAGGAAGCGGCAGGCCAGCCGGGGAAGTGGCTGGCCTGCCGCCAGCCGTGGCGCCCGGACAGGACCGGACAGCGGATTCGGGCGAGAACCCGAGAAGCCGATCCTTCCAGAGCTCGATGAACGCCCGGTTACCCGTATGTGACAAGGGTGTTTCGGGCGATCACATGCCGAACCCGGCAAGGACTTCGGCCGTGTGCTCACCGAGCTTTGGGGCGGGGCGCCGCAGTTCCCAGGGGGTCTCGCTGAACTGGTAAGGCGCGCCGGGCATGCGGGCGGGGCGGCCGGCCCGGCCCTCGCCGGTCACCTCCGCCCAGAAGCCCCGGTCGTCCCAGTGCGGGTCGGTCAGCGCCTCATCGGGAGCACGGACCACGCCCCACGACTGGCGGCGCTCCTGGCCGCCGCGATAGACCTCATCGGCCGTGTGGGCGGCAATGAAGCGGCCGACCTCGGCGAGGATCTCGGCGGCCTCGGGCGTGCCCCGGGCGGGCTGGCGCGCCGCGGGCTCGTCGAATCGCGGTTCGCCGAACTGGAGGCCGAAGCCTTTGGACTGAAACCATTCCTTGATCTTCTTCCAGCTGGCGTTGTCGCGGCCGACGCCGAAGATGAGCGCGTAACGTTCATCCCGGGCGAGGTAGAGCCACGGTTCGCTACGCGTGGCGGCGGCGTGCCTACCGGTCTGGCGGATCACGTTGAGCCGCTTGGTGAACCAGTAAGGCAGGCCAACCTCGGTGGTGCTGCTGAGCGCTTCGTGCATCGACGCGTCGACATGTTGGCCCTGGCCGGTGCGGTCGCGGTAGAGGAGGGCGGCGAGGATGCCCTGGACGGCGTAGTGGCAGGCAGTGTTGTAGCCCTGGTCGCCGTGCCCGCGGATGGGTGGCGCACCCTCGGCGTCCGCGGGGTCGTAGCCGTTCATCATCATCGGTCCGCCGAGTGCGAGGGCCGTGAGGTCGGTTGCCCGGTAGTTCGCCCACGGGCCGTCCTGGCCGAATGGCGTCATCGAGCACCAGATGAGGGAGGGAGGAGGGAGGAGGGAGGAGGGAGGAGTCGCCGCCGCCGCGCCACCCGAGGCCCGGTCCGGAAGGAGCGATCTGTGGCCAACGCCCAAACGATCGAGGGCGCCGGGCGGGCGGTCTTCGATGACGATGTCGGCGTTGGAAACGAGGGCTTTCCAGGAGGCCGCGCCTGCCCCGGATTCGAGGTCGAGCACCACGGAGCGCTTGTTGGTGTTGTGGTACCAGAAGTTGAGCGAACGGTTGGGGCCGGGGATGTCGTCGACAAACGGGCCGACCGCGCGGGCGGTGGAGCCGGAGGGCGGCTCGACCTTGATGACGTCCGCACCCATATCGGCCAGCAGTTTGCCGGCGAGTTGGCCGAGCTCGTCGCAGAGTTCGATAACGCGGAGGCCGGCCAGGGGACCACTCACATGAACACCCCCATCGCTTCGTGTTCGGCAAAGTCCTCGGGCGAAAGCCCGAGGATGTCGCGCATCACGTGGGCGGTGTGCTCGCCGATGAGTGGGGAGGCGGTGCGGAGGGCCCCGGGCGTGGCCGAGAGGCGGGGGGTAACGCCGTCGAACTCGGATGCCTCGCCCATCTCGGCGTGGGGCCTCGCGTACCACCAGTTGCGGGCGCGGAGCTGCTCGTCGCGCTCGAACCGGTCGCCGGGAGTCTGGCAGGCGCCCGCGGGCACGCCGGCGGCCTGGAGCGTTGCCATTACGGCATAGTCCTCGCGATGGGAGGTCCAGGCGGCGATCCCGGAATCGAGGTCATCCTGGTGTTCGAGGCGGCTGGCGTTGGTCGCGAAGCGCGCATCGGCGGCCCATGCAGGTTCGCCCATGGCGCGGACCATCGCCTGCCACTCGGCATCGTTGCGGACGGCGATGGCGACCCAGCGGTCGTCGCCTGCGCAGGGGTAGGTGTTGTGGGGGGCAATTGCGGGCTCCCAGGCGCGGTTGCCGGGAGGCATGCCGGGGCGGCGCCAGCTCCGGCCGTTGACGGTGGCATCGAGGATGGCGGGGCCGGTGAGGACCATCCCTGTTTCGACCTGGGAGATGTCGATGTACTGGCCCTGGCCGGTCCGGTTGCGATGGTGGAGGGCCATCATGATGGCGATGGCGCCGTAGTAGCCGGCGGTGTGGTCCATGTACGAGTATCCCCAGCCAGCAGGGGGCTTTCCGGGGAGGCCGGACATGATTGTGAGGCCGCTGAGGGCCTGGGCAGTGGGACCCCACGTGGTGAAGTGCTTATCGCGGCCCGTGTGGCCGTAGCCCGAAATGGAGCAGTAGATGATGCCGGGATTGATGGCGCGCTGAGCCTCGAAGTCCAGTCCCCAGGACTCGAGGACGCCGCTGGAGAAGTTCTCGATGACGACATCGCTGACGGCGATGAGCCTGTGCAAGAGCTCCATTCCCAGGGGGTGGCGGACGTTCAGGAGGACGCTTTTCTTGTTGCGGTTGAAGTAGTTGAAGAAGCCAGAGTTGTTGAGCGTCGTGCGTTCGCCGTTGATGGGGCGGCCGAGACGGATGGGGTCGACTGCCTGAGCATGTTCGACCCGGATGACTTCGGCGCCGAAGTCGGCAAGGACGCGGGTGGCGGTGGGCCCGGCGATGATCCAGGTGAGGTCGCAGACGCGGATGCCGGCGAGGGGCAGGTCGGCCATGGGGCGGGATTATAGAGAGATGTGCGAGGTGCGAGGGCGAGGTGCGAAGAGGGGCGATGAGTTGTGGCCAACCGCGGGAGCGGGGTCGCGAGGGTTCGCGTAGGATCGGAGTTGATCAAGCTCAGGAGTGCCCGAATGACCGAGCCGGCCGTTGTTGTGAGCGACTTCTTCGAAGTGATTGGGACGCAAAGGGCCATGAGGCGGCTGAAGCCTGACCCGGTGCCCGAGGAGTACATCAAGAAGATCATCTGGGCGGCGACGCGAGCGCCGAGCGGCGGCAACCGCCAGGGCTGGCGCTGGCTGGTCATCACGGACCCGGAGAACAAGAAGAAGATCCAGGGGTGGTACCACGAGGGGTGGTCGAAGATGACGGCGAGCGGGTATGGCGCCGGCGCGAACCTGCCCGAGGCAGAGCGGCTGAGCAACGAGCGGGTGATGAAGAGCGCGACCTACCTGGCCGAGCACATGCACGAGGTGCCCGTGCTGATCCTCGCGTGCTCGCTCACGGGCAATGGCGACATCACCTCGGGTTCGAGCATCTACCCGGCAGTGCAGAACCTGATGCTGGCGGCACGGGCGCTGGGCCTGGGGACCGCGCTCACGACCGTGCACCGTGGCTGGCAGAAGGAGATCCGGGAGCTTTTCGGGATCCCGGAAAGCGTGGAGACGGCCGCGCTGATACCGCTGGGCTGGCCGAAGGGCAAGTTCGGGAGCGGGTTCCGGAAGCCGGTGGAGGACGTGACCTACTGGGAGAACTGGGGCGCGAAGCGGACGTAACGACGAGGAACGAGCAAAGAGGAAAGCGGGGTGAACACGATGACTGAGAGGAAGCTGGCGATTTCGATCACGTACTGCGTGCCTTGAAACTACACGGCACGCGCCGCGTGGACGGCGCAAGAGTTGCTTTCGACCTATGCCGACTTCACCGCGGGGCTGACGCTGATCCCCGGGAGCGGAGGCCAGTTCGAGGTGGTGGTCAACGGCGACCTGGTCTTTTCGAAGAAGGCCGAGGGGCGGTACCCCGAGGTCAAGGAGTTGAAGGAAGCCATCAACCAGTACCTGGAATGATGGTGCCGGGAGATGGTGGGAAAACCCTCCGCGAGGCCTGATGCCAAGGCTCCGCACCTGATCGGGTGGCCCGGCGACGGCCGCGCGATGCCTCGCTCGAAACGCGCTCCCATGTGTCCTCGCTGGTTGTCCTGCCCGGCGGTGTAAGGTTGCAGGTCACCAACCGTTACCGAGGAACAGATGACCGACCACAGCACCGGACTGCAGATTCGCTCACTTATCAGGCCAGAAGGTGTGCTCGAACTTTCCCTTGTGAGCGTCGAGACACCCGCGCCGGGGCCGGACGAAGTTGTCGTGCGCGTGGAAGCGGCGCCGCTCAACCCTTCGGACATGGGGTTGCTGTTTGGGGGTGCGGACATGACGACAGCGAAGGCCGGCGGGACACCGGACAAGCCGGTGGTGACCGCGCAGCTGCCTCCAGCGGCGCTCCGGGCGATGGCGGCGCGGGTCGGCCAATCGCTGCCCGTGGGCAACGAGGGGGCCGGGGTGGTGGTGGATGCAGGGACTTCGCCAGCCGCACAGGAACTGCTGGGCAAGACCGTGGCCGTACTCGGTGGTGCCATGTACTCGCAGTACCGCACGCTGAAGGTAGGACAGTGCCTGCTCCTGCCGCCGGGTACCACACCGGAACAGGGAGCCTCGTGCTTCGTGAACCCGCTTACCGCGCTTGGCATGACGGAGACCATGAGGCGCGAGGGCCACACGGCGCTCGTCCACACGGCTGCCGCTTCGAACCTGGGGCAGATGCTGCAGAAGCTCTGCATCGAGGATGGCATCCCGCTGGTGAACATTGTCCGGAGCCAGCAACAGGCCGGCATCCTGAGAAGCATCGGCGCGACCTATGTGTGTGACACGAGTTCGCCCACGTTCATGGACGATCTGGTCGAGGCCGTCGCGGCGACCGGGGCGACCCTGGCATTCGATGCGATCGGCGGGGGCCGGCTTGCGGGCCAGATCCTGGTGGCGATGGAGATCGCGGCGAACCGGAACTCCACCGGGTACAGCCGCTACGGGTCGACGGTCCATAAGCAGGTGTACATCTACGGCAGCCTCGACCCCGGGCCGACCGAGTTCACGCGGGCGTTCGGGACGTCGTGGGGCATCGGTGGATGGCTGCTCACGCCGTTCCTGCAGAAGGCAGGCCCCGAAGCAGCTCAGGCGATGCGGGAGCGGGTGGCCCTGGAGATCACGACGACGTTTGCCAGCAGCTACACGAAGGTGGTTTCGTTGCGCGAGGCCCTGGATCTGGAGGAGATCGCGATCTACCAGACACGGGCGACGGGCACGAAGTACCTGATCAACCCGAACAAAGGCAGCGGAGGCAGCTGACGCCGCCGAATCCGCTAAGATCGCGGCACTTACCGGAGGTGACCGATGGCATTCCTCGACCGCGACGGCGTGCGGATCTACTACGACGTGCAGGGGAGCGGGCCGGCCGTGCTGCTCAGCCACGGCTATAGCGCGACCTCGCAGATGTGGGCGCGACAGGTGGAAGCCCTGAAGGACAGCTACCGCGTGATCACGTGGGACATGCGGGGGCACGGGCAGTCCGACAGCCCGGACGACCAGTCGCTGTACTCGGAAGAAGCGACGTGCGGCGACATGGCCGGCATCCTGCAGGCATTGGGGATCGACAAAGCGGTGGTGGGCGGGCTCTCGCTCGGCGGCTATATGTCGCTGGCCTTCAATGTGCGCTACCCGGAGATGGTGATCGCATTGATGCTGTTCGACACCGGCCCCGGGTACAAGAACCCGGTCGGCCGCGAGGCGTGGAACAAGACCGCCGAAGCCCGGGCGGTGGCCTTCGAGACGAAGGGGCTGGAGTCGCTCGGGCGCGGCGCGGAGGTACGCATTGCGCAGCACCGTTCGGCCGCGGGACTGGCGATGGCGGCCCGAGGCATGCTCGCCCAGTTCGATTCGCGGATCATCGAGTCGCTCGAGCACATCACAGTGCCGACGCTGGTGCTTGTGGGGGCGAAGGACGAGCCTTTCCTGGGCGCCACGGACTACATGGCGAAGAAGATCGCGGGCTCCCATCGGGCAGTGATCCCCAACGCCGGCCACGCCGCAAACCTCGATCAGCCGGAAATCTTCAACGCGGCGACGAAAGCATTCCTGGCAGACCTGGAACTCATCTGAGCAGGCCGGGCGCGGCGGCGCACACCCCGCGGCCCATGGTATGCTTGGCCCACATCGACCCCTTGTGAGGGTTTTCACTTGGCCTATTCGATCGTTGAAACGTGCATTGGATGCACCGCCTGTACGAAACGCTGCCCGACGAACGCCATCACGGGCGAGCGGAACCAGCTCCACGTCATCGACCCGACGCTCTGCATCGACTGCGGCGCCTGCGGCATCGTCTGCCCGCCGGAGGCGATCATCGACACCTTCGGGGATGTCTGCCGTTCGGTGAAGAAGAACGACTGGCCGAAGGCGGTGGTCATCGAGGAGAAGTGCATCGGCTCGGGGTGCGAGCTGTGCATCAACATCTGCCCCTTCGATGCACTCAGCCTGCAGCACACCGAACGAATCGACGACTTCTTCGGTGTGAGCACGGTGGATGAGAAGAAGTGCACGGGTTGCCGGCTTTGCGAGGACGTGTGCGGCTGGGACGCGATCCACATCTTCCCGCTGAAGCACGAAGTCTTGAAGGACTGGAGCGAGCTGACGCCAGAGGAGCAGAAAGTAGTCACGGCGGCGCGCGAGGCGCTCCGGGTGATCTAGCGCGATGGCGCGGCCAGAGACCGATTTGGGGGGGCCACGAGGTGGCCCCTTCTTCATTCTCCGAGCGCGTTGATCCGAGCGGCGAGACCGAGGTCTTTCGCGGTAACGCCGCCCGCGTCGTGCGTCGTCAGGATGACGTCGACGCGGTTGTAGGCCCATTGAATTTGCGGATGATGGTCCATGGCCTCGGCGGTGGCGGCAACCCGCACGACGAAGCCAAGGGCGTCGATGTGCGTGGCAAACAGGAAACGGCGGACGATACTCTTCTCGTCCTCGAAGGCCCAGCCATCGAGTTCGGCGAGGGCATGGCTGACCTGGGCATAGCTCAGCGGTTCGTCCATGGCGGGCCTCCGTGGTTACGCGTCCTTGCCGGTGCGTAGCGCGTCGCGGGCATAGTATGGGGAGAACTATGACGTGGGAACCGTCAGGGGAGAGACGCGTTTCACGCCGTTGGGTACTCAAGGCGACGGGCCTTGCGGCCGGCGCGGCCGGGTTCGCGGCGCTTGGATGCAACGGCGGCTCGAAGGAGAAGCCGAGCGGTTCGCCGACCCCGGGAGCGACCACGCCGACCCGGCAAACCCCATCGACGGGGACCACGACCGCCACGCCCCCCAGCGGAAAACACGGGGAGACCCTGCGCTACACGGGCTACGTGCAGCGTGATGCCTTCGCCGACCCGCACCGGACCCAGGCGGGCCCGTTCTACGGGCAGCAGGCGCTGGTGTTCAGCCGGTTGCTCTCCTATGCGGACCAGGCGCAGGGCACGGTGGTGGCCGACCTGGCGGAACGGTTGCCGGAAATGCCGGACGGCCAGACGCTCGTGTTCCGGCTGAAGCCCGATGCGCGCTGGCATGAGGTGCCGCCGCTCAACGGGCGGGCGGTGACAGCCGACGATGTGAAACACTCGATCGAACGGCAGATGAGCGGCGATACGACATTCGTGCGGGCGCCCCAATGGGCGGGCATCGACACGATTGAGGTGAGCGACCCGGGGACCATCACGTTCAAGCTGAAGGCGCCGTTAGCGACCATGCAGCACCGGTTTGCCGATGTGAATTCGTTCATCGTGGCTCCCGAACTGAGCGAGGGGAGCGGCCAGATTGGCCTGGACCGCCAGGTTGGGAGCGGCCCGTTCCAGTGGGTGGAGTGGAGCGACGAGAAGTTCGCCAGCGTCCGCCGGAACCCCGCGTGGTTCGGGGGCGACCGCCGGCCGTACCTCGACGGGATGTCGCTCATCCAGCCAGCAACCACGGTGGAAGTGGAGGCGGGGCTGCGGACGAAGGACATCGATGTCGCGTTTGTGAACCTTTCCCTCGCCGACCGCCTCAAGCGCTCCTTGCCCGACCTGGTGGAGAACACGGTCGGACACTCCCTGTTTTTCGGTGTTCGGTACTCGCTCGTGAACGCACCGTACGACGACCTCCGCTTCCGATCGGCCCTCACGATGGCGCTGGACCGAAGGGGGATGATCGACCGGTTCTTCGGCGGAGCGGGAGGCGTGAACCCCTGGATCAGCTGGCCCGTCTCGCGCTGGACGCTGCCCGAAAGCGAACTGACCTCGGTCGCGGGATATCGTCCGGGGGCGGGCGGCCGGGCGGAGGACCTGCGCGAGGCGAAAGCCCTGCTCGATGCGTTCCTTGCGGAGAAGAAGCTGCCGGAAGACGGGTTGCCGCTGCTGGTGCTCGATACGGCGGAGACGGCAACCGGGATGGGGACGGTTATCTCTGAGCAGCTGGCGCTGGGGCTGGGGCTAAAGGTGAACGTGTTCCCGGTGGACCTGGCAACGCTCTCGGGGATGCTGCTCTCGGCGGAGGCGCCATTCGCGGCCGGGCCCGACACGGGCTGGATTGACCTGGACGACTGGGTGTACCCGTACTTCCACAGCGCGGGGACGAAGAACAGTTTCCCGCTCGTGGATAAGGACCTGGACGCGCTCATCGATGCGCAGCGCATCGAGTTCGATGCCGCGAAACGGCAGCAGATCGGTTACGACATCCAGCGGAAGCTGCTTGCGTTGAACGCCGGGGTGAACCTGGTGAGCGAGCGCGTGGTCACGTTGAGCTGGCCGTACGTAAAGGGCTTCCCGCTGGACACGACAGACGGGTACCAGGAGCGGCTGGCGGATTGCTGGATCGACCGGTCGGACGCCACGTTCCGCGGCCGGCGCTAGGTTAGCCGGCGAGTTTCACGTCGAAGCGGTATCCCGAGCCGCGCACCGTGCGCACCGAGCGGGCGGCCGGAGTACGTTCGAGCTTGCGCCGGATGTTCGAGACGTGGCGGCGCAGGATCTGGAGGTAGCGGGCGTTGGCCTCGGTGCCCCAGCCGCGTTCGATGATCTCGGCAGCCGAGATGGTCCGGTTCGGCTGGGCGAGCAGAATGGCGAGGATCTCGGCTTCGCGCTCGGTCAGGCCGACTTCGAGGTCGGGCAGGCGGAAGACGGAGCGGACCGGATCGAGTTCGAAAGGTCCGGCGACCACCAGTTCGGCCTCGGCGACACCATCGCGGGCCATGGAGAGGATGCGCCGCTGGACACCGGGGGACTCCAGGGTGCCGCGCACGATGCCATCCATCTCGGGGCGAAACGTGCCGGGGATCGCCAGGCCCGGCGCAGCCGGATCGAGCGCGTAGAGCACCGGGACGAGCCTCCAGCGCCGATGGGTGTGGAAGGCGGTCACGATGTCCTGCTGTTCATCGGCCGACATGTCGCAAAGGACGAGGAGGTCGAACACGCGCGTGGCGGCCACGGCAAGGGGGACCGCCGGGTCGTTCGCAATTTCGAGTGTGAGACGATCGCCGAGGATTCCACGGCCGGCGAGGGCGTGTGGTGTTCCGGGGGAAATTGCCAGGACCTTGGGCATTGGGGACTCCAGGAGACGCCTGCTGATCGGGTGCCTGTGGGGCCCCGGGATCCCCTTCCCCACAACCAACCGCCAGGAACAGGGTAGGGATGCGCGCCGTGCCGCCGTAATCAGGGCATTCCCGCGTTGGCGGCGGTGGAAGGCCGCGAGCAGGGGGCCAGAGACCGTTAGAAGCCGCGCTCCACAAGCTTCCTGGCTATTTCCGCCGGGTCGGGATTGTAGGTCCCGTTCTGGATCTGAGCGCGCAGCGCCCGCACACGCGCGGCGCGGATATCGCTCGCTTCATCGACCGCCGCGACGGCGCGGGCAAGCGTGCGTGCCTCAGCCGTGATGCCCGCGCTGTCGGCCCGCTCGATGGGTGCGGTGGGCGCGAGGCGCTGACGCGCCCCTGCGAGGTCGTAGACGACCCCCCGGGCGGCGCCGGCGCCAGATGTCTTCCTCACACCAGCCATGGATTCTCTTCCTCCAGGACGTGCAGCTTCATGCTAGGCATCGCCGTTCGTGTTTTCAATGGTGGTCAACGTGCCCACGACGACAAGCCGATCTTTCAGGTCGCGCGTGCAGGTGATGAGGGTGACAGCGGCGACGCTCTCCGACCGCAGGAGGTGGACTGCATCGGGAGGCACGACCATAACGCGGTCCACCCTGTAGACGTAGCGCGCGGCCCCTGAATAGACCTCGATGGTGTCGCCGGGGGCAGCCGTCTCGAGTGTGGAAAAGGCGGCAAGGTTGCGCCGGTCAGCGACAGACACATGGCCGGTGATGACCATGTTTCCCGGCTGGCCGGGGAGCGCTGAATCGATGTGGTGGCCAGCGGCCTGCCACGCAGTCTCCCAGGAGGCGACGCCGTTGGTGATGACAACGCCGACTTCGGCAATGGGCGCATCGATGCCCGCCGCGGGGACGACGACCCGGGTAGGGAGGCCACCGCGCGAGATGGTGGGGAAGGCGGCCTGGTCCGCGGTTGAACCGGAAGGGGGCGAGCCTGCCAGAGTAACCGTCTCAGCAGAGTCCCGGCTGCCGGGCGGGGAAGCCGTGCCGAACCAGGCAAAGGCGCCCGCCGCGACCACGCACAGCCCGGCCACGAACGATGACCGTGAGAGCCTGAACGGGGTGTTCCGGGCCATGGGTTCCCTTTCCGGCCGCGGCCGACGGTGGCGGCCTGCCTGCCGTGAGTGTCGGCATCGACCGGGTGATCTTGACCGCCCGGGGGTGCCTGATCAGGCGCCGAGCGATGGCCAAATGGTGACAATTCGAGCGGGTGTGAAGGAGTTTACGCAGACGTTTGCGTTGGGAAACGGTGCGTTTACGCGAAGCGGCTGGAGGCGGCGTAGGCGGCGTTCGTCTGTCCGCCGCGGCGGAGCGTGGCCATGCGTTCGGCCGTTTCGCCGAGCACCTCTTCGATGGCGCGGGCGACGTGGAGATGGACGGCAATGAGCTCGTCGAGGGCAAGGTGCAGGGAAGGGGAGGTGCTCGTGGCAGGGCCGGTGAGGGCGTTGCAGGCGGCCTCGTATCCGGGCCACAGCCGCTCGAAGGCGGCCGTGTCGCCCGCGGTCAGAGCGGCAAGCACCTGCCGCGCGGAGAGGAGGGCGAGTTCTACGCTCTCGCTGCCCATCTAGGCGGCGGCCCCGGCGCTCGCGCGCGTGCTGGCGCGCGCCGCGCGGAGTTCGGCGGTGGCGACGCGCCAGGCCTCTCCGATGGTGGCGATGTGCCGTTCGACTTCGATGAGCTTCTGCATGTCCCCAACGGATGATTCGACGATCAGGCGCAGGCAGTAGCTGTAGATGGCCGCCAGGCTCTCACTGAGTTCGCCCTGGCTCATATCGAGTGTGGAGCGGAGTTCTCCGATGATGAGGTAGGCCCGGTTGGTTTCATCGTTGAAGCCGCGCGGATTGCCGTTCTCGTGGTGGAGGCGTGCCTTCTTGAGCGCCTTGACCGCGCCGTCATACAGCATAGTGGTAAGCGTTACCGGGTCCGCGGTGGTTGCTTCGACGGTGCGGTAGGCGGCGTAGGGGTTGCTCGACATGGGCTCGCTTGGCTCCTCTGGGTTGCTCGCTGAATGGATCGGCCCGGGGCCGTGGTTGGCGTAGTGGGGAGATCCCTCGGGCTACTTCTGGCTGCTGTTGGCGTTCATCTGGGCGGACATCTGCTGAAGCGACGAGAGGATGCCCTGTGCCCTGGCCTGGGCCTGCTCCATGGCGGCGAACTTCTTTCGGTACACCTCCATCTCCCTCTCGATTCGCTCCTCCATCACGGCGATGCGGTCGGCGATGTCCCTGGTGACGGAGTTGTAGGACTCCTGGCGCTTCTGGAGGACGCCGCCTGTGCCTGCCTGGTTTTCGGCGTATTGCTTGAGCCGCTGGACCACGCTCTGGGTGGTGGCCGCCACGGTGACGGTGTGCGTCCCTGCCTGGAGGACTCCGCCGATACTGAGGGTCATGCCCGGGATGAGGCTCGTGTTGGTCCCGCCGGCGAGTACCATGGCCGTGGTGGTGGTCGTGGGTCCGCCATTCGCGGGGGTGAAGTCGGCGGTGAGGTTTCCGGCGCCATCGTCGCTGATGACATACTTCCCGGCGACGGTGCCCGAGTACGTCCCGGTAAGGCCGGTAATCGAGCCGGTGCCTCCCCCTTCGAGCGAGCCGGTCAGTGTGAGCGCGCTGAGCGCGCTCTGGACTGCTCCGGGGTCGGCTGCAAGTGCGGTTTTGAACTTCGCCTCGTCGAACTGAAGGGTGTTAGTCGTGCCGATGGCGGAGCCAACGGCCCCGAACGAGATGCCAATCTGCGAGAGGTTGGTGTACTGCCCGGGCAGGTTGAGGCCCGTGCCCGTGACGATGCTCCGGAGGTCAGATTTCAGCTGCCTGAGGCTGGCGTCGCCACTCAATGGGCCGGAGCTGTTGTTCGTCTTCGACCCATCCGCCTTGGTCGCGGCATCGATGGCCTTCATCACGTTGTTGAACTCGGCGACGAAGTCTTTGACCGAGTTGGCGGCCGCGGTGGTGTCCTGGGTCACCGAGACGGTGACGGGTGAGCCGGAGGTGAGGGCGCCGAGGGTGAGGCTGACGCCGTTGTAACCGATGGAATTGGTCGGCGACCCCTGGGCGGGGCCGCCGTCGATAGAGTACTCGGCGTTTTCGCCGGTGGTGGTGGTCGCGCCGATGAGGCCGAGTTTCGCGGCCAGGTCACCGCCAGCGCCGTCGTCTTCGACGGTGAGGGAGAGGGCCCCGGTCGTCTTGTTTTGCAGCTTTATGGTGTCGGTGAGCGAGTCGTACCTGGCCGTGACACTGGCCGCGCTAGCGTTGATGCGGTTGATGAGGTCGGTGAGAGAGTCGTTGGCGGCGTTGTAGGCGACCTCGACCCCGTTGATCTTGATGAAGTGGTCTCCAGCGACGGGCGTGCCACCATCCAGCGATGTCTGATCGAGCTTTTCGGACAGGCTGAGGCGAGCGATGGAGGCCGGAGACGAGCGGGTTGCGCCGGAGGCCGACGTAAGAAGTCCGGTCGCGTTCAGGAAATTCGAGGTGTCGGCGCCATTTCCGAAGCTGATATTGCCCTGCGTGGACGTGACCGTGAGGATGCCCGGGCGCCCGTAGGGGTCGTTCGTAATGCTGGCGGTCACACCGATGGCGCTCGCATTGATATCGGCAATGACGTCGTTGAGGGACATCTGCTTCGTGAAGGCGGCGGTGCTGGTCTTCGTTGTGGTGCCGCCGGCGGCCAGGAGGTTCGTGGCTGAGAGGAAGTTCGAGGAATCGGTCCCGCTGCCCAGCGTGATGTCGCCCTGCGTGGAGGTGAGGGTGAGCTGACTCATGCGCCCGTTGGCATCGGCGGTGACCGAGGCGGTGATGCCGACACCCGCGTTGTTGATGGCGGTTATCACATCGTCGAGCGACTGGGTGGCGACGTCGACGTTGAGGGTGGCGGAGCCCCCCGTGGCAGTGGCGACGGTGAACGTGCCGCTGGTGACGGCCATATCGAAGTTCGCCGCGTTCAGGAGCGCGCCGTTCTGGACTGCCGCCCCGCCGATCGAGAAGGTCTGGGCCCCGCCCGTGGCGGTGGCGATGGTGAAGGTGCCATTCGACGGCACGGTCCCGAAGTTTGACTCGCGCATGGAGGTGGCGGCATCGATACCGCCGGAGATGGGCGTCCCGGCCAGGCTCGTTGCGCTTGCCAGCCTGGTGACATCGACGGTGAACGAACCGAGGGTGGAGCTTGGTGTTGTGGCGGCGGAGACGGCACTTCCGGAGACGGTGGCGACGCGTCCACTTACCGAGTTCAGGCCTGAGAGTGCGTTCAGTTTGGAGAGGAAGTTGCCGACGGTGGACTGGATGGACGCAAGGGCGCTTTTTTTGGTGGACGCCTGGATGCTCTTGATCTCGAGCTGGTTGACGGCACGCATGCGGACGGCCGTCAACTGGGCGATTACGGACTCGGTATCGAAGGTCGAGAAGAAGCCGCCGATGCGGATGGGGTCGGACATGGGCTAGCCCCTTCGCTCGACGAGCAGGCCGCTGGCGGCTTCGTCTCCGGCGAGGCGCCAGAGGTCGGCAGCGTTGATCCGGGCGATGACTCCCCCGGTCGCGATATCGCGGACGAGGACGGCGACCATGATCCCGGCGGCATCCACGACGTAGTCCACTTCGCAAGTCTCCGGAGCGCGGGACGGGGCCAGCCTGGCAACGAGGCGTTCCCGCGCGGATTTCTGGTGCCGCGGCTGTTGCTGGTCGCGGTTGCGGCGGCCGGGCTGGCCCCATGCCACGGCCTCGGTGGAGGTGTGGATGGGGTCGATAGCGGCCAGTCTAAGGTCGGCCATGGTGGCTGTTCCCTTCAGGAGACTACCTAATCATCGGGCGGGGAGGCCGGATCTTGAGGTGCGCGCGAGGTTGCGAAACGGAAACGGCCCCCTCCGTGTGGAGGGGGCCGTCATGGTGACGCGGGGCCGGAGGGCTAACCGCGGAGGAGGGTAAGGACGCTCTGGCTCGCCTGGTTCGCCTGGGCGAGGACGGCGGTGCCGGCCTGCTGCAGGATCTGGTTGCTGGCCATCTGGCTGGAGAGTGCTGCGACATCGGCATCGCGGATGCGGCTCTCGCTGGCCGTCAGGTTCTCGACGGCGACGCCGAGGCTGTTGACGGTGTGCTCGAGGCGGTTCTGGGCCGCGCCGAGGTCGCTACGGCGGGTGTTGAGTGTGGTGATCGCCGTATCGATCTGGTTGATGAACGCCTGCGACGCCGTGTTCGAGGCCACAAGTGTGGCGGACGAGGTCCAGTCGACACCGCCGCCGGTCAGGAGGTTCAGGCCGGTGGCCTGCGTGGCGCGGGTGTCGTTGAAGGACACGTTCATGGTGTCGTACGCGGACGTGTTCGCGCCGACCTGGAGGGCGGCGGAGCCCGAGCCGGTGACGACGATCGTGTCGTTCGCAGCGGCGGTCAGGGCCGTGACCAGGTTGGCGGCCGTCTCACCCGCGGTCGAGTTCAGCGTGATCTTCACGCCCAGCTGGTTGAAGTCCAGCGTCTGCGTGCCGTTCGCAGCGATCGCGCCGATGCTGATCTGCTGGGCCGCCCCTGTGGACGACGTGAGGGTGATGAGGCCGGCACCGGCCGAGCTGAAGGTGTAGGTTGCAGGCTTGGCGCCAGCCACCTCGATGGCGGTGGCGATGGCCGCGCCAACCGCGTCGTTGACGACGAGGTCGGTGCCGGTCGCGCCGCCGAGCGTGCCGGTCAGGGCGCCGGTCAGGAGGCTCTGGCCGTTGAAGTTCGTGGCGTTGGAGATGCGGTCGATTTCGGAGCGGAGCTGGATGAGCTCGGTGCCGATGGAGGTGCGGGCGGCGCTGTCGTAGGTGTCGTTCGCGGCCTGGACGCCCAGTTCGCGCATACGCTGGAGGATGCTGTGGATCTCGTCCATGGCGCCTTCAGCCGTCTGGATCATGGAGATACCGTCCTGGGCGTTCCGGATGGCCTGGCTGTTGCCCCGGATCTGGGCGCGCATCTTTTCCGAAATGCCAAGGCCTGCCGCGTCGTCCGCGGCGCGGTTGATGCGGTAGCCGCTGGAGAGCTTCTCCAGGACCTTCCCCATCTTCATATTGGTGTTGTTGAGGTTGCGGTTGCCGTTGAGGGCAGCGACGTTGGTGACGATCGACGACATGGTTTCCTAGTCCCCTTGTACCTGTCTCGGCCCGCAGTCCCGGGGGCCGGTTCCACGCCTGGTGGAAGTGGTGACAGGGTGGTTATCGCGCGGTGGACGAGGGGAAAAGGGTGCGGGATCGGGGGACAAGCGGGGACTGATTGGTGAACCGGGTGGCGGGCAAGGAAACGCCAGGTGGACAACGGGTGACCGGGACGAGGACACGCGGGAGCAGGCGAGGTTTCGGGTGAACGCCAGGAAGCCCCCTCCGCTGGAGGGGGCTTCCTCGGGGACTGGGAGCCTCGCGGTATTACCGGAGGAGGCTCAGGACTGCCTGGGAGCTCTGGTTGGCCTGCGAGAGGACGGCGGTGCCGGCCTGCTGCAGGATCTGGTTGCTGACCATCTGGGTCGAGAGGGCGGCAACGTCGGCGTCGCGGATGCGGCTCTCGCTGGCGGTGAGGTTCTCGACCGACACGCCGAGGCTGTTCACGGTGTGCTCGAGGCGGTTCTGGGCCGCGCCGAGGTCGCTCCGGCGGGTGTTCAGCGTGGTGATGGCCGTATCGATCTGGTTGATGAACGCCTGCGACGCCGTGTTCGAGGCCACGATCGTCGCGGACGAGGTCCAGTCGACACCGCCACCGGTCAGCAGGTTGAGGCCACCGGCCTGGGTCGCGCGGACATCGTTGAAGGAGACGTTCATCGAGTCGTAGGCGGTGGTGTTGGCGCCGACCTGGAGGGCGGCGGAGCCCGAGCCGGTGACGACGATCGTGTCGTTCGCGGCGGCGGTCAGGGCCGTGACCAGGTTGGCGGCCGTCTCACCCGCGGTCGAGTTCAGCGTGATCTTCACGCCCAGCTGGTTGAAGTCCAGCGTCTGCGTGCCGTTCGCAGCGATGGCGCCGATGCTGATCTGCTGGGCGGCACCGGTGGACGACGTGAGGGTGATGAGGCCGGCACCGGCCGAGCTGAAGGTGTAAGTCGCCGGCTTGGCGCTGGAGACCTCGATGGCGGTGGCGATGGCCGCGCCAACCGCGTCGTTGACGACAAGGTCGGTGCCGGTCGCGCCGCCGAGCGTACCGGTCAGGGCGCCGGTCAGGAGGCTCTGGCCGTTGAACTGGGTCGCATTGGCAATCCGGTCGATTTCGGAGCGGAGCTGGACAAGCTCGGTGCCGATGGAGGTGCGGGCGGCGCTGTCGTAGGTGTCGTTCGCGGCCTGGACGCCCAGTTCGCGCATACGCTGGAGGATGCCGTGGACTTCATCCATGGCGCCTTCAGCGGTCTGGATCATGGAGATGCCGTCCTGGGCGTTCCGGATGGCCTGGCTGTTGCCCCGGATCTGGGCACGCATCTTTTCCGAAATGCCGAGGCCCGCCGCGTCGTCCGCTGCCCGGTTGATGCGGTAGCCGCTGGAGAGCTTCTCCAGCACCTTCCCCATCTTCATGCCGGTGAGGCTGAGGTTGCGCTGTCCGTTGAGGGCAGCAACGTTGGTAACGATCGAAGACATCTGTTGTGGTCCCCTTCCACGAGTTGGCCGCCGATGACGGCCGTCCTGCCCCTCTGGGATTAGGCAGGTGTGACGTCTTGGTTATCGCGGGATCGGTGGCCCATTAGGGGTGCAGGAAGGGGTATGCCGGGGGTCGCCCGGTGACAAAACAGGGTGCGATGGTTGCGGGCCGGTGGTTAAGCGGGGTCGGAACGGGAACTGGTACGCGAACGAGGAAACGGGGAGGTCCCTTCGGACCTCCCCGTTTCAAGGAGAGCGGCGTCGATCAGCCGGCGGGATTATCCCTGGAGAAGCTGGAGGACCGCCTGCGGCGTCTGGTTCGCCTGGGCGAGGACCGAGACGCCCGCGGACTGGAGGATGTTCGCGGCGACGAGGTCGCTCGAGAGCTCAGCGATGTCGGAGTCGCGGATACGGCTTTCGCTTGCGGTGAGGTTCTCGACGGCGACGCCGAGGCTGTTGATCGTGTGCTCGAGGCGGTTCTGGGCGGCGCCGAGCGTGCCGCGGCGGCTGTTGAGGATCTGGATGGCCCCGTCGAGCGCACTCATCAGGTTGTGCGAATCGGTGATGGTGCGGACGACCTGGTCGCCCATGGTGGAGATGAGGCCGGAGGAACCGCCAAGCTTATAGGCCGCCGAACCCAGGTTCTCGCTGAGCATGCTCACGAACTCGAGCGAGAGGGTATCGGGGACGTTGGCGCCCACCTGGAGGGTGGAGGTGTTTCCCGTGCCCTGGATGATGATGGTGTTGTTGGTGGCGCCGGTCAGGTCGCTGATGACATTGGCGGCGGTGCGGCCTGCGGGGCCGGTCTGGAGGGTGATGGAGATGCCCAGCTGGTTGAAGTCGAGCGTGCGCGTCTCGTTGGCGACCAGGTCCGCGATGGAGAGGGTCTGGCTGGTGCCGTCGGCACCGGTGAGGGTGAGCTGACCCGCCGCGGGCGACGTGAAGGTGTACGTCTGGGGCCGGGCGGTGGTGGCGGTGATGGTGGTAGGGGTGAGGCCATCGATGGCGAGGTTCTGGTTGCCGCCGACGGCCATGTCGGCGAGGAAACTGCTCCAGTTGTAGGCGGCGGCGTCGGTGGTGATGCCGAGTGTGAAGCCGTTGGTGAACACGACCGAACCGGCCGAGGCGCCTGCGATGGTCGAGCCGGATGCGAACCCGGCGGCCGTGGCCACGAGCGTGCCGGAGGCGCTGCCGAGGCGCATTTCGAGGATGCCGCCGTTGTTCACGAAGGTGTAGCTGCCAGCCGGGGCAGTAGCGAAGGTCGCGGTGCGGGTGCCGCCCGAAGGAAGCGAGTCGCCGGTGACGAGGTGCGTGGCGGTCACGCCGGCGTTGGCGTAGGCGATCGTTTCGCCCTGGACGAAGTTCGTTCCCGAGACGCCGGCAGAGACGCTGGACAGCGCGCCGGTGAGGACCTTCTGGCCGTTGAACTCGGTGCTGAAGGCGATCCGGTCGATCTCGGTGCGGAGCTGGACGATCTCTTCGCCGATGCTGGTGCGCTCGGGGCCGTTGTCGGAGTAGGTACCGTTGGCGGCCTGGACCGCCAGCTCGCGCATGCGCTGGAGGATGGCGTGGACTTCGTCCATGGCGCCCTCAGCGGTCTGCAGCATCGAGATGCCATCCTGAGCGTTCCGGAGGGCCTGCTTATTGCCGCGGATCTGGGCGCGCATCTTCTCGCTGATTGCGAGGCCGGCCGCGTCATCGGCGGCGCGGTTGATGCGGTAACCGCTGGCAAGCTTTTCGAGCGTCTTCCCCATCTTCAGGCCGGTGCGCGCAAGGTTGCGCTGACCGTTGATGGCGCTCACGTTGGTCATGATGCGGGTCATTGTTGTCTCCCTTTGGGCCGTTGCCTGGCCTGGTGGTGACCCTCCGGTGAGAGTGCCGCTCTCCCGCAGGGTGTCTCTGTGGTGACTATCGGGTGACAACGGTGGAGCTTGAGTGACAAAACGGTGGACGGGGCCAGAATCGGGGGAACTCCCGATGGCCGGAGTTCAGTGGAAGTCCGGCTCGCGCTTCCCCAGGAGCGCGGCGACGCCTTCGCGGAAGTCCGCGGACCTGGTCATCCGGTCGAGGAGCGCCTCCGATTCGGCGACAGCAGAACCGACATCGCGGTGGAGGTCGGTGTAGACCTGGCGGCGTGTCGCCTGCATCGAAGATGGGGCGACTGCGCGCGAAAGCATCTGGGCGTAGGAATAGGCATTGGGCATGAGGTACTCGGCCGGGAAGACCTGGTGCACAAGGCCGAGCGCATGGGCCTCTTCGGCGAGGAACAAGCGGCTGGAAAGCAAGAGCTCCTGGGCGCGGGAGAGGCCGATGAGGCGGGGCAGGAGCCACGAGAGCCCGTATTCGGCGGGGAGGCCCAGCTTGCCGTGGGCGGTGGTGAACTTGGCGCCGGCTGCTGCGAAGCGGACATCGGCGAAGCAGGCCAGGACGAGGCCGACGCCAGCGGCGGGCCCGTTGACCGCCGCGATGACGGGCTTGCTAAGGCCGAAATGGAAGGCAAAGTTGTGGTCGAACTCGGGGCGGACGCCATATCCGGGATTGGCCAGTTCGCCGCGGATGCCCGAGTCGTATCCGCCCTTTTCGACGTGGCCCTCCAGTGCCTGCGAATCGGCGCCCGCGCAGAACCCGCGGCCCGCGCCGGTGACGACGATCGCGCGGATGGCCGGGTCGTCCTCGGCGGCCTGGATGCACCAGCGATATTCGGTATGCATGCGGCCGGTCCAGGCATTGAGACGATGCGGGCGATTGAGGGTGACCGTCGCGACCGGGCCGTCGACGGCGTAGGTGGTGGCCTTGAGTTCCATGCCGCGGATTGTAAACGGGCCCGTGAGGGCCCGCCCCGATAAGATACGACGGTGACCGACCGCAGTGGTGTTCTTCGGGTGGACCAGGAGGCCGCAGCGTGAGCGGTCGGTGCCCCACCGCACAGTACTGGGCGTGGCGAACGGTTACAGCCACCGTGGGGCGGCTACCTCTTCGCGTGAGCTATGGGGCTGCAACGCTGATAGGCACTGCTGGCTATTACCTGTGGCCGCGGGGCCGGCGGGCGATGCTTGCGAACTACCGGGACGTGCTCCGCGATGCGTCTCCGGGCGAGGTGAGGGGGGTCGCGCGCCGGTCACTGGTGAACTACTGCAAATACCTGGTGGATTTCGCGCGATTCCCCGGGCTGCGCCAGGAGTCGATCGTGGACATGGTCGCCGGCGAAGGCGAGTTCGAGGCGCTGGACCGGGTGCTGGCCGCGGGAATGGGCGCGGTCATCGTCTGCATGCACTTTGGGAACTGGGACCTTGGCGCGGGGGCGGCAGCGGCACGGGGCTATCGATTGACGGTGGTAGCCGAGACGTTCGCGGATGCGAGGCTCGATGCCCTGGTGCTGGGCGCGCGCGAGCGGCTGGGGATGCGCGTGGTGAAGATGGAGCGGGCCGGGCCGTCGCTCCTGCGGACCCTGAAGGAGAATGGCCTGGTGGCCTTGCTGATCGACCAGCCGCGCGGGGGCGACGGGGTGCGCGCGCGGTTCTTCGGAGGCGAGATAGAGGTGCCTTCCGGTCCCGCACGGATCGCGCTTCGGACCGGTGCGAAGGTCGTCCCGACCGCCTTCGCGCGGGTGGACCCCCGCAAACCCGGCGTGATCACCCGGTGCGACTTCGGGATCGAATTACCGCGCAGCGGAGACCGCGAGCGCGACGTGCGGGAGCTGACCCAGGCGATCGTGACTGCCCACGAAGAGTTCATCCGGCGGGACCCGGACCAGTGGTACATGTTCCGGCGGATGTTCATGGCGGGCGGCGGAAAGGCAGTCGCGTGATCAACCGTCTCTGGTGGATGCGCGCGATTCACCCCCTGGCAAGCCGATACCCGGGAGCGTTCTACCGGGTGGCAGCGGGGGCGGCCTCCGCCGCGTGGGTCGTCCGGCGCGACCTTCGCCGGAACCTCGTGCGGAACATGCTGCCCATCTGCGACGGCGACCTCCCGCAGGCGAAGCGGGCCGGCAAGCAGGCGATGAAGTACGTCGCTCAGTATTATGTAGACCTGGCTACACTGCCGCGGCGAGACCTTTCGACCTTTGAGACACAGCACCTGGAGGTCTTCCATGCCGAGCGGCTGGACCTTCTGGCGGCGCCGGGGCCGCTGGTGATCGTGAGTGCCCACACGGGAAATGCCGAACTCGCCATCCAGGCGCTGACGTACCGGGGCAGGCCCTTTGTGGCGCTTGTCGAAGCCCTGGAGCCGCGCGAGCTGGCGGAGTACATGCTCAAGCTGCGGTCGGCGGCGGGTGGGACATTCCACGAGGCCACCTTCGGCGGCGTACGGGCGATGATGGCTGCGCTGAAGCAGGGCCAGATCGCGGGGGTTATGGGGGACCGCGACATCCAGGACACCGGGGTCTGCGTGGTGTTCTGCGGGCGGCAGGTGAAGGTGCCACGCGGCCCCTGGGAACTCGCCCGGCGCTTCGACGCGCCTGTGCTCCCGATCTTCTCCGCGCGCAAGCACGGCGATCAGTTTCGCATCGATGTGGGCGACCCTATCCACGTTGCCCGGAGCGGCGACCTGGAGCGGGACATCCGGGACGCTGCGGAGCGGTACGTGCGCGTGCTCGAAGCGCAGCTGCGGCGCGATCCCGGACAATGGACCGTGCTCGAGGATTTCTGGAAGGTGCATGCCTGTGGGACGCGCTGACCTCCACCTGCACACACGCGTTTCCGACGGCCTGGCCACCATCGAGCAGGTGCTGGAGTTCGTGGAGCACCGGACCGACCTCGATGTGGTCGCGATTACCGACCACGAGGACGTGGCAGGAGGCCTGCGGGCGCAAGAACTCGCGGCAAGACGCGCGTACCGGTTTGAGGTGGTGCCGGGAGCCGAAATAACGACCCGGCACGGGCACCTCCTGGCGCTCTTCGTGGAGCGGGATGTGCCGAGTTTCCGGAGCGTGGAGGCGACGCTGGAACGGATACACGAACAGGGCGGCCTGGCGGTTGTGCCGCACCCGCTCAGCTGGCTGACGCGTTCGTTGAGCGAGCGGACCCTGGACCGGATTGGCGAACGGGACGAGGCCGGGATCACGTTCGACGGGCTGGAACTGGCCAACCCGAGCCCGGCCGGGATGAGGACGCGGCACCGGGCACAGCGACTGAACGTAGAGCGCTGGCGCCTCCCGGCCACAGGCGGGTCCGATGCGCACCACCTGGCGCACATCGGCACCGGGTGGACCACGTTCGATGGTTCGACCGCGGAGGACCTGAAGGCCGCGCTCGCAGCCGGGAACACCGGAGGCGAGATCTCGCGGTATCCTCATGCGGCTGAGGTAGGATACGGTCGCATCGCGATGGGGCTGGCCTGGGGCTACACGGCAACGCCGCGCAAGATGCTGCGAGGAAAGTGGAGGTCCGGGTGAGAATCGCGATGGTTTCTCCCTATGACTGGTGCGTTGAAGGCGGCGTGAAGTCGCACATCAAGCACCTGGCGGAGTATTTCCGTGCGTGGGGCCACGAGGTTACGGTGTTCGCGCCGGCTTCGGCGCCAGAGAAGGTGCGCGACCAGGTAGTGGTGATGGGGAAGCCGTGGTCGATGCGGGTAAGCGGTTCGGTCGCGCGCATCACGTTCGCCTGGAAGTCGCCGGAAGTGAAGCGGGTGTTCGAGGAGTACCAGTTCGACATCGTCCACCTGCACGAGCCGCTGATGCCGCTGTTGCCGTACCACTTCCTGCGGTATTCGAAAGCCGCGAACGTGGGGACGTTCCATGCCGCCAAGGAGGGCGGGAACCGCTTTTACGGGTATACGACACCGCTCACACGGCGCTGGTTCCGCAAACTGGATGGCAAGATCGCGGTCTCGCCGGCGGCGGTGAGCCTGGTGAGCCGCTACTTCGCCGGGTACTTCAACATCATCCCGAACGGGATCGACTACGAGCATTTCGCGGCGCCGTGCGAGCCCATGGAAGAGTTCATGGACGGCAAACACAACATCCTCTTCGTCGGGCGGCCGGAGAAGCGGAAGGGGCTGAAGTACCTGCTGCGGGCGTATCTGCGAATCCGCGAGCAGATCCCGAACACGCGGCTCATCGTGGTGGGGGCGGGCGACTTCTCCCGCTACCAGCGGTTATTCGCGCGGTTCGAGGATGTGGTGTTCCGGCCGAACGTGCCCTATGCGGACCTGCCACGCTACTACCGGACCGCGACGGTGTTCTGCTGCCCGAACACGGGAAACGAGAGCCAGGGGTATGTATTGCTCGAAGCGCTGGCAGCCGGCGCCGCAGTCGTGGCGAGCAACATCGAGGGATTTGCGGGGGTGATGACCCACGAGGAGGAAGGGCTCCTGGTGAAGCCGCGCGACGCGGCATCGATCGCGGCTGCCATCGGCCGGCTGATCAAGAACCCGAAGCTCCGCAAGCAGCTCAGCACAAAAGGGACGGCCCTGGCGCAACACTACAGCTGGGATAACGTGGCGCACCGGGTGCTCTCCTACTACGAGCGTCTCCTCTACGAGCACCAGCAAGTGGCCGAGACCCGGGCAAGGCGCCGCCCGGTGCTGGCCGGGGAGCGCTAGGGCGTGCCCGTAAGTTTGTTGCCGACACGGCTGCCGAAGGGCATCCAGGATGGGATCGGCCGCTCCGTCGGCGGGCTGGGAATTACCCCCAACATGATCTCGCTGTTCGGGTTTGGCGGGAACATGGCTGCCGCCTGGCTCATCGCCCGGGACGAACTGCTGTGGGCGGGCCTGGTCTACGTGTTTTTCTCGGCTCTCGACCTGGTGGACGGGGCGGTTGCCAGGGCGACCGGGCTGGCGAGCCCGTTCGGAGGCGTATTCGATGCAGTGCTGGACCGTGCCAGCGAGGCGATCGTACTGGCGGCATGCGCGTGGTACTTCGCAGAGCGTGGTGAGCAAGTCCAGGTGGGGATGACCTTCGCGGCGATCTTCGGAAGCATCGCGGTGAGCTACATGCGGGCGCGGGCCGAAGTGGTCGGGCTCTCGATGCGCGAGGGATTGTTCCGGCGGCAGGAGCGGGTGGCCCTGCTGACCATCGGCCTGCTGTTCAACGGGCTGACGGTGATCGTCGGGCTGCTCGCCGCGCTCGCGAACATCACCGCGCTGCAGCGATTCTGGATGCTGCGGAGCGGGCTGCGGGACTAGCCCCCGAAGGGACCATCGTTCTGGGGTGGGCGCCAGTCCTCATCGCGGGGCGGGGGCGGCGCGGTGCGCCGGGCGGCCTCCAGGCGCGAATTGGCCGCCATCAGCGCGATCAGGTAGGCGAACACGGCAGCGAGCGCGAACAGCAGGGCGACACCGGCAATGACGAAGGTGCCTCGGCCAAGGCTCCGGTCGTCACCCTTCCCGGCATTGACCTGGCCCGCTGGCGCGGTTGTGGAGACGGCCGTCGGCTGTGACTGCTGGGCGGGCCGGGTTGGCGCCGCGGTTGGCTGGGCGGCAGGGCCCAGGTTCACCGAGGCACGGAACTCCGTCTCGAATGCGGCCAGGTCACTGAAGCCGTAGACGCGGCTGAGGGCGTCGTCGAAGCGGGCTCCGCGCTTGATGGTGGCCATGAACTCACCAAACTTCTGTTGGCCATCCTTCTCGATGAGGTACTTCACCATGAAGTAGCTCTGGCCATAGAAGACGCCGACCTGGCTGGCGGTGGTCGCGGGGTTGCCCATCTGGTTGAACGGGATGAGGCGATTGGAGCGCACGGACGCTTCGAAGGCGGCCTCGTAGTCTCCCGGCGAGGACTGCGCATAGACCGCGGCGCCCTCATCGAGCCACGAAGGGAGCTTGCCGAGAGCGCCCTCGCCCGCCGTCTCATTCAGGATGTGGCCGAGTTCGTGGCGGAGGGTGTCGGTACGATCGGGTGAACCGCAGGCGATCGGAATCAGGAGGAGGATATCGTTGGTGACCTTGGTGCCGCAGGTGGTCACGGCTGCGTCGAAGCTGCCGCCCGTGCCGGGGCGGGCGAGGTCGCTCTCCTGCTCGTTGGCGAAGAGGATGACCTTCACCGGGAGCGTCGAGAGTGTGACGTTGTAGAGGCCCTTGCCGATCCGCTCGTAGGTATCCTCGCCCGCCTTGAGGTAGGCATTGGCGAGGGTCGCGCGGTCGCCATGGTAGTAGACCGTCATGAAGTCGTTGGAGACGGACTGCCAATCCTTATCTGGCGGGAGATAGAAGAACTGCTGGTCCGGGCTGGTATAGACGCCGCCGGCGGCAGTCTCGATCTTCCAGCGGAAGGTGAACTCAGAACCGACGGGGATGTAGGACTGGCCGGAATTGACCTGGAGCTCGACCGCGGTGGAGAGGTTGCGGGCGGGCGTGAGTTCCGTGGGCTTGCCGAGGGCACTCGTGCCGCGCCCCTTGATCGAGTACTCGAGGGTGACGTCGGTGATGTCGGAATCGGCGCGGGCGGTGAGCTTGAACGTGAGCGTTTTCGGGTAGCCGTTTTCAACCGTGGACGACTCGACCACGGTTTGGGCGCTGGCGTGACTCGCGAAGGGCGCGATGGACAAGACGGCAACGAATGCGGCGAAGAGGGGGACGGCCAGGTTGCGGATCATGCCTCGTCTTCACCCACGCGCGACTTGAGGTACGCCGCGATGAAGTCATCGATTTCGCCATCGAGGACAGCGGTGGTATCGCTGGTCTCATAGCCGGTGCGGACGTCCTTGACCATCTTATAGGGGTGGAGGACGTAGTTCCGGATCTGGCTGCCGAAAGAGACATCCATGTGCTGGCCCTTTAACCGCGCCTTTTCCTCTTCCTGGCGGTTGAGTTCGATCTCGAGCAGGCGGGCTTCGAGGACCTTCATCGCGCTGTCACGGTTGCGCCCCTGGGAGCGCTCGTTTTGACAGGTGACGACGATGCCGCTGGGGATATGCGTGATGCGGACGGCGGTCGAGTTCTTCTGGACGTTCTGGCCTCCAGCGCCGCTGGACCGGAAAACGTCGATCCGGATGTCGTCCGGGTTTACTTCGATCTCACCGACCTGGTCGACCTCGGGCATGACCTCCACCTTGGCGAAGCTTGTCTGGCGCGTGGCCGCGGCGTTGAACGGCGACTGGCGGACGAGACGGTGCACGCCCCGCTCGCTCTGGAGGTAGCCGAAGGCATAGGGGCCGGTGATCTCGACAGTTGCGCTCTTGATGCCGGCCTCCTCGCCCTGAGTGATATCGAGGATGTCGGTGGAATAGCCATGCCGTTCGGCCCAGCGGAGGTACATGCGGAGGAGCATGTCGGCCCAGTCCTGGGAGTCGGTGCCGCCGGCGCCGGCGTGGACTGCAAGGATGGCGCTGCGCTGGTCATAGGGGCCGGAAAGCTGGAGCCGGAACTCGAGAGCTTCGAGTTGCTTTTCGGCGGCGGCGATGTCGCCTGCAGCGGACTCCTCGGCGGACTCGTCGCCTTCTGCCATGGCGAGTTCGATGAGCTCGGCCGCATCCTGGACACGGCGGTGCAGGCCGCGCCAGGTTTCCACCCGGTCGCGGACGGCGGCGAGTTCCTGCATCTTCGTGCGGGCGGCTTCGGCGTCGTCCCAGAAGCCGGGAGCGGCGGACTGGTCTTCTAGCTGAGCGAGGCGTGCTTCATCGTTGGCGAGGTCAAAGTCGCACCATGAAGTCAGAGATGCGGCGGGAAAGCTCGTTGGCGCGAGCGAGGAGATCACTCATGGGGCAATCGTCTCACGGGAAGGGGCGAAATGCGAGAAACCAGGTGTCGCGAGTGAGTTTGACATGCACATGCATGCATGCATGATGGACTGATGAGGACGACTATCGAGATCAGCGACGACACCCTGCGGAAGCTGCGGGAGCTCGCGGCCAGGCGAGGGGAGAAGGGCTATTCGCGCATCATCGAGGAGGCGCTTGCGGCTTACTTTGGCGGCAGCCTGGGAGGGCCGGCAGACCGCCGCACGCGCGAGGAGCGACTCCTCGCCCTCGAAGGCAGCATCTCTGACGAGGAAGCCGAGGAGATGAAAGAGAGGATCCGGGAATCGAGGAGACAATGGCGGACGCCCTGATCGATTCGGATGTGCTCATCGACGTTCTCAAGGCTTCTGGCCACATGGCTGCCTGGCTCGCCGAGTATGCGGAAGGGCACGCGTTGATCACATCGGCAGTCAACGTGTTTGAGATCGCCCGAGGGCTGAACTCAGAGCGCGCTCTCGAGGCCGGCATGGCGCTCCTCCAGGAGTTCACCATCCTGCCGCTGGACTCGCCTGCAGCACTCGAAGCCGCGTCCATCGATGTGGAGTTGCGGCGATCTGGAACGCCGCTGGATGCTGGCGAC
>WBZO01001544.1_pt1 | contig 35177 bp, 32 predicted proteins | sample 5204261 | NCBI WGS metagenome assembly WBZO01 (sample SAMN12412400, study PRJNA552823) | activated sludge metagenome | isolation source: activated sludge from anammox sidestream of wastewater treatment plant... | place: USA: North Carolina | collected 2017-09
TCGGCTTCCACCTCCTCGACCCGGTCGGGGTGCCAACCCGTGGTCAGGGCGAGGTACCGCGGCATCAGCGCGTCGGGGATGCGCATCAGCTTGCCGAACTGCTCGGCGGGCGCCTCGGCGATGCCGATGTAGTTGCCGAGCGACTTCGACATCTTCTGGACGCCGTCGGTGCCCTCGAGGAGCGGGGTGGTCAACACGACCTGGGGGTCCTGGCCCTCCTGCGCCTGGAGCTCGCGGCCGACGAGGTTGTTGAAGAGCTGGTCGGTGCCCCCGAGCTCCACGTCGGCCTCGACCACCACGGAGTCCCAGCCCTGCAGCAACGGGTACAGCAGCTCGGTGACGGAGATGGGACGCCCCTCCCGGTAGCGGTTCGCGAAGTCGTTGCGCTCGAGCATCTGGGCCACGGTGGCGCGGGCCGTGAGGCGCAGGACGTCGGCGATGCCCATCTCCCCGAGCCACTCCGAGTTCCGGCGCACCTCGAGCCGGTCGGGGCGCAGGATCCGCGCGACCTGCTCGACGTAGGTGGCGGCGTGCGCGTCCACCTGCTCGGCGGAGAGCGGCGGGCGGGTGGCGGACCGTCCCGACGGGTCGCCGACGCGGGCCGTGAAGTCGCCGAGGATCAGCACCGCGACGTGGCCGGCGTCCTGGAACCGGCGCAGGGTCCGCAGGACCACGGCGAAGCCGAGGTGGATGTCGGAGGCGGTGGGGTCGATGCCGAGCTTGACCCTCAACGGCCGCCCGAGGGAGAGCTTGCGCCGCAGGTCGGCGGGGGTGATCACGTCGACGGCCGACGCGGTGAGCACCCGCATCAAGTCGTCGAGCTCCGCCCCGGCACCGTCGGGAGACGTCATGCGGCGAAACTTACCAACCGGCTCCGGGCGACCCTCCCCGCCGCCCGGCGCCGCGGAGCCGCGATCAGGGCTTCCCGATGCGGACCTTCCAGACCTCGGGCCCGGACTCCAGGTAGTCCCACGTGAACTTGTCGGGGTACTCGGCCGCGAACTGGTAGTAGAGCGGCTTCGGGTCGTGGTCGTTGACCAGCACGAAGCCCTCGCCGGCACCCAGGTCGCCGTAGCGGCCCAGGATCAGGTCGTGGCGGCGCATCGGGACCTCGTTGCGCACGTCGAGCTCGGGATCGGCCATGGGATCGGTCCTTTCGTCGTCGGAGGGACCGGGCTCCTCGGGGAGCCCGGCGAGGTAGTGCATGACGCCGTTGATGCGCTGGGCCCCCCGCTCGTCGGAGTCGCGCAGCGCCCACCACGCCTCGCCGGCGAGTCGGCTGGCGGCGACGGGTCGGCCCGCCTCGCCCAGCTCGCGCAGCGCCCGGGCCAGGATGACCACGACGTCACGCTTCTGGGACCCGTGCTCCGGGGGGTCGCTCGTGGAGCGATGCATCACCGGCGGATCCTAGACCCATTTTCCATACGGCCACCAGATTTATTCGTCACCCTCGTGGCTCGTCGGCGGCCGGTGCCCGGGAGCCCGGCGGCTGACGTTCGGGTCGTCCCGCACGTACCACCGCCACGGGCTCCGGTCGCCCCGGCCCGGCCGCAGACCCACCCGGGTCGTGACCACCGGGTCCGCCGGTGGCGCCACGCCGTCGTCGAGCAGCCTCACCTCGCCCCGGACCAGGTCGGCGCCGTCGACGGCGCCGTCGAGACCCAGCGCCTCGGTCAGGCGGGCCGGGCCCGCGCACAGGAACCGGTCGGCCCGGGCCCGCGGCCGTCGCGCCCGCATCGTCTCGATGCCCAGGACGGGCGCACCCGCGCGGAGCAGCACCGCGGAGGCGTCGCCCCGCTTCGCGGAGCGGGCCACCACGTTGGCGCACCAGTGCATGCCGTAGGTGAAGTACACGTAGAGGCGACCAGGCGGGCCGAACATGGTGGCGTTGCGAGGGGTGGGGCCCCGGAAGGCGTGGCTGCCGGGGTCCTCGGAGCCGCAGTAGGCCTCGACCTCCACGATCCGGGCCGCGACCGGCCCGGCGACCGGGTCGTGGTGCACCAGGACCTTGCCGAGCAGGACGGGGGCGAGATCGCGGGAGTCGCGGGCGTAGAACGATCGGGGGAGCGTTCGGCCCCTCAGTCCGCGAACCACGCGCTCTGGACCTCGAGCCGATCGGCCGCGGCCCGGAGCTGGCGGGACACGGGATCCGGCCCCGCACCACCGGGGGTGGACCGCATCCTCACCGACTGGCCCGCCTCCAGCAGGGCCAGGGCGTCGTCGCCGAGGCGTGGCTCGGTCGTCACCAGCTCGGCCAGGGGCACCCGGCGCTCGATCGACTGGCGTACCAGCGAGCCCACGAGTGCGTGGGCCTCCCTGAACGGCAGGCCGCCTCGGACCAGGTACTCGGCCAGGTCGGTGGCGGCCGCGGCCGAGCCGTCGGCGGCCGCGGCCATGCGCGCCTCGTCGATCGTCGCCGTGGCGACGAGGCCGGCGAGCGCCCGGCACGAGGCGGTGCTGGTGTCGAGCGCGTCGAAGAGAGGCTCCTTGTCCTCCTGGAGGTCGCGGTTGTACGAGAGGGGCAGGCCCTTGAGCGTGGCCAGGAAGCCGGCGAGGTCGCCGATGAGGCGCCCGGCTCGGCCGCGGGCCAGCTCCGCGACGTCGGGGTTCTTCTTCTGGGGGAGCATCGAGGAGCCGGTCGACCACGCGTCGTCGAGGTGCATGAACCCGAACTCGTCGGAGGTCCACAGCACGATCTCCTCCCCGAGGCGCGAGAGGTGGACCTGGGTCAGCGCGGCGGCGAAGAGCGCCTCGGCCACGAAGTCGCGGTCGCTGACCGCGTCCAGGGAGTTCTGGAAGCACCGGGAGAAGCCGAGCGCCTCGGCCGTCGCGGCCGGGTCGAGCGGGAGGCTGGAGCCGGCCAGGGCGCCGGCTCCCAGCGGCGAGACGTCGGACCGCCGGAGCAGGTCGCGCCAACGCCCGGCGTCGCGCGACAGCGCCCAGAAGTGGGCGAGGAGGTGGTGGGCCAGCAGGACGGGCTGGGCGCGCTGGAGGTGCGTGTAGCCGGGCAGGTACACGTCGCCGGCCTCGCGGGCCCGGTCGAGGAGGACGGCCTGGAGGTCGTGGATCGCGGCGCCGGCCCGGCGCCCCGCCGACCGGAGCCAGAGGCGCAGGTCGAGGGCGATCTGGTCGTTGCGACTCCGGCCCGTGTGGAGCTTGGCGCCGGCGTCGCCGGCCAGGTCGGTGACCCGGCGCTCGACCGCGGTGTGGATGTCCTCGTCGGTGGGGACGAACTCGAAGGTGCCCTCCTCTAGCTCCCGCTCGACGCGATCGAGCGCGGTGCCGAGGATCGCGTGCTCCTCGGCCGTGATGATCCCCACCGAGGCCAGCATCGCCACGTGCGCCCGCGACCCGGCGATGTCGACACCGGCCAGCCGCCGGTCGTAGGGCAGGCTGACGCTGAACTCCAGCAGCTCGGGCGCGGGACCGCCCTCGAACCGGCCGTGCCACAGCGGCCGACCTTCCGGCGGGGAACCCTCGCCGGGCGTAGTGGGGTCGCCGGGGTCGTCTCCCTGGCGCGTCGGGCTCACGAACCCTCTCCGGCCTGCGCACCGAACGGCTGCTGGCGCCGCGACCACGTCTCGGTGGAGAGCCCCCAGAGCCTCACGAACCCCTCGGCGTCCTGGTGCCGGAAGGCGTCCTCGGCCTCGTAGGTGGCCAGCGCGTAGTCGTACAGGGGAGCCTCGGCCCGGCGCCCCACGGGAGCGCAGCGCCCGGGCTCGAGGCGGAGCCGGACCTCACCGGTCACGTGGCGCTGCGTCGACTCCACGAAGGCGTCGAGCGCCTCGCGCAGCGGCGAGAACCAGAGGCCGTCGTAGACCAGCTCGGCGTAGCGGCCCTCGAGACGGGCCTTCTCGCGCATCACGTCGCGCTCCACGGTGATCGCCTCGAGGTCCTGGTGGGCCACGATCAGGGCCAGCGAGCCCGGGCACTCGTAGGTCTCCCGACTCTTGATGCCGACGCGGCGGTTCTCGACCATGTCGATCCGGCCGAAGCCGTACTCCCCCGCCGCGGCCCCGACGGCGGCGACCAGCTCGGCCGGGCCCATCGCCCGCCCGTCGAGCGCCACGGGGGTGCCCCGCTCGAAGGCGACGACGATCTCGCGCCGCTCGGTCGGGGCGTCGGCCACGTCACGGGTCAGCTCGTATACGTCGTCGGGCGGTGCCACCCAGGGATCCTCCATCGCGCCGCACTCGATGGCCCGGCCCACGAGGTTCTCGTCGATCGAGTAGGGCTTCTCGCGGGTGACGGTGATGGGGATGTCGTGGCGGGCCGCGTAGTCGATGCAGTCGTCGCGGGTGAGACCCCACACCCGCACCGGCGCCAGGACGTCGAGGTCGGGGGCCAGCGTGCGGACCCCGACCTCGAAGCGGACCTGGTCGTTGCCCTTGCCCGTGCAGCCGTGGGCGACGGCGTCGGCGCCGTGACGCCGCGCCGCGAGGACGAGGTGGCGGGCGATCACGGGGCGCGACAGCGCCGAGACCAGTGGGTACTTCCCCTCGTAGAGGGCGTTGGCCCGCAGCGCCGGACCGAAGTAGCCGGCCGCGAGCTCGTCGCGGGCGTCGACGACCTCGGCCTCGACGGCCCCGGCGGCCAGCGCCCGCTGCCGGATGCGCTCCCAGTCGCCGCCGTCGGCCGACGGTGCCTGGCCGACGTCGACGGCGAGGGCCACCACCTCGGCCCCCCACTCCTCGCGGATCCAGCGCACCGCCACGGAGGTGTCGAGGCCCCCCGAGTACGCCAGCACGACCTTCTTCGCCATCCTCATCCCTCCAGGGTGGATCCGAGGCCCGCGAGGCCGGCCATCTTCGCCGCCACCGCCGCGCCTCCGACCTGCTCCGAGCAGACCGTCACGATCGTGTCGTCGCCCGCCACCGTCCCCAGCACGTCGGCGACCCCGGCCCGGTCGATGGCCGACGCCACCACGTGGGCCGATCCCGGCGACGTCCGCAGCACGACCAGGTTGGCGCTGTGCGCCACCTCGACCACGAACTCGCCCATCACCCGGCGGAGGTGGTCGTCGGAGCCGCCCCGGTCCTTGGCGTGCTCGGGGACGGCGTAGGCGAAGATGCCGCCCGGCAGCCTCACCTTCACGGCGCCGAGCTCCTCGAGATCACGGCTGACCGTGGCCTGGGTGGAGATCACGCCGTCGGCGGCGAGGAGCTCCACGAGCTGGGCCTGGTTGGAGATCGGCTGCTCCTCGAGCAGGCGGCTGATCCGGTGCTGGCGCTGGGGCTTGCCGAGCGCGCCCATGGTCAGGCCTCCTCCGTCACGAGCACGGCCAGCAGGGCGCGCACCGCGTGCATCCGGTTGGCGGCCTGCTGCCACACGACCGACGACGGGCCGTCGAGGACGTCGTCGGTGACCTCCTCCCCGCGGTGCGCGGGAAGGCAGTGCATGAACACCGCGCCGCCCGACGCGTCCATCAGATCGCGGTCGACCCGGTGGGTGGCAAAGGCCCGCCGGCGGGGCCCGGCTTCGTCCTCGTCGCCCATCGACACCCACACGTCGGTGTAGACGGCGTCGGCGCCCTTCACGGCCTCGTACGGGTCGCCGGTGAGCTCGACACTCCCGCCCAGGTTCCGGGCGCGCGCCAGGACCTCGGCGTCGAGCTCGTAGCCCGTGGGCGACGACACCGTGAGCTCCAGACCGCTCAGGGCGGCGGCGAAGGCCAGGGAGGCCGCCACGTTGTTGCCGTCGCCGACGTAGGTGACCCGGCGGCCCTCGAGGCTCCCGAGCCGCTCGCGCAGGGTCAGCAGGTCGGCGAGGGCCTGGCAGGGGTGGGCCCGGTCCGAGAGCAGGTTGACCACCGGCACGGGGGCCGCACCGGCCATCCGCTCCAGCACCGCGTGGTCGAAGACCCGGGCGGCGATCACCGCGGTGAAGCAGCCGAGGGTCCGGGCGACGTCCTCGGCCGACTCCCGCCCGTCGATCCCCACCTCCTCCGCCCGGAGGGTCACCGGGTGGCCACCGAGGGTGTGCACGGCCATCTCGGTGGAGACCCGGGTCCGGGCCGACGGCTTCTCGAACAGCAGCGCCGCGCCGCGCCCCTCCAGGGCGGCGGGGACGAGAGCGGGGTCGGCCTTCCATGCCGACGCCAGGTCGAGGACCCGGGCCAGGAGCCCGGGCGAGAGGTCGTCGACCTCCAGGAACCGCGCAGGGGTCACAGGGGCACCTCCGATCGGGCCTCGGCGAGGACGCCCCGCAGGATCTCCACCGCCCGGTCGATCTCGTCGTCGGTCACGAGAAGGGGCGGGGCGAGACGGAGCGCGCTCGGCGTCACCGCGTTCACCACCAGGCCGGTCGCGAGCGCCGCGGTCGCGATCGCGCCGGCGTCGAGGCCGCCGGCGAGCTCGGCGGCGAGGAGCAGGCCGGCGCCCCGGACCGAGGCGACACCGGCCACGGCGTCCAGGGCCCGGGCGAGGCGGGCGCCGGCCTCGGCCGCCCGCCGGTCGACGGACTCCGAGCGCATCACCCCGAGGGTGGCCAGGGCCGCCGACGCCGCGAGCGGCTGGCCCCCGAAGGTGGACCCGTGGTCGCCGGGCGCGAACGCGGCCGCCACCTCGTCGCGGGCCCAGCACGCCCCGATCGGCATCCCGTTGCCGAGGGCCTTGGCCAGGGTGACGACGTCGGGCCTGACCTCGCCTCCGTGCTCGAACCCGAACCACCGCCCCGTGCGGCCGAGGCCGGTCTGCACCTCGTCGACGACGAGGAGCACCTCGCGCTCGTCGCAGAGGGCACGGACCGCCTCCAGGTAGCCGGGCGGAGGCGTGACCACCCCCGCCTCGCCCTGCACCGGCTCGAGCAGGACGGCGCAGACGCGTTCGTCGATGGCCGCGGCGAGGGCCCCGAGGTCGCCGTAGGCGACGTGCCGGAACCCCGAGGGCAGCGGCGCGAACACCTCCTGCTTCTCCGGCTGGCCGGTGGCGGCGAGCGCGGCGAGGGTGCGGCCGTGGAAGGACCCGTACGCCGAAACCACGTGGTACCGGCCGGGCCCCCCGTGGGCCTGCCCGAAGCGCCGGGCGAGTTTGATCGCGCACTCGTTGGCCTCGGCCCCCGAGTTGGCGAAGAAGACCCGGCCGTGGGCTCCGGCGGCGCCACCGACGAGCGCGTCGAGCTCGGCCGCCAGCCGGGGCTGGAGCTCGTTCAGGTAGAGGTTGGAGACGTGGACGAGGGTGCGCGCCTGGTGCGCGATCGCGTCGGCGACGGCCGGGTGCGAATGGCCGAGCGACGCCACCGCGAGACCGCCCACGAAGTCGAGGTACGCGCGTCCCTCGGTGTCGAACAGGGTCGAGCCCTCGCCGCGCACGAAGGCCACCGGCTGGCGGCGGTAGGTGCCGATCACGTAGCGCTCGTCGAGCGCCTGGAGCTCCTCCAGCGGAACCGGCGACGCCGCCGGCCGGACGGTCACGGCGTCACCATCGTGCCCACCCCGGCCCGGGTGAAGAGCTCCAGGAGCAGCACGTGAGGTACCCGGCCGTCGAGGATGTGGGCCCGGCCCACTCCGCCGCGCAGGGCCCGGACGCACGACTCGAGCTTGGGGATCATGCCGTCGGCCACGGCGCCGGCCTCGATCAGCGCCTCGAGCCCGGCGACGTCGGTGCGCGAGACGACCGACGAGGCGTCGGGGTAGTCGCGGTAGACGCCCGCTACGTCGGTGAGGTAGATCAGCTTCTCGGCCCGTAGCGACGCCGCGACCGCGGCCGCCACGACGTCGGCGTTGACGTTGTACGCCTGGCCGTGCTCGTCGACACCGACGGTCGCCAGCACCGGGATCAGGTCCTCGCGCAGCATGCGCTCCAGCAAGCCGGGCTCGACCTTCTCCACGTCGCCGACGAAGCCGAGCCGCTCGTCGGCGGGACCGACCCGGAGGAGCCGGGCGTCCTCGCCGGAGACGCCCACCGCGTACGACCCGTGCCGGTTCAGGTTGGTGACGACGTCGCGGTTGACCTTGCCCACCAGCGCCATGCGGACGATGTCGACCGTCTCGGCATCGGTGACCCGCAGACCGTCGACGAAGGCCGGTTCCTTGCCGAGGCGGCGCATCAGGTCCGAGATCTGCGGACCGCCGCCGTGCACCACCACCGGGCGCATCCCGACCAGGTGCATCAGCACGACGTCCTGGGCGAAGAGGTCGGCCAGCTCCGGCTCGACCATGGCGTGGCCGCCGTACTTAACCACGACCGTCCGGCCCCAGAACTCGCGGATGTAGGGCAGCGCCTCGGCCAGGATCTCGGCCCGGCCGGCGTCGGCGGTGCTCACGACGTGGTCCGGTTCTCGTCGATGTAGCCGTACGAGAGGTCGGTGGTGGTGACCACCGAATCGTGGTCGCCCCGGTGGAGGTCGCAGCGGATCTCGATCTCCCGTCGCCGCATGGCCGCGGCCACCGCCGCCGCGTCGTGGGGCGCCGCCATGCCGTCGCGGCACACGACCACGCCGTTGTAGGCGATGTCGACGCCCTCGGGGTCGAGCTCGGCGCCACTGGCCCCGAGCTCGGCGAGGACCCGGCCCCAGTAGGGGTCCTCGCCGTTGAGCGAGCACTGGACGAGCTGGCTCAGGGCGACGGCCCGGGCGGCCCGGCGGGCGTCGGCCGGGCTGCGGGCGCCCCGGACGACGATCCGGGCCAGCTTGGTCGCGCCCTCGGCGTCGAGGGCCATCTGCTCGGCGAGGGAGGCGCACACCGTGCCCAGGGCGTCGACGAAGGCGTGGAACGCCGTGCCGCCGACCCCGATCGGCCGGCCCCCCGCCGCGCCTCCTGCGAGGACGATGACGGTGTCGTTGGTGCTCTGGGCGCCGTCGATGCAGAGCTGGTTGAACGACGACTCCACCGCGACAGCCAGGGCCTCCCGCAGCGCCCCTGCCTCGACGGCGGCGTCGGTGGTCACCACGGCCAGCATCGTGGCCATGGCCGGGGCGAGCATCGCGGCTCCCTTGGCCATGCCGCCCACCGTGGCCCCCGAGCCCGCGACCGCCGCGGTCGCCTCCTTGGCGACGGTGTCGGTGGTCATGATGGCCTCGGCGGCGGCCCGGGCGCCCTCCTCCCGCCCCTCGGTGGTCAGCGCGTCGGTGAGCGCCGGGATGCCGGCCTCGAGGGGGCCCGTCGGGAGCGGCACGCCGATGAGCCCCGTGGAGCAGACCAGGACGTCGGCCGGCTCGCACCCCAGACCCGTGGCGGTCAGCTCGCACATCCGGCGCGCCGCGACGCGGCCCGGCTCGCCGGTCGCGGCGTTGGCGTTGCCCGAGCTCAGCACGACGGCGGCCGCCCGGCCGTCGTCGAGGTGACGGCGGCTCACCTGGACCGGGGCCGCGGCGACGCGGTTCGAGGTGAAGACCCCGGCCGCGCTCACGGACCGCCGGTCGGCGGTGGCGACGAGCGCCAGGTCGGGCCGGCCGTCGGGCTTGATACCGCAGGCCAGCCCGGCGGCCTGGAAGCCCTCGGCGGCGGTGACGCTCACGGCCAGAGCCCCACGGTCCCGAGCCCGGTGTCCTCGGGTAGGCCGAGCAGGAGGTTCGCGTTCTGGACGGCCTGACCCGCCGCACCCTTGCCCAGGTTGTCGAGCGCCGCGAGGGCGAGCACGCGCCCCGTGCGCTCGTCGACGCGAACGGTGACGTGGGCCACGTTGGAGCCGGAGGTGGCCTTGGTGTGGGGGGCTTCGTCGAGGACCTCGACGAAGCGGCAGCCCTCGTAGAACCGCCGGTAGTGGTCGAGGAGCGATGCGGTGGAGAGGCCGTCGACCGCGGGACGGGCGTGGCAGGTCGCGAAGATGCCGCGCACCGCCGGGACGAGGTGGGGCGTGAACAGCACCTCCGGCGGCGATACCCCGGTCGCGGTCCGTTTCCGGGCCACCTGGGCCAGCGCGAACTCGATCTCGCCGGTGTGGCGATGGTCGAGCAGCCCGTAGGCGGTGACGTCGTCGGCGGCCTCCGAGAACAGGCTGGCGGCCGAGAGGCCCCGACCGCGCCCGGAGATGCCCGACATCGCGTCGACCGTCAGCCCCGAGCCCTCGACCATGCCGTCGGCCACCAGCGGGGCCAGGGCCAGGGCCGCCGCGGTCGGGTAGCAGCCCGGGGAGGCGACGTGCTCCGCCGCCTCGATCTCGGCCGCGAACAGCTCGGGGATCCCGAACGCGAACGAGTCGAGGAGCTCGGGGGCCCCGTGCTCGGCTCCGTACCAGCGGGCGTAGGTGTCGGCCGGGAGGCGGAAGTCGGCGCCCAGGTCGACGACATGGCCCACCCGCCCCAGGATCCCGGGGGCGATCCGCTGCGACTCGCCGTGCGGCAGCGCGAGGAACACCACGTCGGCCCCGGCCACCGCCTCGGGATCGAACGCGGCCAGCACCAGGTCGGGGTAGGCGGCCCCGAGAGACGGGTAGAGGCGCCCGACCGGCGCACCGGCGTTGGAGTCGGCGGTGGCGTGGACGACGCGAAGTGCCGGGTGGCCGCTCAGGAGCCTCATCAGCTCGGCGCCGGCGTAGCCCGACGCGCCCACCACGGCGGCCGTCCTCGACCCGTTACTCGTCACGCTGCATAGCATACAGACGGGTGCATGCCGGCGCAACGCCGATCGGGGCCGGCATCCGCCGAGGTACGTCGACCCGAATCCGGTTGCCCGATCCCCGGATAGCCCTGTCCATCGCCGCCGTACGCCTGTGATGCCACGCCCACGACCCGGATCTGTCGGAGCGGGTAGCCTGAGGCTGTTGTAGAGACATCTTCTACCCGCAGGGGAAGGGCGTGTCAACCGGTAGGAGCGCGGAGCCCGAACGCAGCGCGGACGGCCCCCGGTTCCGGGGTCGCGGCTGGAGCGACGACATGCGGCGCCGGATCATCGAGGCCGGCCTCGCCGAGCTCCAGGAACGAGGCCTACGCCCCGGGGTCGGTCACATCCGCCTCACCGAGGTCACCGAACGGGCGGAGGTCAGCCTCGCCATCGCCTACCGCATCTGGGGCGGCAGCCGCACCCGCGACGGCCTCGGAGGCCAGGACCGCTTCCACCGCGACCTCGTGGCCGAGGCCTTCCGGGCACTCCTGACCGACTACCCGACCGCCGTCGCCGGCGAGGCGGCGCAGGTCCTGGCCGCCGACGCGCCCATCGAGGATCTGATCCGGGTGACCGCCGCGACCCTGTACCGGGCTCTCTCCGGCGACGGCACCAACATCGGCATCGTGCTCGGTCTGTACGGCTCGACCCTCAGCGACCCCGAGCTCAGTGCCGTCGCCGCGACGGCCCACGAGCAGGCGGTCGACGACTTCACCGGGATCGTCGGGTGGATCCTCGACCGGTACGGCCGCGAGATGGCCGACGGCCTCTCGGTCCGCGACCTGGTGGTGGCCATCACCGCTCTGGCCGCCGGCTTCCTCATCCGACACGGGGTGGAGCCGGGGATCGCACTGCGCCCGGTTCCCGGACCGGGATCACCGTCAAGCGGAAGTGGGTGGACCCTCTTCGGCTTCTGCACCTGGGCGTTGGTCGACCGCTTCACCCGACCCGCCGCCCACTTGGTGGAGCCGGTCACCCACGCAGCTCGGCCCCGAAGCGCCGTTCCACCTCCCTGATGCACGCGGCCCGCACGTCGCCCACCTCGGCGTCGGTGAGGGTCCGGTCGGCGGCCCGCAGGCGCAGGGCGAAGGCGAGGCTCCGGCGCCCCGGCCCGAGCGCGTCGGAGCGGAACTCGTCGAAGCACCTCACGTCCTCGGCCAGGTCGCCGGCCACCTCGGTCAGGGCGCCCACGATCGCGGCCGCGGCCACGGCGTCGTCGAGCACGAAGGCCAGGTCGATCGCCGACGCCGGGAAGCGCGAGAGCGGGCGGAACGACCGGTCCCGCCGCGCCCCCGCCAGGAGCGCGTCGAGGTCGAGCTCGAAGCCCACCGCCGGTCCGGTCATCTCGAACGCCGCGAGCGTGGCGGCCGCGTACTCCCCCACGTGCCCCGCCACCGCGCCGTCGACGACGACGGCCGCGGTGCGCCCGGAGTGGAAGCCCGGGGCTCCCTCGGGTTCGAGCCGCACGTCGGCGAGGCCGAGCGCGTCGGTCACCACACGCAGGCAGTCGACGGCGTCGTAGACGTCGACGGGACGGTCGGGCTCGACCGGGGCCCGGCGGCGGGTACCGGCGACGACGACCGCCACGTGGTCGCGCTCGTCGGGCAGCGGCTCCGTGGCCGGGGTCGGCGGGCGGAAGACGTGACCGGCCTCGAAGAGGGCGAGGTCGGGGAGGCCGTGGGCGGCGTTGCGGGCCGCGGCCTGGAGCAGCCCGGGACCGACGAGCGGCCGCAGCACCGACTCCTCGGCCCGCAGGGGGTTGGCCGCCTCGACCACCCCGCCCGCATAGCCGGCGGCCCGCACCGCCTCCGACGAGACGAGCGAGATCGTGACCGCCTCCGCCAGGCCGGCCCCGACCAGGGCGTCGACGACCGTACGGCGATCGCGCTGGCGGGGCGAGAGCCCGGTACCGGACCGGGTGGCCGGGGGGAGGGTCCGGGGGATGCTGTCGAGGCCGATCCGGCGGGCCACCTCCTCGACGATGTCGATCTCGCGCTCGAGGTCGGGCCGGAAGGTCGGGGGCCGGGCCACGAACCGGCCCGGCGGGCCCGAGGCGTCGGGCTCCACCTCGATCTCGAGCGGCGCCAGCAGCTCGGGGATCCGGTCGGCGGGGAGGTCGGTGCCGAGCAGTGCGTTCACGCGGTCGGTCCGCACCGTCACCCGGGGCCGGTCGACGGGTGCGGGGTAGGAGTCGATCGGGTCGGGCGCCACGGTCGCGCCCGCCACCTCCTGCATGAGCTGGGCGGCCCGGCCGCTCGCGTCCAGGACCCCGCCGGGATCGACGCCCCGCTCGAAGCGGGCGCTCGACTCCGAGCGCAGCCCGAGCCGCTTGGAGGTGCGGGAGATCCCCTCCGGCTCGAAGTACGCGGCCTCCAGCAGGATCTCGGTGGTGGTGTCGCGCACCTCGGCGTCGGCTCCACCCATGATCCCGGCGATCGCCTGCGGCACGCGCTCGGCGTCGCAGACCAGCAGGTCGTCGGCCTCTAGCCGGCGCTCGACGCCGTCGAGGGTCGTGATGCGCTCGCCGGGCGCCGCCCGGCGGACCACCAGGCCCCGCCCCGCCAGGTGCGCGAGGTCGAAGGCGTGGAGCGGCTGGCCCCGCTCGAGCAGCACGTAGTTGGTCACGTCGACCACGTTGGAGATCGGTCGCATCCCGGCCAGGGCCAGGCGGCGCGCCATCCAGCGCGGCGCCGGACCGATCGAGACGTCGAGGCGCCGGGCCGTGAACCGGGGCGCCCGCTCGGGGGCCTCGACCACGACCGAGATCGTGGTGGCCGTGGGGGCGCCGGCCGGGTCGGGCCGGGCCGCGGGGACATCGAGGGGCAGACCGAAGTGGGCGGCGAGGTCACGGGCCACGCCGACCACCGACATGGCGTCGGGTCGGTTCGGGGTGATCGACAGGTCGAAGACGGTGTCGTCGAGGCCGAGGACCTCCACGACGTCGGTGCCGGGCTCGGGGTCGTCGCCGGCGCCCTCGGCCGGCGACGCCTCCCCGTGGCCGCGCAGGTCGAGGATGCCGGCGTGGTCGTCGCCGAGAGCGAGCTCCCGGGCCGAGCAGAGCATCCCGTCGGAGGTGACCCCGCGGATCCGGCGGGCCTCGAGGGTGACGCCGCCCGGGAGGCGGGCGCCCGACGGGGCGTACGGCGCCAGCATGCCGGGCACCACGTTGGGCGCGCCGCACACGACACGGGTGGAGCCCACGCCGTAGTCGACGTCGACGAGGCGCAGCTTGTCGGCGTCGGGGTGGGGCACGACGTCGACGACCCGGGCCACGACGACCCCGCCGATCTCCCGGCCGGGCTCGTCGACGGCCTCCACCTCGAGGCCGAGATGGTCGAGCGCCCGGGCGACTTCGGCCGGCTCGGCCTCGATCGGGGTGAAGTCGCGGATCCAGCTCAGGGGTACGCGCACGGGGCCTCTAGTACTGGGAGAGGAAGCGGATGTCGCCGTCGAAGAAGGTCTTGATGGGGTTCACGCCGTAGCGCAGCATCGGCATGCGCTCCAGGCCGAACCCGAAGGCGAACCCCGAGTACTCCTCGGGGTCGATCCCCACGGCGGCGAAGACGTTCGGGTCGACCATCCCGCAGCCGCCCAGCTCGATCCAACCCGTCTGCGAGCAGACGCGGCACCCCGACCCCTCGCAGAACACGCAGCCGACGGCGAACTCGGCCGACGGCTCGGTGAACGGGAAGAACGACGGGAGCAGGCGGGTGGGGACCGTCGTGCGGAAGTACGCGGAGGTGAACGCCTCGATCGTGCCGGCCAGGTCGCCGAAGGTGATCCCCCGGTCGACGGCGAGGCCCTCGATCTGGTGGAAGACCGGCGAGTGACGGGCGTCGAGGGTCTCGTTGCGGTACGTGCGGCCCGGCATCACGCAGTAGATGGGCGGGGGCTGCGACTGCATCACCCGGATCTGGACCGGGGACGTGTGGGTACGCAGCATCACCTGCTCCGGGCGGCCGAGCTTCACGTAGAGCGTGTCCTGCATGGCGCGGGCCGGGTGCCCGGGCGGGAAGTTGAGCGCCTCGAAGTTGTGCCAGTCGTCCTCGACCTCGGGGCCCTCCGCCACCGCGTACCCCATGGCGACGAAGATGTCCTCGAGCTCGCGCTGGACCTGGGTCACCAGATGGTGGTGACCCCGGTTCAGGCCGTGCCCGCCCAGCGTCAGGTCGAGGCGTTCGGCCGCGCCTGCCTCGCCCGCCGCGGCCGCGGCCAGAGCGGTGGCCCGCTCCGCGAGCATCTCGCGGACGCCGGCCTCGTAGGACGACAGGGCCCGGCCGGCCACGGGGCGCTCGGAGGGGTCGAGGCCCTTGATCGCCTCCCTCACCTCGCGCGCGCCCGACCGACGCCCGAGCAGGTCCCGCTCGACGACCTCCAGCTCGGCGACGTCGGCGGCGGCCGAGATCCGGTCGCGGGACGCGCCCGTGTCGAGCCGGGCGAGCAGCGCGTCGAGCTCCGGGGAGTTGTCCATGGGCCCGCGGATTCTAGGGGTCGCCACCGGCGGACGATCGACGATTCCCGCCGGACGCCCCGGCCCGGCGCTGCCGGGCGGCCTCGAAGAGCACGATGCTCCCCGCCACCGCCGCGTTCAACGACTCCCCCGCCTCCATGGGGATGGACACCCGCTCGTCGAGGCGATCGGTCACGGCCGGGCCGAGCCCGTGCGCCTCGCTCCCCACCACGAGAGCGACCGCGCCGGTCAGCGCGACGGCCTCGACGGCGCGACCGCCCGAGGGCACCGTGCCGATCGTGGTCCACCCGGCACGCCGCAGGGCGTCGAGCGCGCCCGGCGTGTCGGGGGCATCGACGATCGTCACACCGAACACCGCTCCCGCCGACGCCCTCAGGCTCTTCGGGTTCGAGGGATCGGCGGTGCCGGCACCCCTCACGACGGTGGTCACGCCGGCGGCCTCGGCGCTGCGGACCAGGGTGCCGAGGTTCCCCGGATCGGACACGCCCGCGAGCACCAGGAGCGGTCCCGGGACCGGTGAAGTGGGCGGCGGCCACGGGTCCGGCGGACCTGCGTCGGGCCCGTCGAAGAGGGCGAGGACGGGCTGCGGCGTGACCGTGGTGGCCACCCGCTCCAAGGCGCCGGTCGCGACCTCGAAGACCTCCGCGCCCTGCGCCGCCGCCCGGGCCTCCAGCGGGGCCGTGCCGGCCGTGCCCTCCTCGCCCCCCGCGAGGTACAGGGCGCGGATTCGGGCGCCACGGCTCAGCGCCCCGTCGATCAGCCGGGCGCCCTCGAGGACGACCACACCTTCGGCGCGTCGGCGGCGAGGGTCGCGCAGCAGCGCCCGGAGCCGAGTGAGCCCGGGACTACGGGCACCGAGCGGGCGGCGGCCGGCCCCGGGGGCCGGCGGCCCGCTCACGCCGCGTCGAGAGCCTCGCGGGCCGTGGTGACGAGCGCGCCGAAGGCCGCGGCGTCGCGGACCGCGAGGTCGGCGAGGATCTTGCGGTCGACCTCGACACCCGCGAGCCGCAGGCCGGCGATGAACCGCGAGTAGCTGATGTCGTTGACCCGGCAGGCCGCGTTGATCCGCACGATCCACAGGCGCCGGAACTGGCCCTTGCGGGCCCGGCGGTCACGGAACGCGTACTGCCGGGCGTGCATCACCGACTCGTTGGCCTTGCGGAGGTGGCGACTCCGCGCGCCGCGGTGCCCCTGCGCGGCCTCGAGTACGGCGCGGCGGTGCTTCTTGCTCTGGACGGACCTCGTGACCCGGGCCATCTATTCGTGCTCCTTGGGCGCGGGCGCCGGGCGGCGCCGCGTGTGAGGGCTGCTCGGGCTCAGCGGCCGAGCAGGCGCTGGACGTGCTGGCGGTCGCCGCCGGTCACCTCGGCCGGGCGGCCGAGGCGGCGCGTGCGCCGGGTCGCCTTGTGCTCGAGGAGGTGGGCCCGGAACGCCTTGCGGCGCATGATCCGCCCCGTACCCGTGACCTTGAAGCGCTTGGCGGCGCCCCGGTGGGTCTTCATCTTCGGCATCACGCGACTCCTGTGGAGCTCCGCGCGCCGTCGTCGGCGGCGGGCGGGGCCTTGGGCTTGGACTTGGCGGTCGGCTTGCGGATCGGGTTCAGGACCATCGTCATGTTGCGACCGTCCTGGCGGGGCGCCGACTCGACCATCGCGACCTCGCTGACCTGCTCCGCCACCCTCTCGAGGATCCGGCGGCCCAGCTCCGGGTGCGCCATCTCGCGACCCCGGAACATGATCGTCAGCTTCACCTTCGAGCCCTCGGCGAGGAAGCGCTCGACGTGCTTCATCTTGGTCGTGTAGTCGTGCCCGTCGATCTTGGGCCGGAACTTCATCTCCTTGATGACGACGTTGCTGGTCTTGCGGCGCGACTCCTTGCGACGCTGGTCCTGCTCGTAGCGGTACTTGCCGAAGTCCATGATCCGGCAGACCGGGGGGTTGGCGTTGGGAGCCACCTCGACCAGGTCGAGCTCCTGTTCCCGGGCGATGGTCAGCGCCTCCGGTAGGGGCCTGACCCCGAGCTGCTCGCCGTCGGCGGCGACGAGCAGCACCTCCCGGGCTCGGATACGGTCGTTGATCCTGGCGTCGTTGGCAGCGATCTCGGCATCACCTCGTGTGGTGACCCGCAGGGCGGGCGACGGGCACGGGAAGCCCGCCCACGGACCGCGGCGACGGCCGGAGGAGACGACCCGGTGCGCCTCCCCGACACCGCTCTCACCGGCGTGGGACGACCCGGACCGGCCGGGCGGCGACCGGGTGGGGCACGGAGGTGCCCGCTTCCCAGTTCGGTTTCGTGTGAGGATAGCAGCGTGAGCAGCATCTGGACCCCATACGGCGAGCACGAACCCCCTGAGGCGGGTGCCGGCTCCGGCGCCGTGGCACCGGATCGCGGCCCGGCACCCGGAGAGGGCCCGCCGGCGGGTCCGTCATCCGGCGGGGCCGGGCCGGACCCCGGCTTCACCGACGAGCAGATCCAGGAGATGCTCCGGCGCCTGATCGAGATGCCGGTCGCCGACATCGTCGCCGACCACGCGGCACGGCTCCACGAGGTGGCGGTGCTGCACCTCGGCGCGGCTCGGGAGCGACCCGGCTCCCTCGGCGCTGCCGCGCTCGCGATCGACGCCATGGCGGCGCTCGTCGACGGCCTGGGCGACCGGCTCGGTGCCGCCGCCGCACCGCTCGGTGAGGCGCTCGCCCAGCTGCGGCTCGCGTACGTGGAGGTCAGCTCGCCGGGAGGCGCGGACCAGCCGGCGTCCTGACCCCGCGAGAATGGGCCGGTGACCCTGGCGATCGAGGACTACGCGCTCATCGGCGACACCGAGACGGCGGCCCTGGTCGGCGCCGACGGGTCCATCGACTGGTTGTGCCTCCCGCGGTTCGACTCCCCGGCGGTGTTCGCCGGCCTGCTCGGCGACCACGGCAACGGGCGCTGGTCGGTCGCTCCCGTGGGGGGTCTTCGGCGCACCACCCGTCGCTACCTGCCCGACACGCTGGTGCTCGAGAGCACCTTCCACGCCGACGACGGCGTGGTCCGCCTCCTCGACTTCATGCCGCCCCGCGGTCGGACCGCCGACCTGGTCCGGATCGTGGAGGGGGTGGAGGGCCGGGTCCCCATGCGCATGGATCTGGCCCTGCGCTTCGACTACGGCTCGACGATCCCGTGGCTGCGCCGCATCGACGGCGCTCTCAGCGCCGTCGCCGGCCCCGACGCCGTCTACCTCCGCACCCCCGTCACCACCCGGGGCGCCGGCCTCACCACCATCGCCGACTTCGTGGTGGGACCGGGCGACCGGGTCCCGTTCGTGCTCGGGTGGCACCCGTCGCACCGCCCTGCTCCCGACCCCGTCGACGCGGAGCGGGCCCTGCGGTCCACCACGCGATGGTGGCGCCGCTGGGTGCGGGCCTCGACCTACGAGGGCGAGTGGCGCGACGAGGTGGTGCGCTCGCTGATCACCCTGAAGGCCCTGACCTACGCCCCGACCGGAGGGATCGTCGCCGCACCCACGACCAGCCTCCCCGAGCAGGTCGGCGGGGTCCGCAACTGGGACTACCGGTACTGCTGGCTGCGCGACGCGACGTTCACGCTCTACTCGCTGCTCGCCGCGGGCTACGAGGCCGAGGCCACCGCGTGGCGCGACTGGCTGCTGCGCGCCGCGGCGGGAATGCCGTCGGAGCTGCAGATCATGTACGGCGTGCGCGGGGAGCGGCGCCTCGAGGAGACGGTCCTCCCCTGGCTGGCGGGCTACCGCGGATCCTCACCGGTCCGCGTCGGGAACGCGGCGCACCGCCAGTTCCAGCTCGACGTGTACGGAGAGGTGATCGACTCGCTCCACCAGACCCGACGCGTGGCCGCCCCCGAACCGGAGTGGGATGCGTGGCCGTTCCAGAAGGCCCTCCTCGACTTCCTCGAGGGCACCTGGCAGAACCCCGACGAGGGCATCTGGGAGGTGCGCGGCGAGCGCCAGCACTTCACCCACTCGAAGGTCATGGCCTGGGTGGCGTTCGACCGGGCCGTGCGCAGCGTCGAGGAGCTCCACCTCGACGGACCGGTGGAGCGGTGGAAGGCCACCCGCGACGAGATCCACCGGCAGGTCTGCGGCGAGGGCTACGACGCCGAGGTGGGGTCCTTCACGCAGGCCTACGGTTCACGCCGCCTCGACGCGGCGGTGCTGATGATCCCGCTGGTGGGCTTCCTGCCCGCCGACGACCCCCGGGTGGTGAGCACGGTCGACGTGATCTCGACCCGCCTCGTCCACGACGGCTTCGTGCTGCGCTACGACCCGTCGACCGCCACCGACGTCGACGGGCTGCCCGCCGGCGAGGGCGCGTTCCTCCCGTGCTCGTTCTGGCTGGTCGACAACCTGGCGCTGATGGGCCGGCGCCGCGAGGCCGTCGACCGGTTCGAGCGCCTGCTCGACCTGCGCAACGACGTGGGCCTGCTCTCCGAGGAGTACGACCCGGTCGCCCGGCGGCTGGTGGGCAACTTCCCGCAGGCCTTCACCCACGTCTCGCTGATCGACTCGGCCGCGAACCTCTCGGTGCGCCGGGGACCGGCGGCCCACCGCGGGCGCCACCGGGAGGTCCACGGCGAGGGCGACCACCTCAGCGGGCACGCCCGCCGGGACCGCCCGCGCCCGGGCTGACGGACGGTCCCGGCTCGGTCAGCCAGGCGGCCTCCCACCGGCCCAGGAGGCCCGGACCCACCTCGAAGGCGACCGTCGCGCCGAGCGCGATCGACCGTGCCCCTCCGGCGATGCGGGTGCAGTGGAAGCCGAAGCGCTCGGCGGAGCCGTCGGCCTCGACCTCTCCGATCCCGCGTGCCTCGTCGAAGGCGACGACCACCCCCCGCCGCAGGCGGGGCGGCGTGACCGGGGTACCGGACGCCGGATCCACCGCCGGTCAGTGGACGATCTTGGAGATCGGCAGTTCGATGATCCCGGTGGCCCCGGCGTCGACGAGCTCGGGGATCAGCGTGTTGATCTCGCTCTTGGCCACCACGGTCTCCACCGCGTAGGCGTCCTGGCCCGAGAGCTCCGACACCGTCGGCGCCTTGAGGGCGGGCAGGATGGCGATCACGCCGTCGAGCGACGCACCGTCGACGTTCAGCTTCACCAGGACCCGGCCTCTCGCCTCGAGCGCCCCGGTGAGGAGCGTGCGGAGCTGCTCCATGGCCTTGCGCCGGGCGGGGTCCTCGTGGGCGGCCGGGTTCGCGATGAGCTCGGTGTGCGACACCAGGATCGTGTCGACGATCCGCAGGCCCGCGGCCCGCAGCGCCCGGCCCGTCTCGGTGATCTCGACCACCGCGTCGGCGATCTCGGGGATCTTCGCCTCGGTGGCGCCGTAGGAGAGGGTGATGCGGGCGTCGAGGCCGTGGCGGTCGAAGAACCGCCGGGTCAGCTCCGGGTACTCGGTGTGCACCCGCACCCCGGACGGCAGGTCGGAGATGCTCTCGACCGGGGAATCGCCCGCCACCGCGAGGACCATGCGGATGGGCCGGGCGGTGGCCTTCGAGTAGTGCAGCTCGGCGAGGGTGACGACGTCGGAGGCGGTCTCCTCGATCCAGTCGCGCCCCGTGATGCCCACGTCGAAGAGCCCGTCGGCGACGTAGCGGGGGATCTCCTGAGGCCGCAGGATCGTGACGTCGGTGACGCGGGGGTCGGCGACCACCCCCCGGTAGTCGACGTCGGAGGACCGCCGCACCGACAGGTCGGCGTCGTCGAAGAGCTGGAGGGTGGCCCGCTCGAGCGACCCCTTGGGGAGTACGAGTCTCAACATCGGGCGCTCACGGTAGACCGCGGAGCAGGCTGACCATCTCGAGCGCCGTCGCCGCGGCCTCCTCGCCCTTGTGGCCCGCGGCGCCCCCGATGCGGTCCCGCGCCTGGTCGAGGGTGTCGGTGGTGAGCACCCCGAACACGCACGGCACGCCGGTGTCGAGGGCGGCCCGGTTGATCCCCGCCGCGGCCTCCCCCGCCACGTAGTCGAAGTGCGGGGTGTCGCCGCGGATCACCGCACCGAGGCAGATCACGGCGTCGACCTGCCCCGACGACGCGAGGCGCTTGGCGGTGACCGGGAGCTCGAACGCCCCGGGCACCTCGACCACCAGGATGCTGTCGGGGTCGACGCCGCGCCCCTCCAGCACGCGGCAGGCGCCCTCGGCCAGCGACACGGTGACCGCCTCGTTGAAGCGGGACACCACGACCGCGATGCGCATCCCCGTTCCGTCGACCGACTCGGGGCTCACGGCGTACCGGCCCATCAGCTCCCTCCCAGGCCCTGGTCGTCGAGGTCGAGGATGTGCCCCATCTTCTGCTGCTTGGTGCGCAGGTAGGCGATGTTGTGGTCGTTCGGGGTCGTGGTGAGGGGGACCCGGTCGACGATCTCGAGACCGTACCCGTCGAGGCCCCCGTACTTGGCGGGGTTGTTGGTCATCAGGCGCATCGTGCTGATCCCGAGGTCGACGAGGATCTGCGAGCCGATCCCGTACTCGCGCGAGTCGACCGGGAAGCCCAACTCCACGTTGGCCTCGACGGTGTCGCGTCCGGCGTCCTGGAGGTTGTAGGCCCGCAGCTTGTGGCCGAGCCCTATGCCGCGCCCCTCGTGGCCGCGCAGGTACACGACCACCCCCCGGTCCTCGGCCGCGACCTTCTCGAGCGCCGCGTCGAGCTGGACGCCGCAGTCGCAGCGCATCGACCCGAACACGTCGCCGGTGAGGCACTCGGAGTGGACCCGCACCAGCACGTCGGACGCGCCCGACACCTCACCCCGCACGAACGCGAGGTGCTCCACGCCGTCGAGCACCGACTCGTAGACGTGGGCCGTGAACTCCCCGTGGCGGGTCGGGATCCGGGCCTCGGAGACCCGGCGCACCAGCTTCTCGGAGTGGCGTCGGTGCCGGATGAGGTCCGCGATCGACACCAGCACCAGCCCGTGCTCGACCGCGAACCGCTGGAGCTCCGGCAGGCGGGCCATCGTGCCGTCGTCGTTGACGACCTCGGCGAGCACCCCGGCGGGCTGCAGCCCGGCCAGGCGGGCCAGGTCGACGGCGGCCTCGGTGTGCCCGGCCCGCTTGAGGACGCCGCCCTCGCGGTAGCGCAGCGGGAAGATGTGGCCCGGGCGGGCCAGGTCGTCGGGGGCCGACGCCGGGTCGAGCACGGTGTGCACCGTGGTCGCCCGGTCGGCGGCCGAGATCCCCGTCGAGACGCCGTGGCGGGCGTCGATCGAGACCGTGAACGCGGTGCGCTGCGACTCGGTGTTGTCGCTCACCATCAGGGGCAGGCGGAGGCGGTCGAGGCGGTCGCCGGTCACGGGCATGCAGATCACGCCGCTGGTGTGGCGGATCATGAACCCCATCGCCTCGGGGGTCACCTTCTCGGCCGCCATGATCAGGTCGCCCTCGTTCTCGCGGTCGGCGTCGTCGACGACGATCACCACCTCGCCGCGCGCCACCGCGGCGACTGCGTCCTCGATCGGGTCGAACGGTGACTCGGGCGTCGACTCGGGCGTCATGCTCGGTTCCTCTCGTAGGGGAAGGATCTGGCTCGCGGGTTCACGGTCCCGGGGTGGGACCCGACCGATCGGCGGCGTCGGCGGAGGCCAGGAGGCTCTCGACGTACTTGGCGAGCACGTCGACCTCGAGGTTGGCCCGCTCCCCCGTCCGCTTGGGGCCCAGGGTCGTGACCTCCAGCGTGTGGGGGATCGCGGCGACGTCGAAGCTCCCACCGCCCCGGGACGCGACGGTGAGGCTGATCCCGTCGACGGCGACGGAGCCCTTCTCGACCACGTAGCGCGCCAGCGGGGCGTCGAGCTCGAAGGTGAGGCGCACGGACCCGTCCGGCTGCGGGTTCCGGGCCGCCAGGGTGGCCACACCGTCGACGTGGCCCTGGACCATGTGCCCGCCGAGCCGGTCGGCGAGGCGGACGGGCCGTTCGAGGTTCACGGGGTCGCCGGGGGCCAGGGCGCCGGTGGTGGTCCGGGCGAGCGTCTCGGGCACGGCGTCGGCGGCCCACCAGCCGTCGCCCAGCTCGACGACGGTCAGGCAGCACCCGTTCACGGCTATCGACGCGCCGAGCTCGGCGTCGGTGAGCACGGTCCGGGCCTCGATCACGATCCGCGCCCCGCCCTCGCGCCGCTCGACGGCCCGGACCCGCCCGAGCTCCTCCACGATGCCGGTGAACATGTCAGGCCGCCTCCTCACGCCCCGGGCGCGGGGGTCCGTCGGGGTGCTCCCGGCTGTCGGGCTCGAGGTCGAGGCGCACGTCGCGTCCCAGGGGCACGACGGAGAGCAGGCGCAGCGGTCGGGCGGCCTCGATCGAATCCGGGCCCGGAACGCCGAACACGGCCCGACCCCTCTCGCCGAGCACCAGGGGGGCTACGTAGGCGACGAGGCGATCGGCGAGACCGGCCGTGAGCAACGAGCCGTGGAGGCGCGCTCCTCCTTCCACCAGGGCCTGGACGACGCCGTGGTCGCGGGCCAGCAGGGCGAGCACCTCGGCCGGGTCGACCCCCACACCTCCGGGGCCCGGCGGCGCCACCTCCACCGTCGCGCCGGCCGCGCGCCACTCGTCGAGCCGGCGGGCGTCGCCGGCTTCGGTGGTCACCACGAGGGTGGGCGCGATCCCGGTGTCGGACAGCGGGCCCTCCGCGGGGACGCGACCCCGGGCGTCGAGCACCACCCGCAGCGCGGGACGCGCCGGCGGGCCCGGATCGTCGGCACCGCCGGGGAGGTCGCGGACCGTGAGCGAGGGACGGTCGGCCAGCGCGGTGCCGGAACCCACCACCACGGCCTGCGAATCGGCCCTCAGGGCGTGGGCGTCGGCGCGGGCATCGGGGCCGGTGATCCAGCGCGACGAGCCGTCGGCGGCGGCGGTCCGGCCGTCGAGGCTCGCCGCGGTCTTGAGCACCGCGAAGGCCCGGCCCGTGCGCCGCTGGTGCAGGTAGGGCGCCAGGAGATCCGCGGCCTCGCCGGCGCCGACGCCCACGTCGACCTCGACCCCCTCGGCGCGCAGCCAGCCGTGACCCCGTCCCGCCACCCGGGGGTCGGGGTCCTCCAGCGCGCTCACCACCCGCGCGATGCCGGCGTCGACGAGGGCCCCGGCGCACGGCCCGGTCCGCCCCCGGTGCGCGCACGGCTCGAGCGTCACGTACGCGGTGGCGCCCCGGGCCCGCTCCCCCGCCTCCCGCAGGGCCTCGATCTCGGCGTGCGGGCCGCCCGGGACCGCGGTGGCGCCCTCGCCCACCACCACGCCGTCGGGCCCGACGATCACGCATCCCACCCAGGGGTTCGGGGCGCTGCGCCGGCGGGCGGTCGCAGCCCGGGCGAGCGCGCGGCGCATCGGGTCGGTGGGGGGATCGCCGGCCACACGCGAAGCGGCCGCCCCGCCGCCGGGGGTCTCTCCCACCTCTCCCACCTCGCCGGGGTCGCCGGTGTCGCCTGGCAACGTCAGCCTCCGGGCCGGACGCCGATCCGGCCGCCTGGGCCCACCAGGGCGCGGGTAATGGGAGCGCGAAGCGGGGCGCGACCGGCAAGGTCGCGCCACGACTGCACCCTCTCCCATCCGGACTCTCACCGTCGGTCCAGGACTCGCACCTGGTCGGCCCCTGGCTGGCGGCCAGGGGTTCGCGGACTTCCGGGCGACCGCGAAGCGGTCGGGACCCGGTCACCGCCGGTCGGGACTTCCACCCGCACCCCGAGGGCTCTTTTCTATCGGTTCGCGAGGCAGGATATCAGGGGCCGATCGGCGCAGGTCAGGACGGCATCCCTCGAGCCCACGCGACCCCGGGCGGCTCCTCGGGCCCGCCTGCGTCCCCGCCCATCCGCTCGCCCGCCGCCGGCTCGGGCCCGCCGACCTCCTCGGGGACGCGGAGCAGCGACTCCGGGACGCCGTCGAGCAACGCCGGGGCCAGCGGCAGGCCGTCACGGCGGCGATGGTCGATCAGGTCCGCGAGACGCGCCACCTCGCGCTCGATCACGACGGCCGCCACGGCCGGATCGGCGGCGTCGGGCTCCGCGTCCGGGGGTGGGGCGTCGAGGAACCCCGGCACCGGGCCCTGGGCCCGGCGGATCCGGGCCCGGATCCGCGCGATCTGGGCGCTCACGGCCTCGGCCTCGGGACCGAGGCCGAGCAGCAGGTCGGCGGCCCGCATCCATCCGTAGTCGATCGACGCCGCGATGAGCTCGGGATCGACGGTGAGGGCGTCGTGGACGTCGAGCTCGGGGGCGACGAGCGTGACCCGGCGGCCCCAGCCGCGGGGATCGGTCTCCTTGCGCCGGGTCTCGTCGGGGCCGATGTCGGCCGACACCCGCCGCGCGATCTCCAGCAGCCCCTTGGAGCCGAAGTCGGCAACGTGCTCGACGCCTCCCGCCGAGGCGACCACGGCGAAGATGTGCCGTGCCCCCATGTGGTCGAGCGCGATCCGCACCGGGAGGATCTCCCGTACGCCGCCGTCGACGTAGTGCTCCTCGCCGAGGCGGACGGGCGGGTAGACGACCGGGATCGCCGCCGACGCGAGCACCGCGTCGTGCAGCGGGACCGGAGCGGCCTCCAACGGGCGGTCGGATCGGGAGTGCAGCGCGCCGGCCTCGGTCACGTACCGCAGCACCCCGCTCTCGAGGCTCACGGCCCCGACGCGCAGCCGGATGCCCGACGCCGCCACCCGCTCGGGATCGACGTGCTCCTCCACCATCCGGCGTACGGGATCCGACGACATGAGGGACTGCGCCCGCATCGCCTGGCGCAGCGCCTCCAGCGTGCCGTCGGCCTCGGGTGGGTGCCTCACGACCTCGCCGAGCATGCGCAGCACGACGCGGGCCTGGCTCCCGGCGGTCCCCTGCTCGCCCGCCCGGCTCCGAAGCGACGACGCCCAGCTCACCTGGGCGTGGAGCTTCTCGAGCCAGGGCTGCGCGGTCCACAGGTCGTCGTTCGAGCGCAGGCCGCGCCAGATCGCCTCCACCTCGTCGATGGCCCGCCGGCCGGTCTCCGGGTCGTCGCCCTCGGCGAGCTTGGCCGCGATGATCGCCCCGACCGAGATCCCGCAGACGATCGACGGCCGGACGCGCAGCTCGTCGTAGAGGAACCGCAGGACCCCGACCTCGAAGCTGCCCTGGGAGCCGCCGCCGCTGATCACGAACGCCACCGGCTGGCGCGCGAAGCGGCGCCTCAGGTTGGCGCGCGCGGTGCGGACGAGATGGTCGAGCTTGGGGCGGGCGGCTCCCCGGGGGCGCGGCGTGCGGTGGGCGGGGGTACTCCCCGGATCGCTCACGGCGCGGCGGGTCGTGGCCTCAACCCGTGACGGCACCGTCCGTGCCGGAGCCGTCGTCGGCGGGGGCCGGGACCTCGACCTCGGCCGCCCCGGCGTCGGGTGAGCCCGACTCGGAGCCCTCCGGCGCCGCGCCGGCCTCTTCACCCGCTCCGGCCTCGGTCCCGTCGGCGACCTCCTCGGTGAACTCGGGGCCGATGTAGTTCCCGTGCTCGTCGAAGGCGTGCTCGCCGTAGAGGTCCTGGTACTCGGCGGCCACGGTGCCGCCCTCGGCGGCCTGCTTGATCGAGAGCGAGATCCGGCGCCGGTCGAGGTCGATGTCGATGATCTTCACCCACAGCTCCTCGCCCGGGGTGACGACCTGCTCGGGCGCCTCGACGTGGTGGACCGCCATCTCCGAGATGTGGACCAGGCCCTCGATGCCGTCGCCGACCTGCACGAACGCGCCGAACGGCACGAGCTTGGTGACCCGGCCGTAGACGAGCTCTCCGACCTGGTGGCCGCCCGCGAACTCCTGCCACGGATCCTGCTGGGTGGCCTTGAGCGAGAGGGAGATTCGCTCCCGGGAGAGGTCGACGTCGAGGACCTGGACCGTCACCTCGTCGCCGACCGACACCACGGACCCGGGGTGGTCGACGTGCTTCCAGCTCAGCTCCGACACGTGGACCAGGCCGTCCATGCCGCCCAGGTCGACGAAGGCGCCGAAGTTGACGACGGAGCTGACCACGCCCTTGCGGATCTCGCCCGGCTTCAACTCGGCGAGGAACCGGTCGCGCTGATCGCGCTGCGTCTCCTCCAGGTAGGCCCGGCGGGAGAGGACCACGTTGTTGCGGTTCTTGTCGAGCTCGATGATCTTGGCCTCGAGCGTGCGGCCGACGAAGGGCTGGAGGTCGCGCACGCGCCTCAGGTCGACGAGCGACGCGGGAAGGAAGCCGCGCAGGCCGATGTCGAGGATCAGGCCGCCCTTGACCACCTCGATCACCGGGCCGGAGACGACGCCCTCCTCCTCCTTGAGCTTCTCGATCTTGCCCCAGGCCCGCTCGTACTGGGCCCGCTTCTTGGAGAGGATCAGGCGGCCGTCCTTGTCCTCCTTCTGGAGCACCAGGGCCTCGATCTCGTCGCCGAGGGAGACGATCTCGTGGGGGTCGACGTCGTTGCGGATCGACAGCTCGCGCGACGGGATGACCCCCTCGGACTTGAACCCGATGTCGAGGAGCACCTCGTCGGCGTCGATCTTCACGACGTGCCCCGTGACCAGGCCGCCCTCGTCGAACTCGACGATGGTGGCATCGATGGCGTCGGAGAGCGACTGGCCGCCGAGGTCGTCGAGGACGACGTCGGTGATGCCCTCCGATTCGGCGTCGCCGGCCGGGGCATCGGCCTCGGTCCCGTCGGTGGGCTCGGAGGAGGCCTCGGTGGGCTCGGTCGCCTCGCTGGGCTCGGTGGCCTCGCTGGGCTCGGAGGAGGCCCCGGCCTCCTGGTCCGGGCCGGACGCCTCCGCCTCCTGGTCCGACGCGGTGGTGGCGGGGGCGGGGGCGGGGGCGGGGGCCTCCGGCTGGGCTTCGGCGGCCGGCGCTTCCGCGACCGGGGTCGTCGCCTCGCCCTGTACGTGATCCGACAACGGTGCTCCTAGGGGGTACGGACGGGATTGTTGGCGGGCGGGAGGCACGGCCTGGCCCGCAGGCTCGGGCCCGGGCGCGAGTGCTCACGGCGCGGGCCGCCGACCCGTCGCGGGCCGACCCCCGAGACTACCGCGCGCCGGCCGCGCGCGGAAAGGTGACCGCTCACCGGCGGCGGGCCAGCAGCAGGACCTCCGGATCCTCGAGGGACGGTGCGGCCCGGCCGTAGCGGCCCGGCGCCACCCCGTGCACGCCGTCGACCTCGAGCCCCGACGCCGAGGCGACCAGGGCCATCTCACGGGAGGTGAAGCACGTCGTCCACAGGTCGGCGTCCCGCTCCCGGCCGGCCTCGTCGCGCAGGACGGCCGTCTCGTGTAGCACCCCGGTCGTGGGCTCGAAGGTCTCACCCGGTTCCAGTCCCCGCACGGCGAAGTACGAGTGGAAGGCCGTGATCGCCACCCGCCCACCCGGACGGACGCACGCCGCGATCCCGGCCACGACCGGCGCGTCGTCGCCGCCGAGCAGGCCGAAACCCCCCTGGCACAGGCAGATCGCGGCGTCGAAGCGCCCGTCGAGGACCCCGGGTGCAGGGAGCTCGCGCACGTCGAGGCGCACGAACCGGGCGTCGAGGCCGTCACGCGCGGCGGCCTCGCGCGCCAGGTCGAGGAAGCGCTCCGAGAGGTCGACGCCCGTGACCCGGATCCCGCGGCGGGCCAGCTCGAGAGAGTGGCGCCCCGGGCCGCACCCGACGTCGAGGACCGTCGAGCCGGGCGACAGCTCCAGCACCTCGACCAGGAAGGAGACCTCCTGCTCGGTCCCCTTCGTGAACGCGTTGCGAAGGTAGGCCGGCCCCAGGAAGTCGGCGATCCCGTCGAACCAGGGGCCCTCCGGGGGCGCCCCGGCCCCCCCGCTCACTTGGCCTCGGCCCAGTTGGGGCCGAAGCCGATGCCGACCTCGAGCGGGACCCTCAGCTCCACGACGCCCACCATCGCGGCGCGCACCACCTCCTCGGTGAGGACGCGCTCGGCGAGAGGGACCTCGAAGACCAGCTCGTCGTGGACGGTGAGGATCATCCGGCCCGTCAGGCCTCGCTCGGCAAAGGCCCGGTCGACGTCGATCATGGCCAGCTTGAACACGTCGGCCGCCGAACCCTGCACGGGGGCGTTCTGGGCCATCCGCTCCCCCATCTGGCGGATCCGGAAGTTGTCGGAGGCCAGCTCCGCGATCTGGCGCCGCCGCCCGAAGATGGTGGTGGTGTACCCGCGGTCTCGGGCCTCGTGAACGGTGCGGTCCATGTACTCCCGCACCCGGGGGAACCCCTCGAAGTAGCTGTCCAGGATCTCCCGGGCGTCGTCGGTGGGGATGTCGAGTCGCTGGGCGAGGCCGTAGGCCTCCATGCCGTAGGCGAGGCCGTAGTTCACGACCTTGGCGAAGCGGCGCTGGTGGGCGTCGACCTCGGTCTCCTCGACCCCGAACACCCGGGCCGCGGTGGCGGCGTGGACGTCGGCCCCGCGTGCGAACGCGTCGATCAGACCGGGGTCGTCGGCCAGGTGGGCCAGGATCCGCAGCTCGATCTGGGAGTAGTCGGCGCTGAGCAGGCCGCAGCCGTCGTCGGCGACGAACGCCCGCCGCATCTCCCGGCCGTCGGCCGTCCGCACCGGCACGTTCTGGAGGTTGGGCGCCTCGCTGGAGATCCGTCCGGTGGTGGTGGCGAGCTGGTTGAAGGTGGCGTGGATCCGGCCGTCGGCGGCGATCAGGGGCGGGAGGGCGTCGGCGTAGGTGCTGCGCAGCTTCTCGACCTCCCGGTAGCGCAGGAGGTCGGCCACGATCGGGTGCTCGCCGGCGAGCTTCTGGAGCGAGTCGGCGTCGGTGGACGGGCCGGTCTTGGTCTTCTTGACCGGCGTGAGGCCGAGCTTCTCGAACAGGATGCGCCGGAGCTGGGGCACCGAGTTGAGGGCGAACGGCTCCCCGGCGTGGGCGTGGACGCGACGGGTCAGGTCGTCGATCTCGGTCGCGAGCTGGGCCCGGAGGTCGTCGAGGAACTCGACGTCGATGCGGACCCCGACCTCCTCCATCCGGGCCAGCACGTGCACGAGCGGCAGCTCGACGCGCCGGTAGAGGTCGTCGAGGTCGCGCGCCTCGAGGGCCTCGCGCAGGGCCTCGACCAGCAGGAGGAGCGCGGCGGCGCGCCGTCCCGAGGCCCGGGCCGCCTCCTCGCCCCCGAAGTCGAGGGTGCCCTCCACGGCGTCGGGCGAGGTGACCTCGACCCCGCAGAAGCGGAGCACGAGTTCGTCGAGGTCGTAGCGGCCCTCCCCCGGATCGAGGAGATAGGCCATGACGGCGGTGTCGCGGTCGAGGCCGGTCAGGTCTACGGGAGCCAGGCCGTGCATGAGCTCCTTGGCCCGGTGCGCCACCACGGGCGGTCCGCCCTCGCCGACCAGGGCGGCCAGCGCCGAGCGGACACCGGGCTCCCCCAGGAGGTCGCCGGGCACGAAGACGGCCCGTTCGGGCGACGCAGCGAGGGCCAGGCCGTCGAGCGGGCTGTGGCCCTCGCGCCCGGTCCAACGACCGTCGGCGGCCACCGGCCCCGCGGCGTCGACCAGGGCCCGGAGCGCTCCGGCCGCGACCTCGGGGTCGGCGACGACCTCGACCTCGACGTCGAGGGTCGCCGCCGGCGACTCCTCGGAACCGGGGTCGCCCACCGCCTCGAGCAGCCGGGGATAGAGCGTCCGGAACTCGAGGCGCGTGAAGAGGTCGCGGACGGCGTCGCGGTCCCACGTGCCGATCCGCAGGTCGGCGGTGGACACGCCCAGGTCGAGGTCGCGGCGCAGCAGGCTCATCGCTCGGTTGTGGAACGCCTGGTCGCGCCACTCGGCCAGGTTGGCCCGCTGGCGCGGCGGCAGCTCGTCGAGGTGCTCGTAGACGCCCTCGAGCGTGGAGTACGCGCCGACGAGCTTGGCCGCCGTCTTCTCACCGATGCCCGGCACGCCGGGGAGGTTGTCGGAGGTGTCGCCCCGGAGGGCCGCGTACTCGGGGTACTGCGTGGGGGTGACGCCCGTCCGCTCGAGGATCCCGGCCTCGTCGTAGAGCACGTAGTCGGACACCCCCCGGCGGTTGTAGAGGACCTTCACGTGCGGATCGGCGACGAGCTGGTAGGCGTCGCGGTCGCCCGTCACGACCACCACGTCGACGCCCTCGGCCGCGGCCGCGGTGGCCAGCGTGCCGATCACGTCGTCGGCCTCCACGCCGGACTCCTCGATCACCGGGACCCCGAGGGTGGCGAGCACCTCGCGGATTAGCGGGAGCTGGGCCTTGAAGAGGTCGGGGGTCTCCTTGCGGCCGGCCTTGTAGGTGTCGTCGAGCTCGCTGCGGAAGGTCGGGCCCGGCGCGTCGAAGGCCACCGCGACGTGGTCGGGCTTCTCGTCGCCGAGGACCTTCACGAGCATCGACGTGAAGCCGTACACCGCGTTGGTGACCGTGCCCGCCGAGGTGGCGAGGTCGGTGGGGAGCGCGTAGAAGGCCCGGTAGGCGAGGGAGTGCCCGTCGAGGAGGAGGAGCTTCGCCACCTCCGGAGCGTACGACCTGGCCCGCGAGCGGCCCACCTCCCGGCGCCGGCGGGTCAGGGTCCGGCGGTCGTGGCCGGAGGAGCGGAGGGGACCGGGGTCGACACCAGCTCGACGAGCTGCGGCATGAGCCACCGTGCGAACCAGACCGACCCCTCGACGCTGAAGTGGACGCCGTCACCGCGCCGCGGTTCCACCCGCCCGACCCGGCGGGGGCACGGCCGCCCGCCCCGGCACAGGATCTCCGAGGAGTCGATCACCGTGGCGTAGGGATGGTCCGCGGCGAAGGAGCGGTAGAGGTCGTTGACGTGGTCGAGCGCCGCGAGCTTCTCCGGCGCCGGTGGCACGACGCGGCGCTCGGGCGCGGGCGCGGGCGACGACGCTGCGAGGAATACGAGCCGGGCGCCCCGGGCCACGAGGCGCCGGTAGAGGGCCCCGATCCGCTCGCGCAGCAGGGCGTCGTCGGACGGTGTGCCGGCGGTCGAGATCTCGCCGTCCACGTAGCGGCTCTCGATCTCCCACGTGCTGTACCAGACCACCACCTCGGGGTCGAACGAGGAGAGCGCGGAGTCGAGGACGCGGGCCACCAGATCGGGGCACTGGCGCGACCAGGCGCGCGGCGGGAGGCCGTTCACCGGCACCACCTCGCCGCTCACCACCCCGCAGCCCATGACGGCCGCGTTCCTCACGGGGGCGTCGACGGCTTCGCCGACCTCCCGGAGACCCACGGAGAGCGAGCAGGCCAGCGAGTCGCCGATCACGAGCACGCGGGGACGGGCGTCGCCGGAGAGCCGGGGAGGGCCGCCGAACTTGCGCAGGTTCCCCTCCGCGAGACGACGGAACAACGACGACGACCGGTCGCAAGGCCAGGGGCTCCGCAGGCGCTCCTTGAGCAACAGGGCGCTCGGTGACGGGCCGGCACCGAGCGTGGCGACCACCGCGACCACGGCCGTGACGGTGAACGCGGCGGGCGCCACCGCCCGCATCGCCGGCATGCGCAGGGCGCCGAGGCGTATCGGGCGTTCGACGAGGTAGTACGACGCGATGGAGAAGGCGAAGGTCGCCCCGAGGCGAAGGAGGTTCAGGACCGCGAAGCTCCGGATGCCCGTCCGCTCGGCGCTCAGGACGACGATGACCGGCCAGTGCCACAGGTACACGCCGTAGGAGATCCGGCCGAGCCAGCGCAGGGGGGCGGGCGACAGCCCGCGGCGCAGGGCACCGGCGGGCTGCACCGCCGACGCGATGACCGCTGCCACCGCGACCGCGTAGAGCAGCGACCCGCCCCGGTAGAAGAACCCGCTCGAGTCCTCGAGCCTCCACCACGCGGCCAGGACCACCACCACCCCCACGGCGCCCAAGCCGTGGACCAGCCGGCGCTCACCCCCCTCGCGGGGCGCGCGCCTCCGCAGGGCCAGGGCCAGCAACGCCCCCACCAGCAACGTGTGGGCCCGCGAATCGGTCCCGTAGTACGCCCGCGACGGCGAGTCGGGATCGAAGACGACCCACATCCACACCGCCGAGGCCACCACCCCCAGGCCGGTGGCCCACGCCAGGATCCGGCGCGAACCGCGCCCCAGCCGGAGGCAGGCGAACACGACCAGCGGCCAGACGACGTAGAACTGCTCCTCCACCGCCAGCGACCACAGGTGGCGCAGCACCGAGGGCCCCGTGACGATGTCGAAGTACGACTGGCCCGTGAACACGAACCGCCAGTTGACGACGTAGAACAGGCTGGCCAGGGCGTCGCCGCGGAAGCGGACCAGCTCCCACGCCGGGAGGTCGATCCACACGTAGATCGACGCCGCCACCAGCAGCAGCCATACCGCCGGCAGCAGCCGCCGCGCCCGGCGGGACCAGAACCGCCGCAGGGTCACCCGGCCGGAGCCCTCCCACTCCACCAGCAGCAGCGAGGTGATCAGGAAGCCCGAGAGCACGAAGAACAGGTCCACCCCGAGGAACCCGCCGGGCGCCCACTTGTACCCCATGTGATAGGCGATGACCGCCAGCACGGCCCACGCCCGCAGCCCGTCGAGCGCCGGTTGGTACGCGAGCGACGCCGGGCGGCGTGAGCCGGCGTCGGGTTGACCGGGGCTCCGCGCCGGAGCCTCCGGCACGGCGCGCACGTCGGGAGCGGCTACGGGACCACCTCGCCGTCGAGGACCTCGCGCGCGACCTCGTGGATGCGCAGCCTCCGGTTCATGGCCTGCGTCTGGAGGAAGCGCCACGCCTCGTGCTCGCTCATGCCGTGACCGTCCATGAGGCGGCCCTTGGCCCGGTCGACCAGCTTGCGGGCCTCGAGCCGCTCGGAGAGGTCGCCGACCTCCTGCTCGAGCGCGTTCAGCTCCGCGTAGCGACCGAGGGCCACCTCCACGGCCGGGACCAGGTCGCTGCGCTGGACGGGCTTGACCAGGTAGCCGATCGCGCCGGCGTCGCGGGCCTGCTCGATGAGGTCGCGCTGGGAGAACGCGGTCAGCACCACCACGGCGCACAGGCGCTCCGCCGCGAGGGCACGAGCGGCGGCGAGGCCGTCGAGGCCAGGCATCTTGATGTCGAGGATCGCGAGGTCGGGCCGCAGCTCGCGGATCTGCTCGACGGCCTCGTCGCCCCGGCCGCAGTCGCCCACGACGTCGTAGCCCTCCTCTTCGAGCATCTCGCGGAGATCGAGGCGGATGATGGCTTCATCCTCGGCGATGAACACCCGGGGGGGATCGACGTCGGCGGGGGCCATGGAGCTCCAGTCCTGCGGGGTCGGGCCAGGTACGGCGGGCGGGGGCGGCGGGAGGCGGCGGGCGGCGTCAGCCGTGACTCAGCTCGGCCGACATCCGGTCGAGGAGGTCGTCCTGCTCGCGGAGCAGGTCGGCGACGGTGCGGCGCAGCGCGTCGTGCTGGCGGGCCGCGGCGTCGGCGTGGCGGCGGGCGTCGCGGGCCTCGACGTCGCCGAGGGGCGTCTCCGACACCAGGGCCCGCATCCGGGCGTCGTCGGCCTCCTCCTCGAGGAACGAGAGCTGCTCCTCGGCGACGGCCAGCTCCGCGCGGAGCCTCTTGAGACGCTCGCTGACGTCGACGAGGCGTCGTTGCAGCACCGATGGGGTCATCGACGGGATTCTAGCGATGCCGACCGCCGGGCGATCCGGCGCGGACCGCCCGGCGGCGGGCGCCTAACCGCCGCGATGTGGCACCTTGTCGCCATGAGGCATCCCGTCTTCACGCCCGAGCACGACGAGCTCCGCCTGGCCGCCCGGCGCTTCGTCGACACCGAGATCCGGCCCCACGTCCCCGACTGGGAGGAGACCGGCCTGTTCCCCGACGACGTCTTCCGGCGCTGCGGTGAGCTCGGGTTCCTGGGCCTCCACTACCCGGAGAGGTGGGGCGGTTCGGGCGGCGACCTGGCGTCGGGTCTGGTCTTCCTCGAGGAGCTCGGGCGCTGCGGTGCGGGTGGGATACCGATGGCCATCGGCGTGCAGACCCACATGTGCACACCCGCGCTGGCCGAGTACGGGAGCGACGACCTGCGGGAGCGCTACCTCCGCCCGGCGATCGCCGGCGAGAAGATCGGCGCGATCGCCATCACCGAGCCCGATGCCGGCTCCGACGTGGCCGCCGTCGCCACCACCGCCCGCCGCGACGGCGACGAATGGGTGGTGAACGGCGCCAAGATGTTCATCACCAACGGCACGCGGGCCGACTTCCTCACCCTCGTCGCCCAGACCGAGCGGGGATCCTCCCATC